>Ga0307471_100002865_pt1 | contig 10086 bp, 9 predicted proteins | sample atmos_gasesAM3C__2_FD_204566 | JGI IMG/M metagenome (GOLD analysis project Ga0307471, IMG submission 204566) | Hardwood forest soil microbial communities from Morgan-Monroe State Forest, Indiana, United States - atmos_gasesAM3C_515 | ecosystem: Environmental > Terrestrial > Soil > Temperate... | reverse complement strand
GCTTGTCTATTGAATCGGTTGAAGGTCGTGATTCCCATATTTGGGTTGATCAGCACGTCATTGACCGGAACCGGGCGCACGATCACCGTGTCGCGTTGTGCATAGGAGAAGTAACTAACAAATGCGAATACGGCCAGCGATAGAAGATTTTTCATCGCGCTTCCTGGCGGGTCAACAACCCGGCAGAAGAAGATACCAAAAATGACAACGAAATTAGCACTTCGTCGACATCGCCATTTCACCAACAATGCGGTTGTGAGTGTGATCGCCTGTTTACACTAACTAGCCCGATCACGTTGTGGCTTTCTTGGCCGGATACAAACGATCAACGAAGAAGAGGGCCCCAACGACTCCGTCGACTGGTCCGCCTTAAGGTTCGCTTAATATAACGTTTTTGTCGCAATAAAAAATCGGTGCTCTGGATGTTTTCTTCGCTCCCTCCCGCATCACACTTGATATCGCCCTTAGTCGAGGAGAGAGAATGCGGAAATGCGGGATCTTAATGTCCATCATTTTGTCTTTGCCATCGGTGCTCGTGGCCCAAAGCGCGTTACCCAGGGCGGCCGTCACTGAGAACGGAACACGAGCGACAGTCTTTGGCGGATATTCCTATCTCCGCAATAACAGCAATGGTTTTAGCGGGTGGGAAGGACAGGGCACGTTCAATTTCAACCGCTACCTTGGTGTCACAGCCGATATAAGTGGCGCCAGCCTTACACCATTTTCTTTTTCGGTTTTAGGGGTTTCGGCGTCTACCTATCAGCACGTTAACAACTATTTGTTTGGCCCGACCGTAACCGCTGACTTTGGCAGAAGCTCAGTCTTCGTGCACGCATTGTTCGGCGAAGCGCGTTCAAGCTTAGGTGCAGGTGTGGGTATTCCGATCATCGGCGGTATCTCCACGGGCCTTACCAGCGCCAGTGCTTTCGCCATGGCCTTCGGCGGCGGCATCGATATCGGTCTGACTCGACGTCTCGCAATCCGGGCCGTCCAAGTGGACTACCTCCGCTGGCAGTTCAGCGCGACCGATGCGTTAACGTCCGGACTTTCCAGCAGCCTCGGTAATCGGCAGAATAGCTTCCGCTACTCAACGGGTGTTGTGTTTCGATTCTGAAGAGAGTCCACAATCCCCATTTCACAAGTGATCAGGTCGTGAGTGGTCCACTGAAATTGCCGTTCGAATTCGCACGGATATAATAAAGTAACTTCCTCACACGTACTCTGTGAAGCCTTCAGAAAGCAATTCCGAGTGGCTAACTCGCAAGCGCCTCATCGACCCGAAGTTGGACGCGGCGGGTTGGACCATCGTCCCGTTCTCTCCTGGCATGTCGCTCGACTCCCATCAGAACTGTGCCATTAAAGAGTTCGAGACTACCAATGGCCCTGCCGACTATGCTCTCTGCGTCGATGGAAGGATCATTGGCATCGTCGAAGCCAAGAAGCTGACCCTTGGCCCGCAGAGCGTTCTCACGCAGGCTGAAAGGTATTGCAAGGGCATCACCGAGAGTCCGTTCGACTATCGCGGCTACCGGGTTCCATTCCTCTATTCAACCAATGGCGAGGTCATCTGGCATCATGACATCCGGCACGAACTGTCTCGGTCGCATGTCGTCACGCGATTTCACACTCCAGAAGCCTTGATCGAACGGCTCCAGAAAGACACCGACGTTTCCTGCGAGACACTGCTGCGAACGCCGAACGATCATCAGAAACTACGCCCTTATCAGCGCGATGCGAACATAGCCATTGAGAAGGCCATTTCCGACCGGAAACAACAGATGCTTGTGGCCATGGCTACGGGGACGGGCAAGACGTTCACGATGGTCAACGAAGTATATCGGCTAATGAAGTCGGGGGTTGCGAAGCGCATTCTGTTCTTGGTAGATCGTCGTGCATTGGCTGCGCAGGCTGTACTCGCTTTTGCCTCGTTCGAGCCAGAACCGGGACTCAAGTTCGACAAGATTTACGAGGTCTACAGTCAGCGTTTCCAGACAGGGGATTTCGACGAGGAGGACAAGTTCGATCCGAGGGTGTTGCCTAGTTCCTACCTCACTAACCCAAATCAGAGTCATGCGTTCGTTTACGTCAGCACCATTCAGCGGATGACGATCAACCTCTTCGGTCGAGATGCCATCTTTGACGCCGGGGACGAAGAACTTGACGAGGACGCTAGCAAACTAGACATTCCAATCCATGCCTTCGATCTGGTCATAGCCGACGAGTGTCACAGAGGCTAGCCGAACAACGGGAAATCGTCGATCGAGTGGATGAGTTATTTAGAGTAGCTGATCGGATTGAGGCTCGACAGCAGTGTGGTCGCAGATTCGTTGACGGCCTTGTTCGCGCTATCCTCTCCAAAGCCTTCCGTGGCGAACTCGTCCCCACCGAAGCAGAACTGGCTCGACGTGAGGGCCGGGAGTATGAACCTGCGTCGGTGCTGCTGGAGCGGATCAAGAAAATGCGAGAAGAAGAGACTTCTAGCGTACCCAAACGAATGCGAACACCGAAAGCAAAGCTGGCCACAGCGAAAGGATAGGCATGAGCCATGCAGCTACCGGAGAGTCGGCACCGCCCGTCGGACACGCACTAGCTAAAAACAATTGAACCGCCTCACCTTCGAAAGGTCCAGCGAAGCTTCACGGCAACGACGTCGCTTTGTGGCACGATACTGATATCGCGAGGAGTCAGGATTAATCGCTGCCATCCCCGGTTCCACACAATGAAGAGGTCGTCACCAGGCTTGATCGTCCAGCGCAGCCGTGTATTCGTGCCAATATTTTGTGACTCGGTGTCGTACTGCACAAAGCTGCTCAACACCAGATTCGGGGTCCACGCATACGCACCTTGCAATTGCCACAGCCGCTGTACGAAATTGCCTTCCGGAAGCCGTCCGAAATCATTCTCTGTGGCGGCTTCGAGCTGCACCCGACCCTTCGGGGATGTCCACTTTAGATAATTTTCCCACTGGCTCAGGTGGCCGTCGAAAAATGTCCCGAACCAAGTCGTGGTCCCAAACTGTAATGGCCGGTGACCGCTGGTTTGCGCTTCGAGGCGGTACCGCGTGAACTGGTAAGAGCCTGGAGGGATGACTACTCCGGGAGCGATATCAAAGGGGGCCAGCAAGATCTCGCCATGCGGATCCCAATTGAACTCAAAACGGTCGCCGGATTCGAATCGCACATTGATCGGCGCCATGAAATATTCCCAGGACTCGAGCACGCCTTGCGGATTCGTGTAGCGGAGGTATTCGTTCTCGAAAAACTCCTGGCGAATCCAACGGAGCGGGCCGGTTTTGGAGGGACGAGGTTGGTATGCGCAAAATGCGTCGGTGCGGCGTGTGCCAGGGCGGGGAAGAAATCCAAGTAAGGGTTCAAGGGCATTGCCATACTGGTTCACGCTGGCGGCGCAATCCAAGAGGTCGTTGGGGTAATCCGCACTGAGACCCCAACCAATCTTGCTGCCAGGACCAACGTCACCTTGAGTCGTCGCAGTCCACGCGCCGAATTGAAGATTCTTGTCGCCAAGAAACTTGGAAGTTCGCCACACAGCGTCGATACCCGCAAATGTGTTGTCACGGATCGCTTCCGGATCGCCGTGAGTCAGTAGTGTCCCTACCCGCAGGTTTTGGTTGAAATCGTAAGAGATACGGCTAGTAAACAAATTCGTGCCCGATACTACAGCGGACGGCAAAGCAAGGTCCTGTACAACTTGGTCGGGCACGGTTGTGTCGCGCGTTTGAACATCCAGGAGGGCGAGATTCCATTTCCCCACACGCCCGTTCAGTTTCACGCCAGCATCGATAGGGATCTGAGCACCGTCTAGCAGGCCCACGTTTCGGCTGAAGAATGGGATGAGTTGCTCTCCAAGGTTAAGGCCGAAGACGTACTGGTTCGCTCCCTCCAGGAAAAAAGAGCGTTTCTCTGGAAAGAAGAGAGGGAAACGTGTGAGATTGATTTGCCGCGTGTCGACTTCGGTCTCCGCAAAGTCGGTGTTCGCCGTGAACACTGTGACCAATTGTGGAGTGATCTTCCAGGTGACCTCGCCGCCCACAGCTCCCTGCCATGCTCGTGGACTTACTCCATAGAAACGCTTGGTTTTTCCTATCGCGTACGGAGTAAGCTCTATGCCTTTGCCCTGTTGTAGCTCTCCAAGTCCAGTCAACCGGCCGGCCCGGCTGAGGTCGTATAGAAAAGAATCCAATGTGGGCGACGACCAGCGTAGCCATTGCCGTTCGCGAGGAATGAATCGCTCCAGATTCAGTCCCCAATCATTCAGGCCAGGGGTGAAGCTCAGGGTACGAGATGGTATGACAATTTCCGCCGACCAACCCTCCTGCGTCCTCGCGGTGCGTGCATCCCAAATACCATCCCAGTCAAGCGAGGCGCTCTCAGACCTGGAAATCAAACCGTCTACTCGTGCTCCAGCCGCGTTGATCTGGAAGAAGTAGCCCGTTCGGTGATCGCCATAGGTGTCGAGTACGACGCTAACGGTGTCGTCACCCGTCATGTCACCATCGCGTTGCATGGTATGAATGGCGATGCGGCGCGGATCGGGATCTTTGCAGGTGAAGCCAAAGTAGATCCGGTCGCTGGTCACGATCACTCGGACTTCGGTTTCATAAGGTGTCGGCTGTCCTGGTTTGGGTGCTTGCTGCACCAACTTCATCACCCGCGCATCCTGCCAAACGGGTTCGTCGAGGCGGCCATCGAGAGTTATGGACGCCGACCTGCTTACCGTGGCGAGAGCGATGGGTCCGTCGGTTGCACTGGCAGGAAGCGCGGCGATGACAAAGAGTGCGCATGCGAGCCAGAGCCGCGGCTTTGTCCTGCTTTGTGAGGAGTCTTTCGTCAATGCGGATCTCTCAGCGCCGCGAGATTTTTCTTTCAGGGCTGCTAAGGACCGGTGACCGCCTCGTAAACCACCATTCGCGCTGCCGGTTTTCCGTTCTCTTCTTGCTCCGGCGTGTAAACGCGGTGGGTGTTGGGATCAACGGCAAGGCTATGGACAGCATGCTGGACGGGGAAGTCTTCCAGCTTACGGTAGTGTTCTGGATCATCCTGATGGAAAACCGAGATAGCTCCGCTGTAACACGCAACATAAATGCGGCCTAGGCCTCCGTCAAATTTTATGACATCTGGACCATCAGCAAGCGGGAGAAAAGCGATTGGTACGTGCTTGTCCAGATCGAAGACGGTCATCAGGTTGTTCTCTTCACACGCAAGAAACGCGCGGTGATGCTCCGAGTCGAGCGTCATTCCGTGATTTCCCTTGCACTTCCCAACGGGATATCTCCCGACCACCTTATCTGTCGCAGGATCAATGACTGCAAAGATGTTCTGATCTTGGAGATTGACGTACACCTTGCGGGCGACGGGGTCGTATTGCGGCATACCGGTTTCACTGTCGAAATGCAACGCGCGAACAATCTCATCCTTTTGCACGTCAACGACGGCTTCGGCTTTGCCTCGTTCATCAGAGACGTAGAGCTTATGAAATGGCGCTGCGTACGTGCTGCCGTCCGGCTTGGATTCAGTCTTGAGTTTCTTCATGACTTTCATCTGCTTCAGGTCAACCACGCCGATGGTGTCGTCGTACGCGTTGGATGTGTAGAACTTCTTGAGTTCTGGAACGTATTCAACTCCCTCGACGCCGGGAGTGTTCGTCACAACGGCGACGACCTGGTTTGTTCGCAGGTCGACAATATAGGTCTGGCTTGCAGCCAGGTGCGCGGATATCAGGTAGTGATCGTCCTGATCGATGGTCAGATAGTCGAATCGCTTCCCGGCGGGGCCTGGCAAATCAAACGCAGTGATTTTCTTCAAAGTCGGCCCTGTGGACTGGCCGACTCCCGTTGTGCCTACTCCAAGAATGAAAGCGGCCGTCAAAAACAAAATAGTCTTTCGCATCACACACCTCGTCAGTGCAAACATTTATTTCACCGCTACAGGCTCAATGCCGCTTTTATTCCCCGATAATCAGGCCGGTCGCAGCACTAATCCTGCTACCGCCGCGAATGCTATGAGGACCGGTTCAGGAACTTTCCAGCGGAAAAGGACAGCGAAAGTAACAATTGCAATCACGATCGTGGGCACGTCACGAACTGAACGCCGGGCCAGGACAACTACTGCTCCAGCGATAGCTCCTGTCGCGGCTGCGGTTACGCCTCGGACAAAAGCATTTAACTGTGGGTTCTTGGCCCAACGCTTGTATGAGGGTGCTAGCACCACGACGATCAGATAGACGGGCAGGAATATTCCAAGTGCCGCGGCTGTCGCACCCGCAAGCCCCGCCACGAGGTATCCGATAAAGGCTACAGTGATCACGACAGGTCCCGGTGTAATCATCGCCACCGCGACGGCATCGACGAACTGCCGGTCGGTGAGCCAATGATGACCTTGTACTACTCCACCGTAGAGAAACGGCACCACAGCGAGGCCGCTTCCGAAAACGAACATCCCTGCTTTTGCAAAATAGAAAAATAGTCCCCACAGACTGCCGCCTACTCCTACCGTGCCCACGGTGAACAATAACGGAACCGCACTCCTCGCCTGCACGCGAATCGGAAAAGACTTGACCAGCAGAGTGACTACGCCCGCAAGCAGGAACAGCCAGACGATTTCCTGCGAAGTCCAGGCTGTCGAAATGGCCAGAACAGCAAAAATTCCCCACAGCAAATTATCTTTCCCGAGGGTGAGTTTGGTGAGTTTGAATGCAGACCGGGTGATGATCCCGATTACGGCCGCGCCAATTCCATAGAACATCCCCTGCATCCACGCCAAGCCACCAAAGCGGACGTAGGCTGCCGAAAGGGCGAGCACCATGAGGAACGAAGGCAAAACAAACGCTACTCCCACTGCCGTTGCGCCCAGGACACCCGCTCGGACATAGCCGAGGTAAATCGCCAGTTGTGCTGCCAGAGGACCGGGTGCTAATTGTGCTAGAGCCAGCCCCTCAAGGTAATCTTCTTTACTGATCCAGCCACGGGCGTCGACCAGGTCCTGCTGCATGTGTCCGGCGAGCGCGATAGGGCCGCCGAATCCAACGGTTCCGAGCCACAAGAAGTAGCCAACGAATCGGGCAAAGGAGACCTCGGTCAGCTCGTGTCGTCTCGGATCAGTTCCCGGTTTCATTTCCACGGAGTCGGTTTTATCCAGTGCCGCTTGCTGCCCCTTGCGATTGGTCGTCAGTGAACATATTTTATTTCACCGCTACATGGCTTAGTGCCGCCTTGATTCCCGCCGCCACCGATTCCGTACTTCCCACAGACCAAAAGTGCATGAAGAACAACCGAGGTTGCTCGGTCAGCATGTGGCTGTGCAGTGCGGTCACTTGAATGTCGTGTGCTTGCAGCGTAGAGATAGCAGCGTTCACTTCTTCTGCCGTCAACACAAAATCACCGGTGGTCGCAACTTTGCCGGGACCAGCCTCCTGGAAGTTGATGGCCTCACCTACGCCTTGCGCGCCGGTCAGTGTCATTCCGTGATCTGTGATCGCCCCAGAACGGGCAATCCCGAAGGAGAGCACGCCCCCGGCAAAGCGCCCCTTCGTGCCCAAAGTCTCTTCGACAGCCTTTACAAATGCGGGAGGTTCGCCTGATGGAGCGGGTGGAGCCTGCTCATCAAGTGGCGTGTTCGACTCCGCCAGCGCGGCCCGAAGTGACTTAGCTAGCTCCGCCGACTTCCCGTGTCCCAGGTAATGCATGTAAATGATACGCGGCGTTTCATTCAGAACGTGATTGTGGATGGCGGTGATGTCGAATCCCGCCGAGCGCAGCTTTTTCATGACCGGCGTGACTTCGTGCTCCAGAAGGACCAGGTCGCCCATGACCGCAGCGTCATTGTCACTCCCACTGAACGCGGCCCATGAGCCGAGTGCTAGCCCTGGCCTAACCTCGACCCCGGCAACCGAGACATGGAGATCGGTGCGAGGAAAACCCAATCGGTAGACATCGCCAGTTTTTTGGCCGGGGCGGCCCAGGGCTTGGTCAATCTTTGCCGTATCCAACCTTTGTGCCGCCAGCATCACAGGTAATGACAAGAGAATCGAACCAATCAGGATTCGTAGTTTCATAGCGAACACCTCTTTTTTTATTTTATCTACTCGGACAAAGGTCCGTTCACACCCCTGCGGCAAAGATTTCTTCGTTGTGCGTCCTCGGCAGAGGGAATGCAGGAACGCAGCCTGTCAATCCTCGCGCAGCGTGGTTCAGCTTTGAATGATTCCATCCTCCCTTCGTCGACGATGGGAGCCATGACGACCTCGCCACGGGGCAAACCACGGAGGCACGGGGGGACCGGAATTCCATCCCACAATTAGGGCACTTTGAGTCGCTTTCGTAGTTAGAGAAATGCCAGTTTGACGGTAAGGTTGGGCACTGTCCGCTTTCTGTCCGTGAACAGCGAGCAAAAGAATGCAAAACGGAACAAATAAAAAGACTGGTTTTCTAGTGTTTCGTTGTGCCTAGCTGTACGGCTTGTGCTGGCGCGGGGACCTGAATTGCCCTCATAACCCAAAGGTCGGTGGTTCAAATCCACCCCCCGCAACCAAATCTTTCAATCACTTGCTCACCCTCCGGTATCGAATCTGGCACCATTTGGCACCAAAATTAAGCGTTTCCCGTCTGCATGACGGGCATAGTTGTTGGCACTAACAGCTCGCCGAGTCTCGAAGCGAACTGCTTTCCATCTTCGGAGATTACGTGCGAGTACTTCATTGTGGTCCTAGCGTCGGAGTGCCCAAGGCGAGTCTGTCGAATCGCCATTGGAACACCCTCTTGATCCATTACCGTCTCGTTGCCGTGACGGAATGCGTGGAACCCACAACGCGGAATCCCAAGCGATTCAAGTAGCGGATACAGCTTTCGTTTCCGCACCACGTCAGTGTCCCACGGAGTCCCGTTCTTGGTCGCGAAGATCAGGCCGAGTTGGTTGGGCCTCCAGCGCCGGACATAGTGGCGAAGGTGCTCAATCAATTGCGGCGAGATTTCACAAAGACGGTTCCCTTTAAGTGATTTCACGGTCTGGATTTTCCCGTGCCACACGCTCTGGGCGATCTTGATGGCTCCCAGGTCGAGCAGCACATTGCGGACAGGCAGAGCCCCGATTTCGCCGGCCCGAACGCCGGTTTCCGCGAGAATCCAGTAGTAGGTTTTGTAAGGCTCTGCCGCCGCTTCGATGACACGCTTCATCTCATCCAGCGATAGAAACCTTTCGTTGAGAAGTTCCTGGTCAGGCAGTACCAGGCCATAGAACAAATCATGCTGCACGTAGTCCCAGCCCCGAGCCTGCGTCCACATGATCCTGAGCGTAGCGATCAAGTTTCTGACTGACTTGGGTGAGAGCCCATCGCTCTGCTTCCTAGCGATCATGGCCTGTATGCACTGGGTGGTTACGTCCTTCATGCACTGGTCGCCGAGTTCTGGTATCAGGTGCTTGGCGATCCGTGAGCGATCTGCCGAACGTGTTGACGGCTTTAATTGGGTTAATACGTCTCTTTGCCACTTCGTTGCGAACTCTCGAAATGTGGCAGTTGGACGCGGCTTGTAGGTTGCAGAGTTGACCTCCGCGAGTCGCTGCATGAGGGCACGTTGGGCCAGCCGTTTGGTCTTGTATTCTGTCAGCGTTCCCAAGACTTCTCTTCGTTGAACGCGACGAACTGCACCGTCTGGTTGGATAACGTCTTCCCGCCATTTCGCGACCCATTTCTTCGTTTGCTTTCCGCGTAGTAACAGACTCCCTCGTTGGAATCTTTTCCGCGCCATCGAGTCCGAAACTCCTTTCGATGGCCTGCCGGAATTTGCCTCGCCGGAGAAGGTGGCACAAGCGACGGGAGTGGGGCCCTGCCACTCAAGTGCTACGACCTCAGCGAATTGTTGCGCTTGCGAACTCATCTGTCTTTTACGAATCAAACAACTGTTGCTTTGGTACTCGCGCCGCTAATTTCCCATGCTTGCTTTCAATCAGTTGCCGCCACGCTTCTGCCCCGTTTTCAGGCGGGTTTATTTTGTATCGTCTCATTGCATGTAATTCGCTGCCGACGCCTGCTTCCGAGGCGCGCTCGACGCATCGTTGTAGTCAACCCGCGTCA
>Ga0307471_100002864_pt1 | contig 10087 bp, 7 predicted proteins | sample atmos_gasesAM3C__2_FD_204566 | JGI IMG/M metagenome (GOLD analysis project Ga0307471, IMG submission 204566) | Hardwood forest soil microbial communities from Morgan-Monroe State Forest, Indiana, United States - atmos_gasesAM3C_515 | ecosystem: Environmental > Terrestrial > Soil > Temperate... | reverse complement strand
GAAGCCGGCCGCGGCGCGCTGTTTGGTCCGGTGGTTGCCGCCGCGGTCATCCTCAATCCCAAGCGGCGCATTGTCGGCCTCGACGATTCGAAAAAACTGCCCGCCGAGCGCCGCACGGAACTCAGCGTGCGCATTCGCGAACACGCCCTGGCCTGGGCCGTCGCGGAAATCGACGCGCAGCGCATTGATGCCTGGAACATCTACCAGGCCTCCCGCCAGGCCATGACCGCCGCGCTCCAGCAACTGGCGATCCTCCCTGACTATCTGCTGATTGATGCCATGCAGCTTGATGTCTTGATCGAGCAAAAGTCCTTGATCAAAGGCGACGCGCGAAGCATCTCCATCGCTGCCGCTTCCATTCTTGCGAAAACACATCGCGACGCGCGCATGGAAGAATGGGACGCCGTTTATCCGCAATATGGCTTGGCGCGTCACAAAGGTTACGCGACCCCGGATCACCTCGAAGCCTTGCGCCAGCACGGCCCTTCGCCGCTGCATCGTTATTCGTTCGCGCCGGTGCGCGAATCCGGTTGCTGGTCCGCCGGCGCAACGCAATCGTCGCTTCCGATTTTCTAATGGTGCGCTTCGCAGCCATATTCATTTGTGCTGCCACAATTATCGTAATGCCCACGCCTGTAGCTTCCGATTCACCCGCCGTGCTTGCGGCGACGCCGCCAATGGGCTGGAACAGTTGGGATGCTTACGGCGAAACGGTCACGGAAGCCGACATCCGCGCCAATGCGCAGTGGATGGCCGAGCACTTGAAAACCTACGGCTGGGAATACATCGTCGTGGATTCCGGCTGGTACGTGACGAATCACTCCGCGGGCACCAATGCCGAAGGCGCACAATTTAGCCTGGATGCTTTCGGCCGCTACACGCCCGCCGTGAACACCATTCCTTCGGCGGCGCAAGGCGCTGGCTTCAAGCCACTCGCGGATTATGTTCATTCACTCGGCTTGAAATTCGGCTTGCATATTTTGCGCGGCATTCCGAAAGAAGCGGTGCGGAAGAATCTGCCGATTGCAAAAACTTCTTTTCACGCCGCCGATGCCGCAAACACTTCCGACACTTGTCCCTGGAATCCGTTTAATTTCGGACTGGATGCCGGCAAGCCCGCGGCGCAAGCCTACTACGATTCACTGGCCGAGCAATACACCGGTTGGGGCGTGGACTTTCTGAAAGTGGATTGCATCGCCGACCATCCCTACAAGGGAGACGAAATCCGCTTGATTAGCCAGGCATTGCGCAAATCCGGCCGGCCTATCGTCCTGAGTCTTTCGCCGGGCCCCACGGCGCTCGACAAAGCCGAAGAAGTCAGCCGGTACGCGCAGATGTGGCGCATCTCGGATGACGTCTGGGATCTTTGGCACAGCGACACAGAGTTTCCTTCTGATATCCAGAATCAATTCGCCCGTGCGGCAAAGTGGGCGCCATTTTCCGGCCCCGGCCATTGGCCCGACGCCGACATGTTGCCCATCGGCCGGCTTGAACCAGCCGCGGGCTGGGAAAATCCGCGCCCCACGCGGCTGACTCGCGATGAGCAACGCACTCTACTGACGCTGTGGGCCATCTTCCGCTCGCCGCTGATCATGGGAGGCAACCTCACGCTTTGCGACGAGTGGACCGAGTCTCTGCTCACCAATGCCGAGGTTCTCGCCGTGAACCAGCACTCCACCGGCAATCACGCGGTCATCAATACGGACAGAGTTGCCGTGTGGCTCGCCCGCCCGGAATCCGGCGAAGGCCATTATGTGGCCGTCTTCAACCTGGACAACGCTCCGCAAAAAATCAGTTTTTCCTGGTTGGACTTGATTTGCGGCGAATGCCCGGGCGTGGCGCCGCCGCGCTACGCGATGCGCGATCTCTGGGAACACAAGCACACCGGCACAACGCGTGCCTTGGACCTCACCCTCGCTCCGCATGCCTCGGCGCTCTACAAACTCTCGAACCCTTGATCACAACGCACCGGCCTTGCTCAATTGTTCTTTCATTCCCGCCATGCTCTGCCGCGAAGATTCTTCCGCGGAGCCCGCGCCTTTCCAATGTGTTTCGAGGCTCACCGTCCCGGCATATCCGGCCTTTATCAGCGCGCGGAATTGTCCTACGTAATCAATGATGCCCCGCCCCATGGCCGCCCATTCGAATGTTCCGTCGGCGTTGCGCATCACATCTTTGCAGTGCATGTGCCCGATGCGGTCTTTCGGCAGCTTTTCGAATCCCTCCGGAAAAGCAATCTCTCCGCGATAAGCCGCATTCCCCGGATCCCAATTCAATTTGAAATTCGGCAACGTGACGGCCCGCAAGGTTCGCGCCGCTTCCGCGCCCGTAGCTGTATTGCACCCAAATTCGTTTTCGAGGAGCAGCGTCATCTTCTTCCCGGCAACAGCCGCAGTCGTTTCGCGAAGCTTTTCATCCATAGCCTCGCGGAAAGGCTTGGGATCTTCCAGCCTCCAGAAATCGAAGCAACGAATGCGCTCTGTGCCAAGCGCCTTTGCTGCCGCGATCGAGCGTTCCAGCACTTCTCCCTGCTGCGCATAACTGTAGTCCGCGCCAAACTGCGGCGATTTGGGGCTGTACTTCGAAGTCGGCGCTCCCGGCCAATCCGTTTTGAAGAGCGGGCTGGCGATGTCCGTGACCTGCAAGCCATATTTCTCGAGCAGCCGGCGCGCTTCGGCCGTTTCTTTCTCGTCGAGGTTGATGACATTCTTATTCCACATGGTCCGCAGCTCAACATAAGCCAGCCCAAACTCTTTGCTCGCGATTTCCAGCCCGTGGCCCAGGTCCTGCGAGATCTCATCGGTGATCACGGAAAGTTTGAAGCGCCCGGAAATCGCCGGAAAAAACGCAGCTCCGGCCCGACTGAAGAACGGCAAAGCCGCCACTCCACCCAGACCCGCGAGAAAATCACGACGCGACGAGATCAAAAACATTTGGATACTTTCTCCCTTCGCTCAAACGAAGCCTGAGCCGGATGGTATCACTTCCTGCAGCCGCGGCTACCTTTCTCCGCTCTGTTGGGACATTCCAAACTCGTTGTGCCGAGGGAAAGAGAAGCCTATGATGCGCAGGCCAAGAGGCCAAATCGGAAAACCCGGGTAAATCTTTAGCGATCATCAGAGAGGGCATCGACATGAAGCTCATGCGGCGGTTGCGTGGCTTGGCAGCACTAGGTTTTTTGCTCGCGTGCTTCCCTATGAATCGCACGGCAGGCGCGCCCGCGACTGCCTCTGAGACACTTGCCGTCCCGGGGCTTAGCCAACCGGTCGAGATCCTCAAAGACCGGTGGGGCATCTCTCACATCTACGCAAAGAATGAGAAAGATCTTTTCTTCGCTCAGGGCTACAGCGTTGCTCGGGATCGCCTGTTCCAGCTCGAGATGTGGCGCAGACAGGCCACCGGTACTGTTGCGGAAATTTTGGGAAAAAAGGAACTGAAGCGTGACCTCGGTAACCGCCTCTTCGCCTTCCACGGCGATTTAACGCAGGAACTCAACTGGTATCATCCGCACGGCGCCATCATTGTCCAAGCCTTCGTGGACGGGATTAACGCGTACATTGATCAGACGCAGCGGGACCCCGCGCTGCTGACGCTCGAGTTCAAACTGTTGGGGGTCAAGCCCGGTAAGTGGACGCCGGCCGTTGTCGTCAGCAGATTTAACGGTTTGCTCGGCAACCTGGCGGAGGAAATGCAAACCGCCCTGGCTATCCGCGAGATTGGCGTCGCCAAGGTCAAGGATCTCAGCTACTTTCAACCTGCCAATCCCAATCTCGACATGGATCCAGCGATCGACGCCTCTTTGCTCTCAAACGAAATCCTGGATCTCTATCTTGCCTATCGAACGCCAATCAAGTTTACGCCCGACGAGTTGGTATCCGAATTTCGCCGTCAACCGGATGTACTCGTTCGAATGGACCATGCGGTTGCGGCACCCTCGTTCGATCCCAGTCCTCGCCCCCAAGACATCGGCAGCAATAACTGGGTCGTCGCCGGCAAACTCACCGCGAGCGGTTTCCCTCTGATGATGAACGATCCGCATCGCGTGATTCAGGTTCCTTCGTTGCGTTACTGGGTGCACCTGGTCGCCCCAGGATGGAATGTCATCGGTGCGGGCGAGCCTTCTCTTCCAGGCGTCTCCATCGGCCACAACGAATACGGCTCGTGGGGACTCACGATTTTCGGAACCGATAGCGAAGACCTTTATGTTTATGACACGAATCCGGCCAATCCCTCGCAGTACAAATATCACGGCGTGTGGAAATCCATGTCCATCGTCAAAGAAACAGTCCCGGTCAAAGGGGAGGCGCCTTCCCCTGTCGAGCTTAAGTACACGCGTCACGGCCCGGTTGTCTACGAAGATAAAGTTCATCACAAGGCTTACGCCGTGCGCGCGGCTTGGCGAGAGATTGGCGGCGCTCCGTATCTCGCCAGCCTGCGCATGGACCAGGCGCACTCTTGGGACGAGTTCCTCGACGCGTGCGGCTATAGCCGTATCCCTGCGGAAAATATGGTTTGGGCCGATACGGCTGGCAACATCGGCTATCAGGCCGTAGGCATCGCGCCGTTGCGCCCCAATTGGAGCGGCTTGGTCCCTGTCCCCGGCGATGGACGTTATGAATGGAGCGGCTACCTGCCGATCAAAGATCTTCCTCACGTGCTCAATCCTGAAAAGGGCTTCTTCAATACCTCCAACAATTTCCTGATCCCTCCCGGTTGGCCCTACAAGGAAGCTTTGCACTACACCTGGGCGGACACGTTTCGCGCGGACAGCGTTGCCGAGTTTCTCAGCTCGGGTCGTCGCTTTGCTGTCTCCGATATGATCGAGCTCCAAAACAGCGATCTATCGATTCCAGCGCGCAATTTAGTTCCGCTCCTCCGTGATCTGCCCATTGCCGGCCAAACTTCGCAAAAGGCGCAAAAACGGCTGCTGCATTGGAATTTTGTTCTCGACAAAGAATCCGTGGAAGCCGGCATCTATGAAATGTGGCAACGCCGGCTCGAAGAAAACGTTCGCGCCATGTTCGTGCCCAAGGAAGCGGAACCGTACATTTGGGGCCCGACTCTTTCCAAGCTCATCGGATGGTTGCAGGCGCCTGATGGACGCTTTGGCGCTGACCCCGTCGCGGGCCGCAATGCGCTTCTCTTGAAGAGCCTCGATGAAGCTGTGGCTGAACTTACCAAGCGTCTCGGCTCGGACATTGAGAAATGGAACCTGGGCGCGTATCACCATGCGCTCGTTCACCATCCTTTCTCCGGCATACTTAGCGCCGAACAGCGCGCGAAATTCGAAGTTGGTGACCTGCCGCGCGGTGGGGACAGCAATACCGTCTCCATGACCACCGGCGACGACAATCAAGTCGCGGGGGGTTCTTTCAAGATCATCGTGGACACCGAAGACTGGGATAATTCCGTCGGCTTGAACACACCGGGGCAGTCAGGCGATGTCAACGATCCGCACTATCGGGATCTCTATCAGCTCTGGGCGCGTGGAAAGTACTTTCCGATTTTCTATTCGCGCGCAAAAGTCGAATCCGTTGCCGAGAAGCTCTTCGATCTCAAACCAGCCCCGGATTCCGCATCAACTAAAGGTGCCAATCGCTAGCCTGCACCCTTTCGCTTTGCCGGGGCAATAAATCATGAAGAATCTGACGAGCGCGAGGTGGATCAAAGCAAAAGGAGTTCTCTTTCTGCTGCTAGGGTTGCTTTCCGTGACCCTGTTGTTCTTCGAACATCCCACACTCAAGACGGGCTTTCTGATAATAATTGCCGTGTGGTCCTTCTGCCGCTTCTATTATTTTGCGTTCTACGTGATCGAACACTATGTTGACCCCAGTTACCGGTTTTCGGGGCTTTTATCTTTCACTTTCTACTTAATTCAGAAAAAACGACCAAATAGTCGCTCTAGCACGTGAAGGAAATGTTGCGGCATTCGGCCAGTCCCACTCTTTATTCTGCTCGAAAGTGAGATCCCGGCGGCTCGATGCGTTCTGACTGCGTCAACATTCCGATGAGACGTTCCTCGAAGGCATCAATGTCTCCGCCCATCTCACGCGTTGCACCCGTGTGAACAAGCCGGCCTCTGGCGATCACACTGATCTCACCGCACAGGGTGCGGATTTCTTGCGCGTCATGGCTGCTGAGAAACGTTGTGACGTTTTCCGTGGCTGCGAGCCGGCGCAATAGGCTCCACATGTCGCGCTTGGCCGGCAGGTCCAGTCCGCGCGTGGGTTCATCAAGAAAGAGAACTTTCGGGCGGCCCATGAGCGCCCGCGCAATCTCCACACGTCGTTTCATACCCGTGCTGTAAGTTCGGATCAGCTTGCCTCGAAACTTGGCGTCCAGGCCGACGTCATCCAGGATGCGCTCGACTTCCTCATCAGGATTCGGCATGTGGCGGACATGCGCAAAGTACGAAAGGTACTCGCACGCCGTCCACGCCGATTGACTCTCACTCGTCTCGTCGCTCACTAGCCCCACAAGCTTGCGAACCGCGAGAGGTTCCTTCATCACGTCGTGTCCCCAAAGTTTGGCAGTGCCTGCGCTCGGCGGGAGCAACGTTGTGAGCATTCGAATGGTCGTCGTCTTCCCCGCGCCGTTGAGCCCAAGGAATCCGTAGAGCTGCCCCTTCGGGATTTTCAACGTGATGTTGTCGACCGCCACGAAGTCGCCAAAACGGCGCGTAAGGCCATCCATCTCGATCGCGTATTCCGTTTCCGCAGTTACGGTCGCCGCGCTCATCGCGTCCGCCTCCAACGCTTGAACGCTGCTCCAAAACAAACCAGCGGCAGAATCAGCGAAGCTATTCCCATTTCGTAGATGGCCTTCGCCACTTGCGCGTCAACGGCCGCTCGTGCGCTGAACGTCCGCATCTGGCTTTCGCCTGCGACTTGATATGTGCCGGTGACTTTCAATGGGTAGCGCACCCCGCCAATATCCCAAGGCTTTGTCGGAGTCAGCATCACAGGGATGCGCGCCACCCAGCCGTTTACGACGTGGTGCCCGTCAGCCGCTGGCGGGCCTGTTTCATTCGCGTAGGTGTGCGTCTCAAGAGCTTCCGGCGCTGGGGCAAGCGCGTCCGGAGGAGCCGTCGCTTCCAGTCCGTTTTCTCCGATCACCTGGAGGTGCACGTCCGAAACGCGCTGTGTGGCTTCGGCCGGCAGCAACACCAGCAAATCCCGCCGCGCAGCCTCGTCTGTCCCAAACGGCGGCCACTCATCTCGATTAAGAATCGTGCTGCAACACCGCACTGGTACTTGGCCACCGGGCCATGCCAAAGCAAGGCTGCTGCCGGCTCGAGAGAAGAGCCTCTGAATGGATGGAGCATTGGTTGCGTGGGGAGCCGGCTTGTCATAGTTGGTGTCCGCCATCGCCACGGGCAGCACGATGATGACGACGATTCCGAGCGCGATGATCCAACGTTGGCTCCGGCTGGCTTCCCACGTCTCCACGCCCTGCGCTCGTAGAAACGCCCACACGGCGAGCGCGAACGCCACGATGACCACGATCACCAGACTGATCCATGTCCGCGTCGTAGTAGCTGGAATACTTCCCACCGCCAGCGTGAACCCGAAGGCGTTCTTGAGCAGTACGGCGGGACTCGTTAGCGTAAGGTGGCCCGTGCGCGTCGCGCCGTTACCTTGCGCCACCAATAGCTCCTGCAGCGGCACGAACCCCGCGTACGCCAGCAGGACGCCCATGCCCGTCGCGGCGGGAGCCGCGATGCTCTCGCCGATAAATAGCACGCCAATCAATGTGCCTATCGCGATGCTCACGATAAGCAGGCAGGGAGCCCAGATCAGCAACTACTGCAACAGCAGCGGCACGCCGACGTGATGCGTATAAACCAGCACCATCGGGACAAGCGCCACGTAATACGCGGCGGCCATCGTGCCAACCACCAGGATCTTCGCCGTCAGCCAGTCGCGCCGTTCCACGGGAGCTGTGAAGACGCTCTCCACGAACCGGTTCGCGCGCGGGCTGGCGACGAACGCCGCTGAAAGCGGGATGAAGGCCAGCGGCACAAGAAAGTACGCGATGATTCCGTACCCGTCCAACCATGTATCCTGCGTCCCCACGGTCGCTACACAACCGACGGCCAGCAGGATGACGCCTGCACCGATCAACGCGAAACGACCGCGCATCGTGGCTCTGAGTTCCTCGACATACAGAGTTCCAATCGCCATGTTTATGCTAAGCCTTGATCTCGACGCACGGAGGTATCGCGCGAGCAGCTCTCCGAACGGCCATTCGAATCCCGCCGCTACGGGAGAATACCAGGCCCTCCTAAACACACGATTAACACTGATTCCGACGTATGCCGTCCCCGGCGGGCGGCAGGCCAAATCCTGATTTGGCGCTTCGAAGACCCACAATCTCGGCTTGAATTGGCGAGTCGAAATGGAGAAGCAATTACCCCGAGCAACTGCAATTCACTCCAATGAAATGGCTTGAATCTCGCCTTTGGTCATGCCGGAAGAAGTGGCCCGGTAGTCTACTTTTGCGCGGCGATCTTTCCATTTGGTGCAGGGAAGCTGCGTGGCATCACTGGCCTTGCCACCATCCAGAATGGAGACTTTCGCGATGTCCGCCACGTGCAGCAGCAGGGAACTCGCGTTCGTCGTGAGCGTCAGGATTACCTCAGGCGGGTGCCCACAGAGCAGTTCCGTAATCTGCCCCTCGGCGTGGGCCAGGTTCTCCGTTGATTCCGACTCCGCGGCGTCGTGGGCCGGAAGCTCCGCCTCCGCGGAATTGGCGTTGGCGGCCTCCTGCGGGTGATTCACTCTATAATCGACCTGCTTGGTAAAACTGGTGGCCATGTTGCGGTCGCCAGTGGTTGTTGCGATCTTTTGAGTGGTTTCGGCAATTTTTCTCGCGTCGGGAATGCGCCCAGCGGCCAGCAGCGCTTTCCCGATGTCAATAAAGTACGCCAGATTGCCGGGCTCAAGTTCGGACGCGCGTCGCGCCGCTTTGAACGCCTTGTCGGTGTCCTTGCCTGGCTCCCTGGAGTAGGCGATGGAAAGGAAAGCATGCGCGGGAGCAAAATCGGGACTTAGGCTGAGTACTTTTTCGAGCTCGGCGCGTATTTTCGGCGTGGACTCCTTGTTGTAGTTGTCCCTGCGCAGATACACGAACGCCATGTCAATGTGCGCGGAGATGTCATTCGGATTGGCCGCCATCGCCAATTGCAACTCCTTTTCCGCGTTGGCATAGTCGGCTTTCAGTAAGTGGTAATGGCCGAATTCGCTGTGATAGCCGGGCGTTGCTGCGTCCAGTTTTTCAACTTCGTGTAATTGTTCAAGCCCCTCGGGCAGGTGACTGCTTCGCAGCAAAAAATCTGCCTGTCCCAGGACACCTTCCGCAGCGGAAAGCTTGCGCGCGGTAAAGTCCTTTTCCGAAAGCTTCGATTGCAACGGCACGCGCTGGTACAGAAAGCTGAATTGACGGATGTAGCCGCTGAGTACATCCGAGAGTTTCTTGAGGTCCCCAAACGACTGATTTGCTGCCTCGATCGGGTCATCGGTGGCATGCAGAACATGCAGATATTTGTTGATCAGATCCTGTCCACGCACCTCCGGGGCAACCATCAGGTAGTGAACCAGCGCCCAGGATTCCGCGTAAAAAATGCCGGAATGTTCGCTCGTATTATAGAGCGGCGAGGTGCGGTCGATGGTGACTAACTGATTGATGGGCAAAAACGAGTTTTCCTTCAGTGTCCGAATCTGTGTTGCATTCGCCATGCCAACGTCGGATTCTTTGCTCTCAATGCTTGTGTTTCCGTAATACTCGGCCAGCCCTTCATCCAGCCACAACGGCAATCCGCGGAAGTTATAGTGGAAGTAGGCGTGGGTATATTCGTGATAAAGAGAGTGGTTGCCCAGCTGTCCAGTGCCGCGGATGTCGGTGCGGATCACCGCGAAATTCTTGTCGTATGAGGTGCGGTAGAAGCCGCCAAGGCGCATGCTTTTGCTGTTTTGTCCGTACGAAGGAATAAACAGCTTCAGGGAATCCTCGTTCTTGATGGCGAAGACAATCGTCGGCTTGCCCGAATCCACCCGTAGCGCGGGATAGAGATGCTGGAAGAGCGCGC
>Ga0307471_100002863_pt1 | contig 10087 bp, 6 predicted proteins | sample atmos_gasesAM3C__2_FD_204566 | JGI IMG/M metagenome (GOLD analysis project Ga0307471, IMG submission 204566) | Hardwood forest soil microbial communities from Morgan-Monroe State Forest, Indiana, United States - atmos_gasesAM3C_515 | ecosystem: Environmental > Terrestrial > Soil > Temperate... | reverse complement strand
TATTCAGTAGATTGAAACCCTCGGCCATCGCCTGAAGGTGTAAACCCTCCCGCAAAGCAAACGTCCTCGAGATGCGAAGATCGACGGTCTGGTAGGTGTCTCCCCTGAACGTATCGCGGCCCTCAATGCCAACGCGGTCATTGTTCCCAAAAATATCGCCGTTCGCGTCAAAGCCGGCAAATTTGGTGAAGTAGTGGGGTGTCTGCAGGGTCACGATCATCCCCAATTGCCAATTGTTGACCAGAGCGTTCATGTGGGTCGGACCTTCCAGGATTGCATTCCCGACGAAGCGGTGCGCGACGTGATCGGCAGAAAGGGCTCGTTCTTTATCAAAGGAGGTCGAATCTTGCGGGATCAGCACGAAGCTTGGGTTGGGTCCGTTGTCGATTCCTTTGGACCAGGTGTAGCTCAAGCCCCAGCCCACGTGCTTGGTCACGCGCTTGTTGAACGTGACCAGCAGGCCGTCCCACTGGGAATCCCATTTCGAGTCTGCTTCAAAGTCCACCGCAAAGCCCACGAACCCGCTGGGCACGGGGCAGCCCGTGAAGACAGCGCAGCGCACCCCGGGGTTTATGAACGCCGGAAAAATCGGGCCACACGGGAAGTTCGAGCAATACAGGTTTTTCATTCCGACGTTTCCGCGGGAATCGTGGAACGGAAGTTGACCGCTGGGATCGGGCTGGTTGACGTTGTAGAAACTTCCTAGGTGAATCCCGCGAACGTGTAGCCCAGTGATATCCAGAACCGCGTCCTTAAACGGCTGGAACTCGACACCCAGGCTCACCTGCGCTCCATAGGCAGGTTTGTGATCTTTGGCGAACCGCACAATTACCGCGTCCAGCGACGGACCAGGATAGGTCGCCGTATCGCCCAAGCCAGGCCCCAACAGTCCCGCTAAAGCCCCCATCATCGTGAATGGATCCGATCCAAATGCCGAGAGACGCGTCTTGGAATTCAGATCGTCCTGCTTGTTTTCCCGCCCGGGAAACTTCCCGATGGTGCCTCCGCATGACGGAATCTGGCACATCAACAAGGGCGAAGGAATCATGCCGTGAAATAAGCCGGCTCCTCCCCGAATTACTACTGAGTGACTGCCCGGAGTCGCGTATGAGAAACCGGCACGCGGATCGAAGTTCTTCAACGGGTTATTTATCGCATTGCTGGGCCATGTCTCTCCTTGCCAGCGCAGCCCATAATTCAAGGTTAGATTTCCGGTCGCCCGCCACTTGTCTTGGACAAATAATCCCTCATATGAGTGCCCGAGCGTACCTTTCGCCTGATTGCGGATCGCGGGGGCAATACTGGATCCTTGATACACCGAGGTGTTGAAGGTCGGCTCGTTAAAACCTGAAGCCGTGTCAAATCGTTCGAAGAAGATCACGAACGGATTGGGCGCACCAAAAACTTTTCCTTCGAACTCGGCCAGGCTACCGAAGTCGGCCTCAAATGGGTAGAACAAGGGGAACGACTCGGTAGTGTTCACGTGGTTGAAGTCCCCGCCGAAGGAAAGCGTGTGCGAGCCGATGGTTTTCGTCACGCTGTCCACGATCTCGAAGCGGCCTTCGGTATACAGGTCCGGATTCCCTCGATTCACCCCCATCGTAAATACGTTGGAAACTTCCAGGTGTGGTTGCGTGCTCACCGTGGGGAAGTCGAAATACCGGTTGGCATATTGGACGCGAAGATCGTTGACCAAAGAAGATGAAAAGACTGAAGTCAGAGTTCCCACCAGGGACTGGTCACGAAAGGTGTTGTTTTTGAAACCGGACGGCAAGTCGAACCCGTCGTTCAGCGGAGAGAGATTGGTGCCGCGCTGATCATTGAAGAAGTAGCGTGCCGACAGGGTTTCCCGATCACTGAAAGCATGGTCGACACGGACGAGAAAATTGTCATAGTTGATGGCACGCGTTACTTGGAGGTTTTCCGCCGGCAGGCCAAAAAAGTTTACTTTTACGCTGTTAATATCGGTCAGGTTCGTCAGCACAGCCGAGTTGTAGAACGGCGACTCGACGTGGCGCTGACCCTCGTAGTTCCCGAAGAAGAAGGTCTTGTCCTTTTGAATCGGCCCGCCCAGCGTCGCGCCAAACTGGTTTTGGCGAAGCTTATTGAATCCGGCAGCCAGCGCGTTCTTTGCGTCCATCGCATCATTGCGAAAATATTCGTATGCCGATCCATGCAGGCTGTTGCTTCCGCTCTTGGTAATAATGTTGACGATCCCGCCCACCGCGCGCCCAAACTGCGTGCTGTAGTCGCTGTTGATTACGCGGAATTCCTGGACCGCCTCCTGCGAGGGAGTAGTTTTCTGGATCCCCGACGCGGTCGACATGTTGTCCGCGCCATCAATGGCCACGAAGTTGTAATGGATATTCTGCCCCGCAAACGAAAGCTTGGTCACCGGTTCAATGATCACGTCCGTGCTGCCCGAAGTCGTATCCCCGATAGTGACTCCAGGCGCCAAGAGGGCGAAATCGATGAATTGGCGGCCGTTGACTGGCAAGTTTTCGATCTTTTGTTCATCGATCACCGAGCTGACCATAGTGCGGGTGGGCTCGGCCAGTTCGCCGACGTCTTGCACCTCGACCTGCGCGATCACCTGGCCCGGCGAGAGCGAGAAATCCAGGCTGCCGGTCGCGCCGACATCGAGATGGATTTTTTTGGCAGACTTCTGAAAGCCAACTTTCTCCGCGGTCACGGTGTAGTCGCCCGGTGGCAGCAGAACCACCTGATAGTCGCCCACGCCATTGGAAGTGGTTCCGCGACTTAGCCCGGTCGCCGCGTTGACGGCCGAAATTGTGGCCTGGGAAATGGCGGCCCCACTGGAGTCGTAGACGCGGCCTTGCACGGTCACCGTCACGACCTGGGCCGTGCAGGTAAGAGAGGCCAACAATACTGTGAAGGCGCAAACTACCTGGTTCAGGACGCGTGCACAGATCTTCTTCGTGAGCGGACTGCGGTTCGACTTCATATCGTCTCCCTCGTCATAAACTCGGGCAAAAGTGACTTGTTCAACCGGTCTTCGCTCGTGCCGTGGTAGCCACCGCTCCTTGCACCAGCCGGTGGTTGTCCATCACCCTCGAAAGCCGAGACTCCGAATCATCGAGGTGCTGGACCAGAATCCGGGCGCATTCCTTCAATCTTCCGGCCGTCAGCAACTGGTACAAGTGACGGTGAACCGGAATGAGAATGCCGGGATGGTCGTGCCGTTGGTCTACCAACACCATCCCCATGCGCAATTCTGCGATTGTTTTCTGATAGAAAGATTCCAGCCGCCTGTTCTTAAGAAAGCGGATCAGCAGGCTGTGAAAGTGCAAATCGTGGGTCACGGCGTTGACCCAGTCGCGGGCCTGAACTGCTTCCTCATATCGTTCCAGCGCAGCCAGGAGTTCCTGGAGCACTTCAGGGGACGGCGCCTTTGCACTGCGAATCGCAGAGATTTCGAGCACCCGACGAACGTGATAAATCTCGTGCACATCTCGATGTGACAGCTGCGCGACTGCAATGCCCCGGTGGATGCTGCGCTTCAGCAGGCCCTCCAGCGACAAAATGCGCATGGCTTCGCGCATCGTATTCCGCGACACCCCAAGCGACTCGGCGAGCGGAATCTCCTGGAGGGGCGTTCCCGGACGTAGTTCCCCATTCAGGACTCTTTGCCTGAGAATGCCGGCCACCTGGTCGGCAACGCTGGTCCGGTGAATTTGCGAACGCTCCATCGATGCGGAAGGAAAATTGGTGCGCCATCTTGGCTCCAAATGTTCAATCTGTCAAGTGTTGAACAATTCAACAGACTAGACACTCGCAGGGTCGGACGCCCGAAACCTTTACGCCCATGTGTATCATCCGGGCAACTCATCTCTCGAAAGAGGTATCAATGAGCCGAAGACGTTTACGGGATACCCCCGCGTGGAAACAATCCCGTCGAGCATTTGTGCAACTGTCCGCGGGAGCTCTCGCGGCAGGGCTGAATCCTGCGTGGGCGACGAGTGCCGCTGACGGGTCCCACCATGCCTGGCCGGGACAACAAGCATCGGGCAAAGCTCCGACAGTTGCGGCGAACGCGGGCCGGAAGCCGCTGCGGCTGGGTTTGATCATTGATGTTGGCAAGGATCCAGATGCGGCCCTGGCAAAGGTCCGGACTCTGGGTATCGCTACGGCTCAGCTGTTCATGGATCAGTTAGCGTCAAGTTCTGTGGGGCCCCTGCGCCTAGCGCTGGAAAAACACGTTATCGAGCCGACCGCCCTAGTGGTGGGTGGCCCGGGCAAGGAGGTCTGGGATTTTTACCAGGGACCACTGACCATCGGTCTGCTTCCGCGCGCCAGTCGTGCTGCTCGCATTGCACACATTAAAAAGGCTTCTGATTTTGCCCAGCAGTGCGGCATTGCCGCCGTGCAGACTCACTGCGGCTTTATTCCCGAAAATCCTAACGACCCCCTGTACCAGGAAACGGTCGAAGCGATTCGCGAGGTGGCGACTTACTGCCGGCGCAACGGTCAGAATTTCCGTTACGAGACCGGACAGGAAACTCCGATCACGCTGGTACGCGCCATCCAGGATGTTGGGACAGATAATCAGGGCGTCAATTTCGATCTCGCGAATCTGATTTTGTACGGTAAAGCAAATCCGGTGGATGCGATCGAGTTGCTTGGCCCGTACCTACAAGGAATTCACGCCAAGGATGGCCTGTGGCCGACCAACCCGAAAGACCTTGGCCAGGAAGTTCCGATTGGTAAAGGCAAGGTCGATTTTCCGCGTATTATCGCAGGGTTGAAAAAGCTGGATTATCGCGGCGCGGTGACCATCGAACGGGAGACTTCCGGGCCACGACAAATGGAAGATGTACGAGCCGCGAAAACATACCTGGAACAATTGATCGGAACCTAGGCGCGAGAGGGCGACAGGACAAGGAGGCAACGTGGCAACTGAGAACGGACAAAATCCGAATTCGTTGCATGGCGTCGATCGGCGGAAATTCGTGGGTATCGCCGCCGCCACGGCGGGGGCGATGTTCATCAAACCAGAGCTCGTTTTCGGCACCGCCGCCAACTCAGCTGTGAGGGTAGGCTTGCTGGGTTGCGGGGGACGCGGCACCGAGGACGCACAGAATCTGGTCGATACTGGCGGTGCCCGCGTGGTCGCGCTGGCTGACTTGTTCCAGGATCAACTTGCAACCGCCCGAGTCCACTTTGACCAAGCGCAGCAGGCGAGGGGCTACTCGGCGCTGGATGCCTCACAACTCTTTGTTGGCCCGAAGGCCTACCAGCAGATCGCCGCCTCGAAAGAGGTGGACGCGATCGTAATTGCCACCCCGCCTTATTTTCATCCGCAGCACCTGGAAGCAGTAGTAGCTGGAGGGAAGCATGTCTATCTCGAAAAGCCGGTGGCCGTGGATGTTCCCGGAGCTTTGAAGGTAGTTGAGATCGGCAAGCGCGCCCAAGGCAAGCTTAGCTTGGATGTTGGTTTCCAGATCCGAGATTGCCCGCCGTTCGTGGAGATGGTCAAGCGCATTCATAGCGGGGCTCTGGGTACAATCGTCTGCGGCGAAGCCCACTACCTGACTGGCTATCTCGATCGCCCGCCACGGACGAACGCCTCCCCGGTCGAGTTACGCCTCAGAAATTGGGTGTACGATCGCGCGCTTTCCGGTGACATCATTCTGGAACAGAACATTCACGTGATCGACATTTGCAATTGGATCCTGCAGGGGCATCCGTTGAAGGTTTCCGCAAGCGGTGGACGTAAGGGCCGGCCAACCGGAGACGGCGACGTGTTTGGAAATTACCACGCAGTTTTCCATTACTGGAATGATGTGGAGGTGACCTTCTCGTCCACCCAGTTTGCAAAGGGCTGGTGGGACGTCACGGAACGATTCTTCGGGACCAAAGGCACATCGCAGTCTCCGTATACGGGGCCGCTAGGCATCTGGGGTGAGGAACCCTGGCAGTGGACTGGTTCCGGCGCCAATACATCCGACCCGCAGGGCTTCTCGGCCACGGGGAAATTCACCTCGAATCTGGAGTTGGCAGATCCAGAAAAAAAGAAAGCATTCGTCGAAAGTATTGCCAGTGGGAATTTTCATAATCAGGCCGAGACGGGAGCCGAATCCGCCATCTCCTGCATCATGGCCCGTGAGTCCGCCTATAAACGTCATGAGGTCAGTTGGGACGACATCCTGAAGTCACGCGAAGTCTATGATCCCAAGATTGACCTGAACAAATTGCAGTGACTTGGATCGCTGCGATTGAATCGGCGTTTGGATTTGTGCCACCAAACTTGCTGGAGGTGTGCAAGTGCGTTCACGTCGCGCGTTTCTGAAATCTTCAGTTACGGCCGCCGCATGCGCGGCCGGTATGGGCGGTGGGTTCGCGAGATCTCTGTTGGCGGTACCCGGAAGTGACGTGCCCATCCCTTCAACAACCACACTGCCACTCAAGAAGGGGCTCGTGTACGACATGCTTCCCAGCAACCTCAGCCATGCGGAGCGGTTCAAGATGGCGCGGGATGTGGGCTTTGAAGTGGTGCAGGCGCCCACCATGCCCGACGAGCACACGGCTGAGGAGATAAAGAATGCCGCCGACAAAGCGAACATACGCATTGACTCGGTGATGAACATGGATCACTGGAAGTATCCGCTGTCTTCGAGCGACCCAGCGGTCGTGGAAAAAAGCCTCGCAGGAATGCGGACTTCGCTGCACAATGCCAAGCTCTGGGGTTCGGACGCGGTGCTGCTGGTCCCTGCGGTGGTGAATGCTCAGACTTCCTATGGCGATGCTTGGACGCGCTCGCAAGAGCAGATTCGAAAGCTGATTCCGATGGCTGAAGAAAGCAAGCTCGTAATTGCCATCGAGGAAGTCTGGAACAAGTTCCTGCTCAGTCCCCTCGAAATGGATCGGTACATCCGCGAGTTCCAGAGCCCCTGGATCAAAGCGTGGTTCGATACCGGCAACGTGTTGCTCTACGGGTATCCGCAGGACTGGATTCGCACCCTCAGCAAGAGCATCGTTAAGTTGCATATCAAAGACTTCAAGCGCAAAGAAGGCGGATATGCATGGGTCAACCTCGGCGATGGCGATGCGGACTGGCCCGAGGTGCGCAGGGCGCTGACGGAAACAGGCTATACCGGCAGCGCGATTGTCGAGCTCGAGGGAGGCAATGAGGCATATCTGCGTGATCTGAGCCGGCGCATGGACCGGCTGGTTCTGGGTCGCGCTTAGGGAGGGACAATGAAAAATCGGCTTCGGTCTCACAATTTTCTGGAAGGCCCGCTGTCACGACGGACATTTCTGGCACAAACTGCTACCGCAGCGCTTGGCTTCTCGATCGTTCCGCGCCACGTGCTGGGCGGCGCAGGATATGTTCCACCCAGCGACAAGCTCAACATCGCGTTCATCGGTGTCGGGGCGCAAGGTTTGCGCGTCATGCTTCGGTTTTTGCGGCAGCCCGACGTACAAGGCGTTGCCGTATGCGATGTCAATAAAACCGGCGCGAACTATCCTCAATGGGATACGCACGAGTTCTGTAAATCCGTGCGCGAATTACTAGGCGTGCAATCCGGTTGGGATTGGCTCAGTCCAGATGAGCCTCTTCAGTTGAGTCATAACTTGCGTGTGACCAGCGGCGTGGCGGGCCGTGAGCCGTGTCAGAAAATCGTAGAGGGATATTACGGTGGTCAGCAACGCTCTGGAGCGTACCGGGGCTGCTCGGCTTACACGGACTTTCGCGAGCTTCTTGAAAAGGAGAAGGGCGTCGACGCCGTTGTGGTGTGCACCACCGACAACCTGCACGCCGTGGTGAGCGCCGCAGCGATGAAGAAGCACAAACATGTCTTCTGTCAGAAGCCTCTGACACATACGATCTATGAGGCGCGGCGTGTCGCCGAAATTGCGCGGGACACGGGCGTGGCGACGCAGATTGCGGTTGCGAACCAGGCATCCGAGGATACGCGCTTGTTGTGCGAATGGATTTGGAGCGGCGCCATCGGGCCGGTGCGAGAAGTCATGAACTGGTCCAGCCGTCCTTTCTGGCCGCAAGGGCTCGAACGCCCGAAAGACGCGGAACCCGTGCCCGATGGTTTGGCTTGGGACCTTTGGCTCGGCCCGGCGCCGGAGCGGCCTTTCAACCATGCTTACGTTCCCTTTGTGTGGCGCGGATGGTCGGACTTTGGTTGTGGCGCTCTGGGCGACATGGGCTCCTACAGTTTCGACACAATCTTCCGTGTTCTGAAGCTGGAGGCACCCGTGAGTGTGGAAGCGAGTTCCAGTGACCGCTACGAAGAGACGTATCCAATGGCCTCGATCATCCACTTCAACTTTCCGGCCCGAGGCGACATGCCGCCTGTGAAGTTCACCTGGTACGACGGTGGTCTGAAACCACCACGACCGGATGAACTGGAAGAAAATCGTCCTCTGAAGGGAGAGGGTGAAGACGAGGACGAAGGGCTTCTGTTCGTCGGAGACCGTGGCAAAATCCTCTGTACCTTCAACGGCGGCAATCCAAAGATTATTCCCCAGGCAAAGATGGAAAGTTTTCAACAGCCGCCGAAGACACTGCCCCGCTCGCCCGGTAACGAACGCGAGTGGCTCGACGCATGCAAAGGAAGCAAAGCCAAACCCGGAGGCAATTTCGAATTCGAGGGCCTGGTTACCGAAACCTTGCTCCTGGGAAATGTCGCGGCTCGCTTGGGACAAAAGCTCAACTGGGATCGTCCTAACTTGAGCGTTAACTCTGACGTCGCCCAGAAGTGGGTCCGGCCTGAGCGTCGAAAGGGGTGGGAACTGTAGCCAAGAGATCGGACGAGTCTACAATGCGTTCGTCCGCTTGGGTGACCATGATTTTGTTACCTTAGCGCATGAGGAGGGTCAATGACCTCGATTTCAACATCACGAAGAGCGTTCCTGCAGAGTGCCGCGAAGTACGCCGCCGCGGCCGGCCTTCTTTCCTCGGGTGCGCTGGAGCTTCGCGCCAATCCGCTGGGCATGCCAATGGGGTGTCAGACGTGGCCTGTGCGGGAGATGATCGCCAAAGACTTCCCCGGCACAATCAAGCAGCTGGCCCAGGCCGGGTTTCAGACTATTGAGTTGTGCTCTCCGGCAGGCTATGCCGATTCAGGCTTTGCCGGCCTCGCGAAATATACGGGTACTGAGCTCCGAAAAATTCTGGGCGATGCAGGCGTCACATGCGTGAGTTCTCACTTCGGCATCCAAGAGCTTCGGGAGAATCAGGAGGGCCGAATTGCATGGGCGAAAGATGTCGGCCTGACCCAGATGATGGTGCCAAGCCTCGACGGCCCGAAGAAGCCGACAATGGATGATGTGAAGCGAGCGGCCGACGAGTACAACAAGATGGGAGAACAGTCGGCCAAGGCGGGCATTCAGCAGGGCCTACACAACGAAGAATTTGAGTGCACGACGGTTGATGGCAAGCGGACCTACGATTTGTTGCTGGAGTTACTCGACCCTAGGCTGGTTAAGTTTCAGTTCCAGGTTTCCACCATCAGCCGCGGCTATGACGCCGCAGAGTATTTCACGAAATATCCGGGCCGTTTCATTTCAATGCACGTACAAGGCTGGTCGGCGAAAACCAAGAAAGTGATGCCGGTGGGACAGGACACACTGGACTGGAAAAACATCTTTGCTGCGGCGAAGACAGGTGGCGTACAGAACTACTTCGTCGAAATGAACCTGGACATGATGAAAGCCAGCGTTCCCTACCTTCGCGATCTGAAGGTCTGATGCACCCACATTGGCGCACCGATTGACCGACGGCGCAATCGCACTGTTTTGTGTGGAGTCAGGCCATTCGGTTGATGGTCGCCAGTGTTTGGTGTCGCGTTCGCGCCTGAATGCCCGCTACGCCCTGATGGCTGCTTGAAGAACTTCGCGCAAACGCTTCGCAACTATCATCTCTTCTCCGGGCTGCAACATCCACACACCAACGACGACGGTGTTCGGTCCGCCCGCTAGTCCAGCGCTCGCAGGGGCACCTCCGGTGGATGGATTCAACTCAATCCGCGGCTTGCCTTCCCGCATCTTTTGCATGACTTCCGCCCCGGTGATCTTGATCCGGTTCTGGTCGTAGGTGATGAGGAGGTGT
>Ga0307471_100002862_pt1 | contig 10089 bp, 8 predicted proteins | sample atmos_gasesAM3C__2_FD_204566 | JGI IMG/M metagenome (GOLD analysis project Ga0307471, IMG submission 204566) | Hardwood forest soil microbial communities from Morgan-Monroe State Forest, Indiana, United States - atmos_gasesAM3C_515 | ecosystem: Environmental > Terrestrial > Soil > Temperate... | reverse complement strand
GTGATCGCCGACGTGCGGGCCCAAATCAACCACTCCGAGCCCGCCCTCGACGTCGAGTTTCTGCAACTGCTCCAGGACATGATCGGCGACCTGAGCAACGCGCCGGAGCCTGTCCAGATCAAACTATTCTCCAATGATGCCGAATTGTTGAAGACATGGGGGCCGCAAGTCGCGGATGCGATCCAGAAAGTCCCGGGCGTGGTCGACGTACTCAACGGGATCGACAACACCATCAGCGGTCCGGCCATCGTGTACCAGGTAAACGCCACGACGGCTGCGCGAGCAGGCTTCACGCCTGAAGAAATCTCTACCGACGCGGCTGCCCTGCTGGAAGGCGAAGTCGCCACCACGCCGGTTATCAGCAACGATCGGGCCTATAGTATTCGGGTGCGATATCCACAACGGAATCGGTCGTCTCTCGAGGCCATGAGCAATACCCTGCTCAACAGCGGGACCGGGCACACAGCCACGCTGGGCTCGCTCGCGAGCGTCGAGCAGTTGCCGGGCCAGACCGAAATCCGCCGCGAGAACCTGCAGCGCGATATCACCGTAACAGCGCGCCTGGAAGGACGCGATTTGGGCGGCGGGATGGCTGACGTGCAGCGGGCGGTCGCAGGCCTGCACCTGCCTCAGTCCATTCGCGTGATATATGGAGGCACCTATGCTGAACAGCAACAATCCTTCAAGGATCTGGTCTTCGTCCTGGTTTTGGCGATCGTGCTGGTGTTTCTGGTTCTACTCTTCGAATTTCGCAATTTGTGGGCCCCGCTGGCCATTCTCGCATCCGCTCTACTCTCGACCTCGGGCGTCGTCTTCGCCTTGTTGATTACGCGCACGACGTTCAACGTCTCTTCGTTCATGGGATTGATCATGGTGATCGGGATCGTCGCAAAGAACGGCATCCTGCTGCTCGACGCGGATCAGAAGTTCCGCAGCTCGGGTTTCGCCGGCGAAGACGCCATGATCCATGCGGGACGACGCAGACTGAGGCCTATCCTGATGACGGCTCTGGCGACCGTGGCCGGCATGTTGCCCTTGGCATTCGCTTGGGGTGCAGGCTCGCAGATGTTGCAGCCGCTGGCCCTCGCGGTCATCGGGGGCATTCTGATCTCAATGGTTCTGTCTTTGCTGATCACTCCGGCGGTTTACTTCAAGCTGGCAGGCCACAAGGGACAGACGCTCGAAAGCCAGCCCGCCGGTCACTGACCTTCACTGGCAAAATAGAATGATTCGGCGACCAACTCCGGTTAGCGCGCTGGATCTGAGTTCTCCGCTTTCATTGCAACTTTCTTGCGCGCCGTCCCCACCTCGGGGCGCTCATCGCCCACCGAGACCGCAAGCAACTCCTGAAAATACTGATGTGCAGCGCTGGCGTTCCCGGCGCCCTCGGCTGCACTTGCAGCCCCATAGATCGCATTGAACCGCTTGGGCGCGAGTTTCAGCACGGATTGGAATGCCGCCAGAGCATCCTCGGGACGATTCTGCTGCAGCAGCAACTGCCCAAGCATTTCGCGCGCCGGAATGATCGCGCCGGGCGTTACCGCATATTTCTCCATGCTCTCTTCCAGGTCCGCCGCAGCCGTCATCCGGGTCGTGGCATCATTGCTGTGGCCTGCCTGTTGGGATACCCAGGCTTCGATCTCGGCGCGTTGGACCTCGACCTGCTTCGACCAGTAGGTATTGTTCTGCTTCGCCAAGGCGTCACGCAGGTTGGCGAGGGCTTGCTCCGCCTCCGCCGCGCGCTGCAGATCTCCGGAGCGCGCGCTGCCCACGCCCACAGCCATCCAGGTGAGAGCTTGTGTCCACGGCACTCCATCTTTTCGGACCTGTAGGGCGCTGGCTTCCTTCCACTTGCCCAACTCCAGCGCACAACGGGCCGGAATCGCCGCCAAGGCGTAGTCCCCGGTCTGGGTAAGCCCCGTTGCAGCCGGGAGCTTGTTCATCTTCGCAAGCACGGATTGTGCATCTGCCACGCGGCCGGTCTGCAGGTATGCATACGCCATGTAATCCATGGCATGAAGACGCTGATCACGCGCCTCACCATTTTTCGACGTGGGTTCAGCCGCCGCGGCCAAAGCGTCGGCCCGCTGGTTGGATTGCACGGACTCTTCCCAGGAACCGACGCGGGTAAAAATATGCGATGGCATGTGATTCGCATGAGCGGAAGCGGGCGCAATCTTCGCATAGGCCCGGGCCGCTTTGAGTCCCTGCTGCGCCAGCGAAGGATTGTCGTAACAGTGAATGATGTAATGCGCGACGCCGGGATGATTGGGCAGCTTGTCGAAGATAGGTTCCAGAATCTCGCCGCACTTGTGCTGATTTGCGAAGGTCTTGTCTGTGTTGGGCGCCGTGATGTCGAGTGTCAGCGCGTGGAAGATCGCGGCTTCGATGTCGTCAGGATAGGCGGCCTGCAGCGCTGCCATCTTCTGTTCGAAGGCTACCCCATGCGCGTACGCGTCCTTGCCGTCTTCCCGGTAGATTTCCGCGAGAGCATCGATGTAGGCATTTTCGCGCGCCGTCGTCTTGGTGTTTGCCGCGGCTACTTCCTTCGCTTTACGCAGGGCCTGGCGGCCAGCGACTGTGTCTCCGTTCCCCCATAACCCGTGGTAATGCGACATGGCGACGCCCCACTGCGCCATCGCACATTCCGGGTCCTTGGTGGAGACGGCCTCGAACGCTTGCCTTGTTTCCTCGTACTGAAAAGAATGCAAGAGGGCTACCGAGCGGTTGAAGCTGGTTTCTACTTCCTTCGAACAGGAGGTCGAGAAGTGGACGGATCCCAGTTCCATTTCGGTCAGTTCATGGTGATGACCCTGGTCATCACACCAGGCAACGGAAACGAACAAACTGCAGGAGACGAGTACGACCCCAAGCCATCGCATAGGTCCTCCAAGAGATGGGTTGAACTATTTTACAACCCCCAAAGACACGCCCCGCGGGCGCGGGGCTTTGTCCAATCTCTGGTCTTGATTGAAGGATTGACGACCAATCCCCTCCTAATTCCGGCTGCGCACCTTTTGCAGCAGACGCAAGATCTCCAGGTAAAGCCAGATCAACGTCACCATCAGGCCGAAGGCTGCGTACCACTCCATGTATTTGGGTGCACTGGCTTGGGCGCCGCGCTCGATGAAATCAAAATCCAGCACCAGGTTCAACGCCGCCACAATGACGATCACCACGCTGATCCCGATTCCGAGTGGAGTTGCGCCGGCGATCGATGGGAAAAGATGCACTCCAAAAAAGCCCATGATCATGCTGGCGACATAGAACAATGCGATTGCGCCGGTCGCCGCCACTACGCCCAGGCGAAACTTGTCGGTGACGCGGATCAGTCCCGAGCGATAAACCAGGAGCATCATGACCAATGTCCCGAAGGTCAACCCCACGGCCTGGATCGGGATTCCCGGGAAACGCAACTCCGCCATGGCCGAGACGCCGCCCAGCACCAAGCCTTCCAGCAACGCGTAGATCGGAGCCGTGATGGGAGACCAAGCATGCTTAAAGATAGTTACCAGCGCGACGACGAAGCCACCAATAGCCCCCACTGCCAGCAAGGGGCCGACCGACGAGATCGCAGCCTCGGGATCACCCGCCGCGTTCACAAACCGGCTCCAGGTCCAGGCCGCCGTCGCTACCGTACAAATCAGTAGAATGCCCGTCTTATTGACGGCACCGGAGACCGTCATCCGCTCGCCGATCGCCAAGCCTTCCGACTCGAATGCGGACGGCTTTAGTGCAGGATTTGATGTTCGAAATAGCGCCACGAAAAACCTCCTTGCCAACCTTTACATTATGACGCCTGCCGAGATAAATGTCACAACCAGACAAAGAAACAAAAGGCACCGCCCACGCGGTGCCCAATGCAGTCGTACTTACCAGGAGAGTTATGCCCGCATCTTCTCTCCAAATTTCTTTTCAAACTTTCTCAACTTGGGTGCGATTACAAACTGACAGTACGGCTGCGTCGCGTTGTTGTCGTAGTAGAGTTGGTGGTAGTCCTCGGCGGGATAGAACTTTGCCGCCGGCTCGACGGTGGTGACTATCGGTTCGGGAAACGCCTGGGCGGCATGCAGAACGGCGATTGTATCTTCCGCTTCCTGTTTCTGTTCAGGCGTTGTGTAGTAAACCACCGAGCGATACTGTTCACCGACATCATTGCCCTGCCGGTTTACCGTAGTTGGGTCATGCACGGTAAAGAAAACTTCCAGCAAATCCCGATAGTTGATCTCGCGGGGGTCGAATGTGACCTGCACGACTTCAGCGTGCCCAGTGTCGCCATTGCAGACCTGACGGTAGGAAGGGTTGTCGACGTGGCCGCCCATGTATCCCGAGATCGCTGACTTCACTCCGGTGAGCCGGTTGAAGATGGCCTCGATGCACCAGAAACAGCCCCCACCAAAAATCGCGGTTTGTTCGTTAGGCATTATCATTGGATGTTTGAACCGGTTGAAAGTTCCAAGCTGTGATCTGCGAACCTCTAACCGCCAGCGTTCAGCGACTACTGCAGTTCCACTGGCATTACTTCTCCGACACCGGGGCTGGTTTCGATGTAATTGACGGCCAACTTCTGGTTCGTCCACCCACAGGAAATGGCGTCAGCTCGGATGACGATGACGTGTTTGGTATCGGGCACGTGCAGTTTCAGTGTCCGAGTTCCGGCGATAAGGTTCAGAATGGCTCCAGGAGTTCCCGAGCAATCCACGCTCGACACCCTTCCTTTTACAAAACGCGGCGGAGCCGGTGCTGCCGGCGGCTTAGTTTCTTCCTTGAGAGCAGTTTTGATCGGTGCCTTGACCGGCATTTCCGTTGAGATGTCATCCGACTTTTCTTTGGGAGTCGCTTTGACTTTTTCCGGTGGAGCGGCGGGCGGTTCATGGTTGACGGGAACCATACCGCCCATCACCACGGTCGTTCCCGACGCCAGCCTGCTTTTCATCTCTTCCGCCTGCGCCATCATATTCGTGGCCTGAATGGCCAGCGCCGGGTTGCGCGCCTTCTGCAGGAGTCGGAAGAGCTGCATCGCAGCTTCCGGGTTCTTGTTGTTCAAATACATCTGTGCCAGGTTGTAGATGTATCCTTCGTTGCGCGGACTCAGCGCAATCGCTTTGCGCATGGTCTGCAGTCCTTTGGCTGGATCTCCCGCGTAGGCATAGGCGAAAGAGAGCAGCGAATACGCATCCGCGTAGTTGGGATCGAGCGCAATCGACGTCTCCAGTTCCTTCGTCATGACTGGGCCGTAGGGCGGATTCCCCAGGTTATGCTCGCGGGACATAAGCAATGCCGCATAGTAGTGGACGCGGGGATCCTTGGAGTCCCCCTCGGCCGTCTGCTGGAAGTACTTCCCGCTTCTTCGAAGTTCTGCCTGAGTAGGTACGCGTAACCAAGTCCGCGCAAGGCCAATTGATTTTTCGCATCTGTCTTGAGGACTGCTTGGTACTCTTCCATCGCCTTCTGCTGATAGTGCGGCGAGTGAAGATGCACGTCCGCCAGCACCGCACTGCTGTCGGCTGCGCTGAGCAGGCTCGTGACATAGTTGGTTGTAACAATTTCGGCGGGCGTGGGCATTCGGTAATAAATGGATCTGCCACCCATCACGTATTCACGCATCGCTATGTCAAACCGTGCGGAGGTCATACCAAAGGCCTGCTGAATGGCGCTCTCTACAGGCACTTCCTTGTTGTCGGCCAGTTCAAAATAGTTGATCAGCTTCGGAGTCAGCTTGTTGTGGTAAATGTAATGGCAAACCCTTCTTCGAACCACGGATCCATTTGGCTGGAGAGATTCCCATCCATCAACTGGTGTGCGTATTCGTGAAAGACGACCGCCCATGGGTTCTCCACTGACAGGTCCAGCAGGATGAAGCTGCGGTCGGTTGCCACGAACAGACCAGACACTTCCGTCGGCTTCCCGTTCCACAGTGGCGCAAACTGGCGTAACTCCTTGGTGTTGCGGAAAGGCCACGATTTGGAGCGGCACGGGAAGGTTGACGTTGGTCTGGGAAAAAAGCGTGCCAAAAACCGCCCGCATCTGCTCAAGACGAATCGCCACGTCGCGGCCACGTTTCTCGCCTCCGTCGGTGACAACCGAGAAGTGGGGAGATTTGACCTCCACCCATTGCGCCTCTCCTGCAAACGCAGGAGCCGCGGAAAGCAGGCATGCGGCCAAAGGAACGACGAGACCGACTAGGTGACGCCTCATCGTTCTTGCTCCTCGAGCGCCGCTATCGTACAACAGGTTTGTTTTTTCGGAGGTGATTTCCTGCGGAAAGGTGCATTTGCCAACGGAAAAGACCAATTACCCACACTCTCAGTTCTCTGCTATAAAATCCCCCTACCGCAAAACATTGCATTCTCTGGAGGTCGACCATGGTCCAGTTGAAAGTGAATGGTGTGCAGCGTTCTTTCGACGGCGAGCTCGACATGCCCCTGCTGTGGTATCTGCGCGACATCCTCGGACTTACCGGCACCAAGTTCGGATGTGGCATGGCTCTGTGTGGGGCCTGCACCGTGCATCAGAACGGCAAGGCAGTCCGCTCCTGTATCACGACCATGCAACGCGCCGCCGGCAGCGAGATTCGCACGATCGAAGACGTCGCTGCGCATGGCCTCCATCCGGTGCAGAAGGCGTGGATGCAAGTGAGCGTCCCGCAATGTGGGTACTGTCAGTCCGGACAAATCATGCAGGCCATTTCCCTGCTGAACGAAAAGCAGAAACCCACCGATCAAGACATCGACGACGGCATGTCCGGCAACATTTGCCGCTGCGGCACCTATCAGCGCATACGCGCGGCCATCAAGGCTGCAGCAGGAGAGCGCGCATGAACTCCATCACGAACGTCAGCCGCCGCGGTTTTCTGCAGGGCGCTCTGTCTGCAGGTGCGCTCGTTCTGAGCGTGCGTCTGGTCCCGGAAGCCCTGTGGGCTGCCGACGCACCTCCCGGCTCGCGGGCCGATCAGGCGGTCCTTCATCCCAGCGTTTATCTCGGCATCGACACCGATGGCACTGTCTACGTAATGGCTCACCGCTCCGAGATGGGCACCACCAGCCGTACTTCCCTGCCGCTGGTGCTAGCCGAGGAACTCGATGCCGATTGGAGTCGCGTCAAAGTACAGCAGGCGATTGGCGACGCGCGCTACGGCTCGCAAGACACCGACGGCTCCCACTCCATTCGCGAGTTTTACGATCCGATGTGCGAAGCCGGCGGAACCGCCCGGCTCATGCTGATCCGCGCCGCCGCGCAACAGTGGGGCGTCCCTGAAGGAGAGTGTTCGACCGAGCCGCACGTCGTGGTTCACAAGGCCAGCGGAAAGAAGGCCGGCTATGGAGAGCTGGCAGCCGCGGCCGCCAAGCTGCCAGTCCCTAAGAAAGAAGAGCTCAAGTTCAAGCCATCGTCGGCGTGGCGATACGTTGGCAAAGGACAGAGCAGCTGCGATCTAGAAGACATCTGCACCGGCAAAGCGAAGTTCGGGATGGATGCCCGCACGGAAGACATGGTCTATGCCTCCATCGAACACCCGCCGGTTCTGGGCGGAAAGTTGAAGTCCTACGATGAAAAAGGGCCGCTGCAGGTAAAGGGTGTGCGGCAGACAGTCGCGATCGACACCTTTACTCCGCCGCATCACTTTCAGCCCTTGGGCGGCATTGCGGTGATCGCTGACAACACCTGGTCAGCGATGAAAGGCCGCCAGAAACTCAAGCCAGTGTGGGACAACGGGCCGCATGCCGCGTACAACTCCGAGCAGTTCAAGAAAGAATTGCAGGAGACCGCCCGCAAGCCCGGCAAAGCGGCGCGCAATCAGGGAGACGTAGCCGCGGCATTTGCGCAAGGCGGGAAGATTCTTGAAGCGGAATACTACGTTCCGCACCTGGCCCATGCATCGATGGAGCCACCCGTGGCGCTAGCCGATTATCGTGATGGAAAGGTCACCGTTTGGGCATCGACGCAAAATCCGCAGGGGGTGCAGGAAGTGATCGCCGAGAAGCTCGGCGTTCCAAAAGAATCCGTCACCTGCCATGTGCCACTGCTGGGTGGGGGCTTCGGGCGTAAGTCGAAACCGGACTTTGCAGCAGAAGCGGCGATTCTGTCGAAGAAAGTGGGTCGCCCCGTTAAGGTCGTGTGGAGCCGCGAGGACGACATTCACTTCGACTACTTCCACACCGTCTCCGCTATGTACATGAAGGCGGCGCTGGGTAGCAACGGCATGCCCACAGCGTGGTTGCAGCGGTCGGTCTTCCCCAGCATCGGTACGACATTCAATGTGGACGCGACTGCCGCAGGCGCGGGTGAACTGCAGCAGGGCTGGACCGACCTACCCTTCGACATTCCCAACATGCGTGCGGAGAATGCGGGCGCCGCGGCGCACGTGCGCATCGGATGGCTGCGCTCGGTTGCCAATATCTACCATGCCTTCGCAGCCCAGTCCTTCGCCAACGAATGCGCGCACGCTGCTGGTCGCGATTCGGTCGAATACCTGCTGGCCCTGGTGGGACCGGCTCGCATCGTTGACATCAAGAAATCCGCCCCCGACTATCCGAACTATGGCGGATCGCTCGAAAGCTACCCGATCGACACGGCACGTTATCGGCACGTGATCGAAGTGGCTGCGGGGGAATCCGGTTGGGGAAAGAAGAAGTTCGGCAAGGGCCAGGGTATGGGAATCGCGGTCCACCGCAGTTTCCTGACATACGTGGCTACGGTGGTCCAGGTTGAAGTGAACGACCAAGGCGAGTTGCGCATTCCGCGAGTCGATACCGCCGTCGACGCGGGTTTAGTGGTCAATCCGGTAGCCACGCGTAACCAGTTCGAGGGCGCCGCCGTCTTCGGGACGAGCCTGGCTCGCTTCGGCGAGATCACGGCCACCGACGGGGTCGTTGATCAAGCCAATTTCGACAGTTACCCGGTTTCCCGAATGAACGAGGCGCCCTACCAGACGAATGTGCACATCGTCGAGAGCAGCGCGCCTCCGGCAGGAGTGGGAGAACCGGGCGTCCCACCGTTTGCACCCGCGCTGTGCAATGCGATCTTCGCGGCGACAGGAAAACGCGTGCGCGAGTTGCCGCTCTCGCGGACAAAGCTGGCGTAGCGCAGAAATATCAGACCCTGGGACTTGCCGGAGAAACCTCAGGGAACGTCGTTTGAATGCACTGTCGTGCGCCAGGCGGCGCCTTGATGTCACGCACTGTGATCATGTTGCTGCTTTTGTCCAAAGTGCCGGTGACCTGAACCTGCTTTCCTTCGAACTTTTCGGCTCGTACCTGATCGTCGAGTTCATACGACACGTTGTCAGAAGTGGTGAGCACATATTTCTCGCCCGACTTCACGATCATCCCTGCGAAGGTCTGGGCAGCGGGCCGCTTCTGCGTGTCGTACTGACCCTCCATTGGCCGAGGCGTCTGCTGCTTCCACGCGACCAGCTCGTTGCTTGGAATGTTCGGGAGTTTTGGTTTTTGCCCCGTCTGCGAAACTCCGAACGGTACTAGAACCATAGTGAGAATAAGCGTAAGGAGCGGGATGTTTCGTTTCATCTTGATCCTCCATCCCCATCGTCCATGGCGGAGTCCACGTGCAAGCTCAGCAAAGATGCACGGGATCTGCCATGCAGGATGATGTGCTTTTTCTGCAAGATGTGGCGACGCAACCGCCGGGCTGCGGTGACCACCTTAGGAAAATTCCACTGGGCGGCTGCGCAAAACTACCTATGCGGGCCTACACAAAACACTGTATGGACGCGTGCTTTTCTTTGCCGCAGAATCAGCGCCAACTCACATAAACGGTTCTCTCCCTTTTGCTCATCGATGAACCGTCAGGGATGCGTTCACTCAGGGGTGACGCAACCCAAGCCCACGGCCTCGAAACGTGGGCTTTTCTATTGCGGGAGGACCTTGTGAACGGTCGGGCGTCCTCATCCGTCGGGCGCGCAGCGTCCCTAAAGTCTCCAGCCTGCAAGCCGATGTTGTCCGCAGAGGGTAGGTTTGTCCGCCCGTCTGCGCGCCAAGGACGCGGCGACTCCGGCACATGGCAATGTTCATCCCGGCCGCATGGACTTTAAACGGCAAGTTGCTCGCAGCCGTGGCACTGGTGGCAGTCATC
>Ga0307471_100002861_pt1 | contig 10091 bp, 7 predicted proteins | sample atmos_gasesAM3C__2_FD_204566 | JGI IMG/M metagenome (GOLD analysis project Ga0307471, IMG submission 204566) | Hardwood forest soil microbial communities from Morgan-Monroe State Forest, Indiana, United States - atmos_gasesAM3C_515 | ecosystem: Environmental > Terrestrial > Soil > Temperate... | reverse complement strand
TCGAGGCGTTGGCAAAAGCAGGTGTTAACCTACTTGATCGAATCGTGTCTTGGGAGGTCGCACCTCAACATATTGGTATTTCTCCCCTTCTCGTTAGTAACACTTTGAATCAAGACACCGGAGGCTCTGTCGGTGATTCACAACTTAACAAAGCCTCAGAGTAATGTTCAATTATTGAACAAGTTAGAAACAAATGAAGAAAACACAAATGATCGGTATGTTGCTATTGTTAGCAATAGGAGCGTGTGCTCAAACGTCACAACCATCGGCTAAGGTCACGGCGAAGACGGCAGCCTTTACCTTGTTGCCGAAGACCACTGGAACAGGGGGTTGGCAGACGGTGCTAGAGAACACTATCAAGACCGCAAATCAAAAGGATTTGTTCATTATCGCCGCGTTCGAGGTTGGCTTATTTACCTCCACTACGGTATCTTCCAAGAACATGGTATCTGACACTAGCGTTGGATCGGCAGAAGTGTCGGTTCGAGTTCTACTCGACGGTAGGGAAGTAGAACCAGGTGTTGTGGTCTATGGCCGCCGAACTCAAACCCTCAGCGCAACCCTTGAAGGGGCGATTGGAGGTTGCCTAGTGACTACAACGAACCTCGATGGGTCGTTTAGCACTACAGTTAACCTCGCGTGTGTGACTCCGGAGACCATTACCCTAATTCTGGATAGCCTCACGGCGTCTAGCTTTAGTTTTGTGGCGGAGAACGTTCTTCAAGGAGTTCACACGGTGCAGGTTCAAGCGCGTATTAACACAATCGGGAGTGCCCAGCAAGGAAATTACTCAGCTCTGGGGTTGGTTGGCAAGGGAGTGTTCACTTGTGAGAGTGTTAGACTAATCCAGGACGCAAACGTTCCCCTCGACGTACCGTAATCCATGTACAATGTTTTGTCCAATTTCAAGTTTGGACTCGACGCCCGGAGGTCGGAGCTTACCTCCGCTCCGGGTACTTTGGTTGAGCTTCGAAACGCGCACGTCAATCAAGGTGGCGAAATCGAGAAGCGCAAGGCATTTACTATTAGTGCCTTACCAAATGTCGGGGCGAACCCAACACTCGGTATCGAGGCAACTCTCGACAACATTATCGTCTTCGGTTTTAGCTCTCTAGGGGGTTCTGAGGTGTTTCCCCCAAACGTAGTTTATCAGAAGCTAACTGGGACACCAACTGGAATTTCAACTGGCTCGAATGCTAATAAGATCGTTTTCTCTACGGTCTTTGGAGGAAAGACGTTTGTCGTTGTTAAATTCGTTACGGGAGAAACGGTATGCTATTATGATGGAGTGGCGATAAAGGATAGCTATATTGGTAAGTTGTTCGTTGCCGGGATGACCAACACTGGTATTGCGAACCTAATAACAGGTTGGATCAACCAATCTGGATCACCCTATAGTGCCACCTACACCATTGGTAACCTATTTCTCAACGTTTTTGGGAGACCAAGCCGCACCTATACTCTTGCTCCTACAAAAGTCACGGCCGCCGGAACCTTAGCTAATGCTTTTGTAGATTATGGCGTTAATGATGTTCCGGCAATAGCCGCTACGGGGTCGTTTCAGATTATCAACGGCTCAGAGGTTGCGGGACACCAGATTACTCAAATAACAGTTGGGGCGGTGAATTTGCTTTTAGCTCCGGTTTTATACCATGTTGATAATCAGACAACGGCCACTAACGTAGTGTCAGCTATCAACTCTAATAGCCTCGTTAGTGGCTTCAACGCAACGTCTAGCGGGGTAAGTGTAATAATTCATAATATCGCTACTGGTAGTTCGGTTAATGGATCAGACGTTAGTGTAGTGGCGGCTGGAGATGTTTGTATCGGGCTTTGTAAGTTTAACTTATCTGGAACGGGATTCAACTTAGACTACGTTAATGCTAATGGGGTTAATATCCTAACAGCTATGTTGGTGTATCCTACTCCTGTTGGAGAGACGATCTCTGCTTTTTGCGTTCGAGTAGCAGCAAATATCAATGGAAACTCCGCTATTAGTGGTTATCTAGCTTTTCCGAAGTCGAACTCTATTTACCTATCAAAACTAACCACTTCTGGATCAGATGTTGAGATTCCGGTGTCGATAGGAATAACACCAGCGGCCGGAACAGGCACCGCTAACCCCGGCGATCTACCTGAGTTGAAGATAACAGTCGATACCGTTCTTTTCGCCTTTGCGATTATACCTCCAGGTGGTGGTGTAGATGTCCCATTTTTGGACCGGTATTTAGTGCGACTAGAAACTAATGTCACTACGGTCTCCGTAGAAGGAGGAACACCTCCATTTACATATTCGTGGATGATTCCTGACCTAGTGACTGTTACTGGTGGTGCTATAGGACTTGTTGGTGGTTATCCTAGTGTAGTCAATGGACAATCAACCAAGTTCATTTTCTTCTACTGGTCATATCCAGAGGCATTTGTTAGACCGTTTAACGTTCATGCTATTTGCCGTGTGACAGATTTCGTTGGCGAAACCCTGGACTCTACCCCAATTCTCATAAGGTCTTCGTAATGGCACTAGAGATTATATTAAAGACTAGTGTCTCCAAGATGGCTGGAGGTGTTGATGCAGTAACTGGAGTGGGAGAAAAGAACGTTCTAACAGTAGGAGGAGCGTGGGTTGTAGGAGATAGTATAACCCTCACATTCACCGATGGTATTACTGGCCTCCAGACCCAGATTGGTGCGGGTGATATAACAGGAGTCACGGCAACATTCTGTTTCACGTTTCATGATAAGGTTTATCTACTTGCTGGTCCAACGGTGTTCTTCAGTGAAGTTGGGCAACCAACCTCATTTAATAACATACAGACTGGAGCGACGTCTGGGTTTGTTAATCTAACAGACCACTATGCAACCTTTGATAGCCTTGTTGCAATAGCGTCATATCAGGGCCGGTTGGCGTTCTTCGCTGGGAATAACATTCAGATTTGGAACATCAATGCAGACCCCACGTTATGGTCCTTGAGCCAGGTGTTTGATAGTATCGGAACTAGAGCACCACTCTCAGTACAGTCACTAGGCGATCTCGATGTGTTCTTCCTAGAAAATACTGGAATTCGGAACCTTAGAGTCCGGGATAGTAGTCTTAACGCATTCGTGGACGACATTGGAAGTCCGATTGACCAGATTATTCAGGACGCAATTCTAAACTCCTCAACAGCCCAAGTTGCTGCGGCGTGTGGAATTGTGGAGCCTACACAACACCGGTATTGGTTGTTTCTCAAGGACACCCTATACGTGTTGAGCTACTTCCGGTCGAGCAAGGTAGTGGCGTGGTCTCGGTATGACGCAACCTATAACCTTGCGGGAGTCCAAACCGCCTTTGTGCCGGAGAAGTTCGTGGTGTTCAAGGATCGAGTTTATTGTCGGGCGGGAAACAACTTATTCCTATATGGCGGTGTTGATAATAACACCTACGATAACGTGGTGGCAACGCTAGAAACACCGTTTATGGAGCTAAAGACTCCTGGAACCCGGAAGCAATCAACCGGTATTGGAGTGGCGATGATTGGCGGGTGGACGGTGCAGGCTTCGATGAACGCGATGGATAAGGTGCTTCAAACAATTTATGATGCGGCGGTTCACTCGTTCGACCAAAATAGCATTCCTTTCTCACAGCAGGGATCGCACGTCAAATTTAAGGCGTTCACCACAGGATCGGTTGCCGCTTCTCTGAGCGAGTTCGTTTTTCATTTCGAGAAATTGGAGGAAGAATGAGCGACGTTCTAACAATTATCCGACCGTCGAGGCAGGCTGATGTTGACACCGTGGCGAAGCTACAAGCCCAAGACAACCACCAGGTGTTCTTTCCCTCGTTTGTTGTGGAGAACGGGGAGCGGATTATCGGGGCGTTGAATATTAACCCAGTGCCTCTAGTTACCGCTTGGTTTGACACCTCCTTTTGTGGCAGAATGCAGAGCCGTGACTCAATAATGTTCTACGAAAATAGCCTACGAGAGAAGGCTTTCACTCATGTTGGGATTTTTGTTGGAGAGGAGTCTCCATTTCGGCCACTTGTCGAACGTGGAGGGTACAAAAAAGTCAATAGCTTGTTTATCAAGCACCTTTAATTATGAGCTTTGGTGGAGGAGACGGATCACAAGCAATTACTCAACAGGAGGCACAGCGTCAGGCGTTGATTAGTCAAGGTGCACAGCAGGTTAACCAAGCCTTTGCGGGCTATACGCCGCAGTTTTATGAGGGAATGCGGCAGAACGTCTTGGCGGCACAGTTGCCCCAGGTGCAACGTCAGTATCAGCAGACGCAGGGTCAGTTGGCTTCGAACCTTGGTAATCAAGGTCTAATACGTTCTAGTGCCGCACGGAACCTCGGCTCGTCGTTACAGGAGCAGCTTTCCACAAACTTATTCAACGTATCCAACCAGGCAACGCAGGCCGTTCAGGATTTGCAGAAGAACGTTGCGGGGGAGAAGTCAAATATCCTTGGACAACTAGAGGCATCGGCACAGCCGAATATCGCGGGTCAACAGGCGTTGGATGCGGCATCGAGGTATAGTGCGCCGTCAATTATCCAGCCGCTAGGGAATCTTTTCCAAAACTGGTCGAACATATACTTGGCTCGACAAATTGGCCAAACGTACGGCCAACCCCAACAATCTCAGTATCCATTTCAATATCAACAGGGTAGCCAGTCTAGCCCTAGTGCTAAGACACCAATTAGCTATAACGTAGGATAACTATGAGTGGTGCAGAAGTAGCGGCATTAGTGGGCGTTGCGGCATCGGCAGCCGGAACGGGACTCTCGATGGCTGGTGCAGCAGAGAGTCGGGATCGGATGAACCGGACTATCGAACAACAGTTAGCGGCACAACAACAATTTCAACGCCAGGCCAGTCCGGTGTTCCAACAATCCCTACAGGAAAGCACTCCGCAGAGGGTTCAGAGTCAGATTGACCTCGGAAGTCAAAGTGCTTCAGAAATGTATAATCGACTTAGGTCGTTGCCGACTGGGACTAGTTCGTTGCCGACCGATGATAGGACGCAATCGCAAACGCAACAGAAGATTCAACAACAACAAGGAGCGCAGGCGGGTTTACAGGGTTATCAGGCGTCGAGTCTTGCTCAGTGGTTGAAGGATCTTGAGACGCGAAATCAACTTGGTATTATTTCTAACCTATCACAAGGCCAGGCTAATATCACTGGGCCGTTGTTAAACTATGCGCAGCAAGCCGGTGCAGGTTTGGCTGGAGTCGGAAGTTTGCTTGGAACTGGAGGGTCACTATTAGGAATGTGGGGTGCGCTGAAGTCGGGGCAGCAACAACAAGGTTCTCCTGGACATCCACCAACAGATAATTCACCACCTCCATATATTTACCCAGCAGGATAGGTTATGCCACAATATATACCATATAATCCGTGGTCGGACGCCGCAAATGTTGGCGAGCGTGTTGGAGGATCACTTAGTAACCTCATGCTCCAACTTCCGCAGATAAAGGCTCAAGCTCGTCAGCGTCAGGAGCAGATGGAGTTGGAACGGCAACGACTTGGACTTGAAAAGCAACGAGTGGGTTTCGAGGGTGAAAGGGTTGGGTTGGAAAAAGCGATGGTTCAACCCCATATAGACCTCTATAAGGCTCAAGCTGCTGAAACTGGACAACGTGGTGAGCTATATAAACAGCAAGGGAAACTAGCTGAGGCTAAAACCCTAACCGAGACCAATAAGCAGCAGAACCTTGCCAAGTTCTTAGATGCCGCGCAACGTGCCGACGCGAAGATAAAGGCTAAGGAAGACCCAACTCAGGAGGTTTTGGAAGCCCATCAGTACATGACCGCCACTGACTCTAAGCAGCTTGGTGACTGGGTGAAGACAGTTGCGGCGAGTGCCGCAGGAACGTTCTCCGACCAGAATAAGGCTATGGCGTTTGGAAGTCCGCAGGCAGTCACGGCGGGGAGAATAAACCAGAACCAAGTTAACCCGTTGCTTGGTGAACATGGGGTTATTTCGGCGAGGGAAGGTGAACAGAAGTTCGTGCCCCAACTTGGGACGAATGTACCGGCGACGTTTAGTGGGCCTCCGAAGCAGTTCGCACCACAGAGAATGAACCTTGGTGGGTTATTTCAAGAGGCGGCGAAACCTCTATTTCAAGATATTGCACCGGAAAAGAAAGCCGAGGTGATTCCCCAGTTGGATATGTTCTTACAACACTATAACCTGGGGGACATTATCCGACCGAAGGCTCAGGTGATGCCGGGACAGACTAATGCCCCGGTTAGTACTAATGCACCAACCCGACTTCGGGTTAGGGCACCCAACGGCCAAGTAGGGACCGTCTCCCAAGAGTCCCTTCAAGAAGCACTTCAACAGGGGTACACTCCCGTTCAATAAATGCCAGTTGATTTCATTGCGGAACCACAGGTGGATTTCGTCCCAGATTCTGGATTTGCACCACTTCCACCGATAACGGATAAACAGCTCCGTTTAATGGATAGGCCGTATGGGATGGAGAAGTATCTTAAGGAGGGTATTTCTCCACCGAGTCTATCTTATGCAGGCCAACTCGCGTCTCCAATCGGTCTTCCGGGACTAGTGCAGCCATACGATGTGTCGAAAGCAGCACCAGCGGTTCAGGCAACGGTTGAAGCCGGGAGAACGTTGGCCGAGGCTCCGACCCAGTTGACGAGGTTTGATAACTTACCCTTACTCCCCCTGTTCTCGATCCCCTATGTTGGACCGGGGTTAGCGCTCGGTTTAGGTGCCAAGATGCTTGGAACTGGAGCCGGGGAAGTTATGGGAGGATTAGAGACGGGTCAGCCAAAACTAGCCGGACATGGAGCCGGGGTTGGCCTACTTGGAGGACTACCTGAATTGCCATTTGCCAAGTCGGTTAGGAAAGGTGCTAGAGGTCCGGTTGATTTAACAGAGGAACAGCGTTTTCAACAGGCGAAGCCCGCTAAGGTCGATTTCGTCCCTGAACAACCAATAACGGAGGTACCAAGTGCCAGAACAATACGAAGCGATCAAGGAACACCTCAAGAAACGAGGTTACTCGGACAAGGAAGCCAAGAAACACGCGGCGATGATTTACAACAGCGGGAGACCGAGGGGGGCGGAGCCGGTGAGCCGGTACAGCCACGACAACAAACGCAAGAAGCGGAAAAAGTAGGCGGCATCGGTATATTGGCCGCGATGGAACGTGGCCAGAAGCGGCGTTCGGAGGCTGGTGCGATACAGCCCACTGGTGCTGAAGGCCGAAAGCAGCTAGAACCTGAGTTGCCCTACATAGCCAAAGACGTTGGCTTCAATCCCAAGACACCAATCGAGGGAACGCAGATGTTGAATCGGCTTCGGAACAAGTTGACGCCGACGGAGTTTGAGTTGTATAAGAGTGCCGGGTTGGAGACGTATTTGAGGTCCGCCAAGCGAAGCTCGGAAGACGTCGCTAAGTGGGCTAGGGAGAATGCACCGAGGGTGGAGGTGAGGAAAGTTGGTAAAGGCTCAGAAACACCAGAGCAAAAAGAGTTTTTTGACCTTCAACATACTTGGTACGATAGAGCACCCGATCTCAATAATAACCTTTTATCGGCGGTAAGAGCTAATGTAAAGGACGACATTCTTCTTAGCCAAGGTATCATTCAGGAGGATATTAACAAGGCTCGGCGCTATGCCGAACTACAGAAGATTGCTGGTGGTTGGAGGCAGCAAGCTAATTGGGCACAGATTTCCCCCAAACACGAATCCAAGATGAAGGATTACGTGGAAGGGGCGGTGGTAGTTCCACATGGCAAGTATAATAGGAACACAGTCGATCCAAAACTAGTAGAGGAGAACCTACGTTCTGGAGTGCTTTATCCTGCTTCTCACAACTTCCCTCCCAACACCCTCGGTTGGTTTCGTGGCTATATGACACCGAGAGAGGATGGTGGTAAGACGTTTCATGTTGTGGAGGTGCAAAGTGATTGGGCGCAGAAGAATCGAGAGGGGTACGAGATGGCACGCAGGGACGTAGCCGAGGGAACTAGAACAGTTAACTTACCGGCCTACTTAAAAGCCCACGCACCAGACCATCCACTTCTTCCACACTGGGAACGCCTCACTATTAAGGCCGCGATTGACCATGCAATCAAGAACGGTGCGGATAGGATTGCGGTGAGTGATGCGGAGACGGCAATGATGACGGAGGGGCATGATTTGAGTGCCGATCAACTTATTAAAAAAGGAACGGTAGAAGACTATAAACGGTTGCAGAAGGACTGGGATTTGGGTGATGGTGATTTGATACCCCCTGATGAAAAGGGTTACATGCGAATCAACGTTATTGGGGATCGGGTTATACCATCATTCATAAAGCAAGGGTGGCAGCTTGAACGAGAACCGGGAATGCGGCTTCATTATGGTCAAACCATTCCACAAACATTACGGGAGTTAACTGGAGAGAAAGGTCAAAAAGAGTTCTTCGGGGAACATAAAATGGCGTTTCAAACTGGTATAGGCCCAACTGGACAACAAAGGCCGGGAACTGTTCCACGAGAAAACCTCATCTTCAAAGACCCCTCCGGTGAGCCTAAAACCACCGCCACCGGCTTATCTTTCGACCTCGGAAACGTTAAGGACAAAACATTCTCTCTAACGGGTTCCGATATAACCTCAACCGCAAAGGAGGTGAAGCCTAGTGCCAAAGAAAAAGAAGAAACCAAAGTACTAGAGTCGGAAAAGGGGAAGGAGGAGGTACGGCCTTCTTCCCCGACCGGATTGGGAGTGAGAGAGGCGCAACAACGTGCCGAGGAACGTGGTGGAGAAGCGGGTTCAGTACCGGCGAGACCTGGACAGCGTTCGGTAGGTGCTAGTGGTGCACCCCCGATCAACATACCCCCACCGAGAAGGCCAGTTGGAATGGCGGGTCCACCGGGACCGGGAGGCTGGATAATACCTATTCAGAGGCAGACAACGTGGTTCGAGAGGTTCACCAACCGGTTATCGAACTGGTTCAAGGGACGAGAGATGCGTGTCGATACTATCCCGGCGATGATGGACACAGCGGTGAACCAAGCGCGGATAGTGGCGCAGCAGACCGCGAACGGCGTTCGGGATCAGTTGAAGGAAGCACTAGGACGAGACGTTACCGATCAGGACCAACAAGCCTTGTCGTTTGTTATCGAGGCAAAGGGAGACCGAACGCAAATAGGCGTCATGGCCTCGAAAATTCGACCGATAAATGACGCGAAGGTTGATGCAGCACTCGCGTTCGCAAGAACCCACTGGGACCAGCTGGAGCCGGTAGCGCAAGCCTATGTTCAGATCAATCGTGCCGTGGTGATGCACGAGAATGCCAACAACCTCATGACGGAGTTCCGGGAGGGATACGTTCCGCACGTGGTTGACCTAAAGGACGATAACGGAATATTATTCGAGTCTCCAAGCGAAACACAGACCGGAGCAACGGGATTCACTAAACAGAGGGTTCATGCTACGTTTGCCGACCTAATTGCAGCGAATCGGCGTGCGGTTTCTATGAACGCAATCGACCTAATGGAACACCGAATAAATGCTGGACTTCGGCGTGTGCACGTTCACCAGATGGTCGAGGCGTTGAAGAATGTTCGTGATCCCGGCACTAACGAGCCGATAATCCGTGACTTGATAGTGAAGCGAAAGCAACTTCCATCGGGAACTGGTTCGGTGGAGACCACTGTGCCACCGGGTTATCAGCCGATGTTTATTGGGACGCAACCGATAGCGATGCACAAGGCGTATGTAGGTTTAATGGAGGCGTTGACGACTCCTAGTGCGCTTAGTCGCTCGGCTTTAGGCCGAGGACTAATGGGAGGTGTTGGAATGGCCAAACACACAGTGTTGGGATTCGACATATATCACTTTTTCCGCCTCACGTTCTACTCAATGGCAACCCGTGGGCTTCATACCGGATTCAAACAAGGGCTTAACATACTAGAGTACTCTCAGCCAACTCTAGAACGGATGGCTGCTAGGGGTGAGATACCTAGTCAGTACTTACCGGAGATCATTCGCAAACGTCGTATTATTGATCTTGGAGTGAAGGCTGGATACAACGTTGGCCATGTGTCCGAGGCTATTTATGCCGGGTGGGTGAGGAATATACCCCTGATTAA
>Ga0307471_100002860_pt1 | contig 10092 bp, 9 predicted proteins | sample atmos_gasesAM3C__2_FD_204566 | JGI IMG/M metagenome (GOLD analysis project Ga0307471, IMG submission 204566) | Hardwood forest soil microbial communities from Morgan-Monroe State Forest, Indiana, United States - atmos_gasesAM3C_515 | ecosystem: Environmental > Terrestrial > Soil > Temperate... | reverse complement strand
CGGATGCTCTTCAGCGCCTGGTCGAGCGTGTCGAATTCGGAATCCTTCGAGAGATGGCTCAGATCGCCCGTGTGCAGCACAAATTCCGGCCGCACGGACAGCGCATTAATCTTGTCGATGGCCACTTGCAGTGTGGCGGACACGTCCGGATTGGCCGGCTTATTAAACCCGATGTGGCTGTCGCTGATCTGCGCAAAAGCCAGCTCGCCCTTCATCTTCGAAGCGTCCATCTTGTCCATCTGGCTCAATGCAAACGATTTCAGCACGCCGCCTTGTACCAGGCACAGCGTGCCCGTCCCGGCCCAGGCCATGCATTTCAGAAACCCACGCCTGTCCACCCCATCCGCATTGAAGTTTTCCTTGATAAAATCACCCATCTCCATTCCCTCCCTCGCAATCGGTCTGTCGAATTTGTGCCCTGCACCTATCCAGACACGCCCCGGCCTGAAAATATTCCCGGGAGTTGCCAGTTGATAGACGAGGTTCCAGGGCCAGCTGTACTTTCGGTGCCGTATTCTGTCCTCTGGGGCACGGACAGGTTTCGGTCAGTTCCACGCCCGAGTACTGTGCCTTGTACCTTTTCTCGACCTTTTCCGTCCCCCCGGCCAGTTAATTTTCTCTCTTAGTTGTGTAATGCTACGAATGGAGATTTTTCATATGGCAGACAGCAGCACACCAAGCCGCGGCAAATCCCGGCCGCGGGGAGCGACAAAATCCCGACCCGACATCGCGCTCGCGCACCCGGATTTTCTAATCGCGAATGGAATATTAGAATGCCCCCTAACTCACTCAAAACAATCAACGGCAACCCGTTCTAACCGCGAAAAATACGAGATTATTCAATCAGCCCGTGCGGCCGCGTTCCCCTGCCAACGCCACAGGACAACGGTGCAGCGAGTGCGATCTTTGTGCTATCGTCATCGGTCTGCTACCGGCCCTTCGCATTAGAGAATCTTCACGATGTGAGGCCGCTCAGGGGGATGGAGACCAATGAAGGCTTCTTATAACGGCGTGGCTGTTCCGGCGATCGGGAAACTAATCGCATACGCTGACGGCGTGTTCACCGTTCCCGACCAGCCCATCATCCCCTACATCGAAGGCGATGGTACCGGACGCGATATTTGGAAAGCCTCACAGCGCGTTTTCGACGCGGCGGTCGCGAAAGCCTACGGCGGCAAGCGAAAAATCGCTTGGTTCGAAGTCTTTGCCGGCGAGAAATCCTACAATCAATTTAAAGAGTGGCTCCCGAAAGACACGGTTGACGCCATCCGCGATTTCCGCGTCTCGATAAAAGGCCCTCTCACTACTCCAGTCGGCGGCGGCATCCGCTCGCTCAACGTAACACTGAGGCAAGTTCTTGATCTGTACGCCTGTGTCCGCCCCGTGCGATATCTCCAGGGCGTCCCCTCACCAGTGGTCCATCCGGAGCGCATGAACGTGGTCATCTTCCGCGAGAACACCGAGGACGTGTACATCGGAATCGAATGGCGCTCCGGCACACCCGAAGTGAAAAAACTGATTGATTTCCTAAACAACGACATGCTGAAAGGTGCCGGTAAGAAAATCCGCGAAGATTCTGGCGTTGGCATCAAGCCCATTTCCCCCACCGGAACGAAACGCCTCGTGCGCCGCGCCATTCAACACGCGCTTGAGAAGAACCGCACCGTGGTGACGCTGGTCCACAAGGGTAACATTCAGAAATTTACTGAAGGCGCTTTCCGCGACTGGGGCTACGAACTCGCCACCGAAGAATTCCGCCAGCAGACCGTCACCGAGCGTGAAAGCTGGATCCTCGACAATAAGGACAAGAACTCGAATCTTTCCCTCGAACAAAATGCCGCCATGGTCGAGCCCGGTCTCGAGCAAGGCACCGACGCAATCAAACAAGCCGTGTATGCGGAAGTGAAGCGCACGCTCGACACCATCTGCGCCACTCACGGGAAAGGCCAATGGAAGAAGAAAATCTTGGTGAACGACCGCATCGCGGATTCCGTCTTCCAGCAGGTGCTCACTCGCGCCGATGAATATCAAGTCCTGGCCACGCCCAACCTGAATGGCGACTATCTCTCCGACGCCTGCGCCGCGCAGGTCGGTGGCCTTGGCATCGCGCCCGGCGCCAATATCGGCGATGGCTACGGCATCTTTGAAGCCACTCATGGCACGGCCCCGAAATATGCGGATAAAGATGTCATCAATCCCAGCTCGGTGATGCTCTCCGGCGCCATGATGTTCGACTTCATGGGCTGGAAAGAAGCAGCAAAGTTGATCGAAGACGGGATCGCGCTCACCATTCAGCAGAAGCGCGTCACCTACGACCTCGAGCGCATGATGCCCGGCGCAACGAAACTCAAGACATCCGAATTTGCGTCCGCGATTATCGACAACATGCAGGCCGTCGCCGCCGCAACCCGATAGCAGGATGCAGCGGCCCACAAAACCTAAGGGAGGCGGTTGAATGCGGAAGAAAGTGACGGTGGTAGGCGGAGGATTCGTCGGCTCCACGACGGCGCAGCGTATCCATGACGCCGGACTCGCCGACGTTGTCCTGACGGACATTCTCGAGGGTGTCCCCGCGGGCAAAGCTCTCGACATGGCGGAATCCGCGCCGATCCTCGGCACGGACGCCCACGCCACCGGCATCTCAACCGGCACTGGCGATTATCGCGAAACCTCCAACAGCGACATCGTGGTGATCACCGCCGGCTTCCCCCGCAAGCCGGGAATGAGTCGCGACGACCTGCTGAAGGCGAATTACGACGTGGTGAAAGGCGTGGTGGAAGCAGTCACGGAACTCTCGCCCGGCGCTCTCCTGATCATCGTGACCAATCCCCTCGACGCCATGGCGCATACGGCATTCAAAATCAGCGGCTTCTCGAGGAACCGCGTCATCGGCATGGCCGGCGTGCTCGATTCCTCGCGCATGAGCACGTTCGTGGCGGCGGAGCTGCGCGTCTCGGTCGAAAATGTGCACTCCTTCGTTCTCGGCGGGCACGGCGACGATATGGTGCCTCTCCCGCGCTATTCTACCGTCGCCGGAATTCCCCTCCCCGATTTGCTGCCCAAAGAAAAAATCGAAGCCATCGTCACGCGCACGCGCAAGGGCGGTGCAGAAATCGTGAATCTCCTCAAGACCGGCTCGGCCTATTACGCGCCGTCTGCCGCGGTTGCCGAAATGGTCGAAGCGATTCTGAAGGACAAGAAGAAAATTTTGCCGTGCGCTGCATACCTCGAGGGCGAGTACGGTATCAGTGGCCTTTTCGTGGGCGTGCCGGTAAAACTGGGCGCGCGCGGCATCGAACAGATTATCGAGATCAAATTGACGGCTGAAGAGAAAGCCGCGCTCGATAAATCGTCCGCATCTGTCCGCGAGCTGGTGACAGTACTTGGTCTGTAGTGTGGAGAAATGCCGCAGCAAAAATTATTTCGCGCGCTCCCAGGTGAGCCGCACCTGCAGCTTCCGCCCCTCTCTCACCGGGTTCAACGTGAGCTGGTCGCCTGTGAGTTCGTACGCGCGCACGTAGTCTCTTCCGATCTCAGCAGGCCGCAAACTCCCTTGCAGATGATGAGTCACGGTCTTTTCTTCAGTGTTTACGTGGTAGGTTCCGAAGTAAGCGTAATAACCTTCGAACGCGTTCCTGATTTCCTCTGCCGAAGCGTTTTCGTAACCCTTGGGAAATGTGGGACGCGGGTCACGCATGATTTCCGCGGCCATATGTCGGCAGGCCGTATAGATAAGAATTCCCTGCGGCTTCGCTCCCATCGAAAATATCGCCGCCTTGGGCACGCTTCCTCCAATGGACTTCAGCCGCCACGCTCCAATCAGTGGATTCTCCAAGATCCGGTTCCTCTCCCGGCCACACGCCGCAAATATTTGAGTGCGGTCAACAAGGATACAACAGGATTGCACCGATTGAGCCGTAAGGACGTGACGAATCCGTTCACCAGCCTGCCAAAACACGCGCTCGGCGTTGCCGATTTGCTAAAATCTTCAGGGAGTCATGCAACGGCAATGAAATTATTCGGGCGCAAATCATCCAGCGCACTTCCCCGCTCCCCGCATTCGGTGCAAGCCATCAGCCGGAATGAGGGCGAAATCACGCACCGCCTGACTAAAGACCTGGCGCGCGCCGAAAGTCTGGCACGCATGCTCGCAGCCAGCCGTGCTTCGGCAGTTGTCGAAGTAGCGGACTATCTCGCGGGAATGTACATCTACGAGTGGGACCGCATCTCGAGATTCTGGGAGGAGCGCGACGAAATCGAAGGGTTCCTGCAGCGCATCTGCCAGATCAGCCCGCAGCGCTGGCACCAATGGATCGAATTTTACGAACGCGAGCGCCGCGAGGAAGGCACCCGAAAGCCGAGACTCTTGTTCGGCGCCTCAGAAGTTGAAAAGACCGACGGAAACACACCCGCAGCATCGCGGGAGCTGAACTCAATTCTCCGAAGAGCCGAAGAAATTGCTCCCCATCATGACAGCTACGAGGGACGATCCATTCCGATCCTGACCAGCGAGTGCGTGCTGCTCTCGATCGCGAAAAACGAAGGCTCAGCAATCAGCCAGACTTTGCGAGAGACGGGGCTCGATATCGCTGGCCTGGAGCAAGCTGCGCGCAATCCGAAACACGCGCCGCTTCAAGGCAACAATGAATAGCAGCGTCTTTCAGATGGCAACCGGCGCGCTGTGCGGTCACCCTTTGGTCAAATGATCAGCTTGAATCGCGGCCACAGAACGCTGAGCGCTGCTTGCGGCTTGCGACACAAATAAACTGCTACGTTTTGCTCGCTGGGCATCGCGTCCGCATCGGAGATGGTTGCGACGCGTTCCACTTCACCGAAGAAATTCTTGTTTATCTCGGCCCGCTCGCCAAACAAAATCACGCACTCGCCTGAAAACCCGCGCGGTCCCCAGAGAAAATAATTGTTGTGCCCGCTGATCGCTCGAGGAAGTCCAAGCTTCGGACCAAAGAAATCAATCGCGCCCGCTTCTCCGTAATTTCCAGCCAGGATCGCGCAGTTCGCCTGCTCCGTCTTCGGAAGATTGTGGTACACGTCCGCAATCGTGCCCGCCATGTTCACCCATCCAAACATGTCGGCATAGATTTGCGGGAGCGCGACTGTCGCGTCGCGCTCCGTTTTCACCGAGCGAGCATAAGGAACCGCTTCCGAGTACCGGATGAAAGTTTCCACGGGCAACAGCGGCACGCCAAAGGGAATTGAGGCGAGCCCGCAAAGAATCAGCACCGCAGGATAAGCGAACCGCAGCCAGCGCCAGTCCAAGCGCGCAGTGAGGTGCTCGAACGCAACGCCACCCGCCGCAGCCAGAACCGGATAAATCGGTGCAGCGTAATAGGACTTTCCGTTGAGCACAATAAAGATGCTAACCACGATGAGATATGCCCATCCTAGAAATCGAAAGCGCCTCCCTTCCCCTGCGAATAGGTACCAGCACAAACCTCCGAGCCAAATAGGAAGAGCAAGCGGTTGCATGAAGAGAATCTGCTCGCCAAGGAACTGCAGCGGCGACAGTGGGACATTCTTGAATTGCTGCGCATTGCGAACAACTTCGAATTGAGGCCAGCCGTGAAAGGCTTCCCAGCTCAGATTGGGCAGAAATAAAACGAATGCCAGCAGCGTTCCCAGCCAAATCCACTTCGAGCGGAACGGACTAAACAGAGCCGAGTGGTGCTGTCGCGACAGGGCGAATCCTGCGATCAAAGCCAACACAAGCACGAGCATGGTGTGCTTGTTTTCGAGTCCCATGCCGGCCGTCGCGCCCATCAGGAGCCAAAGTCTTGGCGAATCGCCCTTCACGATGCGAACTGCAAGCCAGGCACACAGAAGCCAGAACAGGGGTTCAAACGCGTTCATCGTAAGGATGCTGTTGAACGCGAGAGACAACGGAGCGAGGAGAATTACCACTGCCGCGAGAAATTGCGAGAGACGGCCACCTCCGAGCTCGCGCGCCAGAAGGCCGGTGAGGAATACGGTCGCTCCGCCCGCCAGCACGGGAAGGATCCGATATCCAACCAGCGAATCTCCAAAGAGATGTCGTGCGGCCCAGGCGACCAGAGCAATCAGTGGTGGCTGATCAATGTAACCCCAGGCGAGATGATGGCTGCACGCGATGTAGTAGAGCTCGTCACGGAAGAAGCCGTAATGTTTTATACCAAAAGCCTGCAGCAGGACCCTCGCTACAGCCAGCCCTGCCAGGAGTGCGATGCCGCCGATGGCAGCTCCCCGCGAACGAACGCGGTCGAGCGCCTGTTCTACTACGTTTGGAATAGTCGCGTCACTCATGCACGTCGAAACATTCGATGTGTGGTGGGGCAAATATGTTCCGTGAGCCCATCTCGGCCAAAGCGCCAGACCGCGCGAGGCCGCAGGCTGCAGGCAGATCGGACCGGGCCCCACCCACGAGACCGATGCGGTGGCGGGACACTAAGATTTACTGCTGCCGCCAGACTCCGTCTCCTGGGCATGAGAAATAATCCTGGCGGTCTTGATGCTATCGAGGTTCGGAAAATTCTTGTCCAGATACGCCTTCCCCTGCGACGAGACGGTCCCCTGGTCCGGTCCTCGACCGCTCGGTGCGCCCTCTCCGTACCCGTTGTAGAGCTACTTCACTGCTTCCATGCCCTGCGTCACCAGCCCGAGCGGCGCAAACCCCATGGAATCCAGCTGGCCGTTGTTGCCAAGGTTGATAAACACTTGCGTGGTGCGTGTGTTCGGTCCAGCCGTTGCAAAGGTGATGTAGCCGGGGCGGTTGCTCTGCTTCACGGGATCGTCTTTGATCGTCGCGGCCCGCCAGACCTTGGAGACTTGCGGGTCAGCGTTCAATCCAAATTGCACGACGAAGCCGGAGAGCACACGGAAGAAACTCGCGTCGTCGAAGAACTTGTTGACGACCAGATTGTAGAAGCGATCCGCTCCCAACGGCGCCCAGGTGCGCGTCACCTGGACGACAAACTCTCCTTTGGTCGTCGTGAACTTCACTTCATAGACCTCGGGCGCCTTCGCGGTAAGCGTCGAAGGATTCAGTAGAGCCGGGTTCGCTGGCATTGGAGATTTCCTGACTACGGCTTCGGTTTTTCGCCGGCGGCCGGAGCTGCGCTCTTGGCCGCGGGAGCCGTCCCCTTCGCCGCCGAAGCGCTGGGCGCAGCGGCGGGTGAAATGATGGTAGCGGTCTTGATGCTGTCGAGTTTCGGGAAATTCTTCGCGAGGTACGCTTTCCCTTGATTCGTAATCTCGGCCTGATGGCTCGTGGTAGCGTCGCCATAGCCGCCGTAGAACTGATTCACTACGTCCATCCCCTCGGTAACTTTTCCGAAAGGCGCGAAGCCACTGCTGTCCAGCCGGGCGTTGTTAGCGAAATTTATGAACACCTGTGTGGTTCGCGTATTCGGTCCAGCCATCGCGAAGGTGATGGTGCCGGGGAGATTGCTCTGCGCAACAGGATCGTCCTTGATATTCGCATCCGTCCAGGCTTTGTTGACGGCAGGATTTCCGGTCAATCCGAACTGCACAACGAAGCCGGGCACGACGCGGAAAAAAGTCGCGCCATCATAATAGTGGTACTTCACAAGATTGTAGAAGCGATCCGCGCCCAGCGGCGCCCAGGCGCGCGTGACTTGAAGTACGAATTCGCCTTTCGTGGTCACGAATTTCACTTCGTAAACATCCGGCGCTTTCGCCTTCAGAGTTTCCGGATGCAACAAGCTCGCGCCACTTTTCGCACCTGCCGATTTGCTTTGTGCTGCCGGAGCAGGTTTTGAAGCTGCGGCCGGTGTTTCTCCCAGAAGTCCACTCGGGACCAGCGCACTGCAAATGAAAAGGCAAAGCCAGAGCGTGAAACGCCTCACGGGTGTCCTCCCAATCGTTTGGCGGCGGCTTCCACCTGCTCCATCACGCGCAAAGTGTTGCCGCCCAAAATTTTCTGGATATCGCTTTCGGAATAGCCCTTATCGAGCAGTGCATTCGTGATTTGCGGAATATGCGAGGCGTCGTCCATGCCGTACGGCATGTTGGCGCCGTCAAAATCCGAGCCCAGCCCCACGTGTTCCGCGCCCGCTAGTTTAACAGCATGGTCAATATGGTCAATGATTCGAGTCCAATTTACGCGCGGGAGCTTGCCTTGCGCCACCAACTCGCGCAAGATTCTTTCCTTCTCCAGCAGCATGCAGGATTCTACTCCGCCGCAGCGCTTTCTTATCTCGGCGTCAATCTCTTTTTCGATCTGCGGATTCGCCTTTTCGGCGTCACGAAATTCCTGGCTCAAAAAACCGATGTGATAGTTGATCTGGATCACGCCGCCCTTGGCCGCCAGATCCTTGATCATCTGGTCGGTCATGTTGCGCGGCGCGTTGCAGAGCGCGCGGCACGAAGAATGTGAAGCGATTACCGGCGCTTCGCTGGTTGCTAGAACATCATAGAATGTCTTGTCTGCGACGTGCGAAATGTCCACCATCATTCCGAGACGGTTCATTTCGCGCACCACCTGCTTGCCGAAATCCGTGAGGCCGTTGTGCGCAGGTGTGTCCGTCGAGGAATCGGCCCAGGCGACATTGAGGCTGTGCGTGAGCGTCATATAGCGCACGCCGAGCGCTGCGAACTTGCGTAGCACGCCGAGGTCACTGTTGATCATGTGCCCGCCTTCGATGCCTAGCAAAACAGCAATCTTGTGCGCAGCGAATGCGTTGCGGACGTCGGCAGCCGTGGTGGCAGGGATAAGGTCGCGCGGATGGTCGGCGACTTGGCGCCGTACGGCGTTAATCTGCTCGAGAGCCTTCTGCACTGCGTCGGGGCCTGTGATTGTTCCGGGAATCCAGATGGAGAAGAATATCGCGCCGAGGCCCCCTTCACGCATCCGCGGAATATCTATGTTGCCATCGGTGTGCCGGACACCGAGATGAAACTTGGGATCAAGCAGGCGCTGCGTTGTGTCGTCGTGCGTATCCACGACGATGGAGCGGAAGTGAAGTTCGCGCGCTTTCGCCGAGATGTCGTCAGAAGTTTTCACAGCTAGCAATGGCAGAATCCCTCCCAGCAGCAAGCACAACGCGAGTAGTCCGAAACGAGCCACGCACTGGCCTCCGTCAATCCTCGCCCTGGAACCACGACTTGACCGCGTGCACCAGCACCTGGCCATTCACCTTTGCGATGGACTCCGTCAACGGAATTCCCTTCGGGCAGACTTTCACGCAATTCTGCGCGTTATCGCAATGTTCTATTCCGCCCGGACCCATGAGCGCTTCCAGTCGGCCCGCGGCGTGCATGGCGCCGGTGGGATGCATATTGAACAGCCGCACTTGGCTGATCACAGCGGCGCCGACAAATTGCGTGTGCTCGTTTACCTTGGGGCAGATTTCCAGGCAATTGCCACAGGTGATGCAGCGCGAGAGCGGGTAGGCAACTTCCTGTACCTCTGGAGAAACTCGCGGGCCTTCTCCGAGAGCATAGGTGCCGTCAATCGGAATCCAGCATTTCGTGCGCTTGAGGCTGTCGAACATGTGCGCGCGGTCCACAACTAGGTCGCGGACCAGCGGAAATTTTGTGAGCGGCTCCAGGCGAATCGGTTTTTCGAAATGGTCCACGAGCGCGGAGCACGCCTGGCGGGGATAACCGTTGACCAGCATGGCGCAGGCGCCGCAGACTTCCTCGAGGCAATTGGCGTCGTAGCTGACCGGAGTGGACTCTCGGCCGTCGCGCGTGAAAGGCTTCTCGGCGATGTCGCGCAGGCAGGTGATGATGTTCAGGTGCGGGCGATAGCGGATCTCATATTCTTCCCAGCGCACGGCTTCGTCCGGCCGCTGCTGGCGCTTGATCCGAACGATGAAAGTTTTTTCAGCCATGGTCAGTCATCCTGCAAATTCACTCAAGAGAGATCCCTCCACTCCGGGCCGAGAGAATTCATCGGCCCTCCGGTCGGGATGACCATCCTTCGCCGCATGGTCATTTTGCCGCGGTGTACTTTCTTTCACGCGGCGGGATCAGCGAAACATCCACAGCCTCGTACTCGAGCTTGATCTTGCCGCCGTTGTAGCTGGCCTTGGTGGTCTTGAGCCAGTTGGCGTCGTCGCGATCCGGAAATTCGGG
>Ga0307471_100002859_pt1 | contig 10093 bp, 9 predicted proteins | sample atmos_gasesAM3C__2_FD_204566 | JGI IMG/M metagenome (GOLD analysis project Ga0307471, IMG submission 204566) | Hardwood forest soil microbial communities from Morgan-Monroe State Forest, Indiana, United States - atmos_gasesAM3C_515 | ecosystem: Environmental > Terrestrial > Soil > Temperate... | reverse complement strand
GTTCAACAGCTGCCAAGTCTACTCGGGAGAAGGAGCCGACGCCGTCATCTAATCAGCCCACATCCCCCTTGCCGCCGTGATTCGTGCGTCCATGCGGAACTGCTCTTTCAATGGCGCTGCGAATGCTCTTCAGGTTGTCAGGAAGATCGCGGGCATTCAGGTCGGTCTGCACGGCCATCATTCCGCAGCCGATGTCCACGCCAACGGCAGCGGGAATAATCGCCCCCTTGGTGGGGATGACGCTGCCGACGGTTGCGCCGATTCCCCAGTGCACGTCAGGCATGGCAGCAACCCACTTGAAGATGAAAGGAAGCTGCGCCACGTTCAGGAGCTGCGCGCGAGCCTGGTCTTCGAGCGGCACACCTTTGGTCCACGCCTTAATGGGCACTCCTTTTTCGAGCTCGATGACGTTGTAGCTTTTCTCGCGCGCCATAGAATTTCTCAGCGGAAACTCAACGCGCGACAGTGCCCAGGAACGGATAGTGGCTCGCTGCGGCCATGAAGAAGAGCATGGGGAATGACAGCCAAAAGGACGTTCGCGCGGTCAGGTAATTCCAGCGCATCAAGCGCTCGGCTTCCGGAGGCATGGGCGTTCCCTGTTCGGCGCTCGCGTGGCTCCACGCAATCAATCGCTTTTGAACGTGCCATACCACTCCCCATGTGTTCAACAGCATAATCAGGCCGAGCCCGCCGCCAACGCTAATGGCAAGGTGCGCGTTTGAAACGTTGGGCCCGCCATTCAATGCGAGAACGAGCCAGGATGCCGCAATCACCACGGCGGATACTCCAATCACGCGCACCCAAAGACTATTCAGAATTCCTTTCGCGGGAAGCTGCAACGCGTAAATAAAAACATACGCAACGAGCCAAACCACCAGCCACCAGCCAAACCACTTGCCAATCAACGAGCGATCTCCTGCAAGTTTTGCGTCTGCAGCCAGATGAATCGTGAAATAGCGCAAGCCAACAAGGACAGTCACAAACGCCGACGAACGGAACCAGCCCATCGCCCCCGGCATCAGCTCTGGATAGATTTTGATGCGCAACTGCGGATCGCACTTTTTCATTGCCGGTGTCAGCACAAGATTAAAAAAATAGAGCAACCCGATCCAGATAATCCCGAAAAAGATGTGCAGCCATCGCAGCACGATCATTTCATTGGCTTGTGCTCCGGCCGGAAAAGAAAAGTGCGGCTGCCACTCGGGAAAGGCGAGCAAGAGGAGATACAGAAGCATTGGGAGACCTCAGAATTGGGCGAAATGCCTTGCGGAAACACGGTAACGGATTCTACGGCGAAAGGCCAACTACACAATTGGAATAAAGAGATCTAAAACGTTTGAGAGTTTGGTGCCCGAGAGAGGACTCGAACCTCCACGACCTTGCGATCACTAGCTCCTGAAGCTAGCGCGTCTGCCAGTTCCGCCACTCGGGCACGAGTGAAAAAAGTCAGCCCCGATGAGAGCCAACCACTTGCGAGGCATTTTTAATTCTGCCCGCGGGCTTCTTCTTTGTCAACGCGAGCGGACGGAGAAGGCCAAAAGGACGAAGATTTCCGGGACAGAAGGTAGCTCCAAAGGGGTTTAGGGTGTATTGACTTTTTGTGATAGTTAACCCTGGAAATTTCGATTCGCGGTGCTATACTCCCCGGCTAGAAACAGCATTAGCCCCTTGCCGGCTGCAGGGGCGGCCAGCAGGTGGGCCGGTTCCATCGGGAGGTCGCCATGGAAAACACGCTTACGCCACCAATCTTTTATCTTCTTATTGTCTGGGGTATCGTTACCGCCGTCTTCATCGTTCTGCTGATCCGGCGCGGCGTCTTATCCAGCCACGAAGACGATCAGATCTTTCTCGACGCAGCGGAAGAACATATGGCCAGAGAGCAGCGCGAACTAGTCGCCAAGATCACCACGCTGTCCCGTCCACTGCTTATTACCGGCATCCTCTCTGGTGTGCTTTTGTTGCTTGCCGGTAGCCTGTGGATTTACGAAGGCCTCAAGCATTTCTGAAGCTTTTCTCGGCTGGGTCTTGGCCGCCGGATGGGCTGCTAGAACCCGTTTGGCTTTGCGGGCGTTTGCTGGGGCGGCGTCGCGTTCGCAGGAGCAGGAGCGGGCGGCGTCAGTGACGTATGGTTGTGCACGATGAGCCAGTGACCGTTCCTTTTTCCCATCACCACGGTTGTCTGCCCCTGTGATTGCATCGGTTGTCCATCCATCGTGGCTGTGAAATTCCACTGATAGCATGCCCAGGCGACGTCGCCCTTCACCTTAATGAAGGTGTTGGTTCGATCCATTCGGACGCGCTGCACTCGCGCGCGCTGCTGCTGGTAAATCGCCAGGTAGTTTGCCCAGCCCATGACGGGCGGGGCCCAGGAACCGCTCACCAGCGAGACCTCATCAGCGTAGGTGGAGTGTAGTTTTTCGATATCACCCACCTGCCATGCCCCCATCATCTCGGACAACATGTAATCAATCTGTTGCTCATCGCTGAGCATCGTCGTCTTCGAGCTGTCGCCTTCGTCTTTCTTCTTTTTCTTGTCTTTTTGCGCTGCAGGAGAAATATTTGCTAGTAGAAATGCCGCCGCCAACAGAAACACCAAGGTCCTGCGCCACACTTCAAAACGATGACCCATTCCGAACTGTTTTTTCATTCGTATTTGGCCCCTCTGGGCCAAGAGGATAGCACGCTTGGTTTCAACGGGGCTCTGTGCGATGTTGTTGTGTTGCGTTGATTACTTCGCCCGCGACGCGCTGAGCAGGTTGACAAACAGCCGGTAGGCGCCTGGAACTCCATCCGGCAATTGCCGGAAAAACGCCAACCCGGTGTAAATGTACGTTCCTTTGCCGTAGTGCCCGTAAACCAGTCCGCCATTGAGATCCGGTTCGCCGGGATCGTGCATCGCCAGCAGCGGAGTGTACTTTGCGTCGAATTGCGTCCAGAAATAAAGCCCACGTTCTTGCACCCAGCCTTTGAAGTCTTCCTGCGTGATTTTGTTCGGTGTGTTCAGCAGCGGATCATTGGGTTTCAGAAACTTCACGGGAGAGTTTTCATCCGTGATGCGCGGGAGCGGCCGTGGCGCCGGCGCTGCGCCTTCCTTCGCGGGTGGAAGTGGCGGCAAAATCAGAGCCGGATACGGAGCCGGCTCCAGTTTGTCCCAAACGAAATCGCGGTTGTACTGCACGACCAGCGTTCCACCGTTCGAGACGTAATCCAGCAGCCGCTGGTTCGCGCCAGGAAGCTCCGGGCGCAACTCATAAGCTCTTACTCCCACAACGATGGCGCGGAACCGCGACAAATCTCCAAAAGCCAATTCTTTTGCATCCAGCATGTCCACCCGGATGCTCAAGCGCCGCAGCGCTTCCGGTATGGGCTCGCCTTCGGCGGTCACGTAACCCACGCGAAGATTTTGCGGCACCACAACGCCGAACGCGTGTACTACGCACTGCGCCGGCTCGCTCCAAAGCTCGGTGGGAAGGCTCGGCAACGGCTCCAGCGATTGAGTAAACCTCTCTGCCCTTGCGCGGCGCAAGTGCTCTGCAGTTCGCTCCGCGTAAGCCGTGATTTTGTAACGCCCCGCAGCAAGTTTTGGCGGCGGCGTGACCGTCACCCGCGCGTAGCGGTCACCAGTCCCGCTGAATTTCAGGGCCACGGGAGCGCTCGCTTTCCAGCCTTTGGGAAGTACGAGTCCAACGAGTACTTGACCCGGCTCGGTCGCGTACGAGTGCACGCGCAGCAGAACATTGAACGGTTTTCTTGGCTTCGCCAGATTCTCGAGGCTTTGTTTCGGTTCCACCGCCAGCGTATACGCGGGAACAACCAGGGGGCTCGTGCGGTCCACTCGTGTGGAAGTGGATCGCACGCTCGTTACCGGCGAAGTGACCGCGAACGAGTAGCCGTCAATCACGGCCTCCTCACTCGCCGTCATAAGTGGCGGCGGCTCCGGCAGAAGTGCCGCCATCGGCCCATCACCCATGCGTGGCGGCCTTTGCCCCGTTTGAACGGTGAAGCGAATCACATTTGGCGAATCCGCGTCTTCCTTGGAAATGCTCCATTCCGCCGGAAGCTTCAGCGTCGGTTTCTTGAAATCACCCGGAATTCCTTCGCGGTGGCGCGATTCCACGCGCACTGTAAAAGTCTCTCCGGGAACAATTTCACTTCGGTCTGCCGTCGCTTCCACGCGCAGCCCCGCCGCCAATTCCAGCGCCTCTTCGATTTTTTCCCGCTTGCGCGCTGTGCTTCGCGCCAGCGACAGAAGCGGTTCCGGGTTGTTCCCCGCGGGATTTGGCTTCGGCACATCGTTCAACTTCCTGCCGGCCTCCGCCAAAGAGCTTGTCGCCGTTTTCCAGTCCAGGCGCAGAGCCGCGTCCCGCGCTTCCACCAGCGCCGAATCGACAGCCCGCATGAGCGGATCCACGCCCATGTTCGCCTCTTCGTAATCCTCATCCAGAGGACCGAGCGGCTGCGCAAGAATGGCCGGATTCAGTTCGCCTCCATCCTCGCGTTTCAATGCGATAGGGCGCCGCAGGAAAGGGGAACCCAGGAACACGGCGATTCCTTGCGAACGGTGATTCGCAAAGGCATCAAGCCCAACCTCGCGCCAAGTCTTTCCATAAAGCGGTGATATCTCATCCAGTGGGAGCAAGTGACCCTGGGGCTTTTCACCGCGGTCGAGATCCAGAACCACCACTGGTTTTCGGTCACCCCACGGTGCCAGGTCCCTTCTCTCGGACGTTGGCCCGTGCAATTGAAAGGACGGATCCGCCGCCAACTGCACGGCTTTCGGCGTCAGCAGCCCTGCGGCCTGATGGTGTCCGTGACCGCCGTGCACCCCGCCCCAGTTATTGATGACCACATTAGGACGAAACGACCGGATCAAGCGCACCATGTCTTCAAGAACCTGTTCGCCCCAAACCTTCTCGGTTTCTTCCGGCGTCTTCGAGAAGCCAAAATCTTTGGCGCGCGTGAAATACAGTTTCACTCCATAGCCGCGCGTGGCAGCCAGCAATTCCTGCATTCGAATCACTCCCAGCTGCGGCGCCTGCTCCGGTCCCAGATCGTTTTGCCCACCCTCGCCGCGCGTCAGCGAGAGCAACGCAACATCCGCGTGGAGTCCGCGGGCCAGATACGTCAGCACCGAGCTGGACTCATCGTCCGGATGCGCGGTGACGTAAAGGATTCGCGTGGTGACACGCGCGCGCTCGATCGCCTCAACAGTCTCAGGCAAGCCCGGCCCGGTCCCCGGAGCCGGCGGGAATTGCCCATAACTCCCCGTACCGAGCAGACATGCCAATCCAACCAACACACCACAGCTTGTTCTTTTCACTAAGTTCTCCGGGAAACGCATCTCGCTACCCACAGGATTGCCCGCTCTCATCTGACGCTTTTCGCCACCTACCAGTTACGCGTCGCCAGTCACTACTTTCGCAAACGGCCACTGCTTTCTGTCCCAAGCCCAGATCAGAAATGCCACGATTCCGAGTGCGATTTGGAGCAGTCCCCATTTTCGCACCGGACCGGTTCTCCAAAACAGCCAGAACCAACCGATCATCGTCAATACTGCGGGCAACGGATAAAGCCACATCTTGAACGGAAAACGTTCCGGACCCCATCTGCGCCGTAACAGCATCACCCCCGCAGCCTGACCGATAAACTGGACAATCAACCGTACCGCCAAAATCCCCACAATGGCCGTCTGCAAATTCAACTTCACGCTGAACAGGAACGCCAGTCCTCCCAGAACCAGGAGAGAAACGTGGGGAAAGTGCTTCGTGGGGTGTAGCCGGGCAAAGACGGGGAAAAAGTTATTGTCCAAGGCCGCCGAATAGGGCACTCGTGAAGTACCCAGCAAAACCGAAAAAACGGAAGCAAGCGCCACCCACAGAATCATGCCCGTTGCAATCTTGGCCGCTGTAGCCCCGTAAAGCCTTTCCACAAATAGACTGGCAAGAAACTTGGAATCCTGTGCTTCGCGCCACGGCACTACACCCAGGATACTGGTTTGCATAGCCAGGTACAGCACGGCAATCCCCAGCACCGAAAGAAAAATCCCCCGTGGAATGTTTTTCTGCGGGTCGCGGATTTCCCCGCCCAAAAGACAAATGTTGTAGTAACCCCAGTACGAGTAAATTGTGCTTACCATTGCGGACCCGAGCGCCGCGAACCACGCAGCGGAGAAATCAAAGGCGTGCGGTGGAAAATCGAAGGCCAGGTGCGCATCGAAGTGCCGCACCCCTCCCCAGATCAGCCAAAGCATCACGCTGATAACTCCGACCCACAGAAGAACGGAGATCTTGCCGATCGTTCCAATCCGGCGGTACAGAAGAAACATCAGGAAAAGCACTAGTCCGCCGGAAATCGCCTTATGTTCGAGACTCGTTAGGGGATGCAGATACTCTGCATAGTTTGCGAATCCGATGGAAGCCGATGCGACGGAGAGTGGCACGTGCAGAAAGGTCTGCCAAACAAACAAGAACGACATGAGCCGGCCCCACCGCTGCGGTCCATATGCCTCTCGCAAGAAAACATAGGTGCCTCCGGCCTTGGGCATCGCTGCGCCCAGCTCCGACCACACGAACGCATCCAGGGTTGCCAGCACCGCTCCCAGGATCCATGCAATCAACGCCTGCGGCCCGCCCATCTTCTGGATCACCAGGGAGCTGACCACAAACGGTCCGATGCCCACGATCTCGATCATATTGAGCGCGACGGCTTCTTTCAGGCCCAGGCCCCGCTCGAGGCCGGGACTCGTCGCTTTGCTTGCAGCTTTATCGGATGTCCTCATCAGTCCGCCGAGGATAGCAAATGCGCTCGGTAGCGCCTAACGCTGATTGGACGCAGGAAGGAGTCCGATTTGCAGCAACGCTCCTGGAACACCTTAAACTTCTGCAGCGCAGAGCCTGACCCTTGTGCGAAACTCCTTTGGATGAAAATCACTGCTCCCTTGGCGCTTTTTCGCAGTGCCGGCATCGTTTGTCTATTTATCCTGGCGTTTTCACTCGGCCCAGCTCACGCCACGCAACTGCCCTTGCCGCCCGAAATCCCCGCCATCCTCGAGAAAATCTATTCTTTCGATCTCGACGGCGCCCAGGAAGCTGCCAGGCAATTGCAAAAGGAGCATCCCGAGGACCCCATCGGCTATCTATTGGAATCAGACGCGCTCTGGTGGCGCCTCTGGTGCGCAGCGGCTGAGTTCAAATATGGAATGAGCGATGCCCGCCGGCGTTCGAAGCTTCCCGCCGACCAGCATTACCTCGAACTGGCAACCAAGGCCTCTTCGCTTGCTTCCGCTCAGATTCAAAGGAGCGAGTCCGCAGAGATGCAGTTTTACGCCGGCATGGCCGATGCTGCCGCCGCGCGCCTTTATGCCTTGCGCGGCGAAAATCGCAATACCGCCCGTTTTGGCGTGCGCGCCCGCGATCACTTTCTTCGCGCTAAGACTCTTGATCCCAGCCTGGCCGACGCCGATTTTGGCCTCGGCCTATACAACTACTATGTGGACACGCTAAGCGCCATGGCTAAAATCCTGCGCTTCTTCATGGGCATTCCCGGCGGTTCAAAACAGGAGGGAATTCGCCTGCTCGACCACGCCATCGCCGACGGCGTTCTCACTCCCAACATCGCCCGCTTTTATCTCGCGATGAATCTGCATCGCTACGATCAGCAATACGAGCGCGCCCTGAATGTCATCAGTCCCTTGGCGGAAAAATATCCCACGAACCCGCTCTTTCAATTGGCACGCGGCGATCTCTACGCCAAGCTTGGCCGCAAACAGCAAGCCCTGCTTTGCTATCACTCTGCGGCTGCTTTGCCGGTCCACGACCCCGAGTGTCAGGCGCGCATCCAACAGTTGGTTCGCGCCGCCATCACTGCTCTCGGTTTACCGCAAGAGCGCGCACCCTCCTGACGTTCCGCCCGCTCGCTGTTTCGCTTTCCACGTTGACCTGCCCCCTGCCTGGATGGTAAGCATGTAGGGTTGCGTATGGGCTGTGATTTGGGGCAGAGCGTCCTCTCGTGCAGGGCTGAGACTCCTAACGGACGTTCTTCTTAGGCGGTCTGCCTTGGAAAACGCTTCGCGCGGATTTGGCATCACACCCCCAATGTGCGCCGGCATTGCGGCCTCCCCGCCGTTTGCACGGGCAAGCAGGCCCCTCGTGTTCGGGGCCTCAGGAATACAAAGGAGTGGCAATGAAGCGGTTTTGGACAGCAATGGCTGTCGCACTTTGTGCAATTTTCGCCGTTAGCGGCTGCAATGACTATGGCAATACGTTTCAAAGTCCCGGCGGAGCCGTTGTCTCTTTTCTCTCCCCCTCCCAAATCCCCTCCTGCGTGCCCACGTCGACAACGACGTGCTCCGACCTTACTCTGACTGTCAATGGCAACGGTTTCGTCGCGAAAACAAAGGTCCAGTGGAACGGCAAGAACTTGGTCACCACGGTTCCTACCGACAGTTCGGGAAATCCTTTGGGAAATATCGTGACAGCCGTAGTCCCTGCGGCCCTACTTGCCAAGCCCGGTAGAGCCACGATCAACACCATCAATCCCAATTCCAACTACGGGACCGGCACCAACGGGCTCTCCAACACCGTGACCTTCATTATCAACAATCCCGCCAATCCCATTCCCACGGTCACTTCCATTGCTCCCACTTGCGCCACCGTTGGCAGCAGCCTCGCGCTGACCGTCACCGGCACGAATTTTCTCAACAGTTCTACGGATACCACGCAGATTTCCAACTTGAATTGGACTCTCGGTGGCTCGCAAATGCAGCTGACCACCCCGACGGCCACGATCACCGCCACACAAATCACCGCCACGATTCCAGCGGCTAACATTGCTAGCGGAGGCAATGCCAGTGTCACGGTTTACAATCCGCCCTCACCACCGGTCCCCAATGTACCCGGCAGCACTGGCAGCGGCGGGGGGACGAGCACTCCCGCAATGACGGTCACGATCCAACCGGCAGGGTCAACTTGCCCCACGGCTGCGAAGGCTCCGGCAAATTCCGTCTCGCAGGCCGCCGTCGCTGAGGAAACGCCAGCCGTTAGTCTCGATGGGCGCTATGTGGCTTACACTGCGGTTCAAGGCGAACACGCGCAAGTCTTCCTGCGCGATACCTGCGAAGGGGCAGCACCAGGCTGCCAGCTGCACACTTCTTTGCTTTCCGTCACCAATGATGGCGAAGCCGCCTCCGGCGACAGCCACACGCCTTCCATGAGTTCCGACGGCCGCTACATCGCCTTTAGTTCGGACGCAGCCAACTTCGCAGAGAATGCGCCGCCAGGCCGCCAGATTTATTTGCGCGATACCTGCATTGGCGCTGATGCCTCTTGCAAGCCGTCGACGATTCTTGTTTCCACCGATTCTGGCGGTGCGCTCGCCGGCGCGGAAAGTATCTTGCCTTCAATCAGTTCTTCGGGGCGTTTCGTTGCGTTTCTCGCCGTGACGCCGAGCCGCGCTCCCAGTCATCCTTCCGCGGAAACAAAATCTTCAACCAGCGCAGCTAATAGCGGATATCGGCAGGTTTTCGTTCGCGACACCTGTTTAGGCTTCCGCCCCCGCTCGTTCCTGTTCAATCCGGGAATGCGTCTGCTCCAAGGCCCAGCTGACAGCGGCACGAGTTGCACGCCGAAGACGACGCGCATTTCTCTGCAACCGGGCGACGGAGCCGAAAGCCAAACGGCGCCCGCGGGACCCGCATTAAGCGAGCAAGGCAAACACGTCGCCACAACGGGCGCGAAAACTTCCACTCTCTTCACGCGCTCCGTTCCCGTGGATGATAGCGTTTTCCTGGCCATCGCCAGCGGCGAAAACTGAATTGCCGCTTGTTTTGGATCACGCCTGGTGCCTTCTGACAGCCTTGCTTTGTAGTAGGTTCAGAGGTTTTCTTTTCTGCTTACTCTGTGCTCTCTGCGTCCTCTGTGTTTGAATCTTTATGCTATTTAAACTCGACTGCAAACGTTGACTATTGACTCCCCTTACGCGAACCGCACTTTAATGTCCGGCCTCTTTTCCAGGTGCACTGAATCGATGAACCGCACCTGCCGGTCATCCAGCGTCAGAATCATCGAGCTGGTGCGCACACCTTCTCCGAAAAATC
>Ga0307471_100002857_pt1 | contig 10098 bp, 7 predicted proteins | sample atmos_gasesAM3C__2_FD_204566 | JGI IMG/M metagenome (GOLD analysis project Ga0307471, IMG submission 204566) | Hardwood forest soil microbial communities from Morgan-Monroe State Forest, Indiana, United States - atmos_gasesAM3C_515 | ecosystem: Environmental > Terrestrial > Soil > Temperate... | reverse complement strand
CGGCTCTGGTGCGTTTGTTGCGCACCAATGCCGGCGCAATCGAAGCGCGCGCGGGCCAGCCCATCACCATTCAGGCCGTCAGCGCGCGCATCCAGAAGAAACGCCGCGATTGCGATCTCAAAGGCATCGATTGGTGCGACGATCCGCGCGCGCTGGCCAAAATGCCCGGCGTCGATGTGGTGGTCGAGCTGGTTGGCGGCGCCGACGGCATCGCGCCTGAAATCGCCGAAGCCGCACTCACGCACGGCAAGCATCTGGTCACCGCCAACAAGGCTTTGCTGGCGCGGCAGGGCGCGGCGCTCGCGAAAATGGCGGAAAAACACAAGGCGCAGCTTGCGTTCGAGGCTTCGGTCGCGGGCGGCGTGCCGGTCATCAAAACCATCCGCGAGGCGCTGGCTGGCAACAGCATTATTTCCGTGCGCGGCATATTGAACGGCACCTGCAATTACATTCTCACCCGTATGGGGCAGGCGGGGCTTTCCTTCGTCGAGGCGCTGCGCGAGGCGCAGGAAAAAGGCTATGCCGAGGCCGACCCTGCGTTCGATATCGACGGGCATGACGCCGCCCACAAGATCGCCATTCTCGCCGCATTGGCCTTCGGCGTGGAACCAAACGTCAAAGGCATGGATATCGACGGCATCCGGCGTATCGCACCGGTCGATCTGCAATTTGCCGAAGAATTGGGCTGTCGCGTGCGCTTGCTGGGCGTGGCGCGGATGGTCGATGGCAAGCTCGAGCAGCGCGTGGCGCCGGCTTTGGTGCCGAAAAGCCTGCCGCTGGCGCAGGTCAGCGGCGCTCTGAATGCCGTGCTGCTGCGCGGCGATTTTGCCGGCGATCTGATGCTCGAAGGGCAGGGAGCCGGCGGCGAGCCGACCGCAAGCGCGGTTGTTTCCGATATTATCGACATCGCGCGCGGGAATTTTTCGTATGCCTTCGGTATTCCGGCCAGCCGGCTTAAAAAAGCGGTTCCCGCCATCATCACGCATGCGGCGCGCTATTACATGCGTCTGCAGGCGGTGGACAAGCCGGGCGTGGTGGCGGATATTTCGGCCATCCTGCGCGACGAGAGCATTTCGATTGAATCGCTGTTGCAGCGTGGGCGCTCGGCGACGGATTCGGTGCCGCTAGTGATCGTGACACACGAAGCTGCGGCCGATTCCATGAAGCGCGCCGCCGACAAGATCGCAAAGGTCAAGGCGGTGGTGGAAAAACCCTGTTTGATGACGATTGAGGAATGATTATGCCCATCGAAGACGCCTATATAGACCGCAATCTTGCCGTCGAAGTGGTGCGGGTGACGGAAGCCGCCGCGCTGGCGGCGTCGCTGGTGGCCGGGCGCGGCGATGAGAAACTGGCCGACCAGATGGCCGTGAACGCCATGCGCCGGGCGCTGAACGGCGTCGATATCGACGGCACGGTCGTGATCGGCGAAGGCGAGCGCGACGAGGCGCCGATGCTTTACATCGGCGAGAAAGTCGGCGCCGGCAAGGGCGGGCCGAAGGTCGATATCGCGCTCGATCCACTGGAAGGAACCACCATTACCGCGACCGGCGGGCCTAACGCCCTTGCCGTGATCGCGATGGCCGAAGCGGGCGGCTTTCTGCACGCGCCCGACGTGTATATGGACAAGATCGCGGTCGGCGGCGGCCTGCCGAAAAATGTGGTCGATCTCGATGCCAAGGTTTCCGAAAATCTCAAGAATCTGGCCAAGGCCAAGGGCGCGGAATTGTCGGAATTGCAAGTGTGCATCCTCAGCCGCCCGCGGCATGAGGAGCTGATCGCCAAAACCCGCGAAACCGGCGCGCGCATCATGCTGATCGGCGATGGCGACGTATCGGGCGTGATCGCGACCTCGCAGCCCGACAGTGGCGTCGATATGTATATCGGCTCCGGCGGCGCGCCCGAAGGCGTGCTGGCGGCAGCCGCCCTGCAATGCATCGGCGGGCAGATGCAGGGCCGCCTTATTTTCCGCAATGACGACGAAAAAAGCCGTGCCGCCAAGGCCGGCATCAAGGATCTCAAGCGCAAATATGAAATGAACGAGCTTGCACATGGCGATGTGATGTTTGCCGCCACCGGCGTTACCACCGGCGCGATGCTGAAAGGCGTGCGCCGCTTCGCGGGCGGCGCCATCACCCATTCCGTCGTCATGCGCGCCAAAAGCGGCACCGTGCGCTATATCGAGGCGCACCACAATTTCCGCCGCAAGCCATTGGCGGAGGAAAAGTAAATTTTACCCTCCCCTTGTGGGAGGGTCGAATTTTTTCCGCTTTTGGCGGAAAAAATTCCGAGTGAGGTAATCGCTCAATTTACAATTGTGGCCCCTTATCGGAAGGATCACGTTGAAAGAATTTTGGGTCACCGGGAGAATAATAAAACATCCTAATCGTATCATAAAGATGTTCCGGAAAAGGATCACCCACTTTATGAAATTGCTCGCGTATTATGGCTATAACTGAATTTACTGGAGGAATGCTTTTGCCTTCATCTCGGTGTCTCTCTATCGACCTTTCAATGCTTTCATCACTGGCAATATCCGCATGCGTAATAAGTGTTTGTAAAGGAGCTGGCAAGCTTGAGGGCATTCTTTCACCTATATTAATTGCCGCTCTTCCTGCTATATAGGCTTGCATATATATAGTCCATTCACCGTAATCTTTAGCTTTTGTTAGCAATCGCTTGTTTTCGTCAATACCCATGATGGTAAGTGTTCCCTCTTCGATCCCTTCGTGTTGTGCAACCTGGGCGCCTAAACCAATTGCAAAAAAAGCATTACTTTTTGCCGCCAAACTATCACTGCCCGTCGATATAGAATCGACACGAGATATGCGATCAAGCTCATTCGCTAAATCGGTCACAGCATTCCAGTTTGGGAGGTCTTTGCCTCCAAACCACATATGCATTGGACGATCTGAAATCGGTTTATCCATAAAACTCTCCGCTTTTTCTTCCTATATTAAAGGCGTTAGTTATGTAAACACAGATTTTCCCTGCGCATCAAGCGTTTTAATGGTTTCAGATTTTTTGTAGTCCATTTTTTATAGCTATTTCAGGTTTTAAAGTTAACAAAACAGTGTCATCCTTGCCTTGACACCGTGAAGCAAAATTTCTGGGGTAAGAAAACAAATATGTCCACGTTGCAAAAATTTGAATTCAAAAATAACGATTCCTCTTTCCTTTCCGTCGAACATTCCTTCTGTGGCCGGCGCTGGATCGCGCGCGAATATGACGAGCGCGCGGCGCTGGCTCTGGCGCAGCGCTATACGCTGCCCGATCTGATTGCGCGCAGCCTTAGCGCGCGCGCGGTGACGCTGGAAGGTGCGGCGGGTTTTCTCGATCCAAAGCTTCGTGATTTGCTGCCCGATCCCAGCCGTTTCAAGGATATGGATCAGGCGGCCGCGCGCATGGCCGCCGCCCTGCAAAATAACGAGAAGATTGCCGTGTTCGGCGATTACGATGTCGATGGCGCCACTTCCGCCGCTTTGCTGATTCGATTTACGCGCGCCTGCGGCGTGGAATTGCGGCTTTATGTGCCGGATCGCATCAAGGAAGGCTATGGCCCCAACGCCGCCGCGATGCGCGCGCTGGCGGAAGAAGGCATCAAGCTGGTCGTCACCGTCGATTGCGGCGCTACCGCGCATGAAGCTTTGGCAGCGGCGAAAGAGGCCGGCCTTGATGTGATCGTGCTCGATCATCACGCGTCGGAAGCGGCATTGCCGCCCGCGCATGCCATTGTCAATCCCAATCGCCTCGATGAAAACGGCGACTACGGCAATCTTGCTGCCGTCGGCGTGACGTATCTGTTCGTAGTCGCCGTTAATCGCGCGCTGCGCGTGGCTGGATATTATGCCACGCGTGCCGCGCCCGACCTCATGCAATGGCTCGATCTGGTCGCACTCGGCACTGTTTGCGACGTGGTGAAGCTCACGGGCCTTAATCGCGCTTTCGTGGCGCAGGGGCTGCGCGTCATGGCGCAAAAGCGCAATGCAGGCATCGTGGCGCTGGCGAATGTCGCGGGCTGCAAGGATTTGCGCGATTGCTTTTCGTGCGGTTTCATACTCGGCCCGCGTGTGAATGCGGGCGGGCGCGTGGCCGAAGCCGATCTCGGGGCCAAATTGCTTTCGACCGACGATCCATCCGTCGCCTTACAACTGGCCGAGCGTTTGCATGCTTTCAATGCCGAACGCCGCGCGATCGAGGCGAAAGTATTGGCAGAAGCCGAGGCCATCACGCGGCTTGAAGATTCGCCGATTGCCTTCGTCGCCAGCGAAAATTGGCATCCGGGCGTGATCGGCATCGTCGCCTCGCGCCTCAAGGAAAAATTTCATCATCCGGCTTTAGTAGTGGCGATTACGGGCGATATCGGCAAAGGTTCCGGCCGTTCGGTGAATGGCGTCGATCTCGGCGCCGCGATTATTGCCGCGCGGCAGGCCGGATTGCTGATCAACGGCGGCGGGCACAAAATGGCGGCCGGATTTACGGTCGCGCGCGATAAAATCGCCGCCTTGCGCGATTTTCTGGCGCACCGTATCGGCAAGCAACTGGAGGCCGAGCCGCTGGTGCCAACGCTGACGCTGGATGGCCTTGCCTCCGGTCCTGCTTTGCAGCCGGATTTCATCAAGCAACTGGCGGCGCTGGGCCCGTTCGGCACCGGCAATCCGGAGCCGCGCTTTGCGCTGGCCGAGTGCCGCATCGTGCGCGCGGATATCGTGGGCGAAAAGCATGTGAGCGTGATTGTCATGCAGGGCGGCGCGCGCCTGCGCGGGATTGCTTTTCGCGCGATGGATGGCGATCTTGGACTTGCGCTTTTAAGCCGTCCGCCGCGCTGTCATCTCACCGGCCATCTGCGGATCGACGAATGGCAGGGCGAGGAGCGCGTGCAATTACATATCGATGATGCGGCGGTGGTTTAACCCACCCCCGCGGCTACATGCGCCACGTGACTAATCGATTTGAACAGCCACAGGCACCAAATGCCGGTCGCGTAGCCGCAGATAATAAATAATCCGTCGCGCTCCAAGAGGCCGACCATCAGGAAAATCAGCGCGATCGAGGGCGGTACATTCACCACCGGCAGCGGCAAGGTCACCATCACCGCCAGCATGAGTGCGAACAGAGCATGCACGCGTATCAGCGCCGGTGCCGAGAGAGCGGGCAAACGCGGCTTGATATAGCGCTCGATGGTTTCCAGACCTTTCACGGCGCGCATGACGCCGTCGGTCAGCGGCGCGCGCGGGATCGCCCGGCGGCGCAGCGCGCCCGGAAATACCGGCGCATGCAATCCGATCACCATTTGCGCGGCGAGGATCACCATCGGCAGGCCGAGGAAAAAGGACAGCATCGGCACCATAAAAATCACCACATTCAGAATTGACAGCATCAACATAAGAAAGGCAAAGCCGCGCACGCCGAAAATATGCAGGACGCGGCCGACCGTGATGCTATCGCCGGTAGTGGTATCGGCCAGACGGCGCATAAGATCGGAAATGCGCTCGGGCGGCGGGCGGACGGGCAGAGTATCGGTCACGGACAACCTTAGCGGGCGAGGGTTTCGGCGGGTGCATTCTGCCGGCGCAGGGCTTCGCCCTCGACACGGTCATTTTCCATCTGCTGCTTGGTCTGGTCGATTTCGGCGGCGGGCGTGAAATCCTTGGGTTTCGAAGGCACATCGCCCAGGCGCGGATAGCTTTCGTCGCTCGGTTCGGGCGGTGGCGAAGGCACCGCGCGCGGCTCGTCGCGCACGCTTTGCGGTATTTCGTCGGGCCCGTAAATATGCGGCCAGTTGATGCTGTCGCAACCGGCCAGGGCGAGGCAGGCCAGCATACAGGCGCTGATTGGAGCTGATTTCCACTTGGGTTTCATGCTATTACCGGTCGCCACTCATTTTTTGCTTCAACCGCATGACCATAGCAGACGATAACGAAAAGCCCAAGCCGCGCAAGCCGATCGCCAAATCGCTGGAGAGCATTGCCGCCCTGCGCGCGGTGATGGAAATGAAGCTTGCGCAGGGGCAGCAGGGCCAAAAGGAAAAACCGGCTGCCGAATCGAAACCGGCGGAGCCGTCTGCCGCCAAACCCAAAGCGCAAACCGCACCGCTGCATGCCGGCGATGCCAAAGCTTATGATCCGTCGTCGCTGGGGCGCGTCATATTCCGCATCGCCGAGCGCAGCGAAAAACTGGTCGGTGAATTCCTCAGCCGCAACCGTGAATTGCCGGGGCATCTGCCGCCGCTCGATCCCGCGCATCTCGGCGCCGCCTTTCTCGAATTTACGGGGCGCGTACTGCAGGATCCCGGCTCCTTCGTCGAGGCGCAGATCACGCTATGGCAGGGCTACGCCAAAATCTGGCAATCCATGTTTGCACGCGCGGTGGGCAAGCCGGCCGAACCGGCCGTCACCCCCGCGCCCGGCGACAAGCGCTTTCAGGACGAGGCGTGGCAGAAACTGTGGTTGTTCGATTTCATCAAGCAATCCTATCTGCTCACGGCGGGCTGGGTGAACGGTCTTGTGCGCCGGGAAACCGAGGGGCTCGATCCCAAGCTCGCTCATAAAATCGATTTCTACATGCATCAGATGGTGGATGCCGCCGCGCCCAGCAATTTCTGGCTGACCAATCCGGAAGTCTTGCGCGCGACCTTCGAATCCGGCGGCGAAAATCTGGTGAAGGGACTGGAGAACCTGCTCGGCGACCTCGAGCGCGGCCATGGGCAATTGCGCATCAGCATGAGCGATCCGGATTCCTTCAAAGTCGGCGGCAATCTGGCCATGACGCCGGGCAAGGTGATTTTTCAGAATGATTTGATGCAATTGATTCAATATGCGCCGCTGACCGGCAAGGTGAAACGCGCGCCGTTGCTGATCATCCCGCCCTGGATCAATAAATATTACATTCTCGATCTGCGCGAGAAAAACTCCTTCATTCGCTATTTGATCGAGCAGGGGCATACGGTTTTCTGCATTTCCTGGGTCAATCCCGATCAGCGTTTCGCCAAAACCGATTTCGAGGATTACATGAGCGACGGGGCGCTGACGGCGCTGCGCGAAGTGAAGCGCGCGAGCGGCGCCGATAGCATCAATATTCTCGGCTATTGTATCGGCGGTACGCTGCTCGCGATGGTTTTGGCCTATCTGAAAGCCGCGCCGCAGAAGGATTTGCCGAAAATCACCAGCGCCACCTTTCTGGTCGCGCTTACCGATTTTAGCGAACCGGGCGATCTCGGCGTGTTCATCGATGAGGGGCAGATCGCGGCGCTTGAAGCAACTATGGCCGAAAAAGGCTATCTCGAAGCCGGCGCGATGAGCACGACCTTTAACTTGTTACGCGCGAACGATTTGATCTGGTCGTTTGTGATCAATAATTATTTGCTCGGCAAGGAGCCGTTTCCGTTCGACATACTCTACTGGAATTCAGATTCAACCAACCTGCCGGCGGCGATGCACAGTTTTTATCTGCGCAAACTGTATATGGAAAACAAACTGGTCGAGCCGGGCGGCGTGACAATGAAGGGCCAGCCGCTCGATCTGCGCACGATCGACACGCCTACCTTTCTGTTATCGACGCAGGACGATCATATCGCGCCCTGGCGCTCGACCTATGCGGCGACGCAGCTTTACAAAGGCCCCGTGACATTCGTGCTGGCGGGCTCCGGCCATATCGCCGGCATCGTCAATCCGCCGGGCGCCAATAAATATTGCTACTGGACTAACGACCAATGCCCGCCCGATGCCGACGACTGGTTCAAAAACGCCCGCCGGCGTCACGGCTCCTGGTGGCCGCACTGGGTCAAATGGCTCGATCAGTATGGCGGCGGTGACATCATCGCGCGCGAAGTGGGCGAAGGCATCGAAAATGCACCGGGCAGTTACGTGAAGGTGCGGGCGGCCTAGCTTGCCAATTGCTGCCGGGCCGGTTGTCCCGTCCGCCTTAGGTTAGTCCGTGCCGCAAGAGCCTGCGATAACTCGTTGGAAGCTTGCTGGATACGAGACTCTTCGCTTCTTGCCAGTCTTGCATTCATGGCAGAAACACGCGGCAAAAGCTCGCTAGGTATGCTGTATATGCGTTCGACCAATTCTTTGGCCGCACTCAGCCGGTTGACGACGCTTCTTCTGCCCACGGAATCTTCATACGCCTTTAACACTCTGTCCCAATCCGGGTGCGTTATCCACATATCGTGCGGTTCAAAAGTTTGCAGATACCGGCTGACCTGCCAGGGCAGCGCATCACGGCGGTCAGGCTTGTCTTCGAATATTTGTGCAGCGCAGGCCTTAATCTGCACGCCTATTTCGTCGAGAGTAAGAGCTTCGCGCCGAGCTCTGGTGAATAAATCAACTCTAGGAAGTACTCTTTGGACATCGATATAAAAATCGCGGCGCAACACTTCAACAGCGACAAGCATTGCTTCAATTTGAGAAAATTTCTTTTCAATCCAATCAATACGAAAAGTACCGGACGATGCATAAAAATGGAGCAAAAAAGTGGCGTAATGTTTATTACGAGTGGGGTCGAGCGCTAACAGTTTTTCGCACTGTCTTATGTCAGAATCCACGAATCTGTTTTGTCCAGCAATTTCGTTCAGGTGAGTGTTATTGAACGGGGGTCCGGCATCCATGAGGATCCTTGCTCAAAAAATGAAAATCGGCTTGAACTATTACTTCAATAAAAAATTTCGTCAAATAGAATATATGGTTAATGTTTTTATCGGTTCTCAATCATTTTTATTATTATTTCACATACCCTTTTCCCCGCGTCCCCATCCGCATGATCGAACAACCGCCCGCGCAAATCCTGCCGCGAGGTGCGGTGGGGGTCGGTGTCGGGCGCGCGGGCGAAGCCGGCGGCCGCGTCGACGGCCGACATCAATTCCTCGATCGTCGAAGCGGTTAGTCCCGGCGTTTCGTTAACGCGTCCCTCGATAAAGCCGCGCGCCTTGACCACCACTTTGTCGCCCGTCGGGCGATAGAAAATCACCGGCCGGTCGAGCAGCAGGAAATCGAACACCAATGAGGAATAATCGGTGATTAGCATGTCGGCGATACGCACGATCGGGTAAATATCGGTGCGGGGCGCCACGAAGCGAATGTCGGGATAGCGCGCGCGGTAATCCTCCATCAGCACCTGCTCATAGGGATGCAGATTGACGACGAAGGCATAGTTTTTGGCCCTCGCATGCTCGGCGAAACGGTCAATGCCCGCCTTTGCGAACCAGCTGGAGGCTTCGTCGTCGCGGTAGGTGGGCGTATAGATGATGCAAGGCTGGCCCGTGCGCCGCGCATTCTGGAACAGCATCAACGTATCGAGATCGACATTGAGCAGATCCTGCGCCGAAGGTGCGCGGAAAAACACGTCGTTGCGCGGATAACCGAGCGCGGCGTAATCGTGGAAGGCGAAGCGCTGCGCCCATTCCTCGCGCGCGGCGGCGGCCGGCGCCACCAGCAGATCGAACGGGCCGGAGGAGGCCACCAACTCATCCAAAATTACATTGTCGCCGCGCAACACATAGCGCATGCCGATTTCCTTGATCGGGATGCCGTGCCAGAGCTGCACCGATTTGGCGCCCTGCAGCATGCCCCAGGCCTGCGGATGCTGCATGACATGCGCATGAAAATTATCGCCCAGCACCACGACCTTGGCGCCGAATAAAGTTCGTACATTCTCGATGGTCCAATCGCCCGGCGTGCCGGAAAGGCAAGGCAGACTGTCCGCTTTCAGCATGGCAAGCTGGCGCGGATCGTCGGTGAGATAATGCACGTTCACGTTTTTGTCTTTGGCGTATTCGCAAAAAGCCAGATAAGCGTATTTCACATTGTCGCCGAAATAGCCCTTGCTGACGAACACCACCGTGCGGCTTTTGGGAAAAATTTGCGAGCCGCGCGCCAGTGTCTCCGCCGCCCGGTAATGCTCGAATCTTTGCTGCATCTGCACGGCCCAACTGGGCATCGGCTCCAGATCCTTGAGCCGGTCCAGCACGTGTTTAAGGGCGGTGGTCACATGCTGGTTGAATTCATTCATGCGCGTCAGCGTTTCTTCCAGCATCGCGACGCGCTGCTCGAGCGAAGTGTTTTGGGAGGGCAGGGGGGCGCTCATAACGGGATTCAAGTC
>Ga0307471_100002856_pt1 | contig 10099 bp, 10 predicted proteins | sample atmos_gasesAM3C__2_FD_204566 | JGI IMG/M metagenome (GOLD analysis project Ga0307471, IMG submission 204566) | Hardwood forest soil microbial communities from Morgan-Monroe State Forest, Indiana, United States - atmos_gasesAM3C_515 | ecosystem: Environmental > Terrestrial > Soil > Temperate... | reverse complement strand
CCTAGTCGATCCTGTTGAATGCGCGCGCATTTGAAGCCATCGTCATACCTGCAGCAGAAGGAGTTCTGGTCCGCTGTGCCGGCCGCGAATTCCATGCCATCGTTTCCGATCCTCGCGCGTGGCGGGGCGGCCGTGGGGCGTTATTCGGCGCGGAAGGCAAGCAAAAGGTCACGGCACCAATGCCAGGGAAGGTCGTACGCGTTCTCGTGAGCGCGGGCGGCACCGTTGAAGCCAATCAAGGTCTCGTGGTTATCGAGGCAATGAAGATGCAGAACGAAATCCGGGCGCCGAAAGCGGGCACGATCGAGCGCGTATTTATCAGCGAAGGGCAAGCCGTCGCGGCGGGCGAGGCGCTGGTCACAATCAATTGAATTGACCGCCGAGCGGTTTCGTCTTCAGGGCTGCGAAGCGGCGGGTACGTTCGAGGGAGCGGGCGCGCTTGCAGGAGCGGGCGCGCTTGCAGGAGCCGAGGCCCCGGCGGCACCGGCGAATTTGGGAATTTCCGGCAGTTTCCCATTCGATTCGGTGACTTGCTGCGCCAGGTAATTGGTAACTTTGGCTCCATCGCGAGCCTCGGCCATGTACGCGGCGCGCAACAATTGCTCCTTGCGATTGCGGAGCGTATCGCGAATGGACTGCTGCACCTGAGGATCGCTGATCTGGCGCTGCCCGGGCGCCTCTTTGGCCATCAATTTCAGAATATGGTAACCATCCTTGAGGGAAATGATCGGGCTGACCTGGCCCACCTTGAGACTGACCACGGTCCGCTTTAACGCGGGATCGCTTTGATTCAAGGAAGACTCCGGAACATAGCCGAGATCGCCGCCGGAAGAGGCGGTGGCCGGATCTTCGGAATAATCCATGGCTAGCTGCGTAAAATCAGTGCCATTGGCGAGCTGCTGTAGAAGCGCGGCGGACTTGCGGCGAGCTTCCACATCTGTCGTGGCGTCGTCATTCTTCCGATTATGCAGCTGCGGATCTTTGTGCGGCGTGACCAGAATCTGTGCGATGCGGTATTGCGCCTCAGCCACGTTGAATTGCGCGCGGTTCTGATTGTAGAAGTCGGAAATATCCTGATCGGTGATGGAGATTTTCGCCACCACTTCGCGGTTCAGCAGTTTCTGCACCGTAAGCTGGCGACGGAGGTCATCCTTTAAGTCGTTGGTGGTCACACCACGGTCTTTGAGCTGCCGCTGGAATTCGTCTTCCGTGTAAGGGTTCTTGAATTCGGTGAATTTGTCTTCGACCTCGCCGTCGGTGGCTTCCAGGCCCAGTTTCCTGGCGCGTTGAATCAGAATGTCGTTGTTGATGAGCTCGTCGAGGACGTTCAGCGTAAGCGACAGAGCCTCTTCCTGCGAAGGCGTCGGCGCCTGCGGGTTCAGCCGGCTTTTGTAATACTTCTCGGCTTCGGGGCGATGGATTTGATCTCCGTTGACAACCGCCCACACATCGGGGGCGGGCGCCGCGTCACTGTGTTTGCAACCGAACGCCGCCAGCGCGGAAACAAGAAGTGTCGCAGCGAATGCTTTTCTTACCACGTGACAACCTTACTCGCAGAATCGATATCGCGAATCAAGCGGCCTTCTTCACGCGGCCCGATCGCAGGCAACTGGTGCAGACGCGTATCTTCTTGCGCGCGCCGTTCACAAGCGCGCGGACGCGGCGCAGATTCGGATTCCAACGCCGGCGCCGCGTATTGTTGGCGTGGCTGATCACATTTCCGTAGTGCGGGCCTTTCCCGCAAATCTGGCATCTTTGGGCCATGAAAGCTCCTGTTTGAATGGAGGAGGCATTTTAGCAAAGATTCTCGGGCCGAACAAAAGTGGATTATGGCAACATCGCCAACAATTACAGAGGAGAGCAACTCAGGCCGTCGGAGCGTCCCAGAAACAGGCAAGAAGGGGGATTTAATGAGTGCAATGCATGTGCCATGGGGACGTCGGTCAAGTCGAAGCCATGGCGCAGAACACCGGTGTCACGGCGATGGCCAGCTGCATCGGCTGTCATCAGGCGCAGAACGCTCCCACGGTCTGCTCCACCTGTCACGCCTGGCCTTCCACTTAACCAATTGTTGCCCTGAGGCGAATGGAGGTAGACTTCGCTGGCGCTTCCACCCTGCCCGCTTGCGCCTAAAGCTGGAGCGGGGCCGCAGATCAATTTCATTCAGGGATTAACGTCTCGACAGATTTTGAGGTTTCGGTTTTCGGAGGATGACATGCGAAAACTTGCTTTGGTGGTTGTGGTATTGGCGATCGGCGCGGGGATCGGTTTTTGGGTCTCCAGCAAACGGATGCCCGTCGAGGGACAGGCGAAGCCCGGAGCCGGTTTCGCCGCCATTCCAGGATCGTTAGGTTCCGAGGATGTCGACGGACCCTACGACGTGGTGAAGGGCTGGCCAAAGGACGTAAGCACTTTGCCGGGAAATGAAAAGTGGACTTACGGCGCGGCTGAGGGCGTCTTTGCGGAAAGTCCCAATCGCGTTTACATGCTCTTCCGCGGCGAGCTGCCGAAGATGGCGCCGCCCAAGGCCCGGCTGCTGCCGGAGGTTGGCCCCAGCATCAGCTTCCCGGTCGCCGGCTTGTGGCGCGACACCACCACGGCCTCTCCGCCAGGGACCGGCGGGACAGATAACAACATGGCGGAATGGATGACCGCTTGGGAAGGCAAAGCGCCCGACATCGGCATCAAGGGCCCGCCCTATCGAAAAATGGGTGTGGACGCCAACTGGGAGAATTGCCTCGTCGTAGTCGATGGCCAGGGCAACATCATCGAGACTTGGAAGCAGTGGGACAAGCTCTTCCGCCGCCCGCACTCGGTTTATATCAGCCCCTATGATCCGGACAAGAACGTCTGGGTGGTAGACGACAATATGCAGGTCATTTATAGATTTACCCATGATGGCAAGCAGCTCTTGCAGACCATCGGCACGCCGGAAAAAGAAGGCGCGGACGCCAATCACTTCAATCGGCCCACCTATATCGATTGGCTGCCCGACGGTACCTTCTTCGTCTCAGACGGCTACACGGGCACCCGCGTGGCTAAATTCGATAAGAACGGCAAGTTCATCATGGATTGGGGCATGAAGGGCGGCCCACGAGGCGGCGGAGACAACGAACCGGTAGAAACGCGCCCCGGCTACTTCAGCAACGTACACGGGATCGCCATCGATCAGAAGACCCGCCAGGTTTTCGTGAACGACCGGAATAATCACCGCATTCAGGTGTTCGACGAAAACGGCAAGTACCTCCGCGAGTGGAAAGTGGACGCCAGCCCGTCGAGCCTGCACCTCCTCTACATCGGCTCCGGCAACACCATCTGGACCTTTGATCGCACCACAAACAAGATGGTCGAGTGGGACCTTCAAGGACACCTGCTCTACGCCTGGGGAACGATGGGCAATTTCCCGGGCGCTCTGTGGGGCGTTCATGGAATGAGCGTCGACCAGGACGGAAACCTCTACCTGGCCGAGGTCGATAACGGACGCGTGGAGAAATTTGCTCCGAAGGCCGGAGCTAATCCCTCGTTCGTCGTAGCCAAACCCAACTACTCCGCCTGGAAGGACTAGCCGCAGCTGGAGTTTGTAGCCCAGGGCGCCCGGCCATCTTTTGCGGGGGCCCTGGGGCATTTTTTTGAAGAGCGCCTTCCACTCGCCATTTCGAACCTACTGTGGCGCACGTTTTTTGCGCGCCGAGTCCCGAATCAATTGGCGAGGAATCTCTCTGTTTCAAGATGCGGAGCCAACGTCAAAAAGCCTATACTCCGGGAGGCAGGCAGGTTAGAGGGATACCCAGATGCAAAATTGGTTGAGAGTCGCAATATCTGCGGCCTCCAAAGGCGCCCTGATAGCAGGCCTGATGGCCGGTGGGATAGCGGCGCTCTGGCTCGTCCCGATGCCAAACGTGAGTCATGCTCAGACCTCCAAGACAGCACGGACGGCAGATGGCAAACCAAACCTGAACGGGATTTGGGAGGCTCTCAACACGGCGAATTGGGATATCCAGGACCATGCGGCGCGAATGGGGCCGGTTGTCGCCCTGGGCGCGGCCTTCAGCATTCCCGCAGGACGAGGCGTAGTGGAAGGCAACGAAATCCCCTACCTGCCCGAGGCAGCGGCCAAAAGGAAAGAAAACTCCGAGCACTGGTTGACCTCTGACCCCGAAATCAAATGTTATATGCCGGGTGTGCCGCGCGCAACGTACATGCCGTACCCATTTCAGATAGCTCAGACTCCGCAGCACATCCTTATGGCCTATGAGTTCGCGGGCGCCACTCGAACCATCTACATGAATAGCAAGCTGAAAAGTCCCAATGACACATGGATGGGCTGGTCAGTCGGCCATTGGGAGGGCGATACGCTGGTCGTCGACGTGACGAGCTTTAACGACCAGACGTGGTTTGATAGGGCCGGTAATTTCCATAGTGACGCGTTGCATGTAGTCGAACGCTACACACCCGTCAGCCCGGACGCCCTCGATTACGAGGCCACGATCGAGGACCCAAAAGTCTTTTCACGGCCCTGGAAGATGAGAATGCCGCTTTATCGCCACCTCGAAAAGGATGCGCAGTTATTGGAATATCAGTGCGTCGAATTCGCCGAAGAGCTTCTGTACGGGCCTCTTCGCAAGCAAAAGAGCAAGTGAGTGGAGGCCTTGGGAGGTTTGGAATGAGCCATCGATTTTTCGTTGCAACGGGTGTGGTGGCAGTGGTGATCGCGGTCGCGTTGATGGCGCCTGCCAATGTCGCGGGCCAGACCGCCGCCTCCACGCCGAAGGCGGCTCCCGGGCAGGCGGCAGCCTCAGCAAAGCCGTGGACTCCGCCGCGTACTCCTGATGGCCAGCCAGATCTACAAGGCGTGTGGGACTACCGCACAATTACTCCACTGGAACGGCCCAAGGAATTGGGAACGAAGGCGTTTTTTACCGAAGAGGAAGCGGCGAAATTTGAGAAGACGGAGAATCAACGTCAGAATCGCGATCTGATTGATCCTGAGCAGGGTGGTTTATTTTATCCGAAGGGCGGAGTTGTCCCTTACAACGAATTTTGGTATGACCGGGGCAACAAGGTCGCGGGGACAAAGCGCACGTCGTTGATCGTGGATCCACCCGACGGCCGCCTTCCCGCTTGGACGCCGGAGGGGCAGAAGGAAGCGGACCTTCGTGCGGCCGCGGAGCGCAATGACCAGCTTGGACATCCCCTTGCCGATTCGTGGGAAGATCGGCCTCTGCAGGAGCGTTGCCTCGTGGGCCTCAACGCCGGGCCGCCCATGGTTCCAGGTGCCTACAACAATGATGTTCAGCTGCTCCAGACTCCCAAATACGTGGTAATTCTCAACGAAATGGTCCATAGCGCTCGCATCGTCCCGTTGGATGGGCGCCCGCACGGGAGCGTTCGCCAATGGAAGGGAGATTCGGTTGGGCGCTGGGAGGGGAATACTCTCGTGGTCGATACGACCAATTTCAGACGCGAAACGAGTCTGCCGGGCTCGAGCGCCAATACACATCTAATCGAACGCTTCACGCGCACCGACGCGAACACGCTCCTCTACGAATTCACGGTGGACGATCCGACGATGTGGACCAGGCCGTGGACGGCAGTTGTCCCGATGACGAAGAGCGACGACCCGATCTACGAATACGCGTGTCATGAGGGGAATTACGCCATGAGCGGCATCCTCGCCGGCGCCCGCGCCGCGGACAAAGCCGCCGCCGAAGCCGGAAAATCCGGTTCGAAATAACTCGAGGAGGCGCTCTCGCCGGGAACGGCTGCTCCACGTGGCCTAGTCCCCCTTTATCTCACACGATGGCCGGTGACTAACGCGCCCGCTTCCGGCGCCAGACTGAAACAATCAATCACCGCCAAGAATGCCAGCAGGGAAACCATGGCGAAAGCAATACGGAACTCTGTCTCGCCGGGAGTCGCGCCTCGATGCCGGTGCAGCAGCGCGGCCAATCGTAGCGCGATTGCGCCAAGCGCGACCCCCATTCCCATGGTCATCTGCATAACCATGCTGAAGAAGCTCGTTGCCGAGCCCAACTGTGATTTCGGAACGTCCGCAAAGGCCAGCGTGCTCAAGCTCGTAAACTGCATCGAGCGGAACAAGCCATTCGCAAACAACAAGGCAATAATCAGAATCCTGGGTGTCTGTGGCGCGAGCGCGGAACAAGCAAGAATTCCCACGGCCGTCAGGATCCCGTTGGCGATCAGCACAGACCGAAATCCATAGCGCCGCAGAACGGGGCTGGTGACGGTTTTCATTCCTAGATTGCCGGCAAAAAGCGCCAGCATCAGAAGACCGGACCGGAATGCATCCAAGCCAAAGCCCACCTGAAACATCATAGGAAGCAGAAAGGGCGACACGCTGATCGCCATGCGAAACAGCGATCCTCCGCCAAGCGTGACCGCAAAGGTCTTGATCTTGAGCGAAGAAAGGTCGATCACTGGCGCCGGAGCGCGCCTGAGATGAACAACCGCCAGCGCCCCCAGCGCGGCTCCGCATCCCAGGAACAGTCCGGTCATCCGCCACGGCGTGTTCTGACGCCCGATCAATTCCAGGCCGTACATGAAGCTCACGCAGGCCGTACTGCTGAGGGCGAAACCGATCCAATCGAACGGCTTCGCCGCTTGATCCTCCCGCAGGTTCGTGATCCACAATGCGGCTAAGGCCATCGCGATCACTCCGAGCGGCACATTCAGAAAGAAAATCCAATGCCACGAAGCATAGGTGGTGATAAATCCGCCGACCGGAGGTCCCACAACGGGAGCCAAGAGTCCAGGCCACGTAATGTAAACCATGGCCCGCATCAGATCGTGTTTCTCTGTAGTGCGCAGCACCACCAGCCGCCCTACAGGAACCATCATGGCGCCTCCGATGCCTTGAATGACGCGGGCCGCGGTGAACTGCCAAAATCCGGCGCTCAATCCGCAGAGGATCGAGGACCCGGTAAAGACGGCGATGGCGGAAACGAAGACAGTGCGTGCTCCAAAGCGATCGGCGACCCAACCGCTGATGGGAATGAATACTGCCAGCATCAGCAGATAGGCGGTCATCCCGATGTTGAGATCGACGGGGTTCACGTGGAAGGAGCGCCCCATCTGCGGCAACGCCGTGGCGATGACCGTGCCGTCCAGGTTCTCCATGAAAAACGCCCCGGCCACGAGAATGGCGATTGCTGCCGAGTTCCGACTGGGAATTGCCACCGCACCAACAGATTCCAAGAGCGTGTCAACCTCGCAAGGGAAGTTCCGCCTCGCTGCAAAATATCTATCGCCAGCGAGTGCGGCAAATTTAATCTACACCGAGTTCTTTCAGGCGCGAAGAGTTTCCAGATCGCAGCGTTGTCCCGCGCTATATAGTTGTGCGGATTAGATGCCCGAAGTATAAAGCTCGACGTCACACGTCCGAAGGAGGGCACTTGGCTTGTATTTGTGGATAGCCGCTTTGTTGACCGGCGTGATGGGCTTGGTTCTGGGCCTTCTCGGAGGAGGAGGCTCGATTCTGACGGTGCCGATCTTAGTGTATGTTCTCGGTATTGAAGCTCACGCAGCGATTGCCTTCTCGCTCGTGTTCGTAGGCAGCACTGCCCTTGTAGCAGCGCTGCTTCATAATCGTAAAGCGCGCGTGGACTGGAAAGACGGGCTGCTCTTTGCCAGCTTCGGCGCGCCAATGAATTTGCTCGCCGCCTATTTCTCGCGGCGCCTATCCGGCCCCCTTTTGCTCCTGCTTTTTGGCATGGTTATGGGAATTGCCGGAATTGCGATGCTTCGCAGAGGGGAGAAGCATCAAGACGCCCCGCACAAACATGACATCCGCCACGCGATCGCAAGTGGTGCAGCGGTTGGATTGTTAACTGGCTTTCTGGGTATCGGCGGGGGATTTTTGATTGTTCCGGCACTCGTTTTGTTTCTTGAGATGCCTATGAAGCTCGCGTGCGGAACCTCTCTCCTGGTCATTGCAGCCAACAGCGCTGTGGCCTTGTTCGGCCGTCTTCATTCGTTGCAGCTGGCCTGGATACCTCTGCTCGTACTGACAGGACCTTCGCTCGTTGCAACTTACCTTGGGGTCAGGCTGTCAGAAAGGTTTAGCGGCAATCAGCTCCGCAAGACATTCGCCGTTTTCATTATCGTTCTGGGAATATTGATGATGGCGAATAATGCTGCGACGCTATTTAAACGCTAACATGTCCGGCGGCTACAACAGTCCAAGATGGTCAGGATGCATGGCCTGCAAGGAATTCACCAGCACCTCAAACTCATGCAGACTCCGCAGATTTTGGAGGCAAGGGTCTCGCACAAAAAACGGCCAGCAAGCGAATCCGGTGCTGCCACTTCGCTCAAGCAATTCAAATGCCACTTTATGCCGACCCAGCAGTGCAAGAATGCAGGCAATCTGATAGTACGTATGGTGCGCATGTCCAAAAGACTTAAGGCTTGCGCACGCCTGGCTCAGGCACTCAAGTGCCTGCCCCTCTTTCCCCGTCAAAGCGTAAAAAACGCCAAGGAGACTGACGATGAGTGGCAAGACGCTCTTCCTAAGGTAAGCGACCTTGCTAACTGACGTGAAGGAGTTTGCTCATCGTGCCGCCGAGGATGGCCGTTCGCTCTGCATCGCTCAACCCTGGCGTAGCCATCACGTGGTCCACCGGCGTGTCTGTCCACGGATAAGGATAGTCGGTACCCAGGCCGATGTGGTCGGGGCCAACTACCGCGACCAAATGGCGCAAGGCTTCGGGAGAAAACACCAGCGAGTCCACGTAGATTTGTCTCAGGTATTCCGTCGGCTTTTTCTTCAATTTCCTGTTGCATTGATCCGGGAACGTCACGCATCCGTGATCCAGGCGATCGGCATAGGAGGGCAGGTATCCGCCGCCGTGAGCCGCGCAGAGCTTCAGATTCGGGAAACGGTCGAGCGTTCCTTCCATGATCATGTGGGAGAGAAAAATCGTGGTTTCCAGCGGATTGCCGATCACGTTGCCCAGCACGCCATTTCCCTGTACGCGGTTCCAGATTCCGGTGCCCATGGCGCTATCCTGCGGATGCATGAAGATCAGGGCTCGCATCTCCTCGGCCTTTGCCCAGAAGGGGTCGTATTTCGGCGAGGATAGTTCTTCACCCTGAACGCTGCCTCCGATGGCCGCGCCGCGGAACCCCCAGCGCTTGACGCCTTCTTCCAATTGTTTTGCGGCCAGTTCCGGAAACTGCAGCGCCACTGAGGCGAAGGCCACGAATCTCCCGGGATCCGCCGCTTTCACCATGCTCGCGAGTTTTTCATTCTGAAAATCGATCAGCCGCGAGGCCAAATCGCGATCGGCCGAATACCAAAACGCATTGATGCTCACGGCCTGGACGTCTATGCCCATTTCATCCATTTTCTGCAGGCGTTCCGCTCCGAGCGGAGAGTCAATATGGAAGTCGCTAACGCCCTGGCGCTGTCTGCCGGTGGGTGCGGGTCGATTGGCGGCGCGTTCCAAAGGCGTGCCCTTGAGAAAATCGGCCACCTCCGGCACGTCAATGTGACAATGCACGTCGATCGTTTTCACCCGCCGCCCCGCAATCGTTACCGGCGCGTGCTTCGCGCCCTGCCTCGGTTGTTGCGCCTGCGGCGCGCCACCCCCATTGTGGGGCAGCAAAAAAGCTCCAGCGGATGCGCCCGCTAAAGTCTTTAGGAAATTTCTGCGGCTCGGCATTTCATGCTCCTCCTTCGAATAGCAAGACAAGCGATTGGCTGGCATGGCCGCGGGCCCTTCGCGCAAGCGATTATATAAAGGTTCGGGGCGCGTTTCCCCATAGCTTCATAGCACTTTGATAATCAAAATAGAAGAGCCGCGGCCGGTGTCCCCCTGGTCTCTCTCCCAGTGGAATGCGTTCGAACAATCTCCATCTAAAACAATCCCTGCCCCGCCGCGCGCCCACCCCACCGGAAATCCTTTGCCCATGCATTCGAATGAATTCTCTTGTCGGTCGAATACGTTAAGGTAACCATAGTGTGTATTGATAACTAGACGATAATATCCTATAGTCGTGCATGTTCGTCGGCGATTCCTCCGGTTTTCCCGTTTTTGTCCCGGCTTTTTCATCCCATTTCGCGTCTCTGGTCTCGGAA
>Ga0307471_100002855_pt1 | contig 10099 bp, 4 predicted proteins | sample atmos_gasesAM3C__2_FD_204566 | JGI IMG/M metagenome (GOLD analysis project Ga0307471, IMG submission 204566) | Hardwood forest soil microbial communities from Morgan-Monroe State Forest, Indiana, United States - atmos_gasesAM3C_515 | ecosystem: Environmental > Terrestrial > Soil > Temperate... | reverse complement strand
GGCACCGGAGGATTGTACAGAATTGACGATAGGTCGATGCCCTTGCCCTTCCAGTGCGTGATGTCCGTGCGCTGCACGAGGCAATCGACGCGCCCGACCATTTCATCGAGCTTGCGGAAGCCCAATTCCGACATGATCCTGCGCAAATCCTCAGCCACGAAGAAGAAAAAGTTGATGACGTGCTCGGGCTGACCCTGGAATTTTTTGCGCAATTCCGGATCCTGCGTCGCCACCCCAACGGGGCAAGTGTTCAGATGGCATTTGCGCATCATGATGCAGCCCATGGAAATCAGCGGAGCCGTCGAAAACCCGAACTCCTCCGCGCCCAGCATCGCGGCGATGGCTACGTCGCGGCCGGTCTGTAGCTTGCCGTCTACCTGCACGCGCACCCGGCTCCGCAGGTCATTCATCACCAGCACCTGCTGCGTTTCCGAAAGCCCCAGCTCCCACGGAATTCCGGCGTGGCGTATGGAGCTGATCGGCGAGGCGCCCGTCCCGCCGTCATAGCCGCTGATCAAAATGACGTCGGCATGGGCCTTGGCCACGCCCGCAGCCACGGTTCCCACGCCCACTTCGGCCACGAGCTTCACAGAAATTCGCGCTCGCGGATTTGCGTTTTTCAAGTCGTAGATGAGCTGAGCCAAATCCTCGATCGAATAGATATCGTGGTGCGGCGGAGGCGAAATCAACCCCACGCCCGGAATCGAATGCCGCACGCGGGCGATGAAATCGTCCACTGTGTGGCCGGGCAACTGGCCGCCCTCGCCGGGCTTCGCGCCTTGGGCGATCTTGATCTGCAAATCGTCTGCATTGACCAGGTAATTTGTAGTGACGCCAAATCGCGCGGAAGCCACCTGCTTGATTGCGCTGCGGCGCAGATCGCCATTGGCATCCGGTTTGAAGCGCGCCTCGTCTTCGCCGCCTTCGCCGGTATTGGATTTGCCGCCGATCCGATTCATGGCGATGGCCAGCGTCTCGTGGGCCTCTTTGCTGATCGAACCGAAGGACATCGCGCCCGTGGCAAAGCGCTTGACGATATTTGCCGCCGGTTCCACTTCCTCGAGCGGCACCGGTTTCCCGGCCGGCTTGAAATCAAACATCCCGCGCAACATCTGCAGATCACGATTCTGCTGATTGATGACGGCGGCAAATTCCTGGAAGGTCTCGAATTTCCCTTGTCGCACGGCGTGCTGCAGTTTGCTGACGGTGGTCGGATTCAGCAGGTGCCGTTCGCCACGCACTCGATACTGATATTCGCCGCCAACGCGCAGTTCCGTATCGGATTCGCTGGGAGGCTGCATGGCGAACTGGTGCTTCAGGAGGGCCTCGCGAGCCAGCACCTCCATGGTCACGCCCTCGATGCGCGAGGCGGTGCCGGTGAAGTAGCGCTCGACCAGAGATTTTTGCAGGCCGATGGTCTCGAAGATTTGGGCGCCCTGATAACTCTGCAGCGTCGAAATGCCCATCTTCGAGAAGGTCTTCAGCAGCCCCTTATCGATCGACTTCATATAATTCTTGAAAACTTTGTCCCAAGTGTAATCGGGCGGGAACGCGCCGTCGCGATGCAGATCTTCGAGCGTCTCGATCGCCAGATACGGGTTCACCGCGCTTGCGCCATAGCCAAGCAGCAGTGCGAAGTGCATCACCTCGCGTGGCTCGCCCGATTCCACGATCAGCGCCACCTGGTTGCGCGTCTTCTCGCGAATCAAATGATTGTGAACGGCCGAAAGCGCCAGCAGGCTCGGTATCGGCGCATGCTGTTCGTCCACGCCGCGGTCCGACAAAATCAGCAATGTATAGCCCGATTTGATGGCCAGCGATGCAGAACGGCACAGCGTCTCAATGGCTTGCTCGAGCGCCTTTTCGCCGCCCTCCACGCGGAAAAGCATGGGCATAGTCGTGGCAAGGAAGTCGCCCCAGCTCACACGACGCAGTTTCTCCAGCCTCCAATTGGAAATGATCGGATGGCGCAGCTTCAGCGTGTGGCAGTTCTTCGGCGTCTCCTCCAGGATGTTGCCTTCCGAACCGATATAGGTATTCAGCGACATCACCAAACCTTCGCGGATCGGATCGATCGCTGGATTGGTGACCTGCGCGAAAGTCTGCTTGAAGTAGCTGAAAAGAAGCTGCGGCTGGTCGGAGAGGCACGCCAGCGGCGTGTCGATACCCATCGATCCCACCGGCTCTTCCGCCTGCACCGCAGACGGGAAGAGCACCGTCTTCAAGTCCTCGTCTGTGTAGCCGAAGGCGCGCTGCCGCATCAGGATCGTTTCGTGATCGGTCGGTTGAACGCGCTTGGGGCTCGGCAGATCGTCGAGCGTGATCTGGTTTTCCTTCAGCCACTGCCGGTAAGGCTGCCGCGCCGCGAGCTCTTTCTTCACGTCTTCATCTGAAATCAAGCACTGCCGCTCGGTATCGACCAGCAACATGCGGCCTGGCGCGAGCCGACCCTTCATACTTACTTCTTCCGGCTTCACCGGAAGCACGCCCGCCTCCGATGCCATGATCACCAGCCCGCCGCTGGTCACCAAGTAGCGCCCTGGGCGCAAGCCGTTGCGGTCGAGCTTGGCGCCGATCACGCGGCCGTCCGTGAACGCCACGTCCGCCGGACCATCCCATGGCTCCATCAGTGAAGCGTGATATTCGTAGAACGCCTTGACGTCCTCGGGCATGGTCGTATCGTGTTCCCATGCTTCCGGTATCAGCATGGCCATCACGTGCGGGAGGCTGCGGCCCGCGAGCGTCAGCAGTTCCACGGCATTGTCGATCATTGCTGAGTCGCTGCCACCCGGTGTGATGATAGGAAAAAGCTTCTTGATGTCGTTTCCGAAAAGCGGTGAAGCCAGCACTGATTGCCGCGCGTGCATCCAGTTGATATTGCCTCGCAGGGTGTTGATCTCGCCGTTATGGCAGATGTAACGATAGGGATGCGCGAGCTGCCAGCTCGGGAAGGTGTTAGTCGAGAAACGCTGGTGCACCAAGCACAACGCGCTGGTCACTTCGGGATCGAGCAATTCCTTGTAGAAATCCGTAATCTGCGGCGCAAGCAGCAGGCCTTTGTAGATAATCGTCCGCGAGGAAAGCGAAGGGAGATAGAAGAAGCCCTTCTCTTTGAAATCCGACTCCGCCACGGCGTTTTCCGCGCGCTTACGCACCACGTAAAGCTTGCGCTCGAGCGCGTCCTGATCCATCTCTGGACCGCGCTTGATGAAAATCTGTTCGATATAGGGCTGTGTCGCTCTAGCCAGCCGGCCAATCGCGTTTCCGTTGAGCGGCGTGTCGCGCCACCCGAGCACCGTCAGGCCTTCTTCGCCGGCGATGCGCTCCAAGATGCCTTCGCAGAGCATCCGTTCAGGGCGATCGACCGGCAGGAAAGCCATTCCCACGCCGTATTCGCCCGCCGCGGGCAGTTCAAAACCAAGACGGGAGCACTCGCGCTGGAAAAAGGCATGCGGAATCTGCATCAGGATCCCGGCGCCATCGCCGGTCTGCGGGTCGCAGCCGCAGGCGCCGCGGTGCGTCAGATTAATGAGGATCTGAACGCCCTTGAGCACAATATCGTGTGACTTGCGGCCGGAGATATCCGCCACGAAGCCGATGCCGCAGGCATCGTGCTCGAAATTGGGGTCGTAGAGCCCCTGCGCAGGGGGTAGCCCGCCCCACGGAAAGTAAGATGGGTAGTATCTGCCCATTGAAGTGTTTACTCTAAATACCATGGCAATCCTGCCTTGTAAAGCGACCCCAGCATAGCTGCTAGACCGGTGCGGCAAGCGCTAGGCGAAGGGTACGAGCGCCGTAAGTCGGAGGGCAGATGCCACCACACAAGCCATTGTTAATAAATACCTTACGGGGCCAAATTTGTACAATTCAGAATTTCGATTGGCCCAATCGATTTTCCTGGGCCAGCTCCTTACTTTCAAAAAGTGGCTGCACGCGTGATAAAAGGGGGCGCCGAAGGCGTGGCCCCCGGCCCTAGCTTCCTGTCAGCTGTCGGATCTCATTTTGTCGCGTAAACGAGGATTTCGGCGCCTTGCTGGCCGTGGTGCGGAATGGTTTCGAATAACTCTCCCAGATCAGGCACAAATAGGCCTGTGCGCGCGTCTGCGGGCGTGGCATAGCGGCCAATCCTCTCGTATTGGTCAGGGGACTTTTCCTGCCAAGCCTCGATGAAGCCTTCGCCGAGAATGTAAATTCGTCCCTTGCTAGCGTCGAAGAAAAGGTCGTCTGTGTGCTCAACGATTGTGGGCGAGGCCACGATCTTGCCGGATTCAGTGTCGAATACCGCCAGTTGTGCGGGAATCCGGCAGCCGACGAACAGGCGATGATGCGTTTCGTCGAGCGCCATGGGGAAATTCGTCGTGCAGCTGACTTTCCAGTGTGCCAGGACCGTGCCCTTAGCCAGATCGGCGACTTCCACTTCTTGTTTATCGGGAACGTTCACGAAGACTCGACGTCCCGTCTTCTCCAGTTGAAAAGATTCCGGATGCGCATCGGTGGGGACCTCCGCGATCTTCTTTCCCATGGCGTCGAGGACCGCGAGCGCCCCGCCTCCTCCCGGCCGCGTTACCTTGCCCGCCAGGAATTTTTCTCCTCCGAAGCCCACCACGATGCGCTTGTTGCGGGCATCGTAGCGAACGTTATCAGCGTCTAGATCGAGCGTTACGGTTTGCAGAAGCTGATATGTGGCGCCATCGAAAATCTTCACCGTGCCGTCGCCGCCACATGCCACGAAGAGCCGATTTGTGGTGGCCTCATAGAACGCGCCCTGCGGCTCGTCCAGGTCCCGAATCGTGTGTGCTTGCTGGTTCGTCTTCAGATCGATCACTTCCAACGTGTGATTGTCAAAAGCCGTCGCAAAGAGGCGCTGGCCTTTCACATCCACGCTCATATGATCCATGCGCCCTTCGACATTCTTCAGCAGCATGGGATTTTTGGGCGTCAAGGCAGGTGGTTCCTGGGCCCCAGCCATGGCGCAAGTGCCGGCAGCAAAACAGAAAAGCAGCGAAAAGATGCATTTGCTCATGTGTTCCTCCGTCAGACGCTATTCTTCGATAACGAATTGCATGAGAATCGATAGGCGAACGGGGTGTATATTGCCAATCGGGAGGAATATGCCATGAGCAAATTAATCTCGGCAATCTTATTCGCTTTGATCCTGGTTGCCCCGGCATCCGCGCAAAACCAGCAATCGGCGCAGCCTTCGTTTACGGCCTTCCTCAAGAACATGTACAGGAATAACCACGGTGAAATCTTGCGTTCTGCCGAAAAATTTCCGGAGGAGTTCTACGGCCTGCGCCCCGGCCCGCAAACGGAGGTCAGGACCTTCGGCCAACTCGTCGGACATCTCGCCAATTTCAATTACCTGTGGTGTTCGCAGGCAAAAAACGAGAAGAATCGGATGGAAGGAAAAGATTTCGAGAAGCTGACGTCTAAAGCCGAATTGACCAAGGCGCTGGGCGATGCCTTCGCCTATTGCGATTCGGTCTATGACTCCCTGACCGATGCCTCGGGCCAGGAAATTCTGGAAATCACGCAGGAAAACGGAAGCAAGCGGCGGATCAATCGGCTGAGCTTGCTCGTCTTGAATTACGGCCACAACGAACACCACTACGGCAATATGGTCACCTACATGCGCATGAAGAGCATCGTCCCCGCATCTTCCGAACCTCGCTAGGAGCTAATCTGCGAACAGTATCCCGAACAGCAGATTCCTCGTCGCGCAGCTAAGATATGTGTCAGAGCACGATGCGCGATTCACTCCTCGGAATGACAGCATTGAGGTTGCGGCTTGAAATCGGTTAAATCTGTCGAAAAAAGCCGCCTACTGTATTGCGTGCTCGAGACTGGCGGCTGCCTTTTCGATTGCCGCGGCCTCGTTTTCCAGCACTTTGGCAACCCTGTCGATTGATTCTTCCGCCGTGCTCCACTGCTTTTGCTCGATGGCTTCTCGCACCGCGGGCACCGTCTTTACGCTGTAGCCCGTATAAAAACCCGGAGCATAGAGTTGGTGCTTGAACCACGGACGCCCAGGCAAGCCGTTGTCATCGGTCAGAGCGCGCTCACTCTGGAGCAGTTGCACGTTCACCTGTGCCAACGAGGCGTGTCCAAGCACGGCCCCGCCGTCCTGTTCCACTCGCGCATAGACGCGCTTATAGTGATCGGCACTCTGATTCAAAGCGTCCAGGGCGTTCTGCAAAGGAGCGAAATTGAGGTGCGGCGGCACTGCTTCGGTTGCGGGCGGCACCAGCGGCCTGCGTGGATCGGACGTCGCGGCGAATGCGCCTTCGCTGATCTCGCGGTTACGATCGCGGATTTCGCTGTTTTGGTTCTCGGCCACATGCTGCAGATCGCTTACGTAACCGCGCACAGTCGAATACAGGTCGTTGAAATCGAAAGGCAGCAAGTCCGCATCCGCCAATCGCAAAACCGAGGTGCCAACGGTTTGCGCAAGAGCGCGTCCATAGACGAATCCGACGTCGCCGAAGTGCGTGAACCAGTAGAAATCATCGTAAACTGAATGGTAAACGCCGCCGTCGCTCTCGCCGCTGAATTCAAGGTTCAACGAGGCCACTCCCGTGAAATCAAGGAACGCCGTGTAGTCGGATCCTGATCCCAGTGCTTCGATGGGCCAGGTCGCTCGGGAACGCAAACGCTCGCGCTCTTCGCCCGAGTTGGCTCCCGCAATGCGTCTCAACTGCCTTCGCTGCCACACTGAGATATTTTTTTCCGGATCGCTGATGTCGCGCGCGACCTGGTTCATAAAAGTCTCTAAGGAATGCGAACCGGAAGCATTCAGATATCCGCGGCTGTTGGAATCCGTATTGATATAAGCCACGGCGTGGGCGCGAAGCTCGTCCGCATGCGTCTCCACCCATTCGGTCGAGCCGATCAGCCCCGGCTCTTCAGCGTCCCAGGCGCAATAAATAATTGTCCGCTTGGGCTTCCATCCAGCCTTGGCCATTTCTCCCAACGTGCGGGCCTCTTCCATCTCCGCGGACATCCCGGAAATCGGATCCTGCGCTCCATTCACCCAGGCGTCATAGTGATTGCCGCGAATCACCCATTGATCGCCCTCCGAAGCTCCCGGAATGCGCGCGATCACGTCATTGATCTGCTTCATGTCCCAATTGAATTTCACCCGCAGGTGAACTTTCGCCGGCCCCGGCCCCACGTGGTAAGTAATCGCCAGCCCTCCGCGCCATCTCGCCGGCGCCACAGGTCCGGTCAAAGCCGCGAGCAGCGGCTGCGCATCGGCATACGAAATTGGTTGCACCGGAATTTTTGTGAAGACCTTCACATCTTCGAACTTCAGCCGCTTGGCATCGGGCGTGGCTCCGATGCCCGGAGTGAGCGGATCGCCCGGGTAGAGCGCCATGTCTACTACGCTTCCGCGCTGCACACCTTCGGCAGGCCGCCAGGGCCCCTTCGGATAGACGTCGCCCGAGGTGTAACCATCATCGCGGGGATCGGAATAGATCAGGCAGCCCACCGCGCCGTGCTCGGCAGCCACTTTTGGCTTGATGCCCCGCCAGGAAGAGCCATAACGCGCAATGACGATCGCCCCGTTGACGGAAACGCCCATCCGTTCGAGCTCCTCGTAATCCTCGGGGATGCCGTAGTTGACGTAAACCAGCGGTGCGGTGACATCACCATCAATCGAGTATGCGTTGTAAGAGGGCAGCTGCTCGTTCTGCTGATTCGAAGTCGGATCCTCCGGAATCGGGGGCTCCTGCAGCTTGGCTACAAAGCGTGTCGGCTCCAGCATCTCCAAGACGCGGTCCTTGGGCGTGGGGAAAAGAATCTGAAATGATTCCACGTGCACGTCCCAGCCCCATTCCTTGAACTTCGAAGCTAGCCATTCTTGATCGTGCTTATCGAAGGAGGAACCGACGTGGTGAGGCCGCGCGGAGAGGAGTTTCGCGTAGCCCCCAATGTTGTCCGTCGAAATCGCGGAGCGGAACTTTTGCTCCCACTGGCGCTCTGTCCGCGAACCATCGGCCGAGAAGCCCGTCAGGCCAGGCTCCGCATCTTGTTGCGCCATAAGTGTCCACGCAATCATAATCAGAGCCGCCAGTGTGACCAAGCTTCGCCGCATAACACACCTCACAAATACTGCCGACCCGGGTCGCAGAAATTATACGCGCGCTCGCACCATACACGAAGTCGCGGCCCTAAGGCTTTCGCATCCTCTAAGCCACGATTCGCACTTCTGAAGGTTGACGTAACGCGCAGTCAGACTTACGCTCGGCAGGGAGAGCTGACCAACAATGCGTGCGCCTGCACTCCGCAGCTTCATCACTATATCGCTTATCCTGGCAGCAGCCACGCTTAGCCGCGCCGCCGACTGCGCTAGCCTCTCCAGCGCACAACTCGCGAATACGACCATCACAACCGCGCAATCCATCCCTGCGGGAAGATTCGTCCCTCCTTATGGCAGGCCTCTCGACAAACTTCCCGCATTCTGCCGTCTCGCCGGAGTGATTCGGCCGTCTGGCGATTCCAATATTCAGTTCGAAGTGTGGCTGCCTGCTTCCGACTGGAACGGAAAATTTCTTAGTGTCGGAAATGGTGGGTTCGCCGGTTCCATCAACTATTTCGCTCTGGCCGATGATCTCAAACGAGGTTATGCCACAGCGGCAACTGATACGGGCCATGAGGGCGATGCCGAGGACGCAAGCTGGGCCTTCAAACATCCGGAGAAGGTAATTGATTTCGGTTACCGCGCCCTTCACGCAACCGCCGAAAACGCCAAAGCCCTGATACAAGCGTTTTACAACAGTCCTGCGAATCACTCCTATTTCGATAGTTGCTCGGATGGCGGGCGCGAAGCGTTGATGGAAGCGCAGCGTTTTCCCGATGATTTCGATGGAATTCTCGCCGGTGCTCCGGCCAACTTTTGGACCCACATGCTGGCCGGCGCCATGGCAATAATTCAAACCATGTACGGCAAGGATCCGGCCGGCTACATTCCCAGCACAAAACTTCCCGCCATTCAAACTGCCGCCTTGGCAGCTTGCGACGCGCAAGATGGCGTAAAGGACGGCATCATCAGCAATCCTTTGCAGTGTCACTTCGATCCGGCTGTGCTGCTTTGCAAGGGCAAGGCTTCCCGGGGTTGCCTGACCGCGCCTCAAGTTTCCACGCTAAAGGCACTTTATGCGGGGGCTCAGGATTCGCGCGGGAAGCAGATTTTCCCCGGCTTCATGCCGGGCGCCGAAGACGGACCGCAAGGTTGGGCGCCTTGGATTACGGGCACTGGCCCCGGCAAGGCCTCCGGTCCGGTGTATGCGGAGAATTATTTCCGATATATGGTCTTCCAGGATCCCGCGTGGAATCTGCTGTCGGCTAATGTCGATATGGCCGAAGCCGCAGCAGATGAGAAGACCGCAGCCATTCTCAACGCCACGGATGCCGACCTGGGGCGCTTCAAAGCTCGCGGCGGCAAGCTCATCCTCTATCATGGCTGGAACGATCCCGCGATCTCGCCTTTGAACACAATCAATTACTATAAAAGTGTGGTCGCCAAGATGGGCGCGGAAACCACGGGCAGCTTCGTTCGCCTCTACATGGCTCCAGGAATGCAGCACTGTTTCCCCGGTCCGGGCCCGAACTGGTTTGGCCAGATCGGCCATCCCACTGCCAAGGGCAAGCCTTACGGCGTTTTCGACGCTCTCGAGGAATGGGTGGAAAAAGGCAGCGCGCCCGGCGATATCTTTGCCACCAAATACGTGGACGACGATCCCTCCAAGGGCGTGCAGATGACTCGCCCGCTCTGCCCCTATCCGCAGATCGTCAAGTACAACGGCGCAGGCGACACCAACGACGCCGCCAATTTCGTCTGCCGCGCGCCATAGAAATAATATTTGTCATTCCGGGCGGCTGTAGGATTGTGCGCCGAAGAAATCTCTCTTATACCGCAGCTTGCAGCTATTTCTTCGCCGCGGCCACGTCCAGAACCACGGTATAAAGATACTCCACGAATTTGCCTTCGCCTTCCAGCCGGATTCGTTCGTCATTCCCATGCACGCGCAGCGAATCATCGTCGCTCGTCGGCGCCCCAATCCCATAGGCCTGCACGCCTTTGGCCCGAAGCTGCGCC
>Ga0307471_100002853_pt1 | contig 10101 bp, 14 predicted proteins | sample atmos_gasesAM3C__2_FD_204566 | JGI IMG/M metagenome (GOLD analysis project Ga0307471, IMG submission 204566) | Hardwood forest soil microbial communities from Morgan-Monroe State Forest, Indiana, United States - atmos_gasesAM3C_515 | ecosystem: Environmental > Terrestrial > Soil > Temperate... | reverse complement strand
TGGCTGGGAAGCTACTTCGACGGCAGCGCGGACCGCGTGCCTACGTGGCATCCCGCTGCTGCCGCGGCGGCGCGCGCCGGCATCGTTCGCGCCGGCAGCAGCGCGACCACGACCGCGACGGCGGCGAGCGTGATCACCGCAGCGACCGCGAACGCCGCCGTGTACCTGCTCACGAGCGCCTGCGCGTGGCCGCCTGCATGCGCGTTCGCGGTCACAGTGGAGGCGATGGCCGCGAGCACGGCCAGGCCGACGGCGCCGCCGACCTGCTGGCTCGTGTTGAAAATGCCGGACGCAAGGCCTTGGTCGTCCCTCAATCGCCCCCAGCAATCGCTGCCTATGATTCGCTGGGCCGTGGAGATCTGCGGAAGCGCCAGCCGTTCCAGAATCACCGGCAACACGAGCGACACTGCCGAACGTATTCAGCTTCCGCTGCGATGAAACTCAGCCTTCGCTGCTCGCCAAACCATATCGCGGCGCTCGTCGTCTTCACCTGGTTTCGCCAGTGCGTAGCGCTGAACGGAGCAGTCATCCCATTCGCCTCATATCGCCGGCATGCGGTAGGTTAGGGTATCGCTGTCGCGCCGTCCTCGCGACGCAGGCGAAGCTGTTGGAGGGAATTGCTGGATGAGCGGTGTTAGACACGACATATCGATGCGCCTGTTGTTCTCGGTCGGAGGATCGGCCTTCGTAAGCCTCCTCGCAACTGCAGCGCTCCTGGGCGCTGCGCATCTGACTCACCCTACGGTTACACGTGCCATTCCGGTGAGCGTGGTTAGCACCGCGGCGACGGGCTCGTATCAGTTGCTCCAGTCGCCGCCGGCACTGACACCGGAAGACATTGAGCTTCAACACATACAAACTGAGATCGATTCGCTAGACGCGCATGTTAGGGACACCGAGGAGACTCCGAATCAGCGCTTGCTCGATGACAGCCTCGCACCTCTGGCTGGGCTCATCGTGGGCGTTCTCGGCATATTCGGAGTTGTGAAACAAGTATCGGCTACACGAAAGGCGAACAGGCTCGACAACCGTCAGCGGGTCGCCGAGGATCGTTGGAGACAGGGCAAGGCCGTGATAGATAGCTGCACAATCCTCTTCAATGACGCGCTTAAGAAATTGAACGCTCTCCGCAATGGTGCTCTCGTCCAGAGCGTCACCCCGGAACTTACGCAAGACGCCACGGATAGCGTCGTGCGCATCGGAGATCTAGAAGCCACGTTTGCGACAGTCGGCATTGACGTGAGACTACTCGATGACTACGTTAGCCAAGCTCAAGAGTTCATCAGAAGCGCAGTGCGACGGGCTGATGTCGGAGATATCCAAGGATACTTTGATGCTTATCTTCGGACAGAGGCGCAGGTTCGGAGTGCCTTGGCACAATTGGGGGCTTCGTTGAACCGTCGAGTCGAGCGAGTGGAATCCGAGCTTAGTATCCCAGCTTAGAACTTCGACGCCTAGGCTGGGCGCACCCCGCGGCATGCCGCTCGGAGAAGAACTTGGACATCATCCCCAACGAGCAGAAGGCCATGCCATACATGTGGCTGGAGGATCTCTTCTCCTGCCCAGATTCGGGCGCTGCGGCGACTCCTCAGAGCAGCGGCGTCCCCTCTGGGCGGTGCTCTGTGCTCGCGTCCCGCGGGAGACGAACGGAGGCCACTGCCGCGGTCAACCCCCAAGTGGCGGCTGCACGCCATCTTCCACGATCCTGCGAAGCGCAGCGATCTTCCAAACAAACCCTAAGTCGGACTCCGCACTTACGCGGCCGGAGTACACACCTAGCAGGCGCTCCACCGGACCGGTGAAGATGCTTACGTCTCCGCTAGCCATTGCGACCGGACCGCCAGCGCTGTAGAAGATCACCGGCGATCCCGACTGCCCAGATCGTGTCCGGCTGTCTACGAGATATAGGGGAAGCTCACGGAAGTCAACCGCTGGCTCCGTCGCCATACTCCCGCGCGACCAGATTGCAAGTGCTCCGCCACCGGTCAACCCAAAAGGAAACCCAACGATGAATACGCCCTCCGCGACGCCGGCAGCGATGTCCGGCTCCCTTGCCCAAGGGTCGTGAGGGTAGAGCTCAACCTCTTCAAGCTGGGAGAGAGGCAGGGCAACTACGTCAACCCGGTGCCCGAAATCAGGATGTTCACGCCACAGGGGCCGCCCGTCCCTGTCTCGGAGTGGCTCCGCAACCTCCTTCCACTGACCGAGCCGGCCCCTCAGGTTATGTATTGTGCTCAAACTATCGGGCACCGCGCCTGATGGGTGAAGCGGCTGATTCGTGTGAGGGTCTCGCCCACTCACCACATGCCAGTTCGTTATCAGGTAGCTGGTTTCCTTCCAACGCACAACAAACCCGGTAGCGGTACCAAGCGCTATCGCGTTTGCAACGGGAGAAACCAGCAGCGACGCTACCGACGGGCGCGCAACCGATGCAGAGGCGCTGTTCATCGCCAGGTAATCGGGGTTATCACGGTACGTGCGGGACCGCCCATCCTCCGACGCTTGTCATCGCTCGCTGTCAAGAACGATCTCAGGAGCTTCCGGCTTGAGTCGAGCCCTCAGCGCCCACGACTTGAATTCGTCGGCGACGACGAAGCTAATTAGGGTCACGAGACCCGCGAGAATCGCGGCGATGACTACAGCGTTCATATGGCGATCAACCTAGCGCGCGCCGTTTTGCTATCGCCGTGTCGCAGTTTGATGGCCGCATGCTGCGTCGACATCATGTCAACGCTGTCAGTGGTCCTCACGACCCCTCACTCCATCGAGATTCCTGATACATCGCCCAACAGATCGCGACGAGCTCCTCAGTCGCTCGTCTGACTTCGGCGTTGCTCATTGAGTGTACTGTGGCGGCTACGGCGCCTTCGTCAGCCACGGGCTCTGCGGCCTTCATGCGCAGGTGGAACTCCCGGATTCTCGCGACTAGCTCAGAGGAAACGTCGCCGCCTTCATCAGTGGACCGCGGATTAGCGCGAACTGCTGAGCCGCTGTACGCGATGAGTAGCCGGTCACGCCGCGACTTGGCGCTCGTCGCCATGACGTTCAGTGCGCCAAAAAACTTCTCGCACGCGTACGCAAGGTCTCCCATTCCCATATCGTTACACGGTTAGCAGACACAGCGAAGCGAGAGTCGCTCTCCCTCGCGGTGTCAGAGCTGCCCATTCTGTGCGACCCAACTGGCAGCGTATCTTGCGGCAGCTTGGGCGAGGGCGTCTGCTTGTTCATTCAGAGCATGTCCTGCATGGCCGGGCACTTTCTCGAAGGTCACCTCCCGAGCCTCAAGCGCATCGGCGATTCTCGCGATAAGAGCAGCATTCTCGACGGGCTTCTTCGCCGCCGTTCGCATCCCATTGAGTTTCCATCGAGCCAGCCATTCCGTAAAGGCGCCCACCACGTATGCGCTGTCGGTCTGGATGACCAGCGGATCTCCTGGGTCAGTTGCACGCAGAAGCTCCAACACCGCACGCAGCTCCATGATGTTGTTCGTGGTTCGACGCGATGCGCCTCGGCCTCGTCGAGCCTCGGCGGTCACCCATCCCCAGCCGCCCGGCCCCGGATTCCCGATGCACGAGCCGTCTGCCGCCGCTAGGGTCACCATCAGAGCGCCGAAGGCTTTGGGTTGTATCCGCAGTCTTGGAGGGTCCGGAAGAGTACGTTCTTCACCTCATCAACTCGCTCTTTGAACGGCATGTAGATCAGACCGGCGATGTCACTCGGTTCTTCAACCGACTCCTTGCGGATGATCGCAACGCGCTTGCGTCCGAGCCGTGAAAGAACCATGCCGAGCTCCAGAACCACATTCTGGCGAGCTCGATACCTCTTCAACTCCGGCTGGCCCTGGGGATACCCTTCATCGTCTGGCGTCAGCAACACGCATGCGAAGCCGACATTGCTGGTACTTCCGAGGTACTTCTCGAGCTTCTCGATGATGGTGTCTCCGGCCGGAGTCAGAAGCGCCAGCACGATCGGATCCATACCCATTCTGCGAAGTAGCAGCTCGAGGCCGTGCCGTGCGTCAGCGTCGTGACCGTAGACCACGAAGATCGCCTTCAGAATCGGACCTGCGGCAGGTGACGCGATGTCCTCCTCTGTCGCCGGCGCGAAGCCGGAATCGTTCCATGCCTTGATTGCCTGCCCAGCTTCGATGCTCGCCCTTGAACACCGCTAGCCTTGTTGCAGGTAGTACGCATTCCCGTGTGGGTCGAGAGACTTCATGATGCTTACGCAGCGGCTGAGGGCGCGTATACGACCTACGGCGTCTACAATACCTTCGTCAACTCTCCGAACTCAAACCCTCAGAGCTCGCAAAATTCTGGACCATAAAGGTTTGGGGCACCGGATCGGAAAGCGGTGAGCAACCAGCGCTCCGATAGGCATGCAGAGTGGATGGTTTCCGGAGGGAGCTGCCTCACGACCGCAAGCGTTAGTGTATGTCTCGCGGCATTGTGGCTGGCCCGTGATGGTGGTCGCATCGTTCTCGCCACGATAGCCGGGTGCCTGGCGGTCGTGGGCTGTCGATTCTTCTTCTCGGACGCCTATCCGAAAAGCCGGCCACTCGTCCACTAGCCAGGACCGACGCCGATGACTTGATGGAGGCGCCTGTAGAATGGAAACCGGAGCCGATGGCTCGCGATCGATTCTTCGCTGATTCTGGCGGCGCCACATGGTCGCTTCACGTCGACGTCTCTAATCAGGGTACGCGTTACATCGTGGAGCGGGGCGGCCACGCAGTACACGAGTTGAGTATTCTGCCTACGGGATGGGTCGTCCCGAGCCGCCATAGCGAGACTAGCTAATGGCGATGAGCGGGCGGGTTCGTGTGACCGGTGTCGTCGTCCTCGGCTACGCCTCGTTAGCCATGCTGGCCGGATGTGGAAGTGCTGGAGCGACTAGCCATTCCCCGACATCGGAGAGCGCTGCTGTCAGCCCTGCAACGGCCATCGTTTCGACCAGCTGCTACTTCGGGCTTTCCTTTGGTGGCGGCGAGGTAGGTAGCAGACCCAGAAGACGGTCCAGGCGGCGAACCCAGGCGCCCGCGTCCCACGCGGGCGTGCCGCGGGTCAGCTCACAGTCGTCGTCGACACGCGAGAGAAGTACGGATAGCGCTTCGCCGGCCGCCCCGTGACCGTGAAGCGCCCCGCCTTGCCTGTCGGCGACCACGCCGCGGTGGTCGGCGGCGAGGTCATCGGACTGGTCGAGCGCAAGACCCCGAGAACCTGGCGACGTCGCTCTCGGACGGCACCCTGGCCTTCCAGCTGCAGCGGCTCACCGAGGCCGGGCGGGCTGCGGCGATTGTCGTCGAGGGCGACTACCCGACCTCTTCCGCACCCATCCGGGGCGTGGCTCCTGGCTGGCCGACATGCTTGGCCGGCTGGCCGTGCGCTACGCCGAGGTGCCGGTCGTCTTCGCCGGGTCGCGACGCTTCGCCGAGGAGTGAACGTACCGCTTCTTCGGGGCGGCCGTGGCGGAAGCGGGCGGGACAGCTGATGTCATCACGGTCGGCGAACCCGCTCTCTGAGCAGGCGCTTGCGATCGCGATGTTGCCCGACAGACCACTCGCACGCCTATCGCGATTCCCCTGGTTGTACGGCGCCGCAGCAGTTCGCAAGAGTCGCCGCCCGCAATGGCCGGGCTCTCGTTGACAGTGGCTGCAACGATGACTGAGCATACGGTGGCGCGAGATGGCGAAGTGGCTAATCGACGAGCGGCCCACGCGAGGCGAGTTTGTAGGCGAGCTGAGGCGGGCAAGGGTGCAAATCGAGAGCGCAGGGACGGCAGCGACAAGTCCAGTAGCCATGCGCTTGCGAGACATCGTGGTGGACGACAATCGCAAACTGTTCGGGGGTGTCTTTAGCGGAGCACAGGTGCGCATCGACGCACTTGTGGTCCAAGGCAACCTCTTGGACGCGGACAGCACCTCGATGTACACCCCGTTCACGACGCGATACAACGATGTTCGCAACGGGCAGCGTCTGTTCGCTGACCCGGGGTTGATCGCCTATGCTGGGCGTCCAAAACACTTCCTCGATATCGCGCTACTCATATCACGCGACACCAAGAACTCGGATGACCTTGCCGCGCTTCTTAGCGCCAACTTGAATTCACCGAAAGTTCGGTCGGCTCTCACGGCCCTTGCAGGCCTCGCGGTGGCGGCACCTCAGGTCGCTGCGATCGCCGGTGGCATCGCGGCCGCCGCCACCCTGGCGGACGTTGCCTACACGCTCATCAGATCGGTGGCAGATAAGACGATCGGCTTCTACCGTGGCTGTCGCTTGGAGTACCCGGATCAGTTCGGATTGGGACGCAATCCCAAGCAGGACGGCCAGTCGTATCACGTCAAAGGCATGTCCTTCTGGTTCGATGTCGTTCGCACTGACGGCGGCAATTGATCAGCGATCGAGGATTGGCATTGATGACGGGGCGCGGTTCCGCGTGCCTAAGGAAAGCTCTCTCGCACTCCCATTCCGTCGCAGGTTCAGCAGGCTTGAGAGCTAGGTTTCAGCCTGCTGAGGGAGCGCGCAACTCCGGCAGTGGCGAGGGCACGGTGACCTTGGTCACGGGCTCGGCGTCCCAGCCTGGTAGGTACCGCAGGAGGTCGCCAACAGTTCGCTCCGACGCCTCGATGACCACGCGCTGGGGGGTTTCAGAGACAACGGTCGCCTTGGGCTGTCGCCTAATCGCGACCATGCCATTTCTCGGCAGGCTCTTTCCACCCCTGTAGAAGAGAACGTAACGAGTCGACGCCCGTGCCATACAAGGCAAGTGTAAGCCAAGAAGAAGGAGCCCCCGCCCCTCGTCACTGACCCGCGCTAAGGGGCGGCAGGGAGACGAGACCCCGCCCCTCGAGGATCCGAGGGAAGCCTAGCGTCCGACCGGCTTGGCGCACCAGCGTGGCGATCGCATCAGCCCGCTCTGCGTTCCTGGGTGCGGCCAGCAGATCTGAGGCAGCAAGCCAGCGGGCGGCGATGGCCGTCACGCACGGGGCCGCCATGGAAGTTCCGTCCATGTCAGCATACCCCCCCTGGACAGTCGACACGATTGCCACCCCGGGCGCGCTGCAGTCCATTTCAGGTCCAGCATTACTGAAAGAAGCCACAAAATCGCTCGGATCCGTTCCGTGAGGCGTACACGACCATATCGCGCCGCCCACATCCTCGGGGACCACATCGTGTCGCCCCAGAGCGGAGACCGCGATGACTCTCTGGTTCGCCGCGGGGAAGCCAACGGGGCGTCGACCGCCATTGCCCGCCGCGGCGATGACCACTGCTCCATTCCGTCGGGCCTCATTCACCATGAACTCGACCGTGCGCGATCCGCGCGGGTCGTCAAGAGTGAGGCTCAGGTTGATGAGGTCACAGTCCGCGTCGATGGCGGCCCGGATGGCGTCGGCAACTGCGACGGTGTCCGTATAACCACTGCCCTCCGGGTAGGCGCGGATACTGTAGACAGCGACTCCGGGAGCCAGCCCGCGCCGCCCGACGCGCGGTGCACGACCTGCGATGATCCCCGCGACATGCGTGCCATGGGGATTGCCGTTGCTCTGCCACTCGACGGGTCGCTCCGTCAGTACAACGTTGCGTCCGCCGCTGACTTCCAGATGGGGATGGGGCCCCACACCGGTATCGACGACACCGACTCTCACTCCCGCGCCATCGCCTAGTTCCGAGTGCGGATACCTGAGGCGCAAGATGTCGGGGTCGCTGCTCAGACGTCTCAACGGGACTCGAATCGAGGGGCCGCGGCAGCTTACCTGGCGGAGGACGCGAGTCCAACACGAGCGTTGCGGATATACAACCAGGATCTCAATGCGCGAGTAGTCATACGTGTCGACTGTTGCTACCCCTTGCGCGTCAGTTGTCGCTTCCGAGCCGATCGCATTGCGGGCATCGAGCACCGCGCGCACGCGCGCGGCCTGAAGTGGCCGTCCGCTCGCAGCTGAGACCACCTTAACTTTGAAGCGGTGATGCCCCTTGCCCTGGACACCAGGTGCTGGCCCGCTGATGGAAGGCACCACGACGGCGGGACGAACACCGACAACGGGGACCACATCAATGCCATTGTGGGCGCGGGAGATGAGATCGATCATGTCCGCAGGAAGCTGAACGAGGGTAGGCCCGCCCGGTTGCACTGCGTGGATGATCTCTGGTTTGTCTTGGGGTTCTGGAGCCTCAAGGAACATGGAAGCGGAGATCTGTGGCGCGAGGACCTGGAGAGCCGCAGAACTGAGCCCGACGCCAGCGGCGCGTGCAACGTGGCGACGAGCGCGGGTCTCGTTCAAGTCGGCCAGCAGCGCGCTAGGGCTCGGCCGTTGCAACCAGGCGGCTCCACGTTCATCCCTCGGAACAAGGACAACTCGCGGCACGGTGGCAGTAAGCACCTCTCTCGTTGGCTCGCATATCCTAGCGCCGGGCACTGGTGTGCTTCAGCTCGAACGGGGAGAGAGCATTCGTCCATCCACGCGGAGCTGGTGAGGCGCGAGGGACGGCTTTGGGGTGGGCTTCCGACCGTGGCCGGCGACCGTGCGGGGCCCGCCTCAGGCAGGGGTGGGTCAGGTACCCGTTACGCGGCCCAGATGACGACCGCGGTTGTGACGGGTGGAGTTGCAGAGTCGACCGGATCCCGTTGTCGTTTGATTGACGCGGTCCGGCCCCCGCCCCTCGCGGCGGGAAGTCCGGACACGTGCGTGTCCATTCGCTTTGATACGCGATGCAGTACGCTCGGCACGTCCGCCACCCGCGGGTACAATCACCAAGGTCGTTCCTCCCAACGAGTTGGGAACGGGCGACAGGAGCGGTCCCGCCGCAAATCTGTTCGGCCGAGCGCCTTGGTAAAACGTAGGTCAGGTGGCGGCGGAAGCGACGGCATCTCGTGTTTGACCGGGGGTGGGGGTGGGGATGGTGCGAGCGGTTCGGCGAATGACTTAGCCGCTGTTTGGGCGTCGCTGAGAACTGAAGGCGGTTTGATCCACGCGTCCTACGGGTGGCAGCGTGACTCATCAGAGTTTCCGACCCCACAAGTACCGAGGCATGGCTAAGGAAGCGAATCGGCGTTTTGGCACCTTCACCGTATCGGGCAGCCGGACGGGAGGGATCCTGCCCAGGGTTCGGCGCTTTGAGCCAAGGCCGGCGCGACGGATCGCTCGGTTGTGACTGGACGCAGCTTCACCGCAGACTCCCGGTATGTTCGTGGCCACGCCTGAGCGCTGCGCTCAGCTGAATTGGTAGCTGACCGTCCTGGTGTTGCCCACGCAAGACTATGACCTCGGGTCGTCGAGCGATACAGTGAACTTCGGCGGATGCGGTAGCGCCAGCGCGAAGTGGACTGTTCACGCTTGCGGAGGTACAAAGGTCGTCTGATGACGACAGAGAACGGGGAGCCTGCCGATGTCAAGCAGAGGTGGCTGAACCGAGCACTTGCTAAAGCCGGCATCGACGCAGCTACATGGGTTCCCGCGCGGGGCGCCAAGGCGAACCGACCAGTCATAGAAGCTGTCTACACTTACTACGCGAATCTCTATCTCGCACACGAACGACTCCGCTGGGCGGGGATGGCCGCTCTTGTGGGGCCATCCTTCTATGCTGGCTTCCGGGACCTCGATTCCATTCCCGGACATCTGTTGAGATTCTTCGAAACGACCTTCCTCGAGATGCAACGACAGATCTTCGAAGACCAATCGGTAATGCATGAGGCGTACGTCACCGACGGGATCGCCGGAATCCGCGAGCTGGTCGACTCTGGACTTCTCGACACGGCAACTCGGATCGCCTGGGAGCAGATTGATAGCGGCGAAGCTCCGCTTATCGACGCCGGCAATCGCCGTCTCCTGTACCGGGAGCAGCATGACATTGTCGATCGCTTCTACGTAGGCATGCACGAACACGACGGCGGAGAATCCTTCACGTATGCCATCACGCTGGGCGGCCGACCTTCAATCCCAGGTGCGAAGCCTTACGCTGTGGTTTTCCCTATGACGATCCATGCCGGCGTTCCGCGTCGGCTATTGAGCCTTGCGACGCCGCTGGCGAATGGCAACATTGCCCGGCGGATTCAGACGGTGAGTGCACCACGACCTCAGAGAGCGGTGAATGATTAGCCGCA
>Ga0307471_100002852_pt1 | contig 10102 bp, 6 predicted proteins | sample atmos_gasesAM3C__2_FD_204566 | JGI IMG/M metagenome (GOLD analysis project Ga0307471, IMG submission 204566) | Hardwood forest soil microbial communities from Morgan-Monroe State Forest, Indiana, United States - atmos_gasesAM3C_515 | ecosystem: Environmental > Terrestrial > Soil > Temperate... | reverse complement strand
TCATTCCACCCATTCCACCGTACCACCCACCGCGGTACCAACCTCCGCCATATCCCCAGTCCGAGCTGAATGACGTAAACTGTTTCTCTTGGCCAACACCAGCCTGATATCCGATAAAGAGCGTCGCGCTATCGTCATTGATTTTAGTGAGTCCCTTGGTCGCAAGCTCTGCATCGACAGCGTCCATGATTTGTTTGTTTACCAAATCATTGACGGTTGCTGCATCCTTTAGCGTCACCCACTTGTACGTCTTGAACTTCGAGAAATCTGCGTTCTTGTCGAAGTTGTAGCGGACATCCTGGCTGAACGCGGCAGTCGCCACGAGAAGGCTCACCGCCGATAGAAATAGAATCTCTTTCATTTTCATTCTGATCCTCCAATCTGCAAATCAGCATCCAGAGCGGATCTGCCTCAACATCAGCAAACGGAGACACTGCAATGCGGCGGTTAGGCAGGGGCGGGTCTGGTTTTCTCAAAACACAAACCCAATGCTAGGAAGGTGGCGGCGCCCCAGGAACTGTCACAACTAACAGAGTCAAGACGCTCTATCTGTGTAGTCGTGATTGCATCAAGCTGCGGCGGCGAGTGCTGTACTTCTGGCAAGAGATTCCAGACGACCTCGGAAAATGTGCAGCAGGAGCAGCACGGCTAGCACCATCACCAGATTAAAGATCAATTGTGCCCAAGCCACTGCCATTCCGGGGTTGCCCGCCACTTCTACCACTTTTGCTGCGAACGACCCAAGGAACGGAAGAAACAGCAGCACACCGAATGCGTTAAAGCACAGATTCGCCACCGCCACGCTCCGTGCGGTCCTGTGCATTTTGATGCTGGCGATTAGTGCCGTCACAGTCGTACCAACATTTGCCCCAATTACGACGGGAATCGCAGCTGTCGCCGGCATGAGGCCTTGTTGCACAAGCAGAATGCAGAGCCCCGTCGTGATACTGCTGGATTGAACGATTGCGGTGATCAACATTCCCGCGAGCGCTCCGGTCAGCGGTCCGCTCGATCGGCTCAGCATCTCCGTGAAGACTGGGTTTTGAGCCAGTGGCTTCATCGTGAAGCTCACCACATCGAGACTGAAAAAGATAAAACCAAAATAGAAGGCGGCCTTCCCTAGCATCTTGAACCGGGTCGGGAGTGCGCTCAGCAGAGTCCCGAGAACTATGAAGAAGGGGCCTATCGACGTCAGCTTGAGTGAGACCAGCCATGCCGTTGAAGTCGTTCCGACATTTGCCCCCAGCAGAATGCCCAAGCTTGAGCGAAATGACATGGTTCCAGCCTCTACCAGGGACACGGTTAGCGAAGTGACCGCACTACTGGACTGAACAATCGCGGTCGCGAAGGCGCCGAGCAATATGCCCCGCCAGCGGCTTTCAGTCAGCCGTCCCAGCCACTTGCTTAGTGCTGCAGCGCCCACCCGCTGAATCTCGTGGCTGAAGCTTTCCAGGCCGTACAGGAACAATACGATCGCGGAGACGATCGCCAGGAGAATCCTAAGGTTCGACATTTCAATTTCCTACCGAAAGCATAAACCCAACTTTCACCTTACTGGCGGACATTACGCTCTTCGGGAAGTCTCTTGGACCCTCTTCTTTTTCCGAAATCAGGAATCGCATCGGCAGCTTTGTCAGACGAGTGCGCTGCGACGTACATAGTCTGTGATGGGAACGCGATCTCGGCTCCGGCCTGCTGAATGATTTCCATGACCCTCAACAGCAACCCTTCCTGGATCTCCAGGAAATGCCCCCAGTCCCTGGCGAACACGTAAGCGAAAATCTCAACTTCAAGAGAAAAAGCGCCGAGACGAAGAAATCGGACACGCACCGACGAGAGGTCAAGGCCGGAGTGTGCCACAAGCAATTTGTGCACGTCTGCCGTGACTGCGCGCATCTGGAAGGGTGTGGTTTCATAACGCAAACCGACCACGGGATGAAACCAGAACCTGTCTCGTGCCGAGAGAGTTTCGAGGCTCATGTTCGCAATCTGACTGTTGGGTACACAGACCATCGTACGATCCATGGTGCGAATACGGGTTGAACGGAGGCCTACATCCTCAACCGTTCCGACAATCTCGCCCACTTTCAGAGTATCCCCCACATGCACTGCTTCATCGACGATCAGAGAGATACCCGCAATGACGTTTTCCAGTGTCTTCTGGGCTGCAAGTGCAACTGCAATGCCGCCCACACCGAGGCCAGTCAGGGCAGCAGCTGGGTTTATTCCAAAGTGGTAAAGAGTGAACATCAAGCCAGCGAAAAGGACTAGCCCGTCCACCACCCGACGAGCGAGACGCAGTACCGCCTTCGATCCGCTCATATCTGGACGACGTCCGACAAGATAGCGCTCACCCCACCCGTTCACCAGGATGAGAAGCCACATGCAGGCGGCGATCGCAATGATCAGAGACGTGGAGGACCAGAATTGTCGCGCCAAGAGCGGGAGGCCGACTGTCGATATCAGCCAGCGGACGGTCAAGGCCAGAAGAAGGAGGCGAAGCGGTGGTGGCAAGAGCCGTGGATTCTGCGCATCGGCATTTCGCAAAAGGCGACGCCGGAATGCCCCGACAACCAAGCCAATGAGTCGTTGCAACAGCCCTGTCAGAAAATAGAGAAATGGCATGCCGACAAACAGCGCCAGCCACTCGAACAATGGGACTTTCGCCAGTCGACGCTCGACCAGGAACGCCGGGAGAATTTTCTCCACGGTGGGCATGTCTATTTCGGGGAAAACAGCCGGAATCTCCTTCAGGGTCTGGCGGGAGAAAAGCCAGGTCTTCCCCAACTTCCCGCGATCCACCCGCTCGACCAGAATATCGAGGTCACCCTTGGCCGTGCTAATGGTTCCGACCAAGTCCTCATCGGGCTTGAGAGGGTCTGGTATGGAGCCCTCGGGCTTGTCACTGAGCGAGTTGAGCCGAGCAGGAAGGCGACGGTCCAGGACAATGGCAAGTTGACGCGCCAGATCCTGGGCGCCGGCACCGCGCAGGGGAGTATTCAAGTACAGGACAGCAATTTCAGAATTGCCTTTCCGGGCTGCACTGAGAAACCCGAAGACTGCACCGCGAGGCGTGTTGCGGCCCAGAGGGTCTTTCGGGAGTTCAGGCTGGGCCTCAGTGGCTGGGGCCTTGGGAACGGCGACTTGAGGCCGGACAACTGGAGCCAACAGCAAGAATAGGGAAACTGCGAAAACCCGGACGATATGCGTCACGCTGCGGTCGGACGCGTTCATCTAGACAACTCCCCCCACCGACACACATCGAGTGTCGGAGCCGTGGCGGCTCGCGAGGCGTACGAGCAGAATCTTGCTTCGGGATACACCTTCGGAGAACTGACAGAACTGCCAGTTAACTTTCCTGTTAGTTGCCCCCCAAACTACTCACCGGATCTTTGTGGTGCGGTACCCATAGGGAGGCGCCGGTGCCCGAAAAGAAGAATGGAAAAAGGACCAATCAGGAAGCGGTCAAGATCAAGAAAAAACAATACGAGCGGGAACTTCGCAAACTGCAAACCAAGCTCGTCGAAATGCAGGAATGGATAAGAACCAGCGGCGCCAAGGTCGTAATCGTGTTCGAGGGTCGGGACGCGGCCGGGAAGGGGGGCGTGATCCATCGCATTATGGAGCGCGTCAGCCCCCGCGTGTTCCGACACGTAGCTTTGCCGGCTCCGACCGACCGAGAGAAATCACAGCTGTACGCCCAACGTTACATGAAGGAAATGCCGGCCGCAGGTGAAGTAGTGCTTTTCGACCGTAGCTGGTATAACCGTGTTCTCGTCGAACACGTGATGGGTTTTTGCACGAACAAGCAATACGCCGACTTTCTCCGTTTGTGTCCAGGGTTCGAATCTCTGTTAAAAAACAATGGCATCATTCTCGTCAAGTACTGGTTTGAGGTTAGCGAACAGGAGCAGCATAGGCGGTTCCTCAAGCGTATTGAGGATCCGATGCGAAGATGGAAACTGAGCCCCATGGATCTTGAATCCCATCGCCGCTGGTACGACTACTCGCGAGCGCGCGACGCCCTGATGGCGGGTACCGATACCCCGCAATCTCCGTGGCATGTCGTCCAGACGGACGACAAAGAGCGAGCTCGGCTGAATTGCATTTCGCACTTGCTCAGTGTGGTGCCATGGAAAAAGATTCCGATGGAGAAGGTGATACTTCCGAAACGGCAGAAGCCGAAGGGGTACAAGGATCCCAACTGGAACTACCGTTGGATCCCTCAGAAGTATTGAGGCGAACGCTGTGAAGGTAACAAGGAATAGATTCACCATGCCGGCGTAGAGCGCCGGCTGCTGCTTTGTAATTTTGAGGATGGATCCGGGCTCGAAGGGCACTATAAATAAGGGTTACTTGGGTAGCAGTCTGCAGGGCATGCTCTTGCTTTGTGGCTCTGTTTCACGCGGCCGGGCATATTTCGACTTGCGGCCAGGCGCTCGTGGGGCCGAGTATCCTCGGGCTTCCCGTGGGTCCAGCACTTTGGTGCTATAGAGCTTTTGATGCACACTCCGATATCCTTCAAGTGAAATCAAAATGAGTGCGGCTTTGGGGGGAGACATCCGGATCAGAGTGACTGGATGTGTGCTGCTGCGGTCCCCCGCCCACTTGGTAAGCGCGCAGCCGTCATATCGGCGCGTGATTGTGCACGCTCAAAAGTCTTGACGCCTATGGCTCTTGATGGACATGTTCGTATTCTGCTGGTAGATGACCACGAGCCGTTTCGTCGTTATATTTCATCAATGCTCCAGGAACAACCAAATGTGCTGATCATCGGAGAAGCCGAAGACGGGGTGAAAGCCGTCAGGCAAGCCGAGGCCCTGCAACCCGATATGATTGTTCTCGATATTGGCCTGCCTGGGATCAATGGCCTTGAGGCTGCTCGCCAGATCGCTGAAGTTGCTTGCCAGGCGAGAATCATCTTCCTGACTCAAGAGTCGTCCCCCGAAGTGGTTCAGGAAGCTCTCGACTTGGGCGCGTGGGCATACGTCATTAAGTCACAAGCCGGAACAGAACTGCTACCCGCAGTGGAAGCGGTTTCTCGTGGCGAACGGTTTGTAGAAAATCACAACAAGGTCGAATAGGGTCCCAAAGACCGCCACGATCATCTCGCGCCCACTTGCCCTGCCCGGCCGTCTCACAGTGAGATGCCAGCGAAGTCTCCCTACCAACAAAGCTGATGGGGCCTATTGAAAATTTGGTACCACCACGGATAGTATTCCCCCGCCGAAATGGGGCGTTCGGTAATCGCACTGTAATTCTTGCCAGCGCGTCCTCCTGCTGTTCGATGGTAGAAGGTCTACTTGACGTTGTTTGATCGTATTTTATCGGGCTGTCGCAGGCGAAATTAGATTATGTCAAGTGGGCCAGTACGATGAGACTCCTTCCGCTTGCCGCACGCCAAATATTGTCTTCACGAATTGCTGATCTAGTTCTGACGCCTTTGATAACTCTTTTTTAGCTGCCGTCGTTAAGAGGGTTCGAGACCTGAGGTGTCCCAGCCTTGAAGCCGGCCTGAGCACTGAACGACTACGGTCATGACGAGCAAAACAATTAGCGCGCCTGTGACCCGGATGCGGAAGTATTGGTTTCCGATCCTGGCATTCGCCCTGCTCGCAATGCCGATTTTTGGCATGTGGGAGCTGTTCCGGGCCGATCGGCAATATGCCGAACATGCGAGCCACCTGTTCATGGTGTTTCTGGCCATCCTGTTCCTGGCGACAATAGCTCTCCTGACCGGGTATTTCACCACACGCGACTTGCTTTCTGATGCCAATGTAGCCGCCGACCGCCTGCGCATGGTGATGGCATCCGGGAGATCTGTGGGGTGGGAGTGGGATCTCAAGCGTGGGCGCGATTACTGGTTCGGCGACTTGCGGACCATGTTCGGTATTCAAAGCGACACCTGGTCCGGGCACGTGGAGGAGTTTTTTCGCTATGTACATCCCGAAGATCGCCAGCGTGTCTCGCAGGCGGCAACGGACGCACGCGTCAAGCACAAGCAATACGAGGCGGAATTCCGCGTTGTTCGTCAGGATGGAGCGGTTCGTTGGGTGACCGCCAGAGCGTCGTTCGACTACAGGAAAAGTGGCCAGCCGGAACGCATGCTCGGCGTGGCCGTGGACATCACTGACCGCAAGGACGCGGAGAAAGGGCTAAGAAACTCGGAAGAGAAATTTTCAAAGGCCTTCCGCGAAAGCCCTATGGCTCTTACTCTGACGAGCGCGAAGGACCATCGTTATCTTGATGTCAATGAGACCTTTGAACACATGAGTGGGTGGCAGCGAGATGAAGTAGTCGGACGTACTCCCTTCGACCTTCAGATCTGGATGAATCCAGATGATGGGATCGAATTCGCAAAGCGCCTTCAAACGGAAGGCTCAATTCGGAATTTGCAAGTCCATTTCCGCTGTAAGGACGGAACGGAGAGAGTCGGCCTCAGCTCGGCAGAACTCATTGAGATCGCCAACGAACCATGCATCATCTCTGTTATTGCTGATATCACTGAGAGCAGGCAGTTCCAGGAGAAACTACGGGAAAGCCAGGAACGCCTGGGCGGCGTTATCGACTCGGCGATGGATGCAATCATTGCCATCGACGAAGAACAGCGAATCGTGCTGTTCAACCCCGCCGCTGAAAAGATGTTTGGTTGTGCTGCAGACCGGGCTCTCCACACCACAATCGACCGGTTCATCCCACAACGCTTTTGGGCCAACCAAGCAGACCTCATACGCCGCTTCGCCGAGTCCGGCGTTACCGACCGTTCTGCGGGTGCCCCGGGGGGCTTATGGGGTGTGCGTGCCAACGGTGCGGAGTTTCCCATCGAAGCCTCCATCTCTCAAACAAATACCAAGCACGGGAAGCTATTTACCGTCATCATTCGCGACATGACGGAACGTTACCGGACCGAAAAAGCCAGACGGCAAAGCGAAGAACGCTTGCACCTGGCCGTGCAGGCGGGAAGGATGTATGCGGACGAATGGGATTCTGCTAGCGATACGATCATTCGCTCTCCGGAATTCGCAGAGATTCTCGGGTCTGATCAATCCATAAAGACTACCCGCCGCGAACTGCTGCAGCACGTCCATCCGGACGACCGCGAACAACTGGAGTCTTTCTTCGCCGGCTTTACGCCCGCAAAACCTACGGCTCAGACTAGCTATCGCTTCCTGCGTCCCGACGGCGCTTTGATCTGGCTGGAGAAGATAGCGCGGGCCTTCTTCGATGAGCGAGGCACGGTGTTACGAACCGTAGGCGTAGTGGCGGATGTTACGGACCGCAAGCAAGCGGAACTCGCCCTTAGGGAAAGCGAAGAGCGCTTCCGCCTGGTCGCGAATACGGTACCCGTGATGATCTGGATGTCGGGTCGAGACAAGATGCGCACCTATTTCAATCAGCAATGGCTGGACTTTACTGGCCGGCCGCTCGAAGCCGAGCTTGGCAGCGGCTGGGCGGAAGGTGTTCACCCTGAAGATTTGGCCGCGTGTCTCGAGATTTATCGGCAAGCATTCGATAAGCAAGAGGTCTTCAATATGCGATATCGCCTGCGGCGCAATGACGGAGAATATCGCTGGATCGAAAACCGAGGAGTGCCAAGATTCGAAGTTGACGGGTCCTTTGCCGGTCACATAGGTTCGTGTAACGACGTTAGTGATCGTGAGCAAGCGGCGGCGATGCTTGGTAGCCTGGGACGCAGGTTAATCGAGGCCCACGAAGAGGAGCGCACCTGGATTGCGCGCGAGCTCCACGATGACATCAATCAACGACTGGCTTTGCTGGCCATCGAGTTGGAACAGTGGAAGCAACATGTTCCCGAATCAGCGGTGGCTTTTGCCTTTCAGATTGAGCAGGCGCGGACGCGCATTTTTGATATTTCCAAGGAAGTTCAGGCACTCTCACATCGTCTGCACTCGTCCAAGCTGGAATACCTGGGGCTTGCAACGGCGTCGAAGAGCTTCTGCAGAGAGCTGTCGGACCAGATCAAGGTCCGGATCGACTTCACCCAGTCCGATGTACCCCGCAAATTGCCCCCTGAGGTGTCCCTTGCCTTGTTCCGGGTCCTACAGGAAGCTCTGCAGAACGCGGTGAAGCACAGCCGTGCCCAGGATTTTAGAGTCGAGTTGCGGGGTGGACCTGGGAAAATTGATCTAGCGATTAGCGATCGGGGAACCGGGTTTGACCAAACCGAGGCGCTGCGCAACCGCGGACTCGGGCTAATCAGTATGCGGGAGAGATTGCAGTTGGTGAACGGAACCTTGGCGATCGAGTCCCAACCCGGACATGGGACGACGATCCGAGCACGGGTGCCGATCAAGGCCGACGAGGAGGCGTCGCCTGACCTTCGCCGGATGACAGGGTAGCCACAACGATGTTGTGACGCGACGCTCTCGAGACACTCTTGTGTCCTTTCTGCGGTTTGACAAAAGATATTGCGATTTCTTCTCGAGCAACAGAAACAGTCGTGTTCTGTGATCTCAATACTTGATCGCTCGTAGCCGGGCGTCTCACCCTGGGCAGGGCAATGCTAGAAGAATTGCCAGTTCTTTGACGGTAAGCCTGCGACTATGCTCCGCTCTGATAATAGTGCGAAGACCGGGGCAGAGCCTCGAGGAGCCGCCGCATGCGCAGCGTTAAATTCTTGTGTTTCCTGGCGATCATGAGTATCTCGATCGCATGTTCTCGCAAACCTAGCGATGAAACAATCGCGCAGGACGTTGAGAAGAAAGTCTCCGCCGAACCGCAAGCGCAACCCGCTCAGGTCACGGTGGAAGCCAAGGGCGGCAAGGTAACCCTCAAAGGCACGGCGAAGAGCGACGCTGCCCGCCAGGCAGTCGAAAAAATTGCCAACGAAGAGCCCGGAGTTACTGCAGTGGACGATCAGGTCTCGGTCGAACCTGAAGAAATGGCAGCGTCTACGACGCAGGCGCCAGGGATGGTCCAACAAGCAGCCGAGCGAGTTCCCCTCCCGCCGCCTCCTCCGAAGCCGGTGGTTGTTCCCGCAGGAACAGTTCTGACGATACGCACTGGTAAGGCGCTCGGATCCAAGAGCAGCCAGGTCGGCACCGCATTTACAGGATCCGTCGCGACGCCAATTAGCATAGGCGGCAAGATGGTCATTCCGGCAGGGTCGCTAATTACCGGAACGGTGAAAGGGGCGAAGAAAGCCGGACGCTTCAAGGGAGCAGCGGTTCTGACGCTCAGCCTCGATTCGGTAACGGTGCAGAGACATCAATACAACGTTGAGACCCAAACATTCGATCAGACGTCCACTGGCAAGGGCAAACGAACAGCCGGAATGGTTGTGGGAGGCACCGGCGCAGGAGCGGCGATTGGCGGACTGGCGGGCGGAGGCACGGGGGCAGCGATTGGCGCCCTGGTAGGGGTTGGAGCGGGCACAATTGGGGCCGCCACGGGAAATCGTGACATCAATCTCCCAGCCGAGTCGGCCCTGAGTTTCAAGCTGACCCAGCCGCTTACCTTAAAGCCTAGTTCGGCAGATTGATAGATATATGAGTGATTACCGACAACGATTGCAGGCACTTGGGACGACAGTTACTGAATTGAGGTCAGCTGCTGTTCATTTTGGCAGGTGACAGAAATGAAGCGTCTGGTAGGTTCGTAATTGCATACCACCAGGCTCCGCAGCTGCAGGGTTATCAGTTGCGGGGCCCCTTCCTCCAGCGGCCGGAACCGGTGATTCCTCACAGCTCCCGGCCGCTGGTTCCTCTGTTACAGCGACTCACTGGAACATTTGGCCCTTGAGCGGTCAGCTGGCTTTCGACGGACTAGCTTATCGGCCAAACACGGGCGGGCAGTACGCTCGTTTGCTCCTGGGTGCGGAGAGATTCGCAGGGTTTTGCTTTCGAGCTCAAGAACGGACTGTTGAAATTCAACTCACGCCAAGTACTTCAGCATAACGCACAGAAGCAGGCCTGAGATGATAAGACACACGCCGACGAATGCCCAGCCCCCTTGAGGGTTGAAGATCGACCAACCCCTCGAACAATCCAGCATGACAAGATCATTCTCGGGGGCAGTCCGCGGGCAAGCCTGGTGCTGCGGAAGGTATTCTCGGTAGTCTGTCGCTGAGTCTAAATAGTTG
>Ga0307471_100002851_pt1 | contig 10102 bp, 7 predicted proteins | sample atmos_gasesAM3C__2_FD_204566 | JGI IMG/M metagenome (GOLD analysis project Ga0307471, IMG submission 204566) | Hardwood forest soil microbial communities from Morgan-Monroe State Forest, Indiana, United States - atmos_gasesAM3C_515 | ecosystem: Environmental > Terrestrial > Soil > Temperate... | reverse complement strand
TTGGGCGGGCGGCTCGACGTGATGATCGAGACCGGGACGATCGCCTTTGCCCAGATCAACGGCGGCACGGTGCGCGGACTGGCGGTGTCCTCGCGTCGGCGCTTCGTGCTCGAGCCCGACATTCCGGCCATCGCCGAGACGCTGCCCGGCTTCGAGGTGATGTCGTGGCTCGGCCTTGCTGCGCCGGGCGGGACGGCGCGGCCCGTCGTCGAACGGCTCAACCGCGAGGTGCGGGCGATCCTGGAGCTACCGGAGATCCGCGACAAGCTCGCGATCGTCGGCAACATTCCCATGCCCTCTACGCCCGAGCAGATGCAAGATTATATCGAGCGGGATGCAGCCCGCTGGAGCCGCATTGTGGATATCAAGGGCATCGAGAAGTACTGAGCCGTTGGCGAATCGAGCCGCGCTGGGGGCGCTCGTCAATGCGCGTGCGCTTCTGGCCGTCCAAATTTAGCCCGCGCCTTCTGCGCATTGGCAGGATCGGCGCGAACCGTGACCGCGAGCGCGCCGTCGTCGCGTAGCGCCTTGGACATGACCTCGGTATGGCGGTGCAGCCAGCTCAAGCCGGCACCATCGGCCGCGTCGAGAACGAAGTCGAGCGTCACTCGCCCCGCGGCGAGCCGCCGCTCGATCTCGGCCGCGAGCCGGTCAAGCCCCTCCCCGCTGTGCGCGGAGACCAGCACCGGACGACGCGGTGCCTCCTGACGTTCGGCGTGATTGCGCAAGCGAAGGCGCGCGTCACCCTCGAGCCGGTCGATCTTGTTCCAAACCTCCAGCAACCGGCCACCGTCGCGTCCGGCGATGCCGAGTTGCGACAGCACGTCCTCGACGTCGAGCGACTGTGCGTCGGCATCCTCGTGCGAGACGTCGCGCACGTGCAAGATCAGGTCGGCTTCGATGACCTCTTCCAGCGTCGCGCGAAACGCCGCCACCAGCATGGTCGGCAAATCCGAGATGAAGCCGACGGTATCGGACAGGATCACGCGCAATCCGCTCGGCAGCTCGACCGCGCGCAATGTCGGGTCGAGGGTAGCAAACAGCATGTCGGCGGAGAGTACGCTGGCCCGGCTCAGGCGATTGAACAGCGTCGATTTGCCTGCATTGGTATAGCCCACGAGCGCCGCGATCGGATACGGCACACGCTTGCGGCTGTCGCGATGGAGCTTGCGCGTGCGCTTGACCTTCTCGAGCTCCACCTCGATGCGGCCGATGCGTCCCTCGATCATGCGCCGATCGGCTTCGATCTGGGTTTCGCCCGGCCCGCCGAGAAAGCCAAAGCCGCCGCGTTGGCGTTCGAGATGGGTCCAGGACCGCACGAGCCTGCTCTTCTGATAGGTCAGATGCGCAAGCTCGACCTGCAGCGCGCCTTCGCGGGTGCGGGCGCGCCGACCGAAGATTTCCAAGATCAACCCGGTGCGATCGACAACCTTGGCGCCCCAGGACTTCTCGAGATTGCGTTGCTGCACCGGTGATAGAGCGCAATCCATCACCACGATCCCGACCTCGTCGCTTTTGACAAGACCGGCAATCTCCTCGACCTTGCCCTTGCCGATGAAGGTCGCCGGGCGAATGCCGCCGAGCGGCGCAATTCCCGATGCAACTACGTTGAGGTCGATGGCGCGCGCAAGCCCAACGGCTTCCTCGAGCCTAGCCTCGGGCGAGCGCAGCACGGCTTTGCCGCGCGCGCCCGCGGCAGCAGGTGCCCGAGAGCGCAGATCCGGCTCGATCACGAGCGCGCGGCCAGTCTCCCCGCCTTCCGGCGGGCTCAGGCGGTCGCTGCGGCTATCGAACCGGCGTGGCTCCAATCAGACCTTTTCCGCGGCGGGCGCTTCCTCGGCGCCTTCGAACAGCTGGATCGGATGACCCGGCATGATGGTCGAGATGGCGTGCTTGTAGACGAGCTGAGAATGCCCGTCGCGTCGTAGCAGGACGCAGAAGTTATCGAACCAGCTGACCACACCTTGAAGCTTCACGCCGTTCACCAGGAAGATCGTAAGCGGCGTCTTGTTCTTGCGGACATGATTGAGGAACGTGTCCTGCAGATTTTGCGAGCGGTCTGCCGCCATTGCCGTTGTTCCATTTTCTCGCCCGCGCGCCCCGTGCCGCGAGACTTATTGCCAAGCCGCTGTTACCCATTTTTTTGGTTATGAAGCCCAACAGCACCCGGACCCCACCATTACAAGCCACGTCCGCGGACGGCGCAAGCACAAGTTGGGGGCAGGAACCGCCTCGGCTTGGGCAAGCCGGCCCATCAGGTCCACTCGGCGTGGCGGTGAAATTCCGCGCGCAGCGCGGTTGCAATCGACCCCGGCGCTCCATTGCCGATCGCACGCTCGTCGATGCGAACGACCGGCATGACGATTTGGCTGGCCGAGGTCAGGAACGCCTCGCGGGCGCCGTAGGCCTCCTCGACCGTGAACGGCCGCTCCTCCAATTGGAGCCCCTGGGCGCTGATAACCTCGATCAGCACGGTGCGCGTGATGCCGCGCAGAATGCCGTGATCCGCCGGCCGGGTCACCACCTTGCCGCCCTTTGTGACGATCCACGCGTTGCTCGACGACCCCTCGGTGATATTTCCGTCACCGTCGACGAACCACGCCTCTTTGGCTCCGCGCTCGCGCGCCGTTTGTTTCGCCAGCACATTGGGCAACAGCGAGATTGACTTGATGTCGACCCGTTGCCAGCGATTGTCGGGCACCGTGATTACGGCAACGCCGTCCGCGGCGATCCGCTCGTTCGCCACGACGTCGAGGCCATGGGCGGTGATCACGATGCTGGGACGCGTGCCCGCCGGCGGGAATGCATGGTCGCGGCGCGCCACACCGCGCGTGATCTGTAGATAGATGATGCCGTCGCGCACCCGGTTTCGCCGCACGCATTCGCGCATCACCGTCGCGAGCGCGGCCTCCGACATCGGCATGTCGATGCGAAGCTCGTCGAGCGAGCGCTTGAGACGCACCAGATGTCGCCGCTGATCGATGATCGAGCCGCCCCTCACCTCGCAGACTTCGTAGACCCCGTCGGAGAACTGGTAGCCGCGATCCTCGACATGGACGGCGGCCGCCTGCTGCGGCAGATAGCGGCCGTTGACATAGGCAATGCGCGACATCGGCCCTCAGTCTATCCCGAGCGCCTTGAGCTTGCGGTGCAGCGCCGAGCGCTCCATGCCCACAAACTCCGCGGTGCGCGAAATATTGCCGCCGAACCGGCTGATCTGGGCGACCAGATATTCGCGCTCGAAGACTTCGCGCGCGTCGCGCAAAGGCAGCCCCATGAGATGTTCGCCGCCGTCGCCGCCGGGCATGGAAGGCACCATGGAGCCCACGTCCGGCGGCAACATGTCGGCGTTGATCACCGCCTCCGGATCGCCACCGGCGAGGATCATGAGCCGCTCCACGTTGTTGCGCAGTTGCCGCACGTTGCCAGGCCAGTCGTGCGACTGCAGCACGGCCATGGCGTCGTCGCCGATCAGGCGCTTGGGTAGCCCCGTCGCTTGCGAGATCTGGTGCATGAAATATTCGATCAGGCTGGGAATATCCTCGCGCCGCTCGGCCAGCGGCGGCACGCGGATCGGTACCACCGAAAGCCGGTGATAGAGATCTTCGCGGAATTTGCCAGCGGCGATCTCGGCTTCGATGTTGCGGCCGGTCGAGGAGATGATGCGCACGTCGACCTGGACCTTATGCGTGCCGCTGACGCGCTGGAACGTCTGCTCGACGAGTACCCGCAAGATCTTGTTCTGCGTCTCGCGCGGCATGTCGGCGATCTCGTCGATGAACAGCGTGCCGCCATGCGCTTCTTCGAGCGCGCCGACCTTGCGCCCTCCCCCGTTTGTCGGCTGCTCGACCCCGAACAGTTCGACCTCCATGCGTTCCGGCATCATCGCCGCCGCGTTGATCACGATGAACGGGCCGTTGGTGCGCGCCGACTGGCCGTGGATGGCGCGCGCGGTCAGTTCCTTGCCGGCGCCCGCGGGCCCGACGATCAGAATGCGGCTATTGGTCGGAGAGATCTTTTCGATCGTCTGGCGCAGCTGGTTCATCGACGAGGACTTGCCGACCAGCGTCGAGGGGGCCAACTGCTTGAGTGCCTTGACCTCCCGCTTGAGCCGCGAAGTCTCGAGCGCGCGCTGAGTCACGAGAACGAGCCGGTCGGCCTTGAACGGCTTTTCGATGAAATCGTAAGCGCCCTGCTTGATCGCCGCGACTGCGGTCTCGATGTTGCCGTGGCCCGAAATCATCACGATCGGCAATTCTGGATGCTGCGCTTTGAGCGCGTCGAGTAGTTGCAGCCCATCGAGTCGGCTGCCTTGCAGCCAGATGTCGAGGAACACCAGATTGGGGCGGCGGCTCGCCACATGTGCCAGCGCGTCGTCGCTGTCGCGCGCCGAGCGCGTGATATAGCCTTCGTCCTGCAGGATGCCCGAAACCAGTTCCCGGATATCCGCTTCGTCGTCGACAATGAGGATGTCATCGGCCATGGCTTAAGCGTTCGTCGCTAGTTGAGGGGTTTGAGGTTGAGGCGCGGTGTCGGCCTCCTTCGAGCTGGCAGCTTCCTCAGCAAAGCGCAGACGCATCCATGCCCCGCGCTGGCCTGGGATTTTGTCGGCGGCATCGCCCAGCTCAATGCGTCCGCCGTGTTCCTCCAGGATCCGTCCCACGATGGCCAGACCGAGACCGGTGCCCTTTTCGCGGGTCGTGACGTAGGGTTCGAGCAGCCGGCTGCGATTTTCCTTCGGCAGCCCGATCCCGTTGTCGATCACGTCGATGACGACATCGCCTCCTTCGCGACCAGCCCAGATGCGGATGCGGCCGCGGCCCAGCTCCGCCGGCGGCACCGCGGCGATCGCTTCGGTGGAGTTCTTGATGATATTGGTGAGCGCCTGCGAGATGAGCCGGCGGTCGAATTTTGCCGGCATCGGGTCTTCGGCAATCTCGAGATCGATGTCGAGGTCGGCGTTGCCGACGCGATGCAGGAACACCACCTGCCGCACCGTGTCGGCGATATCCTCCGCCGTCATCACCGGTTTCGGCATGCGGGCGAAACGCGAGAACTCGTCGACCATGCGCTTGATGTCGTCGACCTGGCGCACGATGGTGTCGGTGCATTGCTGGAACACCCCGCCATCCTCTTTGATCACGCTGCCGTATTTCCGGCGCAGGCGCTCGGCGGAGAGCTGGATCGGGGTGAGCGGATTCTTGATCTCGTGCGCGATGCGGCGCGCGACATCGGCCCAGGCCGAGGTGCGCTGGGCGGCGACGAGCTCGGTGATGTCGTCGAGGGTCACCACATAGCCGCCCTCGGCCGCACCCGACTGCTCGCTCGTCACTCGCACCGATAGATTGCGTTCGCGGCCGTTGCGGTTGATCGTCACCTGGCCCTGAACGAGGCGCTGCGTCCCGGAGCGAGCGGCAGCAAGCATGTCGGCAAGTTCGGGGACGACCTCGGCCAGGGGCTGTCCCAACACGTCGGCTTCAATCCGTCCGATCAGCTGCTCAGCGGATCGATTCATGATGCTGATGCAGCTGTCGGCGTCGACGCCGATGACGCCGGCGCTCGCGCCCGCCAGAACCGCCTCGGTGAAACGGCGGCGGCTGTCGATCAGGTCGCGGGCGCGCACAATATCGTCGCGCTGCGTGCGCAGCTCCTGCGTCATCTTGTTGAAGGTCTCGCCGAGTTGAGCGAGGTCGCCTTCCGAGCGTCGCGTCGGCACTTGAACGTAGAGATTGCCGGTCGAGACGACTTGCGCCGCGCCGATCAAGCGCCGGATCGGCGCCACGAGGTAGTTGGCGAAGTTCAGTCCGATCCAGACCGCGGATAAAAGGACGATGAGCGCGATCACCGTATACATCAGTGCGAACGCGATCTGGATGCCGATCCGGCGCGCGGAGAGGTCGGCGTATTGGGCGACGCTGGCCTGTGTGGCGCGCAGCTGCGCCAGCACGCGCGGGTCGAGCAGGCGGGCAACGTACAGATAGGTATCGTCGTAACCGCGCAGCTTGATGATGGCGGCGATGTAATTGTCGTCCGGGAACATCGCCACCTGCGGCTCGGTGTCGTTGACCGCGGCCAGGACGTCGGGCGAAGGCTTGACGAAAGCCTCGCTGGTCCGCGAGTCCACCTGATCGATCACGTTGACGTCCTTGTCGATGAGCATGACCGCCGGCAGCCCGCGGATCGAGGCCTGAACCGCCAGGAACTGATGGAACTGCTCACGCGACTGATCGAACAGCGGCTTGGCGCGCGCGAGTTCGATGGCGATGGCGATGCTGTCGGCGCGCACGAATTGCACGTGCTCGCGCACGTAGGCGTCGGAGACGATGAGTGAATTCTCGATCAGGGAACGCGTCTGCTGCGAGAACAGCCGGTCGAGGCCGCGGTCGAGGGTCACGCTCGCGACCACGGCGACGATGATCGCGGGAACGGCGGCGATGATGGAGAACAGGGCGACGATGCGCACGTGCAGCCGCGACGCCGCGCGCCCGCGCCGTCGTGCCTGCACGATGCCCCATACCTCGCGCGCTATGACCAAAACCAGAAGAAAGACCGTGCCGGCGTTGGCGAGCAGCAGCGTGACGACGACCTCATGCGTGGGCGCGATGGGGGTGAGGCCGGCAAGGACGACGAAGGTTAATAGCGCCGACAGCAGCGCCAGCGCGACGGCGGCCACCCCGAGCGCCCGCGGGATCCACCCCGAGGTCGGCGCGGCGGCAGAGGTCATCAGCTCGGTGGTCGCGGCCTGGCCGACGCTCGTCATCGACTCGTCTCGTCCCAAACGGGAAACCTGCAACAGTGCGTAGAAATACGCCCGTTTAGGTGCCCTCCGCTGATCGATGGTGCTCGATCACTGATGCTTTTCTACAACAATGTTGCCGGATTGCGACAATTCCGGGGCGTGAAAAGCCGCCCCTGTGGCCGATCAGCACCACGGCAGGAAGCCCGCTTGCGAGCAGAATCCCAGAAACGGATCAGCCGCCGCTGCGGAAGACCTGAATCTCGAGATCTCGGATTTTCTTGCGCAACGTGTTGCGATTGACCCCGAGCAAGTCCGCCGCACGGATCTGGTTGCCGCGCGTCGCCGCGAGCGTCACCGAGAGCAGGGGATGCTCGATCTCGCGCAGGATGCGGTGGTAGAGGCCGGGCGGCGGCAGCGCCTCGCCGAAGCTCGCGAAATACGACGTCAGGTGGCGTTCGACCGCAGCCGAAAGGCCCTCCTCCGCCCGCGGCTCGTCGGCGCCGGATACCATCGTGGGCTGCGATAGCTCCGCATCGATCACCGCCGCCGCGATTGTTTCCTGCGGATAGAGCGCGGCCAGGCGGCGCGCGAGATTTTCGAGCTCGCGCACGTTACCCGGCCAGCGATGCCGCTTGAGCCGTTCGAGCGCGGCCTGCTCGAGTTGCTTGGCCGGCAGACCTTCGCGCTCGACCTGGGCGAAGAAGTGCCGGATCAGGTCGGGCACGTCCTCGAGGCGTTCGCGCAACGGCGGCAGGCGCAGCGGCACGACATTGAGGCGGAAGAACAGATCCTCCCGGAACAGCCCCTGCTGGATGAGAATGCGCAGATCCTTGTTCGTTGCGGCAATGATGCGTACGTCGGCCTTGATCGGGGTGCGGCCCCCGACCGTGGTGTATTCGCCCTGCTGCAGCACCCGCAGCAGCCGTGTCTGGGCCTCCATCGGCATGTCGCCGATTTCATCGAGGAAAAGCGTGCCGCCTTCGGCCTGTTCGAAGCGGCCGGAGCTGCGGGTGTTGGCGCCGGTAAAGGCACCTTTCTCGTGGCCGAACAGTTCAGACTCGATGAGATCGCGCGGGATCGCCGCCATGTTGATGGCCACGAACGGTCCGCTGCGGCGTTTGCCGTAATCGTGCAGCGCCCGCGCAACCAGCTCCTTGCCGGTTCCCGACTCGCCGGAAATCATCACGGTGAGATCGGTCTGCATCAAGCGGGCGAGCACGCGATAGATTTCCTGCATCGCCGGCGAGCGGCCGACGAGGGGGATGGATTCGAAGTCGTCCGGCTTGGCGGCCGGGCGCGTGCGTTCCTTCGGCTCCGCCAGCGCGCGCCCCACGATGCCGATCAGCTCCTTGAGATCGAACGGCTTCGGCAAATATTCGTAGGCGCCGCGCTCCGACGCCCGCACCGCGGTCATGAACGTGTTCTGCGCGCTCATGATGATCACGGGAAGCTCCGGCCGCAGCTTCTTGATGCGCGGCAAGAGGTCGAATGCGTTCTCGTCCGGCATCACCACGTCGGTGATGACGAGATCGCCCTCTCCTTGACTGACCCAGCGCCACAGCGTGGCGGCATTGCTGGTCGAGCGGACTTCATAGCCTGCGCGCGATAGCGCTTGGTTGAGCACGGTGCGGATCGCCGCGTCGTCGTCCGCGACCAGAATGTTTCCAGCGGGCATTGGCATCCTCTTTAGGCAGCGTCGCCCGGCTCGGCGTCGTTACCCAAGAACATGGGCATGAGCACACGGAAGGTGGTGCGTCGCGGCTGCGACTCGCATTCGATGATCCCGCCGTGGTCGCCGACGATCTTCGACACCAGCGCCAGGCCGAGCCCGGATCCGGTGGATTTCGTCGTCACGAACGGATCGAACAGATGCGGCAACAGATCCTCGGGAACGCCGGGTCCGTTGTCCTTGACGCAAAATTCGAGCGGCAGTGAAACGCGCGTCTTGTTGCCCGGAAGCGACAGCCGCACGCCCGGTCGAAACGCGGTCGAAAGGCCGATCTCGCCATCGGCCGCGTTGTCGCCGATCGCCTCGGCGGCGTTCTTCACGAGGTTGAGGAACACCTGGATAAGCTGGTCGCGATTGGCGAGTACCGGCGGCAGCGAAGGGTCGTAGTCCTCCACGAACTTGATGTGACGCGCCACGCCCGATTGGCTGAGCCGCTTCACGTGCTCGAGCACGACGTGGATGTTGACGGCTTCGCGCTCGATCGGCCGCTCGTCGGTGAATACTTCCATGCGGTCGACGAGTTTCACGATGCGGTCGGCTTCGTCGCAAATCAGCCGCGTCAAGGTGCGATCGTCATCGGCGGCCGATTGTTCGAGCAACTGGGCCGCGCCGCGGATGCCGGAGAGCGGATTCTTGATCTCGTGCGCGAGCATGGCCGCCAGCGCGATGACCGAGCGGGCGGCCCCGCGATGGGTGAGCTGGCGGTCCATCTTGTCGGCGATCGTGCGCTCTTGCAGCATGACGACCACGTGATCCGGCCGCTCCGGCAGCGGCGCCACATAGAGGTCGACCAGGCGCTCGCCGGGATTGCGCGGCGTGCCGAGATCGACCTTGTACTCGTTGACCGCCGCGCCGCGCCCACGCACTTGCTCGACGAGTGCGAGCAGCGGGCTGCCGAACGGCACCAGGTCGCGCAGCAGGTGACGGCGCAGCAGCGGCAACGACGCCTCGAAGAAGGATTCCGCCGCCGCATTGGCATTGGCGATGCGCCCGTCGGCCGCGATCATGATGACCGGATGCGGCAGTGCGTCGAGAACCGCATCCGCCGTGCCGGAGGGAAGCGTGGGCATCGGCTCATGCCGGCTCATGCGGCCTTCCTCTCCCCCCCGGGCCACGTGCGCTGCGGCTTTAGCGGCCAGGTGGAGGCCGCATTGGCCGCGGCGAGGGAGCCGAAGTCGGCGTAGGCGTCGGCCAAGTGATGGCGAACTGCGGCCGGATCCTCGGCGGTCAACACGCGCGCGCGATATGCCTTGAGCAACGCCTCGGATGCGTGCGCCGTTTCGGCCGCGGCATTGAGGGCCCAGCCGAGGTGCTTGCGCGCATGGCGCCGACCGCTGGCGCGGCCGTGGTGCGAGAGCATCTCCTCGTAGAGCTTATCGATGATGGCGAATTGCGTGGCGAGCGGAGGCGTGCTCGCAACCGTGCCCGAAGCAAGAAACTCGCCTATCTGTCCCAGCAGCCACGGACGACCGCGGGCGGCGCGCCCGATCATCACGGCGTCGGCGCCTGAGGTTGCGAGCGCGGTCACGGCGTCGGCGCAAGTCGCGATGTCGCCGTTCACCACGACGGGAATGGCAACGCTCGCCTTGACGGCACGAACCGCTGCCCAATCGGCGCGGCCGTCATAGAACTGG
>Ga0307471_100002850_pt1 | contig 10104 bp, 5 predicted proteins | sample atmos_gasesAM3C__2_FD_204566 | JGI IMG/M metagenome (GOLD analysis project Ga0307471, IMG submission 204566) | Hardwood forest soil microbial communities from Morgan-Monroe State Forest, Indiana, United States - atmos_gasesAM3C_515 | ecosystem: Environmental > Terrestrial > Soil > Temperate... | reverse complement strand
CAGGACCGTCGTTCCTCCCATCACGAGCACTGTTCCGTCCGTCAGCAAGACAGCCGTATGGACGTCATGTGCCGTTCCCGTGTTTGCTGTGGATGCGAATGTTCCGTTGGACGGATCGTACAACTCCGCCGTGGCGTTACTGTTTTCGGAAACTTCGGCTCCCCCAGTTACCAGCACCCTCCCACTCTTCAACAAAGTGGCCGTGTGGTAACGACGCGCCGTTGACATGCTTCCGGTGGAAGCGAAGGAATTGGCGGTGGCGTCAAACAGCTCCGCCGTCGTCAGAATATCCGAGGGCACGCCGTCGGTTCCTCCGGTCAGCAGCACGTTCCCGTCATCGAGCAAGGTCGCCCTGTGGGATACGCGTGCACTGATCATGTCTGTGGTCGCGGTGAAGCTTCCCGTAGAGGCGTCAAACAGCTCCGCGGGCGACGCAGGGAGTCCTACTCCTCCAGCGACTATCACCCTTCCATCGTTCAGCAGGGTCGCGGTGTGTTCAAAGCGTGCGGCTGTCATGCTACCGGTGGGCGCAAACGTCCCACTGGCCGGATCGAACAACTCCGAACTCGGCAAACCAGATCCGTTGGCGTCCATACCTCCCGTGACAAGTACCTTGCCGTTGTTCAGCAGTGTGGCCGTGTGGCCGGAACGCGACGTTGTCATGCTGCCGGTGGAAGTGAAGGTGCCACTCGCCGGATCGTACAGCTCCGCCGTCGCCAGAGCGACGCCGTTGGCATCCACACCTCCTGTTACGAGTACCTTTCCATCGTTCAGCAGCGTGGCCGTGTGGCTCGAGCGTGCGGCGGTCATGTTAGCCGCTGCCGCGAAGCCGTGCGGGAAGACATCGATGGTGACATCGTCGGGCGTGGATACTTGCCCGAGTCCATCTGTCGCCGTAACTCTGATGGGGTAAGACCCGAGCTTGGTGGGCGTGCCGCTGAGGGTTCCGTCCGTGCCGAAGGCCAAGCCGGGTGGCAGGGCGCCTGTCTCGCTCCAGCTTAGCGGGGCATAACCAGTAGCGGGAAACGCAAATGTATAAGGAAGGTGGAGCGCAGGTGCCGAAGGAGGAGGCTCTGTGCTGATGGTTGGGGGCGGCGGGTTATGGATGCTGATGGTGTAATTGGCGCCCGCGCTCGCCGCAGGCGATTGGGAATCGTTTACAGTCACGGCGACCTGGTAGCTTCCGCCTGTTGTAGGAATACCGCCGATCGTATGGCCCCCAAGGTCCAATCCTGGCGGCAAGCCCGAACCGGCGGCCGGCACCCAGCTCCACGAATAGGGCGTTAGTCCTCCGGTGGCACTCAGAGGGAAGCCGTAGACTGTCCTCCAACACGAGATTTTTTGGGTACAAGCGCAGCCCGGTGTACAGACCAAATGAGGGCTGTACTTCGACCCCACGGTGCCATCCGGCGGGGCAGCAGGCGGGATGGAGAGTGGCGCGATGCTCGCCGCGACAGACGCATCGCGCGAAGCCGCGCCGCCGCCTCCAGTGCACTGCAGGGTGTATTTGATCGTCCCCGGCGCAGCCGGTGTAACCGTCGCTGAGCCGCTGGCCAGCTCGGGACCGGACCAATCATTCTGGCTCGGGCTTGCGGAGGCAGAGCAGGAAGTCGCATTAGTGCTCGACCAGTTGAGCGTCACCTTTTGGCCCAGCGTGACGCTGCTTGGTGACGCTGAAATTACGACGGTCGGCTTATCCGGTGGAGGTTGTAGTCTGCCGGCGCCCCCGCACGCATTTAGCCCTGCACACAAGATAGCCACCCATCCCAAGGTTCCCTTCATATGGCTCCCCATGACACGCGGCCTGTTCACCAGGTGGCGCGTCATCCTGATAGTCGCCACGATGTCGGATTACTGTTTTGCTGAATACCAGGATGGTCTGCGCAGTCTTGCCAGAGGCATCCGCCTTCTGATCTTCACCTTCTGAGCAGGTAAGCGTGAACAACGCCATCCGGACTGGTGTATCGTCCTACCATGTTTCCTCTGGGGCTAGCCGCGTTCGTGTAGGTTGAAATCGATCCCGGAAAATCGATTTGAGTACATACACCGTCTTGCACCAAAGCGCCGTGCTGGTGCCCATCGGGGCTATTGAACCCACCGGTCAGTTCCCCGGCCGAATTAAGCCCGCTGAGAAAGAGATTGGTATATCCGGGGCAATCAATTCCCTGAAAATGTCCTCTCGATAACAGAAATCCGTGGACGCCAGTGCCGTCGAAATAGCCACCAACAATGCGATTACCGATCATCATGGTGGGAAGGGTCGCGGACGCGCCGGGGTAATTGATTGCCCGGAACCTGCCGTTTCTGAGTAGAAAACCGTGCAGGTTGCCACTCTGGTCAGCTTCAATCCCGACGATATCCCCCGCCGGGCTGATGCCGTAGGCAACGGTGAACTGTGCGCCAGGGTAGTCGATCGTGGTGAACTTGCCGGCGCTCAGCAGGAACCCATGCAGTATGCCGTCGGCACGGTTGAAGCTGCCAACGATCAGGCCGCCTGGATTGATCCACGCTGCGATCGTGAGAGTAGCGCCCGGGACGTCGATAGAGGCGAACCGACCCCTACTTCGCAGAAAACTGTGAACGACGCCGTCACTGCTGGTGTATCGTCCCACGATGTCGCCGTCTGGCGTGATACTGGCTGCCTCAGTATCAATGGCTCCCGGGTAATCGAAAGAAACGAAGCGACGGTCTGCTCCTGCCTGAGCTTGAATCAACAGCATCATTGCCACTGCTGCGAGCACATGCCACACTGTTTTTCCATTTGCTTTCACAATTTTCCCCTTCCGTCTCATTCCTGAACTGTGTTACCGAACCATGAGCGTGATGGCCCTGGAATGCTGTGTCGATCCTGACGTGCCTATGATCGTTACTGTGTAAGTGCCGGCCGGAATATCCTGAACGTTCGCCTTCCGCCACTCTTGTCAGACTCGCCTAGTCTTCCCGCAAGAACAGCCGTTCAGTTCCTGGGAAACTGCTTCGTCTCATCGAGGGTGATCACCACCGGAACATTGGTGCCATCCGGCAGAGTCAGCGACTGAAAAATCGCTCGCGCATGGTTGATGTTGTTGTCATAGGTCACAGCGAGAACAGCGGTGCGCTGCAGTTGGCCATTTACAAACACGCTGATAGTCGCAGTGCCGGTGCAGTCTTTATTCGTGCTGACAGTGCCTCCGATGTCCTCCATCCCTGAGCTTCCAGCCACACTGCGTGTCTGGCTGCCGGTAATATTGCCCGCTGCGTCCAAGACAAAGTGGCCTACCGATGCAGCCGGCAACGGTCCACTCGGGGTCAAGATGGTTCCGGTGTAGGTGTACGCCCATTTTCCGGCTGTGGCTTCTGCCGAGCAGTGGCTGGCTTCCGCTTGCAATGGGGCGAGGGCCACGCCCCAGCTGAGCGCCAGACAAGCGAAGGTTATCGTTCTTGAAGCGATGAGTCGTTTCATACCCATTCTCCGGCTTTCGTTTTTGGAATAGGGGCGGCTCGCGGCGAACGAAAATTTCGCGCTGAGCGGCCCGACGCCATGTTTATCGCGCAAGCTTGTCTTGTAGGTCCTGGGGGATGCCCGAGTTTTGGGCGAGGTTTTGCCGAGGTCGACGGAGATTCAAAGACTTGCAGTTCGGGTCTATAATCGTTCCCACGTTTGGGGTGTCGCCATGAACGGCGACTTGCGCGTTGGGATGTGGTTGGTCCAGCCCGGCCTGAACACCATCTCCCAGAACGGTACAAGCCGACAGTTAGAGCCGAAAGTGATGGAGGTACTAGTATGCCTGGCCCATCACCCCGGTGAAACCCTTCCTAAAGAACACCTCTTAAAGACCGTCTGGCCGGACACATTTGTGTCGGACGACGTTTTGGTGCGGTCGATATCCGAGATACGGCGCGCTTTCGAGGACGACGCCAGAGAATCGAAGTTCATTCAGACAATCCCCAAGCGAGGGTACCGGCTGATTGCTGCCGTCGAACGGGTTAATGGAACGGCACAGGCGACGGCCGCAGATTCTTGGCCTGCCGGGACTGAGGCAGAGTCTGTCCATAAGAAGAGGAATCTGCGAATCGGGCTCTTGATCGGGATCACCGCGACGGTAGCGCTGCCGGGGTTGGTCGCGCTGATGCCCGCAGATAAGTGGCGAGGATTGAGGGGCAAGCCGGAGTTGGCACCGATTCGTTCGATAGCTGTGATGCCGCTTCAGAACCTCTCCTGCGACCCGTCCCAGAACTACTTCGCGGACGCGATGACTGAGGAACTGATTACGGAACTTTCTCGAATCAAGGCGCTCCGGGTAATCTCCCGCACCTCCGTCATGCGTTACAAGAAAGGATGCGGCGAAGGTCACAGCCATGATAAGTCTCTGGCCGAGATCGCACGCGAGTTAAATGTGGAGGGAGTCGTAACGGGTTCGGTGTTGCGCTCCGGCGACCGGGTACGGATTACAGCGCAGCTGGTCAACGCACCAAGAGACACGAACCTGTGGGCGCAGACCTACGATGGAGACCTGCGGGACGTGCTCGCCTTGCAGAGTACAGTGGCGGCCGCAATCGCCAGGGAAGTTAATGTGGAGGTGACACCACAGGAACAGGCGCAACTCGGAAAAGCCCGGCCGGTAAACCGCAAGGCTCTCGACGCTTACCTCGAAGGGCAAAATCATTTCCAGGAATCCTTTGAGCTGGCAATCCAGAAGACTGGATGGCCAACGCGGAGCGAAGAAGAATACAGAAAGGCTTTGGCTTTCTTCCAGCTGGCAATACAGGAAGATCCGGAATACGCGCCGGCGTATGTGGCTCTATCGCAGGTCTGGCGAACACCATGGGTCCGGGGAGGTATGGACCTGGAAAAGGCTAGAACTGCACTGGAGAGAGCTGTTGAGTTAGACGACACGCTTGTTCAGGCTCATCTGCAAATGGCCTATCTCCAGGAGGCCAACGGCGAGTGGAACGCAGCAGAAAGGGAATTTACCCGGGTCCTGGAGATCGCGCCCGGCTCAGCGGAGGGTCATGAACAATATGCTCACTACCTGGACGGAGTGGGGCGGAGAGAGCAAGGATTGCTGGAGCACGAATGGGCTCAGCAGCTTGACCCTGAGACCGACCACATACCGACTTTCAATCTTTCGCCCCGTGAGCGTGTGCAACGGAAACGTGCTTACATGGCGACCCACTTACTGATCCAGGGGGATAGCTGGGAGCTGGGACACCTTTCCTATGAAGCAGGATTTTACAGAGACGCGCTCGACAACTGGACGTCGGTGTTAGATCACTATGGATGGACAGAGTTGGCCGGCCGAGTTCGACGCTCGTACCGCCCTAACAACCCCATGCTAGCGGCGAAACAATTGGGGCAGGAAATCGAGAAGGCAGCCAAAAACCATTGGTTCCCGCCGGGCTTAGAGGCCGACTTCTACGCGGCCACGGACGACCGCGATCATGCGTTTGCCTGGCTGCAAAAATGTTACCAACAGAATGATTATCAGTGCCTGGGCAATCTCAACACCGAGCCCTGGTTCGATAGCTTTCATTCCGACCCGAGATTTCGGGACTTGGCGCGGCGCGCCGGATTGCCCCAGTAATGTTCTGGAATGTTTGGGTCTTTTTAGTAAAGTAGGATTTTTCTATTCGCATTAAGGTGCGTCGTGAATAATTTCCGAGTGGGGACATGGTTGGTCCGGCCGGGCCTGAATACCATCTCCCAGAACGGGACAACCCGACAGCTGGAACCGAAGGTGATGGAAGTCCTGATGTGCCTGGCCCATCACGCCGGCGAAACCCTTCCCAAAGAACAATTCTTAAAGACCGTCTGGCCGGACACATTTGTGTCGGACGACGTCCTGGTGCGGTCGATATCCGAGATACGGCGCGCCTTTGAAGACGACCCGCGGAAATCAAAGTTCATCCAGACAATTCCCAAGCGGGGTTACCGGCTGGTGGCGCCAGTTGTGCTGGTGAACGGGAATGCCGGCCTTGCGACCGAGGTCTCGAAATCAGCCGAACGGGTGAAGCACTCGGTCTTCGCGAGACGTAGTTTGCGGATTTGGGTCGTGATCGGGATTACAGCCACGATTGCGCTGCTGGCGATACTCGCCCTGATGCCTGCGGATGTGTGGCGAAAGCTCGCTGGGAACGGTGAGGTCCCCCGGATTCGTTCCATCGCCGTTCTGCCCTTGCAGAACCTCTCGGGTGATCAATCGCAGGAATACTTCGCCGACGCCATGACGGAGGAACTGATCACTGAGCTTTCGCGCCTGAGCGCACTCCGCGTTATCTCACGGACTTCGATCATGCGCTACAAAAAGACATACAAGCCCCTGCCGGAAATTGCGCGGGAGCTAGGAGTGGACGGGATTGTCACCGGATCTGTGCTCCGTTGGGGTGACCGGGTGCGGGTTACGGCACAGTTGATCTATGCGCCCCGAGATTCGAACCTGTGGGCTCAGACCTATGATCGCGACTTGCGTGACGTTCTTACTCTCCAGAGTTCGGTGGCGAGCGCGATCGCTGATGAAATTCACGCGAAGATGACGCCTGAGGCACAAGAGCATCTGAAGAGTCTCCGCCCGGTCAATCGCAAAGCCCTGGATGCGTATTTGGATGGAAAACGCTACCTTGAAGACTCCAATAACCTTGCGTACGGCAAGACGGGATGGCCAAAGCCGAGTGAAGCAGAGTTCAGGAAGGCGGTTGCGTTCTTCGAACAGTCCACCCATGAAGACCCGGATTACTCACCCGCCTACGTCGGATTGTCGCAGGCGTGGCAAGTGTGCTGGCTCCCAGACTTGGCCGATCTGGGAAGAGCCAAAGCGGCGGCGGCCAAGGCAGTAGAGCTGGACGGTGGGTCGGCCCAGGCGCATCTCCAGCTGGCCCACATGTTGATTCTGTATGACCGAGATTGGACGGCGGCCGAAAAGGAATTCGTACGGGTTCTGGAGATTGCTCCGAGCTCTGCCGCGGGCCATGACGACTATGCCGGCTATCTGGAGAATCTCGGGCGGCGGGAGCAAGCGCAACGTGAGTATGAATGGGCCCAGCAGCTGGATCCAGACGCCGTGCATGTCCCCGACTTCAGTCAATCGCCCTACCAGAAAGTCGAAGAAGGGCGCCGATACATGGCAACTCACCCCGTTACCCCAATTGATAACTGGCTTCTCGCTCAAGCTCTTTACCAAGCCGGAATGCATAAAGAGGCGGTGGACAATTGGACGCTGGTGATGGACACCTACGGCTGGACGGAAGAGGCCGAGAGGGTCCGGCGCGCCTACAGTACGGCCGATCCGAAGCGTGCAGCGATGCAAATGAGCCGAGAAATCGAGGAGATTTCCAAGTATCACTGGCTGCAACCCTCCTTCATGATTGAATTTTATTTCGCCCTTGATGACCAAGAGCACATACTGACCTGGCTGGAAAAGGGAGTCGCCGAGCACGAATGGGACACGGTGTTTTCGCTGGGCGATAAATCGCTGGGCGATAAGGCGTACGGCAACCTCCGCTCCAACCCCAGGTTTCAAGAACTTATGCGGCGCGCAGGGCTTCCGCCTTAAGGGTTGGTTTATGAGAACCGTGGTCAAACTCCAGTGGCTCATCGCGGCCTTCCTCTGGGCGCTTTTCCCGACCTGTGCGCAAACGCAGGGTACAGGAGAAATTGGTGGCGCCATTCGTGATGCGCAGGGCGCGGTGATCGTTAACGCCGCGATTCAATTGGAGAATATCGCCACTGGCGAACGGCGCTCCACGGCGTCCGATACCTCCGGCAATTACGCGCTAGCTTTTCTTGCCCCCGGCGTTTACGAGTTAGACGTCTCCTCCCCAGGGTTCGCGAACGGGCGTTTCAGCAGCCTGCGCGTCGGCATCAATCAACTCACGACGGTTAACGTCGCACTCTCGGTCGCAAGTACTTCATTTGAGGTGACGGTCAGAGACACCCCCCCGCTAATCCAATCCGATGGTCCCCAACTCGCGACGGAGTTGGAGGCGAAGGCCGTATCGAACCTGCCGCTGCCCACCCGCAACTTCCTGCAACTGGCGACGCTTGCGCCGGGAGTCTCCGTGGAACTCACCAATAACAGCGCTGTCGGCCGCAACTCGCCTAATTTTTTCGTGAACGGCGCACGCAGCGAGCAAAACAATCTGCTGCTTAATGGCGTGAATGCCAACGACATCTATGGGCACGACTTCGCCGCAGTTGCGATTCCGGCACCGGAGAGCATTCAAGAGGTTGTGGTGCAGACCTCGATGTACGACGCTTCGTTGAAGAGCGCTGGCGGAGCCAGCATTGAGGTGACCACGAAAAGCGGAACGAATCGGGTGCACGGCAGCCTGTACGACTATCTCCGCAATGACGCGCTCAATGCCAATGACGCCAATCTGAAACAGGCGGGCGTCGCCCGGCCTGTGCTGCGACGGCAGGTTTACGGTGCTACTCTTGGCGGTCCGATCCGCAAAGACCGGGCCTTCTATTTTCTTTCTTATCAGGGCGTCCGCGAGACGAACGGCGCTACCGACCAGAGCATTTACAAGAGCGTCCTGATTGCTCCCGGTCTCACCGACGACCGCTCGGAAGCAACCCTGCTTAGCACCTTTCAACCCAAGTTGCCTGACGGCATCACCCCTGCGACGTCCATCAATCCCATTTCGCTGGCACTTCTCAACGCCAAGCTGACCAATGGAGACTACCTCATCCCCACGCCGCAGCAAGCTGACGGACGCGTCTCCGGCACAGCCCCATCCACCTACCACGAAGAACAATTCAATGCCAACTTCGATTTTCATCCCAGACCGCAAGACACGCTGGCGACAAAGTTCTTCTTCGACGATGCTCCAGAATTTGACGCGCTGGGCGGATTCGCTCCCGGCGAAGTCGCGTTCGGCGGCACGATCCTGCCCGGCTTCGGACTACATCTGGCAAACGACAACCGCCTTTTGTCCGTTGCCTCCGTGCATACGTTTAGTCCAAGCACCTCGAACCAGGCCAATGTTGGTTTCAACTTCCTTCGCAATCGAGCGATCCCACAGGAATCGCTATTGGATTCGAGCATCGACATTCAGCGTCCGACTGCTGCGGATTTTCCCGGCTTGCCGAATATCCTTTTGGATCGCCAGAATGGAGCGGCATCGCTCGGTTCGGAGTGGATTACTGTCAATGACGCTTCCACATATTCCTTGTCCCTTGGCGATATCCTCTCGCTTCGCCGAGGCAGGCACAACATCCGCCTAGGCGGTGAGTTTCGCCGCTACTGGTGGGACGTTCACGCAAATGTCAATACTTACGGAGAGATCGACTTCCCCACCTTCAACGACTTCCTGATCGGCAACTCCGATTTTTCCTCGATCGGCGTGGGACTCAGCCTCCGTCATTTCCGGACGAGCGACTACAACTTCTTCGTGCAGGACGACTGGAAGTTGTCTCGCAAGATCACACTCGACTTGGGTTTGAGATATGAGTTGAACCTGCCGCCATACGAGACGAACGGATTGATTGGCGGCTTTGATCCGGCGCTGTACCGCCCGCGCATGGAGATCGGGTCCGATGGCTTGCCGGTAGGACCACCCACCGGCGGCATCGTGATGGCTGGGAATTCGCAGTACGTCTTGCCCGATGTTCTCAAGGTCGACAAGCGGGTAGTGAACAGCGTAGCCCCGAGGAATCTTGGTCCGCGGATCGGCATTGCCTGGTCGCCGCTGAATTCCGGCCGGCTGGTTTTGCGTGGCGGCTACGGTATCTTCTTCTCGGAGCCGTCGTTTTTCTATCTCGCCTGGGACTACTTCTCGCCGCCGTTCTATCAAAACTTTGTGTCTTCCGGGCACACCTTCGCAAATCCTTTTCCTGACGTGCCGGCAGAAAGTAGCTTTCCGCTCATTCAGACAGGGTATGCTTTGGCCACGAGCCCGTTCGATCCAAATCTCCGCACGCCGTATTTTCAGCACTTCAATGCTAGCGTTCAATACGAACTGGTACCAGACACGGTGTTGCAAGTCGCTTATGTCGGTTCGCGTGGAGTACGACTGTTTCGCCAAGTAGCCATTAATCAAGCCCGGGTTGCGAGCCCGAATCATCCCATCACGAATCAGGTCACTGGAGAACTGATCACGGTCAACACCAACGAAAATGCACTGCTG
>Ga0307471_100002849_pt1 | contig 10104 bp, 8 predicted proteins | sample atmos_gasesAM3C__2_FD_204566 | JGI IMG/M metagenome (GOLD analysis project Ga0307471, IMG submission 204566) | Hardwood forest soil microbial communities from Morgan-Monroe State Forest, Indiana, United States - atmos_gasesAM3C_515 | ecosystem: Environmental > Terrestrial > Soil > Temperate... | reverse complement strand
CGAGAGTTGAAATCACCAGCGCGATAGTCAATCCGAGCAGCCATTTGTGGGTGCGATGTTTAGGCAGGAATGCGTACGAAGACGATTCTGGCGCATTACGAACGCTAGACACGACGAGGCCTCCGCTTCATGGTACTTCTGCTTTTTTGTACTTAACCCCAGGTTCGGCCCAAAGTTGCGCCTCGACTCCAAGGTGCAAACGGCCCCTCACCCCATAACGCTCTGGTAGTTAGACTGATAACGTCCTCGAAAGGTTGCGCCTTCACGAGGCCGGCAGGCTATGTACGGAAGGACATGTCCGCGCAGATGTTCAGAAAGGAAAGACGGAGAAATGTGAAGGGCGAGAGTGAAGCGAAGTACAGGTTAAGACGCAAAGATTCTGATGGCCAGCATCTCCCAAGGTGACATCCCCGCTTGACCTGTCATCCTGAGCGAGGTGAGGCGTTAGCCGAAAGCAGTCGAAAGACTCCGTGTTTGTTGACGGCACTACCGGCCCGAACAACTTTTCTATCACAGGCCCGTCGTCCTTCTCGGCGTCCTCTGCGATCCCTCGGCGCCCTCCGCGGTTAAAAGCTTTTCCTGATCACGATCCGCGCCGTCTACACCCCCACCCCCCGCTCCCGCAAAAACCCCTCCCGCCACTCACGATCCCGAAACGCCTCCGTCCCCCCCGGCCGCGTGGTCGAGAGCGCTCCGGCAAGATTTCCCCAGGCGAGGCAGTTCGCCAGGTCCGCACCCCGCACATACTGCGACAGGAACCCCGCATCGAAGCTGTCTCCCGCTCCCACCGGATCGATAAACTCGCACCGAACCGCGGGCGCTGTAACCCGTTCGTCCCCACGCTGGGCCAGCGCGCCTTCCGCGCCCATCTTCACCACCAGCAGCGGCACCCGCTCCGCCAGCAGCGTCACCGCTGCCTCCAGCTCGTCCGTCCCGGCAATCTTTATCGCTTCCCGTGTGTTCGGCAGAAACACATCCACATACTGCAACAGGTCGAGCAGCCCGCCGCCCCACGTGTCGTCTGGATCATCATTGGTGTCGAGCGAAATGGTCAGCTCCGCCGCCTTGAGCCGCCGAAACAACTCCCCCACGTGCGCCGTCAGCCCGCGCTGCAGGTAGAGCGAGGAAAGATGAAAGTGGCCCGCATCCGTGAGGTAGTCGAAATCGAGATCGTCCAGGCTCAGGTCGAAGATCGTTCCCGGATAGGTCAGAATGTTGCGCTGAAGCGCGCGCTGCAGGATCACCGTCAGACCGGTCTGCTTGTCGGTGACGCGCCGGATCTTATCGACGTCCACGCCGCTCGCCGCCAGCCGTTCCACCGCAATCTTTCCCAGCGGATCGTCCCCGATGCGCGAAACGAAACCGACCCGGCATCCCAGCGCGGCGAGGTTATGCGCCACGATCGCCGACGAGCTGCCCAGCGTCAGCATCATCCGCTCGGCCAGCAACTCCCGCTCCGGCGGCAATTCCTGCGGCAGCCCGTACAGGATCAGGTCAAGATTCAGTTCCCCGGCGATCGTAACGTCAAATCGCGGCATGTTCCGACGTTTCCTGGGAATCCTCTTCCAGCACCACCACGCGGCTCAGATGGCGCGGCTTGTCCGGATCGAATCCTTTCTTGATCCCGGTGTAGAGTCCAAGCAACTGCGCCGTGAGCACGTACAAGGGAAGCCGGGCCGCTTCCGGAGCGCCGGCCCCAAGTTCCACCACGAGATCCGCCGCCGCTCGGGCCCGCTCATCAGCACGGTTCGCGACCACCAGCGTCGTGCCTCCCAGCTTCTTCACTTCTTCCAGCACTTCAAGCTCCCCCGAATATCCTGTCTCGGAGAGCAGGAACACGATCAGGGTCTCCCTGCCGACGATCGACTTAGGCCCATGCCGGAATTCAAGCGTGTGGAAACTCTGCCCGTACGACACCGACATCTCCGTCAGCTTTAATGCCGACTCGCAGGCAATTCCGTAGAGCGCGCCCTGTCCCAGGCAAACGTAGTCGGCAAAACTGTGCCCGCTCACGAACTCGCGCAGCCGTTGCGGCAAGGTGCCGAGCAGTTCTTCGCCGCATTGCGCCAGTGAGCGCTGCGCCGACAAAAAGTCTTGCTCTCCGCAGAGACTGGCCGCCACCCCCTGCAAAGCCATCAGCATCGACGTGAACGAGCGCGTCATCACCGTGCTGCGTTCGTCAGCCGCCGGAAGCACGATCGTGCTCGTGACCAGTTTCTCCAGCGCCTGGCCCGGAGCGCAGCTGATGCCCAGCGTGGGAATGCCGCGTCCCGCGAGCAGTTCCGCCGCCTTCAGCACCTCGGAGGTACGCCCCGACCGCGAAACCAGCACCGGAACGAAATTGCTCTTTGCCGCCAGTACCAACTCCGGGAACAGCAGCAGTTCCGACGCGGCCACCGCCTGTGCCCGCATTCCTGTCAGCGTGGTCAGGGTCGCGGCCGCGGCCTGCGCCACGTAGTAACTCGACCCGCAACCGATGAACATCCACTCCTGGGCTTTCGCGTAGCGCTCGACCGTCGCCTTCAGCGCACCGCTCGCCTCCAGGTCGCGCAGCGAAGTCTGCCAGCATGCCGGCTGGCTCAGGATCTCTTCCAGCGTGAACGCGCCGTGGCTTGACGCCGCTTTCCCGCTGCTCGGTTTGTCAGACAAGCGTCACCTCAATGCCCGCTTTCTTGAGCAGGCGCACATCCGATTTCAGAACGCCTCGATCCGTCACCACCTGGTGCAACGCCGAAGGCGGCACGATCAGCGACAGGCTTCTGCGTCCGAACTTGCTCGAATCGCACACCGCCACCGTGCGCTTCGCGACCTCCACCATCACCCGGTTTACCTTGGCTTCCAACAGGTTGGGGGTACTCAACCCGTATTGCACATCGAATCCATCCACCCCGAGGAACAGAACATCCGCGTTGAGCCGGTGCAGCGTTTCTTCCGCGATGGGCCCGACCAGCGAAAATGAATTCTTGCGCAACGTGCCGCCGGTCAGAATCACCTCCACCGCCGTGCCCGATAGCTCGGCCGCGATGTTCACCGCGTTGGTTACAACCGTAAGGTTGTGAAAGTGGCGCAGCGAGTGCGCAATCGCCGTGGTCGTGGTCCCGGAATCCAGAATCACCACCTGCCCTTCCTGCACCATGCCCGCCGCCGTTTGGGCAATGCGCAACTTCTCTTTCCGGTGCAGTTTCTCTTTTTCCCGCAGCGTCGGATCTTCGAGCGCGCCTTCGCGCGCCGGCAAAGCACCGCCGTGCGTGCGGTGAATGAGCCCGTGCGCGTGCAGTTCCTCCAGATCCTTGCGAATCGTAACCTGCGACGTTTCGAACCGCCGCGCCAGGTCCAGCACCAGCACCCGCCGGTCGCGATTCAGAATTTCAAGAATGGCCCGTCGGCGCTCTTCATTCAGCAAGCATGCCCTCTCCCCAAGGCCCAGGGACGCTGCTTTCCCTTCGCTTTCTTTTTATATCGTTTACTTTCGTTTGTCTAGGAAAAATGAAAGTCAGGAGAGACGCGCTCCGCCCCGGATCGCGAGCCTGCGCGGACCTCGGCAACGGGCGGGGGAACAAAGATTCGCTTCCGGGCGAGCGTACAGCCCGCAAGCAGAACTATATTTGCAAGCGCACGACTGTGCTGCGGAAGATGGGATTCGTATCAGGGCATGCCTTCAGGCGCACCGCAAAGCCGCAAAAAATCAACCCGGTTTCAGCCGCCGTCGCGACTGCTCCCAAAGGCCGACCTTGAAGGGAACGTCTAACCCGGAGATTCCGACAATGATCGCAGGCAGCGCGCTCAAGCCCCGTCGCCGCGCAGCACGTCCCGCACCTTCCGCGACAGCACCTGCAGCGTGAACGGCTTCTGCAGGAACGCCGCCCCGGGCTCCAGCACGCCCTCGTGGATGATCGCGTCCTCGGTGTACCCGGAGAGATACAGCACTTTGATTTCGGGACGCGAGGCCGTTACGCGGTGCGCCAGTTCGCGCCCTCCCATGCCCGGCATGACGACGTCGGTCATCAGCAGGTCGATGGTTCCCTTGTGCGCTTCTGCAGCCTGCAGTCCCGCCTCGCCGTTCTCCGCCTCGATTACCTTGTAACCCTTGCCGGCCAGTGTCTCCCGTACCAGGTGCCGCACCGATTCCTCATCCTCGACCAGCAGCACCGTCTCCGATCCGCCCACCGCAACCTGCGCGTTCTTGGCGGGGCCGGTGTGTTCAGCCGGATCCTCCACCCGCGGCAAATAGATCCGGAATGTCGTTCCGCGCCCCAGGTCACTGTGCGCGAATATGTAGCCTCCGCTCTGCTTCACGATCCCGTACACCGTCGACAGCCCCAGCCCCGTGCCCTTACCTTTCTCCTTCGTCGTGAAGAACGGCTCGAAGATCCGGGACTGCGTCTCTTTATCCATCCCGGCTCCGCTATCGGAAACGGTGAGCAGCACATACGGCCCCGGCTCGATGAGAGAATGTTCCCGCCGAGCCGGATCGATATCCTTCTGGCTGGTCTGGATGACAATCTTCCCGCCTCCGGGCATCGCGTCCTTGGCGTTGACCATCAGGTTCATGATCACCTGTTCCAGTTGCCCCGCGTCGGCGCGCGTGTGCCCGACGTTCGGGGCCAGCTGGGTCGTCAGCTCAATCGTCTCGCCCATCAACGGCCGCAGTAGCCGCTCCATGTCCGACACGATCGCGTTGACGTCCACCACCTTCAACTCCAGCATCTGCTTCCGGCTGAACGCCAGCAGCTGCCGCGTGAGCGTCGTCGCCCGGTCGGCCGCCTGCTGAATCGCCTGCGCCTTTGGTTGCAGCGGATCGTCCGCCTTGAACTGTTCCAGCAGCACTTCCGTATACCCGCTGATCACCATGAGCAGATTGTTGAAGTCGTGCGCCACGCCGCCCGCCAGTCTCCCCACCGCTTCCATCTTCTGCGCCTGCCGGAACTGATCTTCCAGCGCCCGCCGTTCCGTGATGTCCTCCGCGATCACTTCCAGCACCCGGTCAAACTCCTCCGCCGTGCTCCCGGCACGCCCGCTCAACCGCACCGTGATGGCGCCCCCGTCCCGGCGTTTCCATTTCACTTCCGCGCCGTCCAACCGCCCCTTGCGCTGGAACTCCTGCATCAGCCGCGCGTGCTCCCCCGGATCGAGAAACACCTCGCGCTCCGGATCCAGCGCCAGCACATCTTCTGCCGACTCGTAACCCAGCATGCCGATCAGCGCCGGGTTCACATCCAGAAACCGCCCGTCCACGCTCGACCGGTAGATGCCGTACACCGCGCTCTGGACCAGCGACCGGTACCGCGCCTCCGACCGCCGCAGCGCTTCCTCGTGGCGTTTGTGATCAATCGCGCTCGCCACCTGCTGCGAAACAAACGTCAGGATCTCCTTGTCCCGATCTCCGAAGCGCACATCCTGGCTGTAGCTCTGTACCACCAGCGCGCCGAAAGTCTGATTCCCCGCGCGCAGCGGCACTCCCAGCCAGTCCACCGAGGGCGCGCCTATCAACTCCACTTTCCCTTGCTGCACCAGCCGGTCAAACTCTTCTGGCGAGGCCAGCAACGCTTCCCCCGTGCGCAGCAGGTATTCGGTCAGCCCTCGCCCCAACGGCTTCGGCGCCGGGGCCGCATCCTGCTCATCCACAAAGTGCGGAAAACTCAGCAGCTGGGTTTCACGGTCGTACAGCGCAATATAGAAATTGCGAGCGTTCATCAGCTCGCCCACGATGTTGTGGATGGACGCGTAAAAGCCCTGCAGATCCTCGGCCGAACTGGTGCGCTCGGCAATGCGATACAAAGCCGAACTCAGCGTCTGCGCCCGTTTGTGCTCGTCGATGTCGCGGTACAATGCATAAATCCCCACTTGCTTTCCATCAACCGTCACCGGCGCGCACGAAACCGACACTTCCACCGCCGTCCCGTCCTTCCGCTGGCGTGTCGTCTCCAACACAACTCGCTGCCCCTGCTCGACCACCTCGCGGATCCAGTTGCTCTCCACACGCAGGTCAGCCGGCACGATCAGCGCTTCCAGCGGCTGACCTAACGCCTCCTCCGGCGTATACCCAAACAGTTTGCTGAACTCAGAATTCACCCGCGTGATCTGGAAGTGTGTGTCCAGAATGCTGATCGCCTCTGACGCGCACTCCACCAGTTGTTCCAGGTAGGCTCTTTGAATGGCAGGATCGTTTTCGTTCCAGGCGGGCGTCCACTCCCGGCGTATCTCTCCCCGAGCGACCATGACAGGCGAAGTCCCGCGCCGCAACGCCTCTTGCAGCTGCCGGGCGCGCACCAACTCCACGGAATGAGCAGGCTGGGTGACGTCATCACCCATTGCAGAAATCCCCTCCCGACCCAAGCTCGTTCTCCGATGGTAGAACTGGCAAGCGATTACTAGAAAGTTACGGAGGTAATTCTCAGGCAGGAAATCCACCTTGCAGATCGTCATGCGTGGACGAGTTCAGAGCCCAGGCTTTTCTCTGCGTCCTCTGCGGCACTTCTCCGCGACCTCAGCGGTAAAAAGCCTTTGCTTGCCCGGTTCTACGACCCCGCCTCCAGCATCTGACAGACCCGTTCCAGCGACATTCGCTGCTGCGGCGTCGGCGTCAGGAACTCGAACCCGTAGTGCAGTCCAATGCGGTAACGGACAATCGCCCGCAACTTCAACGGATACGGGCTCAAAGGCAGCGGGAATTCCATGGACACCACTTCGCCCGGTTCCAGGTCGCCGGTCAGTGTCGCGCCGATGCCGTCCAGCCCCAGTTCCGTCGATCGCCCCCACAGGTAGCTCACGCTGCCCGCGCGGAACACCTGTACGTTGATCCGCACATCCATTCCGTGACGCGGGTAGCGCCGCGTGTAGGGCGCTGTCTTCTTCCGACTTGGAGCGCGGCCGCTCATCTCGCTATTCCGTCAACCCGTGCTGGCTAGTTCCCGTGCAGCGGATACCCCGGCTCAAACGGCACTTTGCCGCCGATTTTCATCACATCCACCGAGCTGTTGATGGCGTACACATCCACCAGTCCCACCGCGCCCGGAGTCGCCGCCACCTTGCGCACCAGTTCGTCGTCGGAGCTCACGACGACGATTGCCGGATGATTCGTCCGCCCATGATTGGCCGATGTGATCAACTCGCTCGTCGCCTCCGGAGTCATGGAGTAGATCTTCTCTACCACCATCTTCATGTCGGGCGAAGCCGGGTCGCGCACGATCAGGGTCACCGTCTTGCCGTCGGGCCAGCGATTGGTCTGCGCCTTGCACAGCTTCACCAGCTCTGCCAGGGTTACCGCCGAAACCGAGCTCCCCTTGTTCGCGATCAAGGCAATATCTTTTGCCTGCGCCAGCGTCCCGCTTAGCCCGAGGAACAGAAATATAAGTACACGTCTTAGAAGCACGGCGCTCTCCGGTCGGTGTCCGCGCCGGACACTAGGCTGATTCTCTTCGAACTCCACCCTCCGCTCAACCGCAGAAAGGTCATGTACCTCCAGAAGCAATAGGAATACCGGACACCTCGTCAGCCGCCGTTCCGCGAAGGCGGCAGCCGCGGCAACTTTTTTGACACCGGCTGCGTACACTAAAATGGCTGCCAACAGCCCTGCGGAGGCTCGCCATGTTCTGCAATGCGTGTGGGACTGAACTTCAGGCCGGTTTCAACGTCTGCCCCAAGTGCGGCAAGCTCATCGGGGACCCCGTGAGCTATGTCACGCGGACCCGCTTGCGGAGCCATTTGCCCACGCTCGGGACCTTGTGGATCGTGGCCGGCGCGCTCTTCCTGATTCCCGCCCTCATCCTGATGTTCATCAGTGGGGCCGCGCAATTCCTGATCCACGAGAATGCCATCGCCCGCGTGCTCGGGCCGCTGGTGCTGACGTTGATCGGAGGCAGCATCCTGCTCGTCGCCGTCGGAGGCATCCTGGTCGGCTGGGGCCTGCGCAACCGCGAACCCTGGGCCCGCACCGCCGCCATCGTCCTCGGCATCCTGGCGCTCTTCCATCCTCCCTTCGGCACCGCGCTAGGCATCTACACCCTCTGGGTCCTCTTGTCCGACGACGGCGGGACGGAATACCGCCGCCTGGCGAGCGCCACGTGATGCACCACTCCCCGCTGGCCACTCCCCTAAACCTGTCATCCTGAGCCAAGTGAGGCGAAGCCGAACGCAGTCGAAAGACCCCATGTTTGCCTGCGGTACCACCCGCTCAAATAACTTTTTCTACCACTGCCCACTGCCCACCGCCCACCGCCCTACTCCAACCCGTACAACTTCACCGCGTTCCCCCGCAGCACCATGCGGGCGATCGCGAGCGCCCGCTCCCGCGTGATCTCCCGATCATTCACCATCCCGGTCAGCGCAATCGCCAAGGCGCGCCGTGCCGTAAGATTCGTCGAATACCCGATCACATCCCAATCCATCTCCGGAGGCCCCGGCGCCAAATCCGTCCCGTACAGCACTTTTTCCGGAAACCACTCCAGCCATTCCCGGATCACCGCGCTCAACGCCCGCGCCGGCATCAGGAAATCCTGCTCCGAGAAATCCGCATACACATTCGGCTTGGCCAGCAGCGCCGCAACTTCGTGCGTGTACGGCCCCGCGCCCCCATGCAATAGCACGAACGTTGTCTGCCGCAGCGCCGGGTCGTCCAGCACCGACTCCAGTTCCGTCGGCCGCGCCCCCGCCAGGTCAAAGTAATTTCCGCAGCCCTGGCCCGTGTGGATGTGCACCGCCATCCCCCGGCCCCCTGCCTGGCGCGCGATTTCGCGGAACAGAACATCCTGCACGCGCAAAACCTCGCCTCGCAAAGCCGCTCCGCCTTTGGCATAACGCGCGTAAACCCTCTGCGCCTCCGCCCGCTCTTCCGCACCCGACGCCCGTCCGAAATTCAAAGGCCGCAGATAAGCCGCTTCAAACTTGATCGCCGGCGCCCCAGCCTTCTTCTGCGACTCCAGCGTCGGCGTGACGACCTTGCTCACGTACTCGTCCAGTGTCTCCGGCAGCACCGTCACACCCGCCTGCGCCAGGTAAGTCTTTAGAAGCTTCGCTTCCTGCGCGTAGAACGCCTTCTTGTCCGGATTGTCGGCCACCGAGTCAGGACTCAATGGCGACATCAGGGCATCATCGAACGGCACCCAGCGGAAGCGCGGCGGGTTCAGTCCACGTCCCATGGCCACGCGGTTCGCAAACAAATACTGAATGCCGACCTGATCCAGCACCCACGCCGGGAAGTTGTCGCCCTGCTCCCGCATCACCCGCTCGCGCGCCGCAATCAGTTCCTTCACATGCGCCGGATCGCGATCGTCGTACCTGTACCCGTAGAGTTTCTGCCAAGCCTCCAGAAACTGCGGATTCTCCGCCCGCGCCGCCAAAGTATCCGCCCCCGCCTCGATCACATCACAAGGCAGCGCATCGAAATCCCGGTCCACCTCGCCCGCACCGACCACCTTGCCCACATGCGTGTGATTGTCCACCGCCTTGATCTGGTTGATCTCAGCCAGAAGCGAAGGATCCGGCGCAATCTGCGCGACGAGCGGCGACAGAAACGTCACGCCCAGAATGATGGTTGAAACGAGACTTGCGACGATGCCTCTCACACAATTTCTCCTCCTCCGCGAGATAGTCAGCCTTAAGGGTGTGCGCCCATTTGGAATGGTCCCGAGAGTGTGTGCCTAATTTGAATTGTCATCCTGAGTGAAGTGAGGCGTCAGCCGAACGAAGTCGAAGGACCCCTGCACTAGCGGGCATTATCTGTGCTGTAGTGATTTTTTCAGCCACGGTCCGATATCGAGCCGTGCCAACGAGCGACGACCGACGACGACGAACGACCAACTACCAACTACCAAGGACCAACGCCCCCTAGCGACTAGCGACTAGCGACTGATTTTCCGCCAGCCTCCGCAACGACTCCCCGTACGGCGCTCGCGCAATCCCACGCTCGGTGATGATCGCGGCCACGTACTTCGCCGGGGTCACGTCGAACGCCGGGTTCTCGATCCCCACCCCGTCCGGCACCATCTGCTTCCCCGCAATGTGGCTGACTTCCTTGCTATTGCGCTGTTCGATCGGGATCCCGTCGCCGTCGGCAGTGGCGAGATCAACCGTCGAGATCGGCGCGGCGACATAGAAGGGAATCCC
>Ga0307471_100002848_pt1 | contig 10104 bp, 6 predicted proteins | sample atmos_gasesAM3C__2_FD_204566 | JGI IMG/M metagenome (GOLD analysis project Ga0307471, IMG submission 204566) | Hardwood forest soil microbial communities from Morgan-Monroe State Forest, Indiana, United States - atmos_gasesAM3C_515 | ecosystem: Environmental > Terrestrial > Soil > Temperate... | reverse complement strand
CTGAACAAAACTCGCCAAATACCATGCAAAGTCATGGGGTATGGTGAGGAATAAAGCGCGTGAATCCAACAATATGATATCGGCGGAGAAATCGGCAGTCGCGGGTTCAACTCCCACTCTCGGCTCCAGAATTCCCAATTATCCAAACCGCATGCGAAGTTTCCTTCGCGCGCACATCACTCTGGATGGACTGACCGGAAGGATTGCAAGCAGCGGCGCGCGGTATCGAGTTCCGTAAATCGGCTGCCTTCCTGTTCGATTAGGTAGTATTCCACTCCGCCGGCACTCTCAGCCGCTTCGAAAATGTCTTTCCATTGTGCAGCACCTTCTCCGAACAAGACGGTGTAGCCCTTCGCCGGATCCGGTGACCAATCTTTAAGATGCAGAGAGCGGATTCTCCCCGGATTCGCGCGAATCCACGCCACTGGATCGGAGCCGGCCTCCAGGCAAGTACCCACATCGAGCTGGAGCATGACCGAAGGTTTCGTATTCTTTGCGAGGATTTCGATCGGGCGCTGGTTTTCGGCCGGAGTAAACTCTCGCCGGTGATTGTGGTATCCCGGCCTCAAACCGGATGCTTCAAGTTGATCGGCGGCAGTATTGAGCGTGTCAGCGACCGCCTTCCAGCCGTCCAGGCCGGGTTTCGGGTCCGACGAAGCCATAACTATATATTTGGTGCCCAAAATCAGATTCAAGTCGCGCGCCCGGCCGATTTTCTCGGCGCCCAAGTACGAACTGTTGTTGTGCGTCGAGAAGCATCGGATGCCGAGATCATCCAGCAGCTTTCTCATTTGCTTGGCTTGCGTCTCGGACCAATCGAAATACGGCGCATAGAATTCGACTCCCTGATATCCCATCTCCGCAACGGCGCGCACCGTGCCCTCCGGATCTTTTTTCAATTCCTCGCGGACGGAGTACAGTTCGAGCCCTGTGGGAATGGACTTCGCAGCGCTAGCCGAAAGCGCCCACGGCAGCATTGACGAAAAAGCGAGAAAGGAACGGCGCGAAAGTCTGTGCGGTGGCATGGCTGAATCCTCATGCTAGGCGAAACTGGAGAAACAAATCAATCACCATGAGCATGAGAAAACTGTTTTTGTTATTTGGAGTTTCCAGCGGCAGGTCAGTAGAAATCCCGGGAATTGATTCTCTTTCCGGAAAGTCCGAGCTGCAGCACGTCCATCTGTTCCGGCCGGTCAAAAACCTTCCCCGGAAAGAGCATTTTTGTCAGCAAACGCACGCCGCCAAACGCCGCGCCCAGCACTACGGCCGCCACCATGAACAAAATCGTCGCCAGGATAATCACGACAAGCCTTTTGATTATCGGCGGATCGGTGGCCGTTTGGTGCGGCTCGTTCCACGTCACTTCTGTTTCGTACTTCACCGCATTCCGCAGCGAATCGCCATAAGCCACCGAAGTTGGCCTCAGAATCAACGAGAGCAGGGAAGCCTTGCGTTCAATGGTCGTTCCAGCTTGCTTGGCTGCCGGCGAGATCGCCTGTTCCAAATGCCGCAGGTGCTGTTCCGCCAACTGGGGCGTGGGATACTCGATCAACAGCAGCACGGCTTCCTCATCACTCCGCGTTCGGTAGTGCGCAAGCATCGCCTCTGCGCCCAATTTAAATCCAACTTCATCGGATAGCGCGGCAAACTCTGCCCGGTTCAAATCGGCGGCCGCCGAACGGAAAGCCACTGGACCAAGGGCATAGCGCTCCGACCCCGGAACGCGCCCACCATTCGGCAGGTAATTCGGAATCGGAGGGAGCGGCGCTTTGCCGCTTTTTGTCGCAACTGCCTGAACAAGCGCGTTCAAATCGTCCCGTGACGCGTTTGCCGTTGATTCCAGAACAAGGTCTCCCACTTGAATCAGGACGTGGTCTTTGCTGAAGGCCGCAACCTGGCCCACACGAGTCGGCAACAGTCCCGGCTTTAGCAGGCTGGTGTAAGCCTCATAGGCACTGCTCGGGTCGCGGAACTCGCTGAGGCTTACGGCCAGAGTCTCCGAGCCGTTGGAGTATGGCCGGGTGAACGAACCGATCAATCCCTCTTCCCGCAGCAGGGGCAAGTCTTCCTGACGAGGCACGCTCTTGATTGCCGGCGCGGTGGCAGTCCATTGGCCAAAGCGCGCAGGGAAGGCGCCCTCGATGCCCTTCTGGGCGAACGAATTGGGCGCAGCGGCAAGCGCCATCGACAACGCGGTAATCAGGCAAAGCTCTCGCATCCCGGCTTCTATTAGACACCAACTCCCTAGTTTTGGTTGCGCGATTGCTCAACGGCTGTGGCGGCGGGATGCCCGACGCCTGGCTTCCCCGGCAGATTCATCGTCACGCTGTTCATACTCTCCAGGTAGCTGGCCACACCCTGGTACAGACCTTCGGCCACTTTTTGCCGTTGCTCCGGCTTCTTAAGCAACTGTTCGTCCGCCGCGTTGCTCAGGAAGGAAATCTCCGTCAGGATCGACGGCATGTCCGCGCCAATCAGCACCACAAAGGGCGCCTTCCGCACCCCGCGGTTTTTTACCGGCCTGCTGGTCTTTTGAATCCGCCGGGAGAGAGAATCCTGTACGTCCTCAGCGAGCTCCCTGGACTCATCAATCTTTTCCGTCCTCGCGATTTTCATTACCAGGTCCTGCAGGTCGTGCACGCCCCCTTGGGAGGAAGCGTTTTCGCGGGCCGCCACTTCCATCGCTTCCGTCGAGCCCTTCAGGTTCAGGTAATACGTCTCGATGCCGCGCGCCGCGCGATCCCTACTCGAATTCGCATGGATCGAAATAAACAGGTCGGCCTTGGCCTCGTTCGCGATGCGCGTCCGCTCTTCCAGCGGAATAAAGCTGTCGTCCGAACGCGTGTACACCACGTCCGCGCCCGGCAGCCGCTGCTCGATGATTTTTCCCAGCCGCAGCGCCACGTCCAGGCACAGGTCTTTTTCCATCAACCCTGTCGGGCCGATCGTACCTGTATCGTGGCCGCCATGGCCGGCGTCGATCACAATTCTTCCAATCTTCAAGCCCAGCGTGCGCGTCAGTGTGGACTGCCCGTCGCGCGTCGGCTGCGGCGCGCTCGCCGGCCGGACCAAATCTGGTTTCGTGCTCGTCGCCGTGGTCTTGATTGACTTCGACTTGGAATTCTTCGCGATCGGCGGGGAATTGCGTGCAACCGTCGTGGTATTGTTCGTACTGCTCGAACCATTAGCAGCCCCACCGTTAATCGTTGCATTGATCACGCTCTTGGAATTCGCCGCCGGCTGCACCGAAGGAGTCGAATCCGCCGGGGGCTCCTTCGCCGCCGCGTTCTGGACCGTTCGGGCTCCGTCGTTCGCTCCGGCTGCATTCTCATTCGAATCCTCAAGGCCGATTTTCTGCGCGGCCTTTTCTCTTGCCGTGCGCACGGGTGCCGCGGAATTTCCATACAAATCAATCACCAGTTGCGGCGGATTGCTTGTCAGCGAAGCGGCGTAATCCTTCACTCCGTTTACGTCCAGCACCACGCGCACCACGCCGCCGTGATTCTGCGCCACGCGCACGGCGGTCAGCAGGCCGCCGTCAACGCGGATATTCGCGCGCGCCACTTCCGGCGTAAGCCTCGCCGCGTGCAAATCGAAAAAGACGCGGTCGGGATTCGCGATGCGCCCGGAAGTATATTGCACGCTATCTTCCAGATCGATGGTCACGCGCGTCACATCGCCGCTGACAGACGCGCGAATCCGCCGCACCCGCGGAATCTCCCCCGGTCCTTTGCTGCTTACAGACCTGCCGCCCGAGCGCGCCGGCGCGTTCGCGCGCGGCTCCTCCGTCATTGCCGGTGCCGAATTGGAAGCCTCGGTGTTCGTCGTGGGTGGCGTATCAGCATTCTGCAACAGCGCCAATTCCGCCAGCGCTTCTTGCGCCTCGCGTTTTCGCGGAGAACGCGGATACCGTTTCAGGAAATCTTCATACGTCTTTTTCGCCAGCGCCGAATCGCCCAGCTGCTCGCGTTGCAGCTTCGCCGCGCGCAGAAATGCATCCTGGCAATACTTGCTCGTCGGGTATTCGTGAATCAGGAATTGGTAGGTATCTACAGCCGATTGATAATAGGTTCGCCCAAACCGGTCGCCCATTTCAGTGTAGAGTTCCGCAACGGCCAGAAGGGAATCGGGGACTTCCGCGGCTCGCGGCGTAATCATGGCCACGCGGCGATATCCGGTAACCACCAGCTTGTAATCCGCCAGTGTGCGCTTCTCGGTAGGCTTGCTATTGAGCGCCGCGCGTTGCTCTTCGGCTCGCGCAAATTGCGCGGAGGCGGACTGGCGCTTCAGCGCCGCAGTCGCCGTGAGTTCCGCATTGTTCTTTCCTGCCGCGCCACTGGCAAGGATCAGCGCGCATCCCAGCGCAGTAAAAACCGGCGAAAGACGGGCGAAACTCAGCCGCAAAATTTTTTCCGCCCCAAACATCAGCCTGCATCCCCCAAACGCTACACTACCGCATCCGCGGCTCTTGCTCACTTCAAAATAAATTCAAGTTTCCGGCGCCCAAACTCCGGGTCCCCGAAAACGAGACACTTCCTGCTGCCTGCTCTCTTCTATTCGTTGGTGAATATGATGCGGCCGTCGGCGGCAACGTCTTTGTGGATAGCGTGGGAGTTGACGTAAGCGTCAGCAAGACGTCCTGAGCCCGGCCGGAAGTAGGCGTTCTGTACTTTCTGCACATAGTCGCGCGTCTCTCGGTACGCGGGGACGCCGTGAACTCGGTCCACAGCACCCTCACCCGCATTGTACGCCGCCAGGGCCAGGTCGAGGTTGCCATTGTATCGTTCTAGCAACCACTTCAGATGTTTAACCCCGGCGTCGATATTTTGTTGCGGGTCGAACACGTCATAGGCGCCCCATCGTTGTGCCGTCGTGGGAATCAGCTGCATCAATCCGCCGGCGCCCTTGTGCGACCACGCCCTGGGATTCCAGTTTGATTCCGTTTCGATGACTGCGCGAACCAGCGCGGGATCCACGCGATGCCGGTCCGCCGCTTCTCGGACGATTTTCTCGACGCCGTCGCGGCCGATGTCCACTGCCGGACCGTTGCGTCCCGTAAGAGAAATTTGGGCTGGCATGTAGATGTTGGTGCGCTTCGAGGCAGTGAGCTTGGGAGTTCGCAGCGGTTCGGCGTTGATAAAAAAACGCCGCCCGTCGTCGTCAATGACTTTGGCGATCTGGGCGTTCGCGTTCTTCGAGAAAAACGATGCGACGAAAATCGCGCAAAGCGCCAGCGTCGCTCTGATGAGCCCTGCCGTGTTTGCCGTGCGTTTCATTATTCGACGTTTACCCCGGCCCCGTTGTGGGAAGCCACAACGACATTGCAACCTGCTACGGAATCAGCAGTTTCGAACATTAACCTTCTGCGGTCAATGTTCCTTCCGTACTATAGCCCCCCGCCGAACGGTCTACCCAAGGGAGATCGCCTGGCGAGTGGCCCGTGCTGCGAATCCGTGCTTGCGGGGTGTTAGCCGTTTTAACGGCCGCACTGGAAAGCCGACCGGTCTGATGGTCGCGCTGGAAACTGTCTCCCGTAAGACACAGATCTGGCGCTGGTTTCGATTATAACAGCGGTTCCAGTAGGGAGGGGATGCTTAATAGGGCACTTTTTAGGCCAGCTGTGTCCTTACCGCCAGCCTCCGCCAGGTCAGGTCTCCCGCCCCCTGAACCCCCTACCTGTTTGGCCAGTGCCTGTATCAGCTTGCCGGCATGGACTTTAGCTGTCAGATCTTTGGTGACCCCGGCGATCAACGCCACTTTGCCGTTCTCTGGCATGCCCAATGCGACTACGCCGGAGCCGAGCTTCTGCCGCAGGCTGTCCACAAGCTGTCTAAGCCCTTCGCGGTCAACATTTTGCACTTCTTCGGCAATAACCTTAATCCCTTTAACAACTTGCACGCGCCCGGCGAGCTCGTCAATTTGGCTCAGCGCCCCCTTGCGCTTTTGCGCCTCCAGCTCTTTTTCGAGCTGTTTGGCGGTCTGTGTCAGCTTCTCGACTTGAGCCAGGATGCCGTCCTCGCCCACGTTGAGCTGGCTGGCGAGTTGCTGGAGGATGTCCGCTTGCTTTTGAAAATGCTCCAGCGCGCCAATGCCGGTCACTGCCTCGATGCGGCGAACGCCGGCCGCCACCGACTCCTCGCTCACGATTTTCAGCACGCCGATGTCCCCCACATGTTGCACGTGTGTCCCGCCGCAAAGCTCCTTCGAGTAGAACCCGCGAGTCGCCCGCGGATCAGGAATGGTCACCACACGCACGTTGCTCTCCGGATACTTGTCGCCGAAAAACGCCAGCGCGCCGGAAGCCAGCGCCTCTTCGAGTGAAGTCACATTCGTCTCGATCTGCGCGTTCAGGCGAATCTCTTCGTTCACTTGCTGCTCGATGTCCCGCAGCTCCTCCGCATCCACGTGCGCGAAGTGCGAGAAGTCAAACCGCAGCCGCTCGGGCGCATTCAGCGAGCCGGACTGTTTCACATGAGTCCCCAGAATATTCCGGAGCGCCGCATGAACAAGATGGGTTCCCGTGTGGTTGCGAATAATCCGTGCGTGCCGCTCCGCATCCGCCACCACCGTCACGCGGTCCCCAACGCGCAACGTCTCTTTGGCCACAACTTTGTGCGCCACGAGCCCCGCGACGGGATAAAACGCGCCCTTCACTTCCGCGAGCAGTTGCGATTCCGACTTGTCGTAGAACGCGCCGCTGTCCGCCACCTGCCCGCCCGACTCCGCATAAATCGCCGTGCGATCCAGAACAATTTCGCCGCTCTCACCGGGGTTCAGTTCATTTACCGAGCCGTTCTTCGTGATGATTGCTTCAATGCGGGAATCCTTCGCCGTCGTCCCAAAATAGAAACAAGGCTCCGTCTTGAACGTTTCCGACAGCTTCGCATACGCGGGATTCGCCGCCTCTTTTGCGCCGCCCTTCCACGACGCTCGCGCCCGCGTTCGCTGCTCCTGCATGGCTTGATCGAAGCCGGATTGATCGAAGACGACTCCAGCATCCCTGGCCGCATCCTGGATAAAGTCCACAGGAAGTCCAAAGGTGTCGTAGAGTTTGAATGCATCCTCTCCATCGAGCATATGTGCACGACGTCGAATGTACTCGACTTCACTGCTCGACGCGCCACCGACCACAACGCTGATAGCCTTATCCCCAGTCGAATCGAGGCCCTTTGTAGCCGTCTCGATCAGGTCATCCAACCGTGAAAGAGCGACATTGAGCGTGCGTGCAAACCGTATTTCCTCCGCGTCCACTGCTTTAGACACTCGCTCACGGGATTCGACCACTTCCGGATAGGCATCGCTCATCAGGTCGCTTACGGCCAAAGTCATTTGACACAGAAAAGGATTCTCTTGCCCGAGCAGGCGTCCATGTCGGATGGCGCGTCGGATAATTTTGCGGAGAACATAGCCGCGGCCTTCGTTGGATGGCAGAACTCCGTCCGTGATTAGAAATGTCGTAGCACGTGCATGATCGGCCATGACGCGGAGAGAGGCAGCGCCCCCTTTGCCTTCTTCGAGCTTATCCTCGCGCTGGAAATCCACCCCGCAGAGTTCGGCGGCGCGCTTCATAAGCGGCACGAACAAATCCGTGTCGTAATTGGAGATGAAGCCTTGGAGGACGGCGGCGACGCGCTCGAGGCCCATGCCGGTGTCCACGCAGGGCTTCGGCAGAGGATTCAACTTGCCGTCGGCGTCGCGGTTGTACTGCATGAACACCAAGTTCCAGATTTCGACGTAGCGGCCGCAGTCGCAGGGAAACTTGCAGGCGGCATGGCCCAGATCGGAAGCAGCGGGGCCCATGTCGTAATGAATTTCACTGCATGGGCCGCATGGGCCGGAATCGCCCATTGCCCAGAAGTTCTCCTTCAACCCCGGAATGGCAAAAATACGGTCAGCGGGAACTTTTTGCCTTAGCCAGAAACCTGTCGCTTCTTCGTCCACACCTAAAGTTGCGCCCGGCGCGACTTCCGCGCCGCCAAAAACCGTGACGTACAGTTTTTCCTTGGGAATCGCGAACCAATCTGGGGAAGTGATCAATTCCCAAGCGTAAGCAATCGCCTCCTTCTTGAAGTAGTCCCCAAACGAAAAATTGCCGAGCATCTCAAAGAAAGTGTGATGGCGTTTGGTGAAGCCGACATTTTCAAGGTCGTTGTGTTTGCCGCCCGCGCGCACGCATTTCTGCGCTGTCGTCGCACGCGTGTAATCCCGTTTTTCGAGGCCGAGGAATACGTCCTTGAACTGGTTCATCCCCGCATTCGTAAACAGCAGCGTAGGATCCCCATGCGGCACCAGCGACGAGCTTCGCACTCTCCGGTGCCCCTTCGACTCAAAGAAGCGCAGAAATGTTTCGCGTATCTCGTTGCCGCTCCAAACCTTTGTTTTTGTGGCGTTCCCCGTCATTTTATGGGTGCCGTTCCCCGGCATCTATTATTCGTGCCCTTACCGGGCACGTCCGCCTCGACACCGAACAAATTTTCATGGTAGAAGTATCGCAGAGACCCGCACTAGCAGCAATCTAGCGCCTCAATTTGAGTGGGATGCCCCCTACCCCCGGCATGAATTTGCATGAATATCAAAGGAAAGGACTTACGGAAAAAGCATTTCGTAATTGATTGATTCTAAGGGACGCGATCTTGGGTTGTTTTGGATTAGCAAGGGCGGAAATGGCTGCCTGAAAAAGAAAAGCGGGAGCAAGCTCCCGCACTCCCCGTAGTAATCTACAGCATCAACTATACACGAAATTACAGGAAAGTCCAGGAAAAATTGCTCCGGATTCACAACTCATGGAAGAGAAACTTATTCTGTGTCCACTTCTGGGACGTCTTCTTTCACCACCGCTTTCAATTCCCGCCGGACCACGTCCGCCGAAAATCCTGCCCGCAGCAGGCTACCGTACAGGGAAGCCATTTTCTTTTCATCAATCTCGCCGCGGTACGAGCGCAGCTTGCGCGCGATGCGCCGGCGGACCATGGCTGCTTCGTCGGAAGTCTGGGCGACTTCTTCAAGAGCGGATGAGATGTGGCGGTCGGGTATGCCGCGAGCGCGGAGGTCGCGGGCAACGCGGTACTTTCCTTGCTTGCGCGACTCGGTGCGTTGCCGGGCAAATTGTTTGGCGTAGCGCGCGTCGTCGATCATCCCGTTTTCCTTCAGGCGCGCCATCACCACTTGCACCAGCAGCTGGTTGTCGCTCCGCCGCTCCAGCTTCTGCTTCATCTCATGGACGGAGTGCGCCCGCCGCATCAGCGCCCGCACGGCGACGTTATACAGCTCTTCTTCGGTTTCCAGTTGTCGTGGCTTCCCAAACATGGATGAAGCATAGAAGAGAAAGTGTCGAGTGCCTAGTGGCCCCCGAGGAGAATGACAGTTCAGCTTAGTTAGGGTTTGCCTGAGCTGACGGAAGCGATTGCAGGCGTTTCTGAATTTGGTCAGCTTCGGTGGTGCGGCCAAGTTTTCGAAGAGCGTCGGCTTCGGCGGTCAGATCGCGGACGAGATACGGGCTGTCAGCGCCGAATTGCTTTTCTTCCATGGCCACAAGGCGAGCGTGGCAGGACGCGGATTTGTCGCTTTGCCCCACTGGTCGTAGACATAGCAGAGACTGGTCAGCGGAACGCCCATGAGGGTGTCGTCGCCGTTTGAGGTGATTTCGGATATGTGCACGACGCGGAGCAAGGTAGACTCGCTCTTCACGAAGTCTTGTTCCATCAAGCAGACGGTCGCCAAGCCACGCAAAGTTTCTGCGACGGCCGTACTGTCCTGGCCATAGACGCTCTGATTCAAGTCAATCGCGCGAGAAAAGAGCGCCTCGGCCCCTGCGAAGTTTTTCTGATAGGCCGCAACCATAGCAAGGCTCTCCAACGCTGGGATGATCATGGGTGATTTCGGCCCGTAATGCTTTTCGGACAGTGTGAGCTGGCGTTTGTACGTTTCTTCGGCGTTCTTGAAGTCCAGCCGCCACGCGTAGACGCTGCCGAGCCGGCCGAGGGCCTCGGGGAGGCGGCCGTCCTGGGGCTGCATTTTCTCGGCAATGTCGATCGCTTGTTTGGCCGAAGTCTCCGCGTCATTAAAGCGTTTTTCCATTATTGCCTGCTGGCTCGTTTGCAGGGC
>Ga0307471_100002847_pt1 | contig 10104 bp, 9 predicted proteins | sample atmos_gasesAM3C__2_FD_204566 | JGI IMG/M metagenome (GOLD analysis project Ga0307471, IMG submission 204566) | Hardwood forest soil microbial communities from Morgan-Monroe State Forest, Indiana, United States - atmos_gasesAM3C_515 | ecosystem: Environmental > Terrestrial > Soil > Temperate... | reverse complement strand
CCGTCGGTGACGTGGCCGGAAAAGGAGTGGCGGCCTCGTTGCTGATGACGCATTTGAGCGCAATCTTCCGCAGTTTGTTGTCCCTGGATTTGTCGCTTACGGATGTGATGTCGCGCGCCAACCGCTTGTTCTGCGAGAGTACCGCGTCGGCCCACTACGCAACTCTGGCGTGTGGCCGCGCCACGGCAAGCGGGGTGGAACTGTGCAACGCGGGGCACTGTACGCCGCTGCTATTGAAACGGGACGGGACAAAGCGGCTGGACTCTCCAGGATTGCCACTGGGCCTGTTCTGCTCCAGTCAGTACCCGGTACGGCAGGTGAGCCTCGATGCCGGCGATAGCCTGGTTTTATATTCTGACGGCATCACCGAGTCGCAAGATGTGGAGGGGAATCAGTACGAAGAAGAGCGCTTGATTCGTTCACTCTGGGATCATCGGGAGCGCACGACAGGAGCGATGGCGGACGGGGTTTTGCAGGATGTCGGCCGCTTCCGGCAGAGTCGTCCACCAAGCGACGACATCACGTTGCTGATTGTGCGGCGCCGCGGTTGAGGATCACATGCGCCGCCTGAAAGCACATCATGGCGCGCCTCTGCTCCAATTTCATTGCCCATTTCAAATGATGGCTGCGGCGGCACTCTGGCGGTCTCTCCGCGCCTATGGTGGGAAAGCCCGAGAGAGCGATCCATGGGTACGTGGGCTTTGGTAGGATTCCCGGATGCGTAGCTTCCTTCTCATTCTTGCGCTGATGGTTCCTGCGGGGCAAAGGTCGCCCGACGATCCGCTGCAACATTTGCCGGCGAACGTCGAGGTGCTGACGCATTTCGGGGAGCGGGCGGATATCTCTCCGGATAACCGGCGGGTCGCGTTCATGGCCAAGAGTTTCGGAGACGCGATGGTCATCGATCTCGAGTCGCGCGTGATTCAATGCCTGACCTGCAATGTGCCGGCGGCGGTTTTCCTGCGGGTGATGCACCTGGTTAGGGGGGACTACATTCTGATCGGGCCCGATCACTTCGAGAGTCTTCATGTCAGCCGCACGCGGGATAACGAGCTCTGGTTCCTGAGCAAAGAACGCGGAGCGAAGCCGGTGAAGCTGGATCAGAAGATGAGTGAAGGCGCGGCCATTTCTAAAAAGAGCCTGAAGATTGCGTTTTCGCAGACGGCCGCGCAGGCTGCGGATCTTGCGGCAGAGGCTTCGAGGCTGATGGTGGCCGACGTCGATCTCTCCGGAACGCCGAAGCTGATCAACAAGAAAACCGTGTACGAGAGTAAAGATCGAAGCTGCGTGCTCGAAGCCCAGGATTTCTACGATGACGATCGCAAGATGACTTTCACGTGCTATGAGCCCGAGGGGCACTCGTCGGTGATGGGGATTGATTTGCAAACGGGGCAGGTGACGAATTTTTCGAAAGCTCCGGGGACATACAACGAACCAGAGGGAATCTTTCCGGGTGGGCTGTACACGGCGGTCGAGGCGGACCGGCAGTGCGATGAGCTGGGCGGGAAGCGAGGGCCGGGGAATATTGACATCTGGAAGCTGCGGCTCGATGGGACGGGAAAAGATTTCACGCGGCTGACGCACTTCAACGATTACGAGGGCGGGAAGGCGTCGAATCCGGTGCTTTCGACCGACGGGCGGTTCATGGCATTTCAGAGCGCGCGGACGACCGATCCCGCGGGCGTGGGGTATGGGATTTTGGTGTATTGGTTTAAGAAGTAGGGTGGGGGATGGGCTGAGGCCGGCGTTTGCTCAGCACTGCCGGAGCGGGGGTGCCATGGCAACCCGTGAGGGCTGGATCAAAGGCCGAAATACTGCGGACAAGCTCAGTATCGAGGGAACACTCGCAGTCAATGAATGAGTCGGGGAGGTTACGCCAACAACGATTATTCGCCCGGTCTCCGAGTCATCATCGTTGCGCCGAGTTCGACGAGGTAGGGTGCGCAGGTTGGGCCAAAGAAGTTGGGATGCACGATTTGCCTACGCTACGAGTCATGGGGCTGAAAGTGCCTGAACGTGAAGAAGAACACAAGGGCGCAGGCGAGAAGAGCCACGGGCAATGCGCGTTCGTCCGCCCAAAATGTGAACTTCATTGGGCGTCCGTCGTGCTGCCATTCCCAGTACTGGATGAAGGCCTGGAGAAAAGCGTTGTAGAAAACAGCAAACGCTAGCAGCGCAACGAACACTGCGACGACAAAGGCCCGCACTTGCGCCGATGCTTTCGTGCTCATAAGGGGGAAATCCTAAGGCAGTGTGGTAGAGAAGCCAAGCGGGCTGTGATCAGCGGCACTGCTGTCGTTAACGGATGGGACATGGTCGGGACCGCGGCTAGAGCCGGTTCTATTTTTCGCGGGTACGGCGCGCCCTGATACGGGCTACCCACTGGTTTTCTGCTCAGGTAACGCCACTTGATGCGGCTTTTTCAATCCGGCTTGTTGGGGTTGGGTTGCGCGGTGGGTGGCTGATTGGGGAACAAGCCGGGGGGTTGAGTTTGCCCGGGGGCCGGTTGCTGGGGAGACTGCTGCTGCTGTTGCTGCTGCTGGCGCTGGAGTTCCTGGAGCAGCTGTTCGGGAGTCTTGGGGGTTTGCTGGGCCTGGTTTTGCTGATCCGTCTGCGGCGTCTGCGGCTGTTCTTCCTGAGCGTCGGGCTGGTCGGGAGGATCGTCGGCGGAGTCGGCGGAGTTGTCGTCGGAGGTATCGGCCGCTTGCACTGGAGGGACGCCCCCACGCACCATGCGCTGCGGCATGCCGGGGCGGATCGGAGGCGCGGCGGACGCGGTTTCGGGGCCGGTGGTTTTGGGAGTCAAAAGAACGTTCTCAACGGCAGTGGGATCGGTCAGGGAACCCACGATGACGTAGTTGAAGTGGGTGCCGTTGAGCAACTCGGTGAGCACGTCCCGAGCCGGGCCGGGGCCGATGTCCGCGACAACGCGCTCGGTGGCGTTCGACGGGACGTCGAAGGTGGCACCGGTCTGCTTGCGAATCTCGCGCAAAACGTCGGCCAGGGTGGAATTGTGAGCCTGGACGGAGAGCTGGCCGTTTTGGAACACGACCTTGGGCGCCACCGCGGGTACCTGGTCGAGCGGCATGGGCGGGAGCGGGCCGGGAGTGTATGCCGGCAGAGGGGGCGGGTCTTGCTTCTTTTTGGTGGGCTTTCGCACGCCGCCCTTCTGAGCCCAAGCCGTTAAGGTCATGCCGGGCGCGCAGAGGGAGATCGTCAGCAGGATTGACCCGAATTTCGACAAAAAGCGTGACATGGGTCCCCTCGACGGAGGCACGGAACGTGCTTTTAATGCGATCGTACCCCAGCTACTGCGATACCAAAATTATAGCATCGTGGGAGCGGGGGCCCTGGACCGTTTGGACCATGTACCGCTGTCCTTGACGCGCACGGCCCGGAGCGACTAAGTTGCCCGTATCCGCGAGTTTCGGGAGGAACCTGCGGAGAAAGTCGAATTCGTTGCAGGCCGCGCCTGAAAAAGCCGCAGAAAAATGCTTGGGAGTCACGGCAAAGCCTGCCTCAGGCGCTAAAGCGCGGCGCATTCTCGCGGACTTGATGGCACGAGTAAACTCGTGCCCTTCCCGTCTTACCGTTCTCCCGCAGCCTGGAACAGCGGCGAAGCCGGAAACGATACCTCATATGGAGATCGCTCGAAGGGTGGTTTCTTGCGTGGGAAGAGGTTGGGGATCGACGGTGCTGGCGGTGGTGTTGCTGGCGGTAGGACGGGCGGGGGGCCAGACGTGCCTGTCGGCAGACGATATGGACGCCGCGAGCCGGACGGCGCTGGAGTCAGCGGCGCGGCAATACTTCGAGCTGGCGGCCAAAGGGGATGTGGCGAGGTTGCGGCAGGACGCGATTCCGAGCCTGGCGGCGAATTTTGGCGGCATTGAAACGGCGGTCAAGGAACACCAGGAGAGCTTTGCTGGAGCGACCGCCACCGCGCGGCCTCCGTTTCTGCTGCAGGCTGAAGAAGGGAAGGAGCCGCTGGAGCGGGCGGAGTTCCTGTGCGGTGTTTTCGGCAAGTCGGGGCAGACGGCGAACAGCGCCGTGTTCGTGATTCCGAATCTGCCACCCGGCAGCTACGGCACGGTCATTCTGGATGTGGCCAGCAAGGTGCCTTCGACGTTGTCGTTTGTCCTGCAGAAAGTAGGCAATGGCTGGAAGCTGGCGGGGTTTTACGCCCGGCCGGCGCAAATCGCGGGCCACGATGGCAAGTGGTTCTGGGACCGGGCGCGCGAGTTCAAAGGGAAAGGGCAGACTCGCAATGCCTGGTTCTACTATCTCGAGGCGCGGGAACTGACGGCGCCGGTGCCGGTGATGAGCACGATGGCGACCGACAGGATCTACGACGAGATGCAGTCGGTGCAACCCACGGATTTGCCGGCGGCGGGGAACACGGTCGATTTGGCTGCTGGGGGCAAGACTTACAAGCTGACGAGCGCGTTTCCCGTCGGTGTCGGAAACGACCTGGACCTGGTGGTGAAACACGCGGCGGCGGATGTTTCCAACGCAAACCAGACGTTCCAGGACAATGTGGCGGTGATCCACGCGCTGGTGGCTAAGTATCCGGAGTTGCGTGACGGGTTCGCGGCGATTATTGCGCGCGCGGTGGAGCCCTCGGGGAAGGATTACGGGACGATGGTGGCGATGAAGGAAATTAAGTAGCAGGTTTTAGGTGTTAGGTCTTGGGTGTTAGGGGGAAGTTCTCGGTTCTCAGTGGGCGGAAATTCCTTTCAAGACCTCTACCACGGAGGCACGGATAGGGATAAGGGCAAAGAGCTGAGTTGGACTTCGAACCGAGAATTATTCTTCCAGCACACACTCCTTTGGTTCCTTATCTTCCCGCAATCCCAGAAACACGGGCGCCCGTAACTTCGGGCCGCCTTCTTCCGTGGGGTGGGTCCATTCGGTGAATTCGATTTCCGCGACGAGTTTTGGTTTGACCCAATGGACTTTCTTCAGGGCTTCGACTGGGCCGTGGAAGGGATTCGTTTTCGATTCGATCGGCTTGAGAAGTTTCCAAACGGCGGCCAGGGTTCTCTGATCGAAGCCACTACCGGCCTGGCCTACATGGATCAGGTTGCCTTTCTTGTCGTAGAGACCCAGCACAACGGAACCGAAATGTTCGCGGCTCCCTTCGGGCTCGGTGTAGCCGCCGATGAGGGCTTCGAGACGGTGCTTGATCTTGATTTTGAGCCACTCAGAAGTCCTCCGCTCTTCGTAAAAGCTGGCGCGCTTTTTCGCGAGGATGCCTTCGAGACCTTTCTGGCGGACGGCGTCGAACAGGGCTTTACCGTTAGCGACGAAATGGTCGGAAAGGCGCACGGTGTCGTTGGGGGCGATGACGATGGAGGCGAGCGCGGACTTGCGCAGCTCGAGGGGGACGCGGCGGAGGTCATAACCATCGAGATAGAGCAGGTCGAAGGCGTAATAGAGGACAGTAATGTCGGGCATGGCGGCGACGCGGCGGCCACGCTCGCGGAAGCCGGTGCGCTGCTGCATCAGACTGAAGGAGGAGCGGCCGTGTTCGTCGAGAGCGACGATTTCGCCGTCGAGGATTGCCGTCTTCGCACGCAGGAAGCTGGGCAGGTCGTGCAGGTCGGGATATTGCGCGGTGAGGTCGTTCTGGTTGCGGGAGACGAGACGCAGGCGCCGCCCGTTGTCGAGGAAGGCGACGGCGCGGTAGCCGTCCCATTTAATTTCGAAGAGCCAGTCGGGGCTGTCGAAGGGTTCGTCCACGGATGTGGCCAGCATGGGATGGATGGCAGTGGGCATGGGGGCACGAACGGCGCCGGGGATATTTTGGGGAAGAGCTTTCACCACAGAGGACACAGAGAGAGTTTCGGGTTTCGAGTTTCGAGTTTCGAGTACGGAGTTCCGCCTACCGAGGCGCGAGTGCTGAGTACCGAGAATGGATCGTCCGGCTAGGCGGACTTCAGGCGCGGTTTGTTCTTTTTTTTTTCGGTGAGGGGAATTTCGGCGGGTTCGGACTGTTTTGCTTTTGCTTTCGTTTTAGCTGCGGTCTTTGCGGTTGTTTTGGTTTCGGTTGCGGAGGCGGCCTTCTTTTCGGCGGCTTTTTTCTGATCGAGCTTGGCGACTGCGCTCGCGAGCCACGGGGCTTTGAGCTTGCCGCCTCCGGCGGGTCGGCTTTGCCATTCGGCGGAGGCTTCGTCACCAGCGATCTCATCCATGCTGCGCTTGGTAAGGACAGAGCTGTCGTACTGGTCGATGTCGTAGTCTTCGACTTCGTGTTGGTCGTGCTTCTTGATTAGAAGCCACTCGTTGCCTTTGCTGCCGGAACGGCGGGCGCGGATGTGCACCAGCGCAAAGTCTCCCTGGAGGCGTTGGCCATTGAGGCGGAACTTCAGGTCGCCCTTGGCGAGCATGGTTTTGGCTTCGGCTTCGGTGGCGGGGACGTACTTGCCGTCGACGGGGATGGGCGAGAGCGGCTGCCAGGTGCCGACGTCCCAGACCATGACCGAGCCGGCGCCGTAGTTGTCGGCGGGAATGTTGCCTTCGAAATCGAAATAGGAGACGGGGTGATCTTCGACCTGCATGGCAAGCCGCTTGTCGGCGGGATCGAGCGATGGGCCTTTAGGTACGGCCCAGGATTTCAGGACGCCTTCCATTTCGAGGCGGAAGTCATAGTGCAGGCGCGAAGCGCGGTGCATCTGGACGACGAAGCGGTGGCCGGACTTGGGCTCGATCTTGGGCGGGGGTTCGGGAGTCGCTTCGAAGCGGCGCTTGCGCCCGTATTCGTCCAGGGACATGGAGGGTATTGTAGCGGGAGATCGAGGGTAGTGGCATCCAGCGAATTCTCGGTTGCTCGAAGCTCACCGCTCGGAGGCTGCAGCTTTCTCAACCAGACCTTCGGGGCTGGGCGTGGCTTCTTCCAGCATGAAGTCGAGTACATCCTGTGAAGCCAAAGCATTCCAGACGGGAGCGAACGACTGGCGGTGGAGCGGGCAGGGGCCGTGCTCGCGCAGGGCCGCGAGGTGGTGGGGGGTGCTGTATCCCTTGTTGGATGCGAGACCGTAGACGGGGTAGACGGGGTCCCAGGCGCAGAGCATGCGGTCGCGTTCGACTTTGGCGAGGATGGAGGCAGCGGCGATGGATGCGGAAAGGGCGTCGCCGTGAATGATGGGATGCTGGGGAAGTTCGCAGTCGAGGCGGACCGCGTCGATGAGCAAGTAGTCGGCGGCAGGCGCGAGCTGGAGAACGGCATCGCGCATGGCGACACGCGAGGCCTGATAGATGTTGATCTGATCGATGCGCGCGGCGTCCACGGCGGCGAGGGCCCAGGCGATGGCGTGCTCGCGAATGCGCTCGGCGAGGATTTCACGGCGCTCGGCGGGCAAGAGCTTGGAATCGCGCAGTCCGCGAATACGGTAGGCGCGATCGAGAATGACGGCTGCGGCTACGACGGGGCCGAACAAAGAGCCACGACCAACTTCATCCACGCCAGCGATCAGCTGCGCGCCGGAGTCCCAGGCCTTCTTTTCAAAGCGAAGCGTGCAGCGCAGGCGTTTCAGGAGGCGCAGTTTGGCGGCGGCGGCGGAGATTTCTTTCTCGGCAGCGGGCTTGGATTTTGCAGGCACGAGTGGGAACAGGGTCATGGTCGCTGAGAGCGCTGTGGAAAGGCAAGGGGGTTTGCAGAAATTGCTGGAGGTAGGTTCGAGCTGATCGGGCTGGCGGGTTGGAAGCCGCGTTTTTCGAACCTGCGCGCACAGGAGTGTGCGCGCGCGCCACACACGTAATGGCCAGTCCGTAATGGCTTGGTTGGGTACCAGCGTACATTGAGGGGGGTTTCGTCCCTTGGTACTCTGGTCACGTCTCCCCCAGAAGGTCTGTGACCCGCTAATGCCCAGGATTCATGCAGTGACGCGCGAACTGCCTACGAGTTCGTCCGATCGGACGGACAAGCGCATTCACGTCGCTCTTCCAGTTCGCGTGACCTACTTCGACAACGATTCCAAGCCGCGGCTGGAAATGGCTTGCACGTATGATATCTCGGCCCACGGAGCGCGGGTGACCGGGCTCCGCTGTGTAAAGGAGGCGGGGGAGATTGTGGTAGTCGAGCGCGGCCGCAGCAAGGCGTACTGCCGAGTGGTTTGGATTGGCCAGGCGAATTCGCACTTGCAGGGGCAGGTGGGAATCCAGTGCGTGGAAGCGCAGAAGGCGCTGTGGACGGCGGAGCTGCGCGACATGGAAGAGATGTACGACCCCATGACCCGGGACAGCGGGATCTTCCGGCTGGACTCGACCGCGAGTGCCAAGAAGGGAAACCGACGCCGGTACCGGCGCTTTGCCACCGAGGGGGCAGCGAACGTGTTGCAGAAAGGGTCGACGGCCGGTCACTTGGAGTGCGGCCTGAAGGACGTTTCCGAGGTGGGCTGCCTGATCGCTATCAAGAGCCTGATTCTGCCGGGGACGGACCTGAAACTGGTGCTGACGGTGTCGAACTACGATTTGAGCTTCAAAGGGCAGGCGCGGCACGCGGCGCTCGATGTCGGCCTGGGGATTGAGTTCAGGGAAATTCGTAAGGGCGACCGGGCGGTGCTGCAGCATCTGCTGCGCAAGCTGGCGGAAAAAGAAAACGAAACCTGGGGCGAGGTCGAGGTCGAAAAACAGAGTGCAATCTCTGCCGGGGCATTGCGGTAAAGATCGCGGAAGAGCGGGCCCCCGACCGACCCACGCCTTGCGGCCGAAGGCGAGGATTCTACAAGCTCCATGATGCTTTCGGGCGAAGCGAGGGAGCACGCTCCGCCCAGTCCACCGTGAAATCGACGATATCGGACCGATGCGGCTACTTTGCTGCTACCGGCTCTACGGTGGCATGCTCGCGATCGACGTCTTTCAGACGGGCCGCCTTGCCTTTCAGGGCGCGCAGGTTGTACAGCTTGGCGCGGCGCACCTTCGACGAGCGCAGCTACTCCACCTTGTCGATGACCTTGGAGTTCATCGGGAAGATGCGTTCGACGCCGTGGCCAAAACTGATCTTGCGCACGGTGAAGCTGGCCTGAGGCCCCTTGGCCTGCGAGATGACCACGCCTTCGAAGGCCTGGACGCGTTCCTTGTCGCCTTCGCGGATTTTGACGTGAACACGCACGGTGTCGCCGGCGCTGAATTCGGGCAAGTCGGTGCGTTTGGTTTTGGCCAGCAGTTTCTCGATGATGAGGTTCGTCATAACTCAGTTCCTTCGTTAGTGTCGTCCCTTAGAAGGGACTGGGCTCTGTTTATTTCTGTTGCGCCCGCACGTACCTGCCGGGATGTTTCTTTCGCCCCTGACGGGGCTCTGGACTTCTTCATTCGGCTACCCACGGCTTACGCCAAGGGCTTCATTCTTGCGCCGCTCCGCGGCTGGCGGGCGTTCTTCCAAAGCTACTGCTCACGGATTCGGTGTCCCGCCTTCTTTGCGCTGGCGATTGTAACCGGTGCTCGACCCTCTCCCTAACTTCGGCCGGTAATTTCGGCCAGCAACTTCTTGTCTTCGTCGCTGAGCGTCGCCGGATCAATCAGGTCCGGACGGTTGCGCAGCGTCTTCTCCAGCGCCGTTCGCCGGCGCCAGCGGCGGATTTCATCGTGGTTGCCGCTCACCAGCACTTCCGGCACCGCCATCCCGCGAAAGTCCGCGGGACGCGTGTAGTGCGGGTAATCCAGCAGCCCGCCGGATACGCACGTCGAACTCGGCGGTTCACCCGAAGCTTTCGCCGCGCTGGCGTGCGCCGTGAACGACTCCTGCTTCGTGGAAGCATCGTTGCCGACGGCTCCCGGAATCAGGCGCGTAACCGCGTCCACGATCACGGCTGCGCCCAGCTCGCCACCGCTCAGGACGTAGTCGCCGATCGAGATCTCCCGGTCGGCGAGGTGGTCGCTGACACGCTCGTCCACGCCTTCGTAGCGGCCGCAGATCAGCACCATACGGTTGAGCGCGGCCAGTTCCTGCGCCAGTGCCTGATCAAAGCGCCCGCCCTGGGCGGAGAGCAGAATGACGGACTCTATGGCGTGCCCGGCTGCCTGTGCGGCGAGGCGGTCTGCCCGCGACGCCAGGTTCAGCTTCTCCATACATTCAAAGATCGGTTCCGGCTTCAGGACCATGCCTTC
>Ga0307471_100002846_pt1 | contig 10106 bp, 28 predicted proteins | sample atmos_gasesAM3C__2_FD_204566 | JGI IMG/M metagenome (GOLD analysis project Ga0307471, IMG submission 204566) | Hardwood forest soil microbial communities from Morgan-Monroe State Forest, Indiana, United States - atmos_gasesAM3C_515 | ecosystem: Environmental > Terrestrial > Soil > Temperate... | reverse complement strand
CACTTTTCGTGTGCGCTTTTTCGTTTTCCGCTAGTCGCAGCAGACGGCCTGAAATTCCGTTCACCACGAATCCGTACATGTCCACGAAGTCCGTCAGGTCGCGCTCCAGGGCCACGTCATCGGCGCAGTAGTTGGCGACTCTGGCCCACTCCCCGGCTTGAAACCATTTCGGCGCGTCGCCGCCGTACCCGATCTTGCCCACCCCAAACGTTCCCTTCATCACCGCGTCAAGGTTCCAGCCCTTGTGCAACTCCGTGAAATCCACGGCGTCATCATCGAGGCCAAGAGCACGCCAGATACGCTGCAGAATGTCGTTCGTGCGGTCCTTCAGTTGAAGAACGCGGCCACGCCCCGGCAGTCCCCAGATGACCGGATAGTCGAAGCGATAGATGTTGTACCCGCTGATTCGTTCAGCTTTTATCAAACGCTCACGCAATGCGGGAACGTCATCAGGCCCGTAAATCCTCATACGCTCGCCACGATATTCCCAAACGCACGCGACAGCCACTCCCAGCTTGTCGGTGGCATCCCAACCTCCCGGCGTTTCTTCGATGGTTTTCTGAATCTCCACATCCACTACCACGTGATCAATCATTTGAGTGCCTCCTCGTAGACTCGTTCTCCGCTGGCCGGGGAAATCAGGAATCGCCGCCCATCCTCGGCGGTCTGCCAGCGCCTCTCGTAATAGTCTTCGAGCCTTTGCTTTGCAACGGAAAGTTTAGATGGGCCTTCTTCTAATCCTTCTTCTTCTAACTTCTTATTCGTGTCAACCCCTGTATACCCTTTTTCGCCAGTTTCTTTACCCTTATCCAAAATTTCTTTACCCTTGTTTACCCTTGATTCCATGAAGGCGCACAGGTAGTAGTGATTCGTGTCTCCCGCACCCTTCCCGCCCTTTTCGTAAACCAATTCCTTAAGCTGAACGAGCTTTTCAATCGCTTCAAGAACGATAGGCTTGGACAATTTACAGCATTCCATGAGCGTTTCCTGGCTCGGCCAGGCGTACCCGTCCTCATTGCAATGCGCGGCGATCGCCAGCATCACGAGGCGCGCACTTCGTTCAGACAGAGACTCTGTCCATACCCAGCGCGTAGCATCTACCGAGACGTACATTTTGCGAGCCAAAATCCCTCAGGCGTGAATACAAAGCCTCGCCGAACGGCGCATCCGTATCTGGCCTTGAGGGTCAGGTGGGAAGATGCGCCGCCAGCAAAGTTTTTTCCCGACAACAATCTACTCCAAATCTCGCGTAAGAACAAGCCATTCATATTCGGCGACACAAGCCGCGCAAACGCCTTCGTAAAAAACAGCGGAGGGGTGTTTCCCGCACACTTTCAGAGCGCCGCACTCCGCTTGGAGAGCCGCTTGCCTCTGCGGGTCGGGAATTTCTTCCTCGCTCATTTGTGGCACACTCTCCAGCTTTCTTTCGCTTGCCACGGCCAGCAGTACTTGAATCCGTCCATCCCTACCAAGCCAGCGTCGACCAACAGGATGAGTCTCTTGTGCTCCCACGGCTGAAGCTCGCGGCAGTTCCACTGGTCATCCAAACAGCGCACGATAAAATCTCCTGTTTCGTCATCGAGAATCGGTTCAGGCGTCACGCGCTTGCTCGCTTCGTCCACTGGACTTGCACGTGCTTTGCGCGGTGACAGTGCGGGCAACTCCAGCGCAAGTTTTCCAGGCACTCGCAGCGCTGCGCTCCCAACCCCCCTTTTAAGTGATGCATTTCTCCGATATCCCAATTGCATTCGGTAAGGCAGCTCCAGCAGCGGCCCTTCTCGCGCGCGAACACTTCGAGACGAGCCACTCCCACATCCCTGCCGTACAAGAATTCGCAAGGATGCTCCGTTCCCGGATGGATGCGATGCGAAACATACGAACGCGGATCAAGAAAGCCTCGCAGTTCCGTCGCTTGTTTGTCGCGCTTATACGTCATCGCCACGCATTCCTCCAGCGCTTCGGGAGCTGGCCGCCCAGCCGCGTGGCCACGCGAGCGCTAGCCAGGTACAGACGCGCCAGCAGCCAAGCCAAGGGATAGAAAATCACGCTGATCGTTCCTTCTCTGCGATTATGCGAAGTAGTTCACCGGCAATTTCTTCATCATCCGCATTCTTCCAGGGATTAGGTTCTCCAGCGAGACGTATGGCTTGGATAGCTGCTTCCGTCCACGCACTTGCCGATCTCGCTCCAGCTGCAATAGATTCTTTGCTGCTCAGAAATTTCAATCCATCAATAAGGCCACCGCTTTTAGGAATCGCCTCATTGGCCATTCTGATAGCCCACAACTTTTTAACATTCGGCCCCAACTTTACGCTCACGTCCCAATCTCCCTCAGCTTCGCCCCGTTGTGGATGGTCAGCGTAGCGCCCACGGACCCGTCCTTGTTGTAGAAGATGAATTCCGTTTCGTCCTTGGACACGTCTACGCGGTCGGCGCTGAACGTGATACAGGCGGATTCGGTCAGTTCCGTGCTTTTGGGGCCCTTATACAGCATGAAAGTTTTTGAGGTCATGGCGCTCCCATCTTCCCCAGCAGGGCTTCGAGCTTCAGCGCTGTAGAATTCATTTGTGGATCGCCCTTCCAGTTCGCTACGCGCTCGCGGAGCCAGACGAGAAGTTCTTGAAATGAATTACGCTGAGTCTCCAAATCGAAAACGTGCTGCCTGTACCAACGTGCCGACTCAAGTAATTGTTTTCGCATCTCGGCTTCTTTGATCGGACCTTCTGCTAAAGGGTCAGCGAGCGTGGCATACAATTCGTTCTCAAAGTCGATGTGACTCTTGTGCTCGGCAAGCGTAGCTTCCTCACGTATCGATTGCGCTTCCGGCAAAATGCGGCCAAACTGATGCCCGCAAGCGGGACACTTGGTGCCCATGAACTCACCGCTCTGCTCGCGCAAGGGACGCTCGGGGGTGCCGATCATGGCTTTGCTTCCTGTTCAGGCTTTAACTTGATTCCTTTACCTTCTAGTGCTCTAACTAGGCTCTCTCGCGTGAAGCTGGAAAGATTTTCCATCGGGCCTGTGTAGGTTTCGTCCATCGGTTCAAACTTTTTCGTCCCATATCCCTGTGCTTTCATTTGCTCCATGATGTTCTTAACCGTGGTCCGCTTGTTGAATTTAATTTCGATGGGATAAGGTTTCGTCCTCTCCGAAATACCACCGTATTTCTCTCCGATATACACGACCGCCAATCCTTCAACGGAACTAAACTCTAGGCCGCGAAATCTGTGCCAATCCTCGTCGAGTTTTGCAATTGCCTTGTGGAGTTTTACCGAGAATGTTCGCTTGTCACCTTCCCAGAGAAATTTCTCGTGGATACCAGTGATGCGAATGAAGCTTTCATTTCCGTAATCGCACATTTGTTGTGTACCTATTGCTCGCAAAAGCAATCCATTCGGATCGTTCTTGGAGCCTTGCGCTTCCACAAAACTTATCAAGTAGGGATTCTGTTGGCGTCCAGTGCTCGTAAAACAAACCACTAAGTCTCCTTTGTTGAACTTCGCTTTGTTCATCAAATCCCATTCGGTTTGAATGTGATGGAGCATAGAGGTCCGCATGTATTCCTGCACTGCCGGAATCCTGTGAAGACTATCAAGCTCTTGCGCCAAGAGTGCTGCAATGTTCACGAGAATACGTTCCCTATCACTGTCTTTGCGATCCCTCATAAACTCCTCCTCCGCTCTCCTGGGGCTGCTCCGTGATACTTTTCCCAATGCTCTCGTTCTTCAATGCTCGCCTTGTGGCTCAAGCTGAATACTTTGCATTTCTCCAATAAAGGCGGATTAAGTTTACAAGGTTGACATCCATTGGTCGTATGTTGCGAGCGATAATCTCCGCAGAAACAAACATCGGAACCGTGCGCTTTGATCGCGCGTGCGGCAAGCAAATCGCGCGATGCGATGCGAAGTGTGTCCGGGCCTTCCTTCGCGGACGCGGCCAAGTATTCCAAAGCAAACTCGTCGCTTTGTAGGTCATGATGTAGATCCTTGCGATAATCTTTATTGCGTGCGCTCATCGGGCGTCCCTCCCACCACATCAGGGCTTGCTGCTCGGCGGCTTACCATACTTCACCACAACTGCCAACAATTCAGCGCGATATTCGCGACCACAAACTATGCAGTAGTAGTCCTTGCCGCTTGGATTTAACGGCCCGTCTAGCTTTTTCAGTTCTAGACACTTGCATTCGTTGCTCACGTCCCGCCCTCCTTTTCCCGCTCGGCCCCGCGCCGCTTGCGTTCTTGCCACTGAAACCACTTTCCAATCAGAAAGCCAACGAATCCCACGGCTAAGCATGCAAGATAAGTCTTCTCGACAGGGCCTATCATTTGTCGGCCCCTGGAGCCTTAGAGCGCTGGTCCTGGGGCGCGGTGAGCACATAATCGCCAAACTTTTCTATGGCCGCGAGCACCCACATTAGCCCTAGATGGATGTCTTGCTCGCCAAGCGGACGGCTGAGCCATTTCAGCGCCACAGCCTCAGCCAGTTCACGAGCATACTTCCGCTGCTCGGGTGTCAATCGTTGCGCTTTGTTCTCTGCTTCCGCCATCGGCGGCCTCTCTTTCTTAGCCCCGCCCCCGCGTCGCGTCGCCTTCCTCCGGACCTTCGTGGATCTTCCGCCAGCGCTCAACAAGCTCATCGGTGAAGCCGCGCAAAACATCGGTGATGAAGACTCCAAATAAAACTGGGTTGTCATCCAGCTTCAGCAAGATGCGCTCGCGCTCTAGGTGGAAGTCTCTGTACGTATCGCTATCACAGCGAAAAGCGATCTTGTGATGCTTCTCCGTGGTGCGTGCCCGCTTTTTTGCTTCTTGGCGGGGAAATATCATCCGCGTACACGGTTCATTGTCAGCGATCGGCGCCGCCAATAACTTCCTCAACCGTTCCTTCTCCTCAATCCACCGCGGACTCATCATTCACCCCGCATGCAAGATGCTCGGTTCGTGCGGATCTTCTGGATGCAGTTCACTCCACGATTGCCAGCCCTTCTCAGTGAAATCCGTGTTGTAGACTTCCCCGCGAGGTACGAACGGCTGCCAGTGATCATCGCAAAATACGCGGTAATGCTGCACCTGAAGCCACTTGCCTTCCGGAGTCTTGGGAGATTCGGCCCAGATCAGGCGCTTGTCATCTCTGAAGAATATTTCCGCCCATTCGCTCGCCAGTCGTTTGTCAAAGTCTCGCGGCTGCATGTAATCCGATGGTTCGCGGAATGACAGCGACAAATGCAGGCAGCGCTCATAGTCGGGATTCTTGAACCATCCCGAGGTGTGGTGTCCTGAGTCGCGAGTGTAGATCAGCAGTGAGCCAGTCGGTGCATGCAAAGCCTTGCAGGCTTCGAGATAATTGGTTGCCCAGGAATCCATGACGCCATTGAAGTCTCCAGCCATCGAAGCACGGAGAAGTTTCTCCGCAATGGAATGCTTCAGCCAGTGCGCACCATAAATTCGCATTACTTCTCCAGCCTCAACTTTCCGCCTCTTAGGCTAACGAATTGGTAATCGAAGGCGCTATAATTCTCGCCATTCATCAGCACTTTCTGCCCGCTGCGGCGTCCGTAATGAAGCAGTAAACCGCGATGCAGATTCATCGTCTCGCGCTCCCCGCTGATCTCAAACTCCTGTCCCACCTGGCGCACCGTCAGTTCCGGCGCCGGCTCAGAAGCAGGGGCGTTGCTCCTGGCCGGCGGGGCCTCCTCTTCAGGGGAAGGAGCTTCTGGCGTGTACAGCGGCATCTTTCCGCTCAACTTGGCGTCGAGTATCTTTTTGGCTTCCTCGCGTGAGCCGTGCTGTGGTATTTGGTCCTGGTTGTAATAGATTCTGCCTTCCCGCGTCACCCCGCCCAGGACTTCCATGGTGTCCAGTTCGCTCTCATCCAGGAACGCCAGTCCGCAAATCGATAGCGTCACGCGCCTCTTGGCTTTCGTTTCACATTTCATATCGGCATTGCACAAGTCGCGGCCTTCGAGCTCCACGCGCTTGCCGTCCTTGATGGTCCATAGCGGAACGCTTCCGCTGGCCGTGTCTGTTCTGCCTGTCTTGTCGCGGGCGTCCACTTCGACGGTGACGATGCTGTCGTGAATCGTCTTGCGGAACGGCGGAATGATCGACACGCCATGAATCTTCCTCAACTGCTCGGTGCAGGACTTGTTGGCGTAGAGCGATAGTTTTGCGGGCCCTCCGCTGGCCTCCCTGAACAGGATGTAACTGAACGGCATGGTAAGCGGATTGAGAGCCAGCGAGCGACAGACACGGTTGTAATAGTCGATGCGATCGGTGGGCGACAGCGAACTCAAGTCTCCCAGGATGAGCACTTTCTCGATGGCTTCTGGCACCGAGAGTATCGGCTGTGCAGCCTTGACGATGGCCGCGCTAGCGACGCTTCGCGGTTTTCTTTTTAACGGCTTGGATGGAGGCGCGTAATTCTTTCGTGAGGTCGACATTTTTGACTTCGGCATTTAGCTCTCTCTTTCCATGACACCAGCAAAGGCACGAGTGGACAGTACATTTCAGATAACCAGCACACTCTAAGGCGTGCACTCTCTCGCAAGGGAAGCATGGCCTAATAAACGCTTGGAAGTGATGCCCTTTTCCTTCCGCTTGCAGAAAAGTGTCGGCTACTTCCTTACTGACTCCGGAGTATCGATAGACCGCACCGCTCGTGAACGACACCTCCAGCAAATTCGTATCGGCTTCATAGCCGATTTCCTTGATGGAACTGCTGAATACTTGCTTGCGCTCCATCAATTGGCTTTCTCCCGCAACCGCTGGATAAATTCTCCGCACTCCTGGTCCAGCGCTTTCATGCCCTTCTTGCCTCGCTCGTCGATCACCGCTCCAAAAGCGATAGCGCCGCTAAAAAAGGCATCGCGAATTTCGCTCACGCTCTGCTCGGTCAAGTCCTCGCTGAGCGAGCCGCGGTACTCTTCCCACTTTTCGCGGATGTAGTGCGGCATTCACTTCCCTTTGCGTGGTCGTCCACCGAGTTTTCCGTTTTTGCGCGAACTCGCCGCTTTCTTGGGAGTCTTGATTTTGCCGAGGGCTACGGCGGCGGGATTCTTCTTTACTGTTTCAGCCATGCGTCTCGCTCCGCTTTCAGTTCCACCATGATTTCATCCAGTTGCTTGATTTCGCCCGCTGCGTTTTTATTGAACGGATTGATGGTCTGCATAAACACTTTTGTTTCTTGCCGTTGCTTGCCATTCTCTTTCCAGCGACGTACTGCCTTGAGCCTCACTTCCTGGAAGCGAATTGTATTCATGCGTCGGCCTTTTTACATTGCTCCAGCGCTGTGCGAGCGATTGTCCTATACCACTCAGCGGCAACGCCCAATTCTTCATTGCCGATTTTATTATCGTTGACGATGCACTCCAACGCATACTTGCAGGTATCGCGCTCGAAGCAAACCCTGTCTATCAACCGATTTTGCAAGGTCTTTAACTTGTCCTGTTTGAATTGAGCTGACTCCGTATTGGGATGGCTATCCCTCATATCTCACCCCTCCGTATCATCTTCGTCCACTAAATCGGTGGATGATGTTAGCAAGCCATCTATAGACAGATTCTCAACACAAAAAGCCGCAAATAGTTTGGCCACATGCTCAGAATGCTGCTTAATAGTCGAAGGATGCTGAACTACCTTGCGCCCAACATCGCTTTCAAGCCACGCTCGCCAAGATTGCTCAATCCATTTGAGGTTAGTTTTCATGAGCCAAACGTACCACCAACGCGCTGCCGAGCCGTCTCCGTCGTCCAGCGAGGATTCTCAAATGCCAAATCATAAAGCGGTACGCAAACAACTGTCCAACATGCATCGTCCTGATTACGCCCGGAAAGCCGTTGCAGATTACCTTGTCACCTTCTTTGAATTGGTTTGTCATGGCGTGCCTCACTTTCTAAACCCATCATATAACCTAGCGTTAGGTTTGTCAAGCACTATCTTAAACTATTTTCACTTCCTCCACAGCAGCCAGCCCGCCCACAGAGCGAACGAAGCGCTGATGACGATGCGCACCACATACTGCCAGCGCGGCCAGGCGATCATGCGCGGAAACGTACTGCCCGCGACCATGCCGCCCCAGATAGCCACGGCAAAGAGCCACAGAAAAAAGCTCGTAAGTACAAAGAATCTCAAGTCTTATCCTTGTCTTCGGCCTTGATGCCGGGAATCATCTCCATGAGCTTGCGGCTGTCCTGCACGTCTCGGGCTTCGCGTCCCAGCGCTTGCTCATCTCCACAGATGAATTTCGAAAGATACGCAGCGCGATCGGTCGATCCGTTGTTTTTCGCTTGTCTCCATGCCTCAAGCAGCGCTGGAAAGTTGATGAATTCCGCGCTGAAGGTGCGATGTCTTCGGCTGCCAGCGATCGTCGGAAGATTCGGTTTGACCTCCACCGGCTGGAAGTTGGCCTTGGCTTCGGCTTCTTCCTCGATGGCCGCTTCCTTGTCGCGCTGGGCTTTGGCTTCGGCTTCCTTGCGGAGTTTTTCGGCTTCGCGTTTCTTCAGTTCGCCGGCCTTTTGCGCTTCGGCTATTTCCTTCTCGCGCTGCTTGCGTTCGGCATCGGCTTGCGCTTGGGCTTGGCGGCGGCGTTCGGCGGCTTCGGCTTGCTCGCGGAGGCGCTTCTCTTCGTTGATGCGGCGCTGTTCGGCTTCGGCGGCGAGGCGTTCCCTGGTGGCTTGCGCGTCCATCTTGCCGGTGATGATGTCGTCGATGCCGTCGAAATCATTTTCCGCCTCTTCCAGCCTATCTTTAAGATAATCCTCGGCTTGTTTCACTTTCTCAAGGTAGGGCGCTAGTTCCATCTTGGGCGTCTTGCGCTGTGACCGCACCATACGACGCCATTCTCCGGCAGCTTTGAATTGCTCGGGAGTGTCGACTACCCAGGCTTCGGCCTTGGCTTTCCATTCGGGGACAATGGCGCGCGCGTCTTCGATTCTTCCTAGCGCCAAGCGTAAAGATTCCTGATTGATTTGCGGGATTAGTTCAGCTTTGATGATTGATTGTTTCGTGCCCATCGGTCTCCTTTAGGTTGCGCGGGCCGACCCAGGACAGTTCGCCCGTGCTCGTATCGTCGTCGTAAAGAATCTCGTATTTCGAGAAATGCTCACCGATATGCCCCGCTTCGAGTTGGCAAAGCAACTCGGTGTCTAGCCATGATGCTCCACAAGCGGCCATGCTAGTCCTTGCTCTTCGCTATGGTGCTAGCGGCGAGAAGTGCGTTCAGGTTTTTCAACTGCTGCGCAATATCGAACAGAGCAACCAATTGAAATATCTGAACTAAGACGGCGATAATCACAAATGCGGTCATCGGCGGTCTCGCTCCAGGTCGCTCTCGGCGGGCTCGCGATGCTTTGACTCTCTGTCTCTAAGCTGCCAGGTAAGCTCGTTGAGCAAGCCTTCGAATGAATCGCCGTGGCCAGTGGCGAAAGAATTGGCGATCATCCACACAGCCAGCAAGTTCTTTTGCGTTTCAACGACCTGGAGCAGCCGCTGGCATTCGGCTTTGAAGGCGTTGCGTTCGTCGGCGATGCGCAGCGCTGTTTTGCTGAGCGTGTCCAAAGATTCTTCCATGCTGCTCATGACGCACTCCGCATGTAGATCATGTTGTCGGCGGCATCGCCTTCGCGCAGCGTCAGCCAGGAGATTTCCACTCCGGGGTTGTAGCCGATTTCGCCGAGCACAGCGGCACGGGCATCGCGCCACGATGGGGCGCCGATGACTGCGTAGCGCTCGGGCGTGCCCGGATTGTAGTGGATTGTGATGATGAAGTTGCTCACAGGCTGGCTCCTGACGTGACGTACCAATTCTCCGGCACCGCGAGCCAAACAGAACCATCCGATGCATCGGTCAGAATAGCCAGTGCGCCGTTAGCCTCATCCAGCGTCCAAAAGCCCTGCAAGAAATCCTGATAGATGTGCTCGCCAATCCTAAGCAGAAAGTCTGTCTTATCGGTCATCATGGGCGGAACCTCTGTTAGAAGAATGCCAAAAGCCTGAATACTTGTCAAGAGAAATCGATAACGCTTGACAAACTATTTTCTATGGGATAGCCTCTTAAGGTATGGCTGGACGACCGAAGAAGGCTGGCACAGAGGTGCTCTACATCCGTATT
>Ga0307471_100002845_pt1 | contig 10107 bp, 8 predicted proteins | sample atmos_gasesAM3C__2_FD_204566 | JGI IMG/M metagenome (GOLD analysis project Ga0307471, IMG submission 204566) | Hardwood forest soil microbial communities from Morgan-Monroe State Forest, Indiana, United States - atmos_gasesAM3C_515 | ecosystem: Environmental > Terrestrial > Soil > Temperate... | reverse complement strand
CATGCGGCAGCGCCGCCAACTTTTCAGCTGGCAGATTGAATGTCGTCGCCGGCCCCCACCGGCCATCAACCATGACCCAAAGAGCTCCGGGTACGTCGCAGATCTGCGGCGGCAAGTTGATGCCGTAGTCCTGCAGGAAGGCCACCAGCGTGCTACTCCAACCGCTCGCTACAGTTGCAGCGCCAAACGCGTATTCCAGGATCAAATCCCAGCCGATGATCCAGGCGATTAGCTCGCCGAGGGTGGCATAACCATACGTATAGGCAGAGCCCGCGATGGGAATCATCGAGGCGAATTCGGCATAACATAGACCGGCGAACACACACCCAATCCCCGCAAGTACATAAGAGAGCATGATGGCCGGGCCGGCATAAAGAGCTGCTGCCGAACCGGTAAGCACAAAGATTCCTGCGCCAATAATGGCCCCGATCCCCAGGGTGACCAGGTTTATCGGTCCCAGCGCGCGCTTGAGGCTGTGCTCTCCAGTGTCGCCCGCCTCCTTCATCAGTGTGTCAAGCGACTTTGTCGCAAACAAGGGGTTGCCCATGCAACTCCTCCTTTGGGGGATCTCCCCTACTTCTCCCATTCCTGAGCGCATCCAATTTGGCTTTAGGCATTGTAGGGGCCAGCATGCTCCGCCCCTACGACTAAATTTGACTATGGTGTGGAATCGGCTTTGTTCGCCCGCCGCGACCACCACGACCACCACGACCAGAGTAGATAGACCGGAACACCAATCAGCACGATCTCAAGTCCTTTTCCCGCCGTTTGCGTCTGGTACAGCAGTAGTACAAGCATGATCGCCACCGCCGCCAATACATAAAGCGCAGGAACAATCGGGTAACCGAACGCACGATAGGGCCGCTCGGCATCCGGCCGCTTTGCCCTCAGCACAAAAATCCCTATTATCGTCAGCACATAAAACAACAACGCGGCAAAAACAACATAATTAAGTAGGTCGCTATAAAGATTGCCGTAGGTGACCGCACCCGCCGCATCCACCCGGCGCGTTCTCAGCAATATAAGAATAGCGATCCAAACGCCCTGAAAAATCAGCGCCGTCCCGGGGACGCCCTTCTTGTTCAACGTGCCAGTCGACTTGAAAAAAAGACCATCTCTTGCCATGGCGTAAGTGACTCGCGCACCAGCCAGGATCAAACCGTTATTGCAGCCAAACGTGGAGATGATGATCGCCCCCGCCATAAGCATCGCGCCAGCGGGGCCAAAGATGGCGTTCAAAGCCGCGCTGGCCACGCGATCATCAGGAGCGGTCTGAATCTGTACCAGCGGCAGCGTACAAAGATAAGCCAGATTCGCGAGGCAATACAGAGTGATGACGATGATCGTGCCGAACGCCATCGAGAGCGCCACGTCGCGCTTCGGATTTTTCACTTCCGCGGCGGTGAAACCAATATTGTTCCAAGCATCGGCAGAAAACAGCGAACCGACTTGAGCTACGCCGTAAGCCACAAACAACCCAAACGCGCCGCTCGCGGCAGTGATCGTCGGCACAAGGTTCCTCAGGAAATTCGCGCCGGGTTCGATGGTTTGTCCATTGCGAACCATCCAGAAGTGGCCGAAATTCTCAATCATTGCCCCGGCATTTCTTCCCACAAAAATGCCCAGGAAAATCAACCCCAGCAGTGACAGCGTCTTCGCGCTGGTGAACACATTTTGGATCAGCTTTCCGAGCCGCACGCCAAGCGTGTTGATGAACGTCAGGAAAACGATCATCAGCACGCCCACCAATTGCTGTATCGAAAGGCTGATGGCGTACTTCGAGCCTAGCCCGATGGGGTGAACGATCCACGCATTTGGTGATATCGCCGGCCACAACACGCCCAAATAGCGCGCGAATCCCACTGCGACCGCTGCGATTGTCCCTGTCTGAATCACCAGGAAGAGCGTCCACCCGTACAAGAATCCCCAAAGCGGCGAATAAGCCTCGCGCAAATAAACATACTGGCCGCCCGCGTGTGGAAATAGTGCGGCCAATTCGCCAAAGGAGAGCGCCGCCGAAATCGTCAGCAATCCAGTAAGAATCCACGTGAGCAGCAACCCGCCGGCCGAACCCGTTTGCCGTGAAATATCCGCAGCCACGATGAAGATGCCCGATCCGATCATCGAGCCCACGACAATCATCGTGCCGTCAAACAACCCGATGGCGCGCACAAAGCCAGGCTCCGATTTTGCCCTAGCGTCCGTGAGAGGATGAGTCGTTTCTGCCATTCGCCGAATGCCTCAGCTTGCCGCCGTGTGGTTGGCGGTTCCCAGCAGGTTGATGTATTGTCTTGCGCGCATTCCAGGCTCATCAGCACGCAGAATATCGCTGATAACCGCCACGGAATCGGCCCCTGACTTGATTATCCCAGGCGCGCGCTCCAGCGTGATCCCGCCGATGGCTACGATTGGTTTATCAGTTAGCAGCCTGACTTTTCGGATGAACTCCGTGCCCACGACAGGATCGGGATTTGACTTTGTGCCAGTCGAAAAGATAGGTCCGACTGCGATGTAGTCCGCGGAAGATGCCGCGGCGCGCTGGAATTGTTCAAGATTGTGCGTGGACACGCCTACCAGCTTCTCGGTTCCAACCACCTGCCGTGCTTCTTCCGCCCCTAAATCTTCTTGCCCAACATGGACACCGCTTGCACCCGCAAGGGCCGCCACATCGGCCCGGTCATTCACCACCACCGAAACCTTCAGCGGTGCAAGCAGCGAAATCAGCTTCCTTGAAGATTCGAAAAGTTCGCGGGCGGACGCCGCCTTGTTCCGGTATTGCAGCAACCGGACACCGGCATCGGCAAGTTTTTGAGCGCACTCTGTTTCCGGAATCGTAAGCAATGCTGCGTCTAATATCACATACAACCGCGGTAGAACAAGGCGGTTCAACGTTTATTTTCCGTTCGTCCCCAGCAATCTTTCGATGAAGTGGGTATCAAAGTTCCCTGAGGCAAAGTCCGGATCGGCCAGAATCCGGCGATGCAACGGAATCGACGTCTTAATGCCCTCAATCACAAACATCTCAAGCGCCCGCTTCATGCGCCCGATCGCTTCGGCTCGGTCGCGCCCTTTGACGATCAGTTTTGCAATCATCGAATCGTAGTACGGGGGAATGACCGCGTCGGCGTAAGCGGCGGAATCCACGCGCACGCCGGTGCCCCCTGGTGCTTGGAACGTCGTAATGCGCCCCGCGGACGGCACAAACGTCACTGGATCCTCGGCGTTGATGCGGCATTCGATCGCGTGACCGGAAGGAATAATCGCTCCGGTCGCATCATCCATCTTTTCCCCTGCGGCAATTCGGATTTGCGCCTTGATCAAATCCACTCCTGTGACCAGCTCCGTCACAGGATGCTCGACCTGAATCCGCGTGTTCATCTCGATGAAATACATCGAGCCGTCCTGATCCATCAGAAACTCGACCGTTCCCGCATTCGTGTAGCCAATTTTTTCCAGCGCCTTCACCACTCTCCCGCCCAGTTCCTTGCGCTGCTTCGCATCCACTACCGGCGAAGGCGATTCCTCGACCAATTTCTGGTGCCGCCGCTGGATGCTGCACTCGCGTTCACCCAGATGGATGACCTTCCCATGCTGGTCGCCCAGCACCTGAAACTCAATGTGCCGGGGATGCTCCAGAAATTTCTCGGCGTAAACGTCGGGCGTTCCGAAAGCCTGTTGCGCCTCGCTGCGCGCCGTCTGGTAAGCGGATAGAAGTTCATCCTGCTTGCGCACGACTCGCATCCCGCGCCCGCCTCCGCCCGCCGAAGCTTTCAAAATAAGCGGGTACCCGATGCGCGCCGCCTCTTTTGCAAGTTGCTCTTCCCCGTCAACGACGCCCTCGCTCCCCGGAATCGTGGGCAGACCGGCGGTCTTCACTTCCCGCCGTGCGCGGTCCTTTTCCCCCATCATCTCGATAATTTCTGGCCTCGGGCCGATGAACGTGATCTCCGACGCTTCGCACACTTTGGCAAAGTTGGCGTTCTCGGAGAGGAATCCGTACCCCGGATGGATGGCGTCCACATTCGTGATTTCGGCCGCGCTGATCACCTGCGGGATGTTCAGATAACTTTCGCTGCTCCGCGCCGGCCCGATGCAGACCGCCTCATCCGCAAACCGTACATGGAGCGAGTTGCGGTCGGCTTCCGAATAGACAGCAACCGTGGATATCCCCAATTCCTTGCAGGCGCAGATGACCCGCAGGGCGATCTCCCCGCGATTGGCGACTAGAATTTTCTGGAACATGGTCTGGAGTGCCGGCTACTTCTTCCGGCTCGGACGGATGCCAAACAGAGGCTGCCCATATTCAACCGGCTGTCCGTTTTCAACAAAAATCCGAATGATTTCACCAGAGACATCGGATTCGATCTCATTCATGAGCTTCATCGCTTCCACGATGCACAGGACCTTTCCCGTTTCAACGTAGCTGCCTACCTTCACGAAAGCCTCCGTCCCCGGGCTGGGAGACTCATAATACGTTCCAACAATGGGAGACTTGACCAAGTGTAGATCTTCCGTGGGCCGTCCCTCGGCGGCAGGAGTTTGGGCGTCACTGGACGACGTCTGGGGACCATCCATGGAGCCGGGAACAATGATCTCTGGAGCGGCAACCGCTCGCGGTACGGCGCCAACCGCGGCAGAGGGTTTGCGCAGCCTTATCCTCAGATCGCCTCTCGAGTATTCAAATTCTTCTAAATTGTGCTCCGTCATGAACTGAAAGAGCTGTTCGATCTGCTGGATTTCAGGGTTTTCAAATGACGGACTGGACTTGCTCGGCTTTTTGCGTTTCATGCCTGTTCTAAATCTCGATGAGATCCCGCGGTGCGCGGGTCAGTACTTCCGTGCGGCCAGCGTGAACGGCGACATCATCCTCAATCCGAATCCCCCCGATGCCTGCCGAATACACGCCGGGTTCAATCGTGATTACGTTTCCCGGCTCCAGGCGCCTTTTTTGTCCCCGCGCCACCCTGGGATCTTCGTGCACTTCGAGTCCAAGCCCATGGCCCGTACTGTGAACAAAGAGATGATCTAAACGGTACCCCGCCAGGACTTTCCTCGCCGCGCCATCGACGTCCCCGCAGGCCGCGCCGCTCCTTGCCGCTTCGATCGCTGCCTTCTGGGCCTCCAAAACCGCGTGATACCAAGTCCGGACGCGTTTTGGGGCCCGCCCCATGTACACCGTGCGGGTTATGTCGCTGCAATAGTGGCCGAGTATAGCACCCAGGTCTAGGACGACCAACTCATTTTTCCTCAGTCGTTTGGCTGTAGGTCGCGCATGCGGCAACGCTGTTCTCTCTCCAAATGCCACGATGGTTTCAAAGGCTGGTCTCGACGCCCCTCTTTTTTTCATCTGGTACTCGATCTCCGCCCCCACCTCAAACTCTCGAATCCCAGGCTTCAATAGCTTTATGGCGGATTGCACCAACTCACTTGCCAGCTTGCCTGCTAGTCTCATTTGGGCAAGCTCAGTGGCATCCTTGCGCATTCGGAGGCCCTCGACCTTGTCCGGCGTTGAGATCCACCGCACGCCGGCGCCAGTCGCTCTACGAAGACTGTGCAATTGCCCCACCGTAAGCTGGCTGGGATCGAATCCCACCCGCCGTGATCGCGCATCCTGCAAGAATTGGCCCACAGATTCAAACAGGGACCCTTTCTGTTGAATGACTCGGACTCCTGACGCCTCCTTGCGGCTCTGAACCATGAATCTGCCGTCTGTGATGAGCGTGGTGCCCTTTCGCGACACAACGAGTGCGCCTGACTCCCCCGTAAACCCTGTCAAGTAATACCAGTTGGCTGGACTGGTGATCACCAGCGAGTCGATCTTCGCTCCCGAAAAGCCTGAAGTGAGCATGTAGCGGCGTTGCAAAAATGTCTTCATAAAATGGAACGAGGAGACCACCGTCTCCTCGTTTCTGGTTCAAGTTGAAAAACGATCCGCCTGATTATCCCGGAATAATTCGCGGGGTCAGGAAGAACAGCAGCTCATTCGCCGAGGTCGTAACGCTGGTGCGTTTGAAGAGGTTTCCGATGAGCGGCAAGCTGCCGACCAGGGGTACCTCCTGGATATCGACGCGCTGCGACGAAATGATGATGCCGCCGATGACCACCGTGCCGCCGTCCGCCACCGTCACTTTGGTTTCCGCGGCTTCTGTATCAAGTGCGGGAATTCCCTGCACTCGCGGGATACCAGTGTCGATTTGCGTGTTCTCCACCAGCACGTCCATGAACACCGTGCCCTCAGCCGTGATTTGCGGAGTGACTTCCAGCTTCAGCACCGCATCAATGAACTGCACCGAGATCGTATTGTTGATGGTGGTCTGAATCGGAATCTTGGTTCCCTGCTTGACCGTCGCTTTTTCGTTGTTCTGCGTAATCACCTTCGGCTTGGAGAGCAGCTTGCCCACGCCCTTGGCTTCCGCCGCGCTGATAAAGTAGTCCAGCGCAAAGTTGGCCGATGTAAAAACGTAGCTCATGCCGCTGGTCGGCGCTACGGCGCCAAGGTTCGTTACCAACGGCATCTGAACGTTCGACTGCGCGGGCGCCGTACCGGGGGTTGGCGCCGTTGGCACTGGTGGCGAGCCGAAAGTAAGTGCTGGCGAAGTGGAAAAACCAGGCGTTATCGTGCGAAAGATCGGGCTGGCGCCTACCGCCGAATTGCCGCCAAATATGTTGTTGCCGCTGGATGTCGCGAACGCCAGCTGTGTTCCAATGTCCCGCGCAAAGGAACGCGACGCGGAAACCACGCGCGCTTCGATTTCCACCTGCTGGGACTTGCGATCCAGTTGCCGAATCAGGTTGTCTACGACCGGAATAACCGATGGAATATCGCGAATGATAATCTGGTTCGAACGGTCATCGTACAAAATATCGCCGCGCGGGCTGAGGAACTTCTTCAGCGTCGTCGACATAGTCGCCGCCTTCGAATAACTGAGAACGCGGGTGACCGTCACCGGGGCAACCGCTTCGGCTTGCGCCTTTTCCAGATCGCGCTGCGTTTCCGCTTCATTCTTGAGTGTCGCTCGCGTTGCGATGCGCAGCACGTTGCCGTTCAATTGTTTGTCGAGGCTGTTGTTCTGCAACACGATGTCCAGCGCCTGATCCCATGGCACGTCATCCAGCACGATGGTGAGGCTCCCTTTAACTGCTGGATCCAGCACGACGTTTAAGCCGCTGATCTCGTGAATCAGCCTGAAAAAGTCCTTCAGGTCCACGTCCTTCAGGTTTACGGAGATTGGCTCCCCGGTATATTTCCCCGCGGGGGCCGGACCCGCAGCTGCCGGGGCTTGTGCGGCCGTCGATGCCGCCATCGTCGTAGCCGCGGCGGCAGCTTGTTGTACTGCTTGCTGAGAGGCCTGCTGCGCCGTCGAATCCGGACGAACAGGCTCCTTCTTCTCGCTGAACGATGCCAGTGTAATTGAGGGCTGGGTCAGTTCACTTGGCAACGCGAAGCGAGGAGCGGAAATCCCTGGATTCTTTGCCGGACGGCTGGCAACTAGGCGGGGCGACGCCTCGGAGTAATGAAATTCCTGTCTCGCCTTCTCATTCTGCTGCGTCAAAGTTGTCGCATTTGACGTAGGCAATACCGGAGTCGCTGACGGCGTCTCGAAATAAATGACCACGGCTTCGCCGTCTCGGGAAACTTGGTACGGCGTCGCGGTCGTTAGATCGACGACCACCCGCGCGACATCCGGCCGGTATTGCCCGATGCGCACGCCTTTCACGGGGGCGGATACTCCCGGGATAACTGTCTTCTGCACCGCCAGCCGCGCCCCTGCGAAATCCAGCACCAGCCGATCCGGGTTCTGCATGCGTCCGGCGTGGACGTCAAGCCGACCCTCGCCCTCCACGCGTACCGCCGCCCGTTGTGGCGCTTGCGTAATCGCGACGCTGGATATAACCGCTGTAGTCGCGCTCGTGCCTGCGGCCACCTGCGTCTGCGCAAGCGCCGGGCTGCTCGCCAGTGCTACGCTTGCAAGGATCAGGTAGCCATGCCGAAGGGCCGGCCGATTCGTCTTCATTGCTGTTCTCCTGGACTGGAGTAAATTCGTTTATTCACTTGCCGCTCGACTGGCTTCCCGAAGGCATCTTTTCCTTCTTCATGGAAGGAAACCCCGTCCATCGAAATCTTTTCCACGCTGCCGTCATAAAGGCGGTCGCCCTCACGCAGGAAGTACGTCCGCGATTGCGGATTTGAGACCACGGCGATCATCCCATTCGGCGCGCGCACGATCCCGTCAAGGCGAAGCGTGCTCACCTGCAAACCCAATTTGCCCGGCGGTAAATTCGCCGGAGCCTTGTTCGACTGTCGTCCGAGCAGCGATTCAAACGGGTCTCGCCTCGCTTGCTTCACTTCGCTTTCGGCGGCCGCCGGTGCGGACCCCGGTGTAGCTGGCTTTTCCACGGGCTTGGCGGCTCGCTTAGCCGGGGCCTTGCCCTTGGCTGTTCCCTTGGCGGCGGCCTTTGCTGCAGGCTTGCTTGCTGGTTTGGCAGTGTGGCCGACAGCCTGCGGTGCGGGTTTGCCCGCAGCGGGAATTCCCGGTTTCGCCGCAGCCTGTGGCGCTGGCTTGGTCGCAGCCGGTGTTGCCGGTTTGGCCGCCGTTTGCGGTGCGGGTTTCGCTGCACTTGGCGCCGCTGGCTTCGCACTGCTGGGCGCTGTCGGGTTCGCCTGCGCCCGCAATCCGGGCACAGCCGCCGCCATCAAAATCCCTAGTCCAAGAGTTATCACTGAACGCATAGTTCGCTCATTCCCGTTCACCATTACCGGGCCGCCCCTGGAGGCTTGGCTCCGGCTGCAGGAGCAGGGGTCGCAGCCGTATCCGCGGGCTTGGTGAAGAATGTTGTTGCAGTGAAAATCCCGGAAACCGTTGTTCCCGGACGCATCGGGTACTTCGCACCTTTCGCCTTGTCCGGGTCGTCAAACGCCAGATCGCCCACATTGATGATTCGCGACAGGCGGCCCAGCCTCCCGAAGAAATCCAAAACGTTGAAGTATGGGCCATCGGCCTGCACCTCAAATGGCATTTCGTAGTGGTATTCCTTCGGCACGATCGCTTGGGCCGTCAAACGCCGGATCTGCACATTGGACGCGCTCGCCGCTCCCTGCAACAACCGGATAAACTCGTCCGTCTCTTTTTCCTCGGGCACGATGGTCTTCAAGGTCTCCAGTTGTTTCGAGAGTGCGTCCATCTGCTGCTTCAATTCTCCATACCGCTGCTTATAGACCTGGAGCTGTGTGACTTCCTGGTTTAGCTTGGTGCGCGTCTGGACGGCCGTGTCCACCTCGTCCCGTTCCCGCGCGATCGGCGAACCCGGCACGTAAACTCCTACCAGCACCAGCACGACCGCAACCGCTGCGGCCACCAGGGCCTGCATGATCACGGACATGTCTCGAAATGGATTGGCCATCGCGACTCTTACCCTTTCTTCGCCGGCGCCTTCGCAGCCGTAGCCGGTGCCGGTGTGTTGGCCGGCCGTGCCTGCACTGCGTTGGGCGGAGTGATTTCAGCCGATATCTGGAATCCGAACGATTGCACTGCCGTGTTCTTCTCGTCCTGCTTCGTTTCCTTGATTTCGACCTTCTGGAAATAGCCGGACCGCTTCAGTGCGGTGATGAAGTTCGCAACCGCGTTGACCGACGCGGATGTCCCTTCCATCGATAGCGTAGTGCCCTTGCGGACCATTTCCGTGAGCCACAAGTTTTCCGTCCGCGACACCGTGTTGGCAACCATGTCCAGCAGTTCCTGCCCGCCGGTGCGGTCCCGTTGTAACTGCTCGATCGTCGAGACCCTCTGCTGCAGGACCACCTTTTGCTTCTCGAACGCCTCCACTTGCTGTTTGGTCTGCTCCAGCTCCGTCTTTTGCGCTGTCAGCCTCTTGATTTCCGCGTTCTCTCTGTCGAGTTGCTTCTGCCACGTATAGTAGAAAAATCCCAAAACCAGGGCCCCGAGCACTAGCCCCGCCCCGATGAAGACTCCCGGCAGCGCTGCCCCCGTATCCACCGGACGCCGTGCGGCCTTCGGTCGAATCTGTCCAAGAAGGTTTATGCGAATCATGGCTAGTCGAAGCTCCTCAGCGCCAGCCCTAGGGCAATCGCCAGCCGCGGCGCCATTT
>Ga0307471_100002844_pt1 | contig 10109 bp, 9 predicted proteins | sample atmos_gasesAM3C__2_FD_204566 | JGI IMG/M metagenome (GOLD analysis project Ga0307471, IMG submission 204566) | Hardwood forest soil microbial communities from Morgan-Monroe State Forest, Indiana, United States - atmos_gasesAM3C_515 | ecosystem: Environmental > Terrestrial > Soil > Temperate... | reverse complement strand
CGACCAGCGCCACGTAGGCGGCGTCACCCTCCAGAGCCTTTTGCAGCCACCGGTGGTCATTCTTGTGCTGCGTGGCGATCACGACGTACGTGTTGCGGCTAACGGGAGTCTGTTTGAGGTCGAAATCTTCGTCGACCACTTGCTTGGCCTGGGGGAACGAGGCGTGGTCGGCGCCGGGATCATTCACAATAATATGGAAGCCGAGCATGTGCGCGAATGTCGCCAGGCTTTCGGCGATCCGGCCGTGTCCGGCGATGAGAAGTTCGGGCCTGGGCGTGACCGGCTCGATATAGACATCCATTTTGCCTCCGCACGGCATCCCCACACCCAGGAGTTCGTCGGTCATGTCGAGCGTGAGGACGAGCGACTGTCCCAGTTCGAGGCAGCGCAGCGCCTCGCTCCGGACCGCACTTTCGGCGCACCCGCCGCCGATCCAGCCGAGAAGCAGTTTCCCGCTTGTGTCAATGATGGCTTTGGATCCGCGCCGGGCTGAGGAAGACCCCTCCACCCGAACCACGGTGGCTACGGCGAAGGCTTTCCCGTGGGCTGCGAGTTCGGCGGCTTTGGCGTAGAAATCCACGAGAGTCCCGTCACGTATGATAGTTCCGCCGGAGCCGGGAGTTCAATCGAGGCGGAGGCTTTCGAGTTGTACAGCGACCAAGTCCGGGAGCACTATGTCGCACCACGAAACGTGGGCAACCTTGCCGAGCCTTCCGGCAAGGCCATCGTGAAGAGTCCGGTAGACAGCGACACGGTGCTGATCACGCTGCGGATTGGACAGGGCTTGATCCGGGATGTGAAGTTCAAGTGCATGGGATGCGCCGTGGCCATCGCCTGTTCGTCGATGGCGACGGAGATGGTTCTGGGCAAGTCGGTGGAAGAGGCGTCGCGGATCTCGGAGCAGGCGGTGGCCGACGCGCTGGGCGGTATCCCCGAGTACAAGATGAGATGCAGCAACCTGGCTCCGGAAGCCATCCGCCGGGCCATTGAGGACTGGAGGTCGCGCTTGAGCGAGGAGACAGGGGCGGCCGGGTAGATGTCTGTTTCGCGAGAGCTGGTTTGCGTCCGGTGGGTGGTAAAGTACGGCGTTCCCCGGATTCCTCGTGCGGACTTCCGCAGGTTTCTAGAAGGGACCGCATTGTGGTAACGTTCTACCCCGCCGTTTCTGTGCGACCAACTCCCATACTTCCGTTCGGCGTACAGGACCGCACTTGAGACGAGGGGGCAGCGATGATCCCACCGGCTTTTGAGTACCTCCGACCTGCAACGATTCCTGAGGCGATCGCACTTTTGCAGCAGCATGGAGAGGACGCGAAGATCCTCAGCGGCGGGCAGAGCCTGATCCCGATGATGAAGCTCCGCATTGCCCGTCCTGCATACCTCGTCGACATCAACCGCATCGCAGGACTCTCCTACGTCAAGGAGGAGGGCGGCTTTCTGAAGATCGGCGGGTTGACGCGGGAGGCGGAACTGGAAGCGTCACCTTTGGTCCACGCCAAATATCCCATCCTGGTCGACACCGCACACGTGATTGCTGACCCGCAGGTGCGAAACCTCGCGACGGTGGCTGGAAACCTGGCGCACGGCGATCCCGCCAACGATCATCCGGCCACGATGCTCGCCCTCGGCGCGCAAGTAGTAGCAACCGGTGCAGGCGGCGAGAGAATCATATCCATCGAGGAATTCTTCCTGTCATTGTTCAACACGGCGCTGCAGCAGGGCGAGATTCTGACGGAGATCCGCATTCCAATACCGCCGGCGCGCAGCGGAGGGGCTTATTTCAAGCTGGAGCGCAAGGTGGGCGATTTCGCCACCGCGGCGGTCGCAGCGCAGGTGACGCTCGACGACAAAGGCGCGGTGCAACGATCGGGCATCGGCTTGACCAATGTCGGAGCTACGCCCATCAAAGCGAAGAAGGCTGAGGATTTTCTCCGCGGCAAGAAGCTCGATGCGACGAACATCGCCCAAGCGGCCCAGTTCGCCGCCGATGAGGCGCAACCGAGTTCTGATCTGCGCGGTCCGGCGGAGTACAAGAAGGGTCTGGTAAAGGAACTGACGAAACGGGCGCTGTCCCGTGGCGCCGAGAGAGCGGCCAACTAGATCCGGCTAAATCATCCCAGGAGCTGGCAATGGCAAAGACGCAGTTGGTTCGGGTGAAGGTCAATGGCCGTGACCGGCAGGCCGAGGTCGAGCCGCGGCTTTTGCTGATCCACTTTATCCGCGAAGTGCTGCAGCTGACAGGCAGCCACATAGGCTGCGACACGAGCCACTGCGGCGCATGCACAGTGCTGCTCAACGGAAAGACGGTCAAGTCCTGCACGATGTTTGCCGTTCAGGCGGATGGCGGGGAAATCCTCACGGTGGAGGGTCTGATTAAGGACGGCCAGCTGCATCCGTTGCAGGAGGGGTTCAAGGAGGAGCACGGCCTGCAGTGCGGCTTTTGCACGCCTGGGATGCTGATGTCGTCGTACGCGCTGCTGCACAACAACCCGAAGCCCACCGAGGAGGATATTCGTTGGGGCATCTCCGGCAACCTGTGCCGCTGCACCGGGTATCAGAACATCGTGCGAGCGGTGCAATACGCTGCGGACAAGATGGCGCAAGGAGGGGCAAAGTGATCCACAAAACGTCTCTTGAAATCGGTGGCATGGGCCATCCCATCAAGCGCAAGGAAGACCTGCGATTCATCCAGGGCAAGGGCAATTATGTAGACGATGTGCATCTGCCCGGCATGGTCTATGGGCAGCTGGTGCGCAGTCCGTATGCCCACGCTCGACTCAAGAGCGTGAACACGGAGAAGGCGAAGAAACTTCCGGGAGTCCTGGCGATCATCACCGGTGAGGATTTGGCAAAAGCGAACCTGGCGTGGATGCCGACTCTGTCGTACGACAAGCAGATGGTGCTGGCCACCGGGAAGGTGTTGTTCCAATCGCAAGAAGTTGCATTCGTCGTGGCGGAAGACCGCTACACGGCCGCAGACGCAGCGGAACTGGTGGAAGTGGAATATGAAGAGTTGCCGGTGCTGGTCGATCCGAAAAAAGCGATGGACCCGGATGCTCCCCTTCTTCGAGAAGACCGCGAGCAGAAAGACAATCACATCTTCCATTGGGAAGTCGGCGACCGGCAGGCAACCGAGCAGGTTTTTCAGAAGGCAGCGGTGAAAGCCAGCGTGCACGCCTTCTTCCCGCGCTGCCATCCTGCGCCGCTCGAGACCTGCGGCTGCGTAGCTGACTTCAATCGGGCGACGGGAAAATTAACCGTCTACATGACCTCGCAGGCTCCGCATGCGCACCGCACCGTGTTCGCGCTGGTGGGAGGGATTCCCGAACAGAACATCAGGGTCATTTCTCCTGATATCGGGGGCGGTTTTGGCAATAAGGTTCCCGTGTATCCCGGCTACGTATGTGCGATCGTCGCTTCGCTCACGCTGGGAGTGCCAGTGAAATGGATCGAGACACGCTCGGAGAACCTGCAGTCCACCGGTTTTGCGCGCGACTACCACATGACCGCCGAAATTGCCGCAGACCGAGACGGCAAGATGCAAGCGCTGCGAGTAAAGACACTCGCCGACCACGGGGCGTTCAACGCGGCCGCCCAGCCCACGAAGTTTCCCGCGGGCTTGTTCAGCATCTGTACCGGCTCCTACGAGTATTCCCAGGCATTCTGCGAAGTAGACGGCGTCTACACGAACAAGGCGCCTGGTGGTATCGCCTACCGCTGCTCGTTCCGCGTGACCGAAGCGGCGTACCTGATCGAGAGAGTGGTGGATGTGCTCGCGCTGGAACTTAAGATGGATCCCGCCGAGCTTCGCCGCAAGAACTTCATTCCCGAGTCGAAGTTCCCTTACAAGTCATCGCTGGGCTGGACCTACGACAGCGGCAACTACGAAGGCGCGATGAAGCTTGCGCTCGACAAGATCGGCTACGCGGAACTACGCAAAGAACAGGCTGAGAAACGCAAGAAGGGCCAACTGATGGGGATCGGGATCTCGAGTTTCACGGAAATCGTGGGCGCCGGGCCGGCACATACGTTCGACATCCTCGGCATCAAGATGTTCGATAGTTGCGAGATCCGCATTCACCCCACGGGCAAGGCCATCGCACGCATGGGGACCAAGAGCCAGGGGCAGGGGCACGAGACCACATATGCCCAGATCGTCGCGCAGGAACTGGGTATTCCAGCCGCCGACGTGGCCATAGAAGAAGGAGACACCGACACGGCGCCCTATGGCCTCGGAACATACGCCAGTCGGAGTACGCCCACCTCAGGAGCGGCGACCGCTATTGCGGCTCGGAAGATTCGGGAGAAGGCAAAGAAGATCGCGGCGTACCTGCTGGAGTGCAGCGAGAACGACCTCGAATGGGAGCCGGGGAAGTTTTTCGTCAAGGGCGCGCCCAGCAAGTCCAAGACGATTCAGGAAATTGCCTTCGCGGCGTACACAAATATTCCGCCCGGCCTGGAGGCGGGGTTGGAGGCTGTCGACTACTACGATCCGCCCAATCTCACGTTCCCGTTTGGCACATACGTCTGCGTGGTGGACATCGACAAGGGAACCGGTGAAGTGAAGGTCCGGCGCTTTGTTGCAGTCGACGACTGCGGGAACATCATCAATCCCATGATCGTCGAGGGCCAGATTCACGGCGGCTTAACCGAAGGAATGGCTATCGCGTTCATGCAGCAGATCGACTACGACGAGAGCGGCAACGTGCAGGGCGGAAGTTTCCAGGACTACCTGATCCCTACCGCCGTCGAGACGCCGCACTGGGAAACTGACAAGACCTGCACACCGTCTCAGCACCACCCATTCGGTGCCAAGGGCGTGGGAGAGTCTCCCAACGTGGGTTCTCCGGCCGCTTTCGTGAACGCAGTGGTGGACGGGCTTTCTCATCTCGGTGTGAAGCACATCGACATGCCGATCGCACCCTGGAAAGTGTGGAACATCCTGAAGGAAAAAGGGGTCACGAGTTAGACGGATGGCACTCAAGATTGAAAAGACTTTCGCGGTGCAGGAGCCGGTGGAGAAAGTGTGGGAGTTTTTGAGCGACCCACGGAAAGTCGCGACCTGCGTGCCAGGCGCGCAGATCACCGAGCAGTTGGACGAGAAAACCTACAAGGGCGCGATCAAAGGGAAAGTGGGCCCGAGCGTCACGGACTACACCGGAGACGTCCAGATTGTGAGGTTGGACCCCGAGAACCACGAGATCGAAATTTTGGGGAAAGGCCAGGATGTGCGCGGCCGTGGGAGCGCATCCATGAAACTGACGGGGAAGCTCCGCGCACTGCCCGACGGGAGCACGGAAGTGACCAGCGTGTCTGAAATTGGCGTGGTGGGAATTCTGGCGCAGATGGGCTCGCGCGTGATCACGGAAGTGTCGAACATCATGTTCGGGCAATTCACCAAGAATTTCCAGGCGCTTCTACAGCAACCGGCCGAGGCGCCCGCTGGGCAGGCGGCGGCATCGGCGGAGGTTGCGCCTATCAAAGCTACATCCGTAGCCTGGCAGGCTGCGAAGGGAGTGTTTCGCAAGAAATCCTGAGCATTCCCGAGATGAGTCGGGATGGGGTCGAAGTTACCAACATGGGCATCCTGCAAGATCTTCCTTCCGGTGCTGGTCATGGCGTCGATGCGATTGTTTCCGGCTTCGAGCGCCTGGGATATGTTACCGACCGATCGCTGGCCACTGCGGTCTACCTCGTCACCAAGCTTCGCAAGCCAATTCTGGTCGAAGGGCACGCGGGCCTCGGGAAAACCGAGGTCGCCAAGGTGCTGGCGTCGTTCCTAAACACGCGGCTGATCCGATTGCAGTGTTACGAGGGGCTGGACGTGAGTTCGGCCGTCTACGAATGGAATTACCAAAAGCAGTTGCTGGCCATCAAGATCGAGGAAGGATCGGATAGCACGGTCGAGGAGAAGGAACGGCACATCTTCAGCCGGGAGTTTCTTCTGGAACGGCCGCTGCTGCAGTCGATTCAGGCGGAAGATGCTTCTCCGGTTTTGCTGATCGACGAAATCGATCGTGCGGACGAGGCGTTCGAAGCGTTTCTGCTCGAGTTGCTGTCTGACTACCAGATCACTATCCCGGAGATGGGCACCGTTCACGCGAAGCATGTGCCCTACGTGGTCCTGACCTCCAACCGCAGCCGCGAGTTGGGCGATGCGCTCAAGCGACGATGTCTGTACCAGTGGATCGACTATCCGAGCCTGGAGAAGGAAATGAAGATTGTGCGCACCAGGCTGCTGGGCATTGAAGAGAAACTGGCCCGGCAGGTGGTGGGATACGTGCAGGCGGTGAGAGGACTCGACTTGAGCAAGCCTCCCGGAGTTGCGGAGACTCTGGATTGTGCCGAAGCTTTGGTGGCACTGGGGAAGCTACAACTGGACGAGGAGGCGATCGAAGAAACGCTGGGTTGTATCTCCAAGTCCGTCGACGACAATGCAAAGATCCGGAGCACCGGGCTGGGCAAGACTGTTGGACAGTCGATGGGAGAGGCTCTGTGAACTCGGCGATGATCAGGGCGAAGGGCCAGTGGACCGACGCTGAAACAATCGTCGAGTTTTGCCGGTATGCGCGCGAGCAGGGCCTGTCCACGAGCGTCCAGGAGACACTCGCTGCCCTGGAAGCCACCGCGGCCCTCGATGTGAATAATTCAGAAGACCTGAAGTTTGGTTTGCGCTCCACGTTGTGCTCCTCGAAAGACGACTGGGATCTTTTCGACGAGTGTTTCCAGACGTTCTGGGGAGGAGCGTCGGCCTTCCCGAGCCGCATAAGAAACTCCCGAAAAGAACTCACGTCTCGTGCAAAGGGACGCAACCCGAGGTCCCTGATGGCAACTGGTTCGGGTGACGACGTGTCATCGGAGCAAGACGGCAGCCAGGCAGTCGCCGGCGCCAGTACCCATGATCGGCTCACGAAAGCGGACTTCTCCACCCTGTCCCAGGGCGACCTGGCAATGCTGGAGCAGATTTCGCTGCGCCTCTTCAAGCAGATGAGCCGGCGGCTGGCAAGAAGACGGCGAATCGGGACCGCGCGCGGGCAAGTGGACTTGCGAAGAACCATCCGTCGCAGCATTCCTCGCGGCGGAGAACCGATCAACCTCCGCTACCGGGAACGGAAACCGCGCCCGCACCGGCTCGTGACATTGCTCGACATCAGCGGCTCGATGAGCCCGTACAGCCTGTTTCTGGTGAAGTTTCTGTACGCGCTGCAAAAGCATTTTCGACACGTGGATACGTTTCTGTTCAGCACGGCACTGGTCGAGATCACGAACCTGTTTCGCACCCAACGTCTGCAGGACGCGCTGCAGGCGCTGTCTCAGAAGCCGGCCGGATGGTCCGGTGGCACCAGCATTGGCGGCTCGCTGCGGGAGTTCAACCAGTTCCATCGCAGGAAGTTGCGTTCGAGTGATACGTTGTTCGTGATCTTGAGTGACGGCTGGGACACTGGAGAAACCGGCGTTCTGGCAACCGAGCTGGGCACGGTGAAACGGCGGGTCCGCAGACTCATCTGGTTGAATCCCTTGCTTGGCCTGAAGGACTATCAGCCTCTTACTGGCGGAATGAGCGCCGCGCTCCCGCACATTGATATATTCGCTCCGGCCCACAACCTCGAAAGCCTGCTCGCGCTGGAGAAGCATCTGTAGGATGAAGCCATGTTTGACCGATTCCTGAACAAAGCGGCGGAGTTGCTGGAGCAGGGCGAGCCGTTCGTGACCGCAACAGTGGTGCGCTTCCAGGCTCCCATCTCCGGTAAGCCGGGGGACAAGGCGATCATTTTCGCGGATGGGAAGATGTGGGGCTGGATCGGCGGCGGCTGTGCCCAACCCGTGGTAATTAAGGAGGCCTTGAAGGCACTCGCGGACGGGCAGCCACGGCTGGTGAGAATCAGTCCAACATCGGCTCCCGAGGATGGGATTGTCGACTACACCATGACTTGCCACAGCGGAGGCACCTTGGATATTTACATCGAGCCGGTCCTGCCGAAACCGCACCTTCTGATTCTTGGACGCTCTCCCATCGCGCAAACGTTGGCTCGATTAGCGAAGGCCATTCACTACCGCGTCGCGGTGGCTGCGTCTGGTGCGGAGCAAGAGCAGTTTCCGGATGTCGACCAGCTGCAGACGGATCTGAATCTGGACGGCACCAAGATTTCGCCCGAAACGTTTGTGGTGGTATCCACTCAGGGAGAGGGCGACGAAGAAGCTTTGCAGCAGGCGGCCGGAACGAGCGCCGCGTATGTAGCTTTCGTGGCCAGCAGAGTCAAGGCCCAGAAAGTTCTCGAATTTCTCCGAGAAGCGAGAGTGCCATCTGAGCGAGTGCGTCAGATCCGGGCACCTGCGGGTCTCGACATCCACGCGGCCTCACCTGAAGAGATCGCGGTGAGCGTTCTTGCCGAGATTATTCAGGTCAGGGGCTCCCGAGCAAAGCCTGCCGTCGAGCCCAAGAAAAACGCGCTGCCGGTTCTGAACAAGGACGCGAAGGACCCGGTCTGCGGCATGATGGTAGACGTGATCGGCGCAAAGTACAAATCCGAACATAACGGAAGCAACGTGTACTTCTGTTGCGTTGGATGCAAGCAGTCTTTCGACCGCCAGCCTCAGAAATACGCGCTCGCTCATGACTTACTGAAAGACTGAATGCCGAGTGAAACTTGATAGCATCATTGGCCCAAACCAACTTGAGGTTCTGCCAAACATGATTACTCGCCGCAGCTTCGTTGTCGCAAGCGGACTCACTGCCCTTGCCTCAGCCCGAGTATTCGGCGCGAACGACACCATTCGTATCGGAGTCATCGGGGCCGGTCACCGCATGAAAGGTCTTCTCGATGCCGCTGACAAGGTCGGCCCTTACCAGATTGTCGCTGTGAGCGATGTGTATGCACCCAACCGCGACGCCGTTAAGGAAAGATCCAACAGTCTCGCAACCACCCACCTGGATTATCGTGAAGTCCTCGAGAAAGACATCGATGCGGTGATCATCGCCTCCCCGGACCACTGGCACGTCCCCATGGCGGTCGACGCTCTGAAAGCGGGCAAGGACGTCTTCCTGGAGAAGCCGGTAACCCACAGCATCGAGGAAGGCGAGATACTGACCCGGGCAGTTCGTTCCAGCAAACAGATCTTGCAGTGCGGCATGCAGCAGCGTAGTTGGACTCATTTTCGCGATGCCGTTGATTTAATTCAGGCGGGCAGTCTGGGCCGCATTGCCCAGGTACGAACTTACTGGTGGCAAAACTATCAAAGGAACTGGCCAACGAAACCCATCGACCGACAGGCACTGGATTGGAAGCTTTGGCTTGGGTCGGCTCCCGACCAACCATTCAGCGAAGAAAAGCTTTTCCACTGGCGTTGGTTCTGGAATTTCGGCGGCGGAGCGATGACCGATTTATTCACACATTGGGTTGACGTGGTGCACTGGGCCATGAGATGCGATCAGCCGCGTCAGGCTCAAATGCTTGCGGATAAGTATCTCTTCGACCAATGGGATTGTCCTGACACCATCCAGGCAGCCTTCCGCTATCCCGGCTTTGATGTGGTGTACGAGGGTATGATGAGTTCCTCCATCGACGATGGTGGTCTTGAGTTCCGCGGGGCCGATGCAACCCTAAAGATCGATCGGAGTGGTTTTGCCGTTTATCGCGAAGGCGTTCCAAGTGGACAGAATCCTGTTCTCACCGAACGCAGTTTCCGCGATGGCACCATTTCACACGTGGAAAATTTCTTCGCATGCGTCAAAACGCGCAAAGAGCCGAATGCCCCGGTAGAATCTGGAGTCGCGGCCGCGCGTGCGGGTCACATCGGCAACCTCGCCCATCACCACGGTGGCCAGATTGCATGGCCGGCAAAGACCTAAACTTGAGGAACGGCGTTGCTCGTTGCCAAGAAGATTGACGCCAATTTTTTAAAATTGTCGATGAAGTACTACGAGCACACTTGTCTGAGCGCTAATTAAGTTCCCTAACCCAGATGTTCCGGAAACTGATCGGCTCGCTGGGGTCTCCGTGCGCCTGCAGCTTAATGGGCGCTCTCTCGTACTCCTTGTAAAAAGGCTGGCCGATGTACCGTGTTTCGCCTTTCAACTCAAAGTGATTCTGCACCAGCACGCCATTGAA
>Ga0307471_100002843_pt1 | contig 10109 bp, 9 predicted proteins | sample atmos_gasesAM3C__2_FD_204566 | JGI IMG/M metagenome (GOLD analysis project Ga0307471, IMG submission 204566) | Hardwood forest soil microbial communities from Morgan-Monroe State Forest, Indiana, United States - atmos_gasesAM3C_515 | ecosystem: Environmental > Terrestrial > Soil > Temperate... | reverse complement strand
GCCGCTGTCGAACGACTGCCGCAGGATGCCGGGCAGCGCGCGGCGGTTCGCGAGGCCGGTCAGGGAGTCGCGGTCGACCAGTTCCTGCAGCACTTCCTTCGCCGCGAGGAGAGCCTGGTTCGAGTCCATCAGCTCCTCCTGGATGCGGCGGTACAGCGCGAGCACGCAGCCGAGGGCGATGACCCATTCCGCGCCGGTATCGAATGATGAATAGGAGGCTACAAAGATGCCGACAGTCGATTCCGGCAATCTGCGTATGGGAACGATTCGCGCTCCGTGCGCGATGGTCTCGACGACAGCCAGCATGGCGCGGATCGAGATTCCCGCGGTCAGCCATCCCGCGCCCGGAGCCCGCTTCAAAAGAAGAAGGACCGCGCAGGCACCGAGGATGAGTCCCATGACCGCCGACTCGGCGACGCCGATCTTGTCGATGGTGTTGAGCACGAACGCGGCAATGATCGAATACGCGATCACGCACGCGAGGACGATGCGACTGAGCGTGACGCTCGGCCTCCGTCGCACAAAACTCAGCGCCCCTGCCACCAGCAGCACCACGAACATCGTCTTCCAGAAGAAGTAGCTTCCACGCAGGACGATGAACGCGAATGGGGAGCTCGGCTGCGCAAACCAGAAAATGATGGTCACGAGAAGCGCGGCCAGATTGGCGATCCAGGCCAGAACCCATGGCCGCATCTCCACACGGCGAACCGATCGCGCCAGCACGACGAAAAACACCGCGATCATCAGCTCTGATGTGATCTGCGCGGTGGTGCTCCAGCGCCAGAGGAGAAGTTCCATGATCGAGGCTTACTCTACGAAGCCACTCGGTGAGCGACGAGCACCGCGAGAAGGGCCAGGAGTCCGGGAAGGGCTTGCATGTAGATGATGGAGCGCTTGGCGGTGAGGCCGCCGAAGATTCCGGCCACGATCACGCAGCCGAGAAAGAAGAGCCGGATGGCGTGTGCGCCGTCGCCGCCGAGCACGCCCCAGATGAGTCCTGCCGCCAGGAAGCCGTTGTAGAGGCCCTGATTGGCCGCCAGGCCGGCCGAAGCCTGGGCGATCTCCGGCGTGAGACGAAAGGTTCGCAGACCGAACGGCTTCGTCCAGAGGAACATCTCCAGAACGAGAAAGCCGAGGTGCAGTAGCGCAACGACGACAAGGGCTACGTCCGCGAGGATGCGCATCGTTCTCAGGATTCTACGCGGTTTGCGTCCCGCTCCGCCGTTTCAGAAGGTGATCGAGCGAGAATCGATCGACCTCCTGCGGCATGAAAAACACGAACAAAACGAGAGCGAGCCGGGGAATGACGTGTTCGTGAAATGCGTAGAGCGGCTGCTCGAGAAGATGACCGAAGGTCACGATCGCCAGCACCACGCCGAGGGCCACGAGCGCGTACCTCGTTTTCAAGCCGACGATCACCAGGCCGCCGGCGATGAGCTCGATGAACGGAATGGTGATCCCGACGGCCCATAGCGACCACACCGGCAGAAAAGTGTGCTGGAACGGAAGGAAGAAGCGCTGGACATGACCGACCGGCCCGAGCCCGAAGACCTTCCAGACGCCTGCCATGAAGAAGATTAAGCCGAGAACGAGCCGCGCAAAAAGGACCGCCCAGGACTTCGCGGTGGTGTCGCTCATCGGAAGATGAAGAATACCGCACCGAGGAGGCAGAGAAGTTAAAGGAGCGGTGCCGACAATTGAGATTGGCGCTCCCGAAAACGGGATTCAAAGGCTCTGAGAGCGTCCTGACGCCCCGGCACAAAGATCTCAGTCAGCCGGAATCTGGACCCGTGGTCACCGCTCCGCCGGGAATGATAACCCTGGCTGAGCGCAGATGCCAGCGAATGATCACAACCTGGCGAAAGATCCGCCGTCGTGACGATTTCCGTCCCGTACTTTGACGCGAACCTCAGTCGTTCGCTCGAACCGACCAGCGAACGATGTCGACCGCCTCGGCGGGAATGCATTCGATCCCGGCTGCGAGCGCTCGGTTCCGGCACTTCACCGCATATGTTCGATCAACGGCTCAGCGCAGCGAGGCACAACAAGGCACGATCGTCGCGGCGAAGCATCCGCTCCCTCCTTCAATGGAGCGTTGCAACGCCAGCTCGACAGCCTCGGGCACTTAGCCGGGCGGTAACGTCCATTCGCCTGGGGTGGTGTCGAGAATGTGGCCGATGAAACTCCTGAGGCGCGACATCCAGTCGCCAGGAACGCTGTGACCGCGCACCGCGGCCATCGCCGGGGTCATCATCGACAGGACCGCAACCAACGAAACACCAAGAATGTACTTCCGAACAAGACTCCGCATAAACCCTCCTCGTATCGGTGCAATGACCGGATCAAGAAGGGCGCCCTGTCAATAGAGTGACGCGGCGAACGGATTCCTGAGTACTTTTTATTGGATCTGCTGAAATTCTTCGTGCGGGTGCCCGGGGAGACGGTCCAGGAAGGCGCGAACGTGACGGACAGCTTCCGGCGTCGCCTCGCCCGATGTGACTGCCTCTCTGAGGTAAGCAAGGGCCTTTTTCGCGCTTCGCATCATCCCTTCTGAGGAGAAGGTCACCGAGATGGCACGGCAGAGCTCGGGGACACGCTCGGGTTGCCCGGCGGCAAGTAGGCCAGCCACGAGATCGAGAGTGGCCAGAGCGGAGTCGTTTGCCATCCCGAGTTGATTGAGCAGCACGCGGGAGTGCTCCAGACCGGCCAGTCCTTCCTCGTAGTCTCCCTGCTCGACCTTCAGCTCGGCCCTGGTCCAGAGCAGACGCGCGCTTTCCGTCGGAAGGTCAAGCTCATCGATCACAGCGATGGCATCGGCGTAGTACGCGCCAGCTTTGTCGTACTCGTGAAGCCGTGCATAGCAGTTCGCCGCGTTCGCAAGGGCGCGCGCGAGAATGCCAGTCTCCCCGGCCGAACGCCCGAGGGTGGCAACGCGCTCAAACAGCGGCGTAGCTTCTCGATAGCGTCGGACGCTGTAGTAGCCGACCGCTTCCGCCATGAGAGCGGAGAGGTACCGCCGCGTATCTCCGTAGACGTGAAAGGTCGCGGATGCGGAACGCGCGAAGGCGATGACCTCATCGAACCGCTCCATTTCGCAGCAAACCGTCGCCCGCACGTACGCCACGACTGCCAGGTCGAACGGCTCCACGTGATCGTCACTCTCGAACGCAGCCTCGGCGCGGTCGAGCGCCTTCTCCGCCTCCCTGAACCGGCCGAGGTAGCGAAGGGCGTTGGCGCGCTCCTTCCAGGCCGTACCGACATACCACGCTGACTTTGCCTGTAACGCCTCGGGAAGCTTTCCGCCGATGCTCAGGGCCGTGTCGGCGAGGACGAGGCCGAACTGGGGCTGGCGCTCGTGCATGCCGTTCGCGACCTTGCAGAGCTGACGAATCACGGCCAGGGTGAAGAAGCGGGGATCATCGTCGATGCGCGCTTCGCGGAAGCGGATCGCGGAGTCGACCAGCGGCATGACCAGCGCGCTGGCGTGGGCGTCCGCGGCGGCTAGCGCGCGGGCCTGATCGAGCAGCTGGCGCGGCACTTCGCGGCGGACCGGCATCGACCCGGCCACTTCCCACGGCAGCGGATCGCGAAGGGCGATGTCGAAGGCTTCGATGACGTCGAGGGCGTCCCGGCACTCACCACAGGCAGCAACGTGCTGCTCGACCGTTTCCCGGTCGGGGATGGCCTCGGGGCGCAGGGCGTAAGCGGACAGCTCGTCTTCCGTGTAGTGACTCATGATCCTGACCGGGTGATTGAGCAATAGATCTGGCGCGCGCGCTTCCGGCACGATGACAAGAGTTGCCATATGTATGCCGGAGAGGTGTCGAGCTCCTGAGCAATCGATTCCGCGCTCTCGTCGCGGAGGTAATAGCGGCGCAGCGTCTCGCTGCACTTGCCGCCTAGTCGCGCCAGCGTGGCGCCGAGGCTAAGCCGAAGCGCCCAGCGCTCCAGCTTCGCCGCCTCATCATCGCTGGGCGTCAACTCATGGTGAGGCAGGAGCGGCTCTTCGTGCTGCCGCTTCCGCCAGTAGTGCTTGCAGGCGTTGTTGATCGAGCCGACCAGGAAGGCCTTGACGTCGTAGGCCTCGGGCTGGCGCTCCAGGAACGAGGCAAAAATGTCATGGACGAGCCCCTCCGCGTCGCAGGCGGGGACCCGGTACCGGTATTGGGCGATTGAGCGAAGCAATCCCTCGTGCTCGCGGTAGAGCACCTCAAGGGGATGTGCGGTCGAAACCTCGGACTGATCGTTCGTCACGGTCGCCCACCACAAGCGCGCGCACTTCGCGGATCTTCCAGAAAAATAAACTACCTGCGGCCACGCCGCAGCTCTCTTCCGACGCCGATCCCTGCACGGCACGGTCCCGGAAACCGGTCTCCATTCAACCGTCCGGACGCGTTCAACTGCACCGTTCGCGGCAGGCTTGCCCATCACTTAATCAACGTCTCCTACCAGAGGAGTGACGGAAAGGCGGCGTTCCCTACCCTCCGAAGCAAAAAAAGTTGTGGAAGGAGCCTTTGGGAGGCTGCCGGGAGGGAGTGGAATGGCGGGTTTGGGGGCCTCGGGGTAGCGGAGTAGCGCGGTTCGGGGTCGCGCGGTCTCGCGCTGCGCGCCCCCTCGACCACCGCGAAACTGCGCGACCTCGAGACCGCGCCTAACGTTCCGTCGACGACGACTCGCTGCGCCAGCCTGCCAGGATCATCGGCAACGGGTGAAGCTCGCGTCGAAGGGGATCGAGTGCGAGGCCCAGAGCTTCGAGCGTGAAGGCTCCCAGGAGAGAACTGTCACCAGGCTCTCCAAAGATCACATCCGCGCCGCCGATGAGATCCTTGTAACGAAAGAGGGCAACACCTTTCCGACGGGAGATCTTGGAACCGTCAGCGAGACAGAAGTCCTGGGTCTTGAGTGGCTGCACGCCGAGCTCGTCAAGGATCGCTGACGGCACGACGCTGTAAACCGCGCCCGAGTCGATCAGAAGCTCAATGCACCGTGTGTCATCCGGCCTCGCCACGTTCGCCACATCGACAGCCAATACCGCCAATCCCACACCGTGATTCTACTGCGGTGGCGGTGACGTGCTGGTGTTGGTCGGCGGAGGTGGTTGCCCGGTGGTGGTCGTCGGCGGCGGAGCGCCGGTCTCAGTCCTGAAGAATCCGCCAGTCAACGTAGTGCCGGCAGGTTCAGGAGTGATTGGCGGGAGCGGCTGCGTCCCGGTCACGGCCTCGGGGGCGACCGGCATGCCAGCGGTGTCGAGGGCGATCGGATTGCCGAACTGGTCGAGCGCCGGCGGCGCCACCGGCTGCGGGCTGTGAAGCGGACAGGGGACCATCGGTTGCGTTCCGGTCTTGAAGGCCTCTATGACCACCGAGCCCGGGGGGCAGGTCGGTACGGCCAGTCCGCCGCTGGTCTCATCGATCGGAGTCATGGTGATGCCCTCGGGCATGGCGAAGTCTGTGTTGGGCTGACCCACGGTCACGGCCTGCATGAAACGCGTCCAGATCGGCACCGCGCCCGTACCGCCTGAGAGACCGGTCGGCACGTTGTCGTCGAATCCGAGCCACGTCAGCGTCAGCGTCTTCGGGGTGAAGCCGATGAACCAGGCGTCGCGCTTGTCGTTGGTCGTGCCGGTCTTTCCGGCGGCGGAGAGGCGGAACCCCATCGAGCGCGCGCCGCCGGCGGTGCCACGATCGACGACGCCCTTCATCACATTGAGGAGGATGTAGATGTCGCGCGCCGGAAACACCTGCACCGGCTTGACCTCATCACCCGCGGAGAGGATGCGATTGCGGTCGTCGGTCACGAACTTGACCGCGTGCAGCGGAAGGCGCGAGCCGACGCGGGCGATGGTGGCATAGGCATCTGCCATCTCGATCGGCGCCAGATCAATGGCACCGAGGAGCATGGACGGATTCCTGGTATCGATGTCCGAGACGATGCCGAGCGTGTGCGCGGTGCGGGCGATCGGTTCGAGCCCGCAGGCGAGACCGATCCGTACCGATGCCGAGTTGAGTGACAGCTCGAGCGCCTCGGCAACGGTGACAGTCTGATGATAGACATCCTCGTAGTTGCGCGGCGACCAGTCTTCCGCGAGGTGGCGCTTGAGGATGAATCGCGTGTCGCTGACCAGCGTCGCCGGCGTGATGTTCTGATTCGAAAGGCTGGGCTCGAATGCCGTGGCATAGACGAACGGCTTGACGAGCGATCCGATCTGCCGTTTGGCATTGAGAGCGCGATTGAACTGATTGCTGTCGTAGTTCCTGCCGCCGATCAGCGCCCGGATCTCGCCGGTGGGGACATCGACGTCGATGATCGCGCCCTGGAGCGGGCTCTCGGGGCGTCGCAGCCGCCTGCTCCCCTTCTCCAGAGTCGACAGGCCGGCCTCGATCGTCCGCGCGGCCGTGTCCTGGGCGTTGAGATCGATGGCAGTATAGATCTGCAGTCCGCGTCCCTTGACGTCTTTGATGCCGTAGTCGCGGGCCATCTCCTGCAATACGCGGTCGACGTAGTACGGGATCGACGATAGGCCGCTGCGCTGCCGGAACGGCCGCGGAGGCAGCGCCGCGGCCATGGCCGCGTCGTACTCCGGGCGCGTGATCTTCTTCTGCTCGAGCATCAGACCCAGGACAATGCCGCGGCGCTGGAGCGCCATATCGGGATGCGAGAACGGCGAGTAGTTGTTCGGGCTCGCTATCATGCCGGCGAGCAGCGCGGCCTCGGGAAGAGTGATCTCGGAAACCGGCTTGCCGAAGTAGAAGCGCGAGGCTTCGCCGACGCCGAGGATCGAGATCGAACGATTGCGGCCGAGGTATATGTCGTTCAGGTACGCCTCGAGGATCTCGCGCTTCGAATACTTCGCGTCGAGGATCACCGCCATGAACACTTCGGTCACTTTTCGTTTGTACGTCCTCTCGCTCGTCAGGTAGTAGTTCTTCACAAGTTGCTGCGTAAGTGTCGAGCCGCCCTCCGCGACCTTACCCTTCCTGACATTGCGGAAGAGCGCACGAAGCAGGCCGATCGGATCGACGCCCGGGTGATGCCAGAAGCGCACGTCCTCAGTGGCGACGACGGCGTCCTGCAGAACCTTCGGCACCTGATCCAGCGTGACGGGGCGACGGTTCTCGAGCTGGTCGCTGAGGATCGACGTCAGCAGCTCAGGCTCGAGCGCCGCGTTGTCAATCGGCGAGGCTCCGCGCAGCGATACCACCGAGGCGGTCGCGCCGTTGTGAAATGCGATACGCACTGGTTGCGCGGGGTATTGCCCGGTTGGATGAGTGAACGAACGCGTATAGATGTCGATCTGGTCGCGGCCGGGAACATAGTCGCCGGCCTGGGAGAGAGCGGCCGCCTGACGATAGCCGAGGCGGTTGAGCTTCTCGACGAGATCGTCGGGACTCAGTACGACGCCGCCGCGAAGCGGAGTGAAGTCGGTGAAGATGCGCGTCGGCAGCGACAACCGCCGGATCTCGAACTTCCCGACCGACTGTTTGTAGACGTACAGCGTCAGAAGCGCGATCGCTACGAAGATGACCACGACCGAGATGGAGATCGCCTTAAAAACAGTGCGACGGCTTGGAAGACGTTCGTTGAAGGTGGCCATGGAATGAGTGGATTAGTCACCGAGCGACAATTGCAAGGTTGCGTCCACTTCGCTCTCGTGCGGCATCGCGGCGGTAGGAGTGGAAGATCGACCCTTCGCAGCGCGTGCAGAGGCCGGAGTCGTGAATCGTGTGCGGCGCGAAGCCGCGTTCGACGAGCAGAGCCGTTGTCAGCGCGGCAATGTCGATGTGCGGTTTGGCCATGCTGCGATCGACGAACACGTCTGCGTCGTCATATGACGCGCGGAAGGCGCTGACGACCTCCTCCCCTACTTCGAAACAACAGACGCGGATCGACGGCCCGAGCCATGCCTGGGCCGCCGTGGTTTCGAACGGCGTCTCCTCCCCGAGGATGTCCAACGTCTCGGCGGTGATCCTCTGCACCGCGCCGCGCCACCCCGAGTGGACGTTGGCGATGACTCCGTGATCGGTATCGGCGATCGTGACCGGGAGACAGTCCGCGATCTTGATGCCGAGGGCTGTGCCCGCGGCTGACGACCAGAGCGCGTCGCACGAGTCGCATTCACGCCAGCGCGTATCGCGCGACGCTCGCACGACGCGCTTGCCGTGAACCTGCGTGCAGGTCGAGAGCGAGGAATCGACACCGAAGCGATCGCGCACGATGCGCGTCAGTCGCGCGGCAGCCTCCTGGTCGAGGCGCCCGTCCCAATCGATCGTCGTATAGAAGAGGGCGAGCCCATCCGGCAGTGACGGCGGGACGACGATGCGGCCGAGTTCGGTCTGTTCAGTTGCCCACGCCACTCCGGCGGATTGTACGCAAATCGACAACCTCATCTGTTATTTAGTGCAAATAAACCAGGTACAAACTTTGAATAATTACTGGCAGGAGCGTACAACGCGTTCCTCTCGTAAAGCTTGGAGGTAATCATGAATCGCAAACGAAGTAGTCTGTTTCTCTCTCTGGTAGCTTGCGGGACACTCTCCATCGGCCTGATCGCATGCGGCGGCGGGGGTTACAGCAAGCCGCCGAGCACCGCGCCACCGTACATGCCGCCTCCGTCGAACAATTCTCTTCGGACACCGGTGAACAACCCGAGTACGCCTGCCGCCGGCAACGTCTCCAGCGCTTCCACTCCCCAGGCGCCGGCCGCTCGCTGAACCATTGGCCAGCGCGGCAAGAGCCGTGCTGGCCTAACCGGCCCCTCGCTCGCTGAGCTGAGCCTCGATCATCGTCTCGGCGATGAAGTTGTAGATCCTGGTCCAGGCGAGCTTGACGTCGAGGTTGATTCGGGGCCCATGATCGTGCTGATCGTGTGGAGCAGGCAGGCTTCGACGGCGGCGTATTGGTCGATGCTGACGTGGTAGCGCGCGTGGCGCTTGCCGAGGTCGACCAGCACAGGCTTCAGCTCATCGAGCCGATCGGTTGTCGGTTGTCAGTTGTCGGTTGTGACCGGCAGTTGTTGTCCTCTTTTGATGACAGTTGATGTCAACGAGACATCGGGGGATGTCAACGAGACATCCGGCCATGTCAACGAGACATCGGAGGACGTTAACGAGACATCCGGCCATGTCAACGAGACATCGGAGGACGTTAACGAGACATTCGGCCATGTCAGCCGAGACATCCAGGGACGTTAACGAGACATCCGGCCATGTCAGCCGAGACATCCAGGGACGTTAACGAGACATCCGGCCATGTCAGCCGAGACATCCAGGGACGTCAACGAGACGTCCGGGGATGTCAACGAGACATCCGGGGATGTCAACGAGACATCGGGGGACGTCAACGAGACATCGGGCGATGTCAACGGGACATCCGGCGATGTCAACGGAACATCCGGCGATGTCAACGGGACATCCGGCGATGTCAACGGGACATCCGGCGATGTCAACGGGACATCCGGCGATGTCAACGGGACATCCGGCGATGTCAACGGGACATCTGACGATGTCAACGGGACATCCGGCGATGTCAACGGGACATCTGACGATGTCAACGAGACATCCGTCAAGTTGACCGCGAGAACCCGAAACAATCGAGACCGCGAGCTGTCGTGCGCGACGCGCCGCCTACGTGTTCTGTTCGCCCGGGCGGCCGCGCCGATCAGTTCCCCATCCCAATCAGCGGCCAGACGACACCATTGAGGAATGGCGCATGAAACAGCAGCGGCAACGGAAGGATGAGCGTGGCCATCGTCCAAAGGCGCGAGCGTCCGACGCGGCGTTGCACGAGCATCGACGCCCCCTGGATCAGGAAGTAGAGAAGCGGAAGACCAAAGCCGGCGTTCACCGGCAGGCTGATGGCGATCTCGTGCAGGACTCCTGAACATCCAAAGGAGACCATCACGGCCAACGGCGCTCCCAGCTTCCGCCGCAGCGGGTGATAGACCGCGAGTGAAGTCATCTCCGAGAAACCGATGTTCCATCGCCGCGACCAGAACTCCGCGAGGGTCTTCGAGACGAACGGCGCCCGAAAGAGAGGATCCGCATCGACACCCACCGCACGCCACAAGCCGGTGACCACATTGAACAGCCCGAAGTGGAACATCAGGCTGA
>Ga0307471_100002842_pt1 | contig 10109 bp, 5 predicted proteins | sample atmos_gasesAM3C__2_FD_204566 | JGI IMG/M metagenome (GOLD analysis project Ga0307471, IMG submission 204566) | Hardwood forest soil microbial communities from Morgan-Monroe State Forest, Indiana, United States - atmos_gasesAM3C_515 | ecosystem: Environmental > Terrestrial > Soil > Temperate... | reverse complement strand
AGGTCCCCCTGGGCCGCGAACTCGTCATCCCTGCCAGTGGGGTTTTGCAATCGGGCGATCGGCAGATTGCTTTTGTTCTGCGTCGCGACGGGTATCTCGAACCCCGCGAGGTGGAGCTAGGACCGCATTTGGGCGGCGAGGTCATTGTGCTGAATGGGTTGAAAGCGGGCGAGCAGATCATCACGTCCGCCAATTTCCTCATTGATTCGGAGAGTCAGCTGCAGGCGGCACTTGGTTCCTTCGTTCCACCGCCACCCGGGGCGGGCGCGGCCTCTGCGATCAACGCTGCTCAAGCCAACGCTGAAATGACCTCCGACCCGAGCCCGCCGCACACGGGAAGAAATACCTTCCGGGTGAAGCTGACGGATGCGAAGGGTGCTCCTATTTCCGGCGCGGAAGTTTCGGTGACATTTTTCATGCCCGCCATGCCGCAGATGGGAATGGCGGCGATGCGCACCCCGGTCGCTCTCAGCGACACAGGCAAAGGGGTCCACGAGGGTTCCGGCGAACTGGGAAGCAGTGGGACGTGGCAGGTCACGATCCAGGCCAAGAAGAGCGGGCAAACTATCCTCAGCAAACAACTCAGCGTGAGCTCGACGGGAGGGATGTAGCTTGATCGGCCGCTGGATTGACTGGTGCGCGCGGAACCGCTTCCTCGTCTTCATGGGGACATTGCTTCTGGTGCTTGCCGGAATCTGGACTTTGCGCCGGATCCCCCTAGACGCATTGCCAGATATTTCGGACGTCGAGGTCATTATCCACACCTCATGGATGGGCGAGCCCCCGAGTATTATCGAAGACCAGGTTACCTATCCGATTGTCACCACGCTGCTCGCAGCGCCTCACGTCAAAGCCGTGCGGGCGCAGACGATGCTCGGCGACTGCTACGTTTTTGTCGTGTTTGAGGATGGGACGGATCTCTACTGGGCGCGCTCGCGTGTACTGGAGTACATGCAGCAAGTCGGCGCGCGCTTGCCGCAGGGAGCCCACGCCATTATCGGACCAGACGCGACCGGCGCGGGGTGGGTCTATGAATACGTTCTCGTGGACCGCACCCACCAGCACACCCTGGCCGACTTGCGTAGCCTCCAAGATTGGTACCTGCGCTACCAGCTCGCAACCGTTCCCGGCGTGGCGGAGATCGCCACCATCGGCGGTTTTGTCCGCCAGTATCAGGTCAACCTCGACCCCGACAAGCTGCGCGCGTTCGGTATCCCGCTGTCTACCGTAATTGAAAAGGTTCGAGGCAGCACGAACGAGGTCGGCGGGCGCGTGCTCGAAATGGGCGGCGCCGAATACATGATTCGCGGCCTGGGTTATCTGCGTTCCCTAAGCGATCTGGAGACCGTTCCGGTTACAACCAAGAACGGCACGCCCGTGCTCGTCCGTGATCTGGGGACAGTCGCGTTTGGGCCCGACATCCGAGAAGGAGTTGCAGAATGGCAAGGCGAAGGGGAAACCGTGGGCGGGATCGTCGTGATGCGCGACGGCATGAACGCCCTGAACGTCATCCAGGGCATCAAGCAGAAGCTCCAGGAAATTCGGCCCTCCTTGCCGGCCGGGGTCGAAGTCGCTGCCGGATACGACCGCTCCGGGTTGATTCAAGCCTCCATCGAAACCCTTCAGCGCGACTTGGTCGAAGAGGCCCTCATCGTCAGCGCCGTCATTATCATTTTCCTCTTCCATTTCCGCTCGGCTCTGATTCCGATCCTGACGCTACCAATCTCCGTCGTCGCGTCGTTTATCCCCATGTACTACCTGCATGTCAGCTCGAACATCATGTCGCTGGGCGGACTGGCACTTGCCGTCGGTGTGCTCGTGGACGCGGCCATCGTGATGGTGGAGAACGGCTACCGGCACCTTGCCGAACGCCAGGCAGACGAAGCGGCGCCCCTTTCCGGCCCACAGAGACTTCGCATCCTGCTCGACTCCAACAAGCAAGTTGGACCTGCCATCTTCTTTTCCCTCATCATCATTGTCGTCTCGTTTCTGCCTGTGTTCTTGCTGGAGGCCCAGGAAGGGAGGATGTTTCGGCCGCTGGCGTGGACCAAGACGCTGGCCGTCGGTTTCTCCTCTGTGTTGGCGATAACGCTCGTCCCGGTGCTTATGACTCTTTTTATCCGCGGACACTTGCGCCCTGAATCGCGGAACCCCATCTCTCGCGTTACCCAGGCGCTGTATCTGCCGGTCCTACGTTTGTGCCTTCGCTTTCGCAAGACCACCTTGCTCGTGAACCTAGTCTTTCTAGCCTTGACTCTTCCGTTGGCTTTCAAGATCGGCAGTCAATTCATGCCCCCGCTGTTCGAGGGATCGGCTCTTTACATGCCGACGGCCTTGCCGGGGATCTCCATCCGCCAGGCGTCACAGTTGCTCCAGGAACAGGATCGGATCATTCACTCGTTCCCGGAGGTCGAAACCGTCTTCGGGGTCGTCGGGCGCTCGGACAGCGCCACCGACAACGCTCCGTTGGACATGTACGACACCACCGTCATGTTGAAGCCACGCAGCCAATGGCGGCCTGGGATGACCTACGAAAGGCTGATTGCGGAGATGGATGGCAAGCTCCAGTTTCCCGGGTTGTCCAACACCTGGACGATGCCGGTCGAAAACCGCTTGGATATGGAGCTCACCGGGATCAAAACGCCGCTCGGCCTGAAAATCCAAGGACCGAACCTGGATGGCATTCAACAATCCGCTGCGCAAATCCAGCAGCTATTGACGAGCCTCCCGGATGTGCGGTCGGTCTTTGCGGAGCGTGTCTCGCAAGGCTTTTACCTCAACATAGAAGTGAATCGAGCCGAAGCCGCACGGTATGGCCTGACCGTGGCGGACGTGCAGCAAGCCGTGACTTCGGGCATCGGCGGCGAAGCGGTGACGGAAAATATCGAAGGGCGGGAGCGCTATCCAGTCAACGTCCGCTACGGCCGCGATTTCCGGGACAACGTCGAGGACTTGCAGCGCGTCCTGCTCGCCACGCCGGCTGGCGCGCAGATTCCTATCGCGCAAGTCGCCAAGATTTGGTTTTCGCGCGGCCCCGCGAGTATCCGGGACGAGGAGGGTGCGCTCACCGGCTACGTGTTCATCGACCTGAACACCAAGGACTACGGCGGCTTCGTGGCCAGCGCCGATGGCCTATTCCGGCAGAAGCTCAAGCTGCGGCCGGGTTTCACCTACAAGTGGTCCGGTGAATATGAATTCGAGTTGCGGGCCAAAGAGCGGCTGCAGGTGCTCCTGCCGGTGGTCTTTTTCCTCATCTTTCTTCTGCTTTATCTAGTGTTTCACTCCGTAGCCGAGGCGGCGGTTCTGATTTTTCCCACGATCTATGCGCTGACGGGCGGCCTGATCCTGCAGAAGTGGCTCGGATACAACTTCAGTGTGGCCGTTTGGGTGGGCTATATCGCGCTGTTTGGCATCGCGGTCGAGACCGGCGTCGTCATGGTCGTGTATCTGCACGAGGCGCTGGATCACCGTCTGTCCAGCGGCCTCCCCCTGCGCCATGAAGACATCGAAGCCGCCGTCATCGAAGGAGCCGTCCAGCGCCTTCGGCCGAAGCTCATGACGGTCAGCGTCGTCCTGGCAAGCCTTGTCCCTATTTTATGGGGGACCGGGATTGGCTCCGACGTGATGAAGCCCATTGCCGCGCCGATTGTTGGGGGCATGATCACTTCCACAATCCACGTGCTGATCCTGGTGCCCGTTTTCTTCGCCTTGATGAAAGAACGCGCGCTTCGCCGGGGCACGCTGCGGGGCAGAGAAGAGCCGTCCGGCGGATGACCTGGAGAGGGTGAAACACTGAAAGCATTCTCGCGGGAAAAAGCGGAGATTGCCACGCCGGGTCGCGCGAGATACCATGCAAGCACACGCACTTGGGAATCGGGTGCGTCGCGACGGAGATGCCAATGCACAGACTGCGGCTTCGCTCACGACGATTGGGACTTGGTATCATAACACTAAGCCTTGTTGGCTCATTTGGATGCGGCCGTTCCTCAAATGCCGCGGACCCAGGCCTTCGGTCTTTCTCTGCGGATCGCTTGCTCGCGCATATCAGGACTCTTTCCTCGGACGAATTTGAAGGCCGGGGGCCGGGCTCGAAGGGCGAGCAGCTCACCATCAAGTATGTCGAAGAGCAGTTCCGTTCGCAGGGCCTCGAGCCCGGAAATCCGGACGGCACCTATTTGCAGAATGTACCCTTGGTGGGCATCACTCCGGACACCAAAATGAAATTCGCGCTGTCTGGTCATGGGCACACACTCGAGCCCAAATTTCAGGACGATTTTGTCGCTTGGTCGAAGCGGGTTGTAGACTCCTCACGGATTGATGCCGACATGATTTTCGTCGGCTACGGTGTCCAGGCGCCGGAGTTCGACTGGGATGATTTCAAGGGAATGGACGTCAAGGGCAAAGTGCTCGTCGTGCTCATCAACGATCCGCCGGTCCCCGACCCTTCCGACCCCGCGAAACTCGACCCGAAGACTTTCGGGGGCACGGCCATGACCTACTACGGCCGGTGGACGTACAAGTTTGAGAAGGCGGCTCAGTTGGGCGCGGCTGGTTGCGTCATCATTCATCAGACTGACCGCGCCGGCTATCCCTGGGAGGTCGTGCGCAATAGCTGGAGCGGCATACAGTTCGACTTGGCGAGCCCGGACAAGAACATGGGACGCCTTGCCATGGAAAGCTGGATCACTTCCGCCTTCGCCACCAAGCTATTCCAGACGGCCGGGCTCGATCTCGACAAGTTAATCGCAGCCGCCGCCCGCCGCGATTTCAAGCCCGTTCCGCTCAGCATCCACGCGAAGCTGGAGATCCACAATTCGCTGCAGATGATCGAGTCACACAACGTCATCGCCAAGCTGACCGGCAGCGACCCGCAGTTGAAGAACACCTACGTTGTCTACACCGCCCACTGGGATCATTTCGGGATTGGCCCCGAGGTCAACGGAGACAAGATCTATCACGGCGCCGTGGATAACGCCTCGGGAACAGCGGCCCTGCTGGAGATGGCGCGAGCCTACAAACAGCTGCCGACTCCGCCGCGACGCACTATCCTGTTTCTCTCCGTCACCGGGGAGGAGCAAGGCTTGTTGGGCTCGCAATACTACGGGGAGCATCCCCTGTACCCGTTGGCGCGGACCGCCGCCGACATCAATATGGATGGCATGAATGTTCACGGCCGCACGCGGGACATCGTTGAGATCGGCCGGGGCGCTTCGACGCTCGACGAAATCATCGAGGCTGCGGCGCGCGACCAAGGCCGCGTGGTGAAATCCGACCCCGAGCCGGAAAAGGGTTTTTACTATCGCTCAGATCATTTTGAGTTTGCAAAAAAGGGCGTCCCGGCATTCGATCCGGACGAGGGGATCGATTTCATCGGCAAGCCGGAAGGCTGGGGTCTCGAAACGCGGCGCAAGTACACCGCCGAGTACTACCACAAACCCGCGGACACGATCAAGCCGGACTGGGACTTGAGTGGCGCCGTCGAGGACTGCCAACTCTATTTTCAAGTCGGCTTTCGCATAGCGAACGATGCCCGATTGCCAGAATGGCGACCGGGAGCCGAGTTCAAAGCAATCCGTGACGACTCCCTGCGCACATCGGGAATCGAGCACTGAGGGAGACTCAAAGAGCCAAGCAGAGGCCCCACCGCTAGTACGCTTGCGCTAGGACCGCCCTGTGCCGAAAGGGTGCACATCTCAGCGCATCAAACACAATTCCGCATTGACAGCATATGGGCACCCCCTTATCCTTTTTTTGAAACATTTGGGAGGCTCTTGTGCGGACAGTAACCAAAGCAATCTTCTTAGCAATTATGACCGCTTCACTGGCGGGAATCCCCTTATTTGCGGCCCCACCCCATCCGGCAACCGCTCCCCTGGGGGTGGTGTTGCAAGCGGATCACGCGATCGTAGGTGCGGATGTGATCGCGAGCGGGGCAACCGTCTATGCCGGTGATACCTTGGAAACCAATGACTCGGGCACGCTGCGCGCCCGGTTGGGGGGGCCACAGGTTTTCCTGCGCTCGAACACGACGGCACAAGTGCAATCCCTCGAAAACGGCTTTTCGGCCACTCTCAGGCGCGGGACCGTGGTGATTTCCTCCGAGGCCTCAAACACTTTTGAGCTGCTGGCAGATGGCGCGGCGATTCGCCCTGCGGGCGCCCAGCCTGTTCTGGCGCAAGTCACTTTGGTCAATGCGAACGAGTTGCTGCTGACGAGCACCCGCGGCGCCTTGCTGGTTTCGATGGGCGATGAAGTCCGGACGGTTGAGTCCGGCCGTTCCTACCGGATGGAAGTGGAATCGGATTCCAGCGCGGCGAGCCCTCAAGGGAGCGGTGGACCGGTTCACAGTGCCCGGAACCATTTCCTCCTTCTCGTAATCGTCGGCGCGGCTGCCGGGACCGGCATCGGAATTTGGCGTGCCCTCATGAGCCCGAGCGCCCCCTGAGCTAGTTCCTGGCAAACGGAATCGATTTTCTGGGCGGCCGAATTTGGCCGCCCTATTCTTTTTGAACCCACGTCGCGTCGCGCTGCTAGGCCACCGGAGCGGGATTGCGACTTGAAGTATTCCTGCAAACCACCCCGCCTGTTGTCGTGCCCCCCGGCAGGTCCTCGATTCTTTCACTTTCACCGCGCCAGGTTGGCGGCAACTCCGGCGGTCGATGTGGCTTGATATAACATGGGAAGAATCCACCAGTGCTTCATTCCCCCGATATGCAGCCGCTGATCGCCTTTTCGGAGCCAGGCTGTGCCAATCCAAGCTCCAGCCAGCACCGGGAGACGCAGAGCGTACTGCTGAGTGCGAGTTTGGCTGAGTACCGGATTGCCTTCCCGGCAGGTCCCCGCGTGGATACACCGACGCGACGCCAGAACCTCGATATCCGCCACTGTCATCGCCACGGCGGTGGCCCACATGCCAATTGCCTTTTTATCGAGAGCGGCCCGGCGGAACGTCATCGGCTTGCTGCACCAGCTACAGGAATTGATCTCGCGCGCAGACCATTGTTTTCCTGCGGGCACCCAGACCATCCCGCGGGGGATGGTCTCGGCCCCGGTGAGCCACGCGGGATGCAACCAGTCCGGAAGCTGAGCTTCGTTGCCCGCGGGCTCGGATGCCGTGGGGCGACGGTGCAGCGCGGTCTGCTCTTCTTGCGTCCCGTCCAGGCCTGCGCTCGCCGTCAAGGCACTGGGAGGGCCCTTCGTTGGATTCGTGTTCGGCTCTGCGCTACTGGGCGTTTGCGCTTGCGCCAACAGAGTTGTGCTATAGAGAAAGCAAAACAAGACATACCTCTTCTTCGCCATGGGGGGATTTCCTTCCTCACCGCTTCTTGCGGCGATATGAATAAGCCGTATAAAGGCGCCACCCAACTCTCGCGCTGCCTGTCAAGAATTTCGGCTCGGTTGGCGCTTACGAATAACGGAAAACGCCCCGTGTTTCTGCTTTCCCTGGAAAACCTCAATGCCTGGAACCCGGGAACAAATCCTCCTTACGCTACGTAGACGCAGCGGCCGAAGAGCACCACCAAACTGCGCATGGACACACTCTTACCGTTCGAGTCAGCCGGGGGGCTGGCTCGAGAAGAAATCCATCAAGTTGGGATTTTCCCGCCCGAAGAGGTTACTGAGGCGTTGATTCCCCGACCAAAAGAACGCCTCTCACAGCTTGTCATTGTTTCCGAGAAGGGGCGGGAAACCTGCGTGCTCGCGAGGACAAGGGCAAGCGGATACCCACATGGGGTGTACTCTTTTTGCCCGCCGGTGTCAACAGAATTTCTGAAAGAACCCTGCGGGATTCCTGCGGAGGCTTTGCCTTTCCTCGGCAGAGAGCTGGAAGGCTGCTACGTCGAAGGCCTCAACTGCAACGCACACAGCAAATCCTAGGCTGCGCGGGAAGTGCAGTCTTAGCTGTGCTGGGGCTCTTGGGTGACCATGGTGCCGTCCCAGCGCTTCACCCCTGCGAGGTGGAGCCCGAACTGGTCCAACACCCGCACGCAGATATAGTTCACCACGTCGTCCAGCGATTCCGGGTGGTTATAGAACGACGGCACGGGGGGATAAACCACGGCTCCAGCACGCGAGACCCGCAGCATGTTTTCGAGGTGGATATCGTTGAGCGGCGCCTCCCGGGCAATCAGCACCAGCTTGCGCCGCTCCTTCAGGACCACATCCGCCGCCCGATGAATCAGGTTTTGCGCCACCCCGCACGCGATCGAGGCCAGCGACTTCATCGAGCACGGCGCAATGACCATCCCGAGCGTGACCAGCGAGCCGCTGGAGATTTCCGCCCCCAGATCGTTGATGGGATGGACATGGGTGGCCATTTGCTGCACCTGCTCCACGGTGAACGGCGTCTCGTGGATCAAAGTCCTCGCTCCCCAATGGCTCATCACCAGGTGCGTGTCCACCTTCGCGTCGCGCAATAATTGTAGCATGCGCACCCCGAGGATGGTCCCGGTGGCGCCGGTAATCCCAACAATCAGCGACGGGCGATCAGTCAACTCAAATCCCCTTCTGAAACCGTCCAGTTTGTCCCTCTGCTGGTGGCCCCCCACACCGGCCCCATTATGCGGGGATTCTACGCCGAAATCATACCCGAGATTTCGCAGGGCAAGCTAAGTTTTAGGGGCCGACTGGCACGGCGGCAATTAAGAAGTGACTTCAGGGGTTGAAACCCCTTCTCCTCGAGCCAACGTTCTGGCCAGGCTAATGGTTCGGCTCCGCTCACCACAAGCGCCCGGCCCTCCGAAGGCAGCCGAAATCTTGCGCGGCTGGACGAACTTGTAAGCGAATAGAAGAGAGGCGATGCTTTGCTCGATGCAAAGCCAGGCGATAGCCTGCCCCCACGCCAATTGAAAAAATGACCAGCCGTAGGTCAGGATGGCGTAATATCATCCGAGTTTGGCGCGCATCGTTTCGGACTGCGGAGACAATTGGCAATCCACGGCGCCAGCGGCTAAAGCCGCATTGCTTTCCAAGCCCGTAACGGCACGGCTGAAGCCGTGCCCTACAAAACCCAATGTTCTCAATTAGACTCTACGCTGCTGGGAGCCCCAACCGGTCAACGCTCTTTCCCGGCGACGTAATTTCTTGAAAAGGTGATATAAAAACTCATTCGAAATTTTTTGAGGCCAGTGTCAACGCGGAGATCAACATGCCATCCCGAGATTTGCGTGACTGGATTCAGGGTGCGGAAGAGCTCGGCGAGCTGAAGCGCATTGACGGCGCGGATTGGGACGTGGAAATCGGCGCCATCACCGAACTCGGCCACCACCGCGGCGAAGACAGCGATGCCCTGCTCTTCGACAACATCAAGGGCTACCCCCAAGGCTACCGCGTCTTGTCCAACACGCTGAACACTACCAAGCGCCTGGCCATGACCTTACACATGGACATGAACAACACGCGGCTCGAGTTCGTCAGGGACCTCAAGCGCCACGTGGCCGAAGTCAAGCACATTAAGCCCGAATTCGTGAAAGACGGGCCGGTGTTGGAAAACGTCATCGAGGGCAAGGACATCGACATGTGGAAGTTTCCCACACCGAAATGGCACGAGCAGGACGGCGGGCGCTATATCGGGACGGGCTCGATCGACATCACGCGCGACCCGGACGATGGCTGGGTCAATCTGGGCACCTACCGCGTGATGGTCCACGACCGGGACGTCCTGGGGTTCTACATCTCCCCGGGCAAACAAGGACGCATCATGCGCGACAAGTATTTTGCCCGGGGACAATCCTGCAAAGTGGCCGTTTCGTTTGGTCAGGACCCGCTGCTCTACCTCGCCGGAGGCATGGAGATTCCGTCCGGCGTGTCCGAATACGAGTGGGTCGGAGGGCTGCAAGGCGATCCGGTGCCGGTCATTCAAGGGGAGTACACGGGCCTGCCCATCCCCGCGCATTCGGAAATCGTGGCCGAGTGTGAAGCCATCCCCGGAGAGGAACGCACCGAGGGGCCCTTCGGCGAATGGACCGGGTATTACACCAGCTCGCTGCGCCCTGAGCCGATCATGCGGGTCAAGCGGCTTTACCACCGCAATAATCCCATCCTGCTGGGCGCGCCGCCGACGCGCCCGCCCTGCGAGTACAACTATATGCGCTGTTTCATGCGCTCGG
>Ga0307471_100002841_pt1 | contig 10111 bp, 10 predicted proteins | sample atmos_gasesAM3C__2_FD_204566 | JGI IMG/M metagenome (GOLD analysis project Ga0307471, IMG submission 204566) | Hardwood forest soil microbial communities from Morgan-Monroe State Forest, Indiana, United States - atmos_gasesAM3C_515 | ecosystem: Environmental > Terrestrial > Soil > Temperate... | reverse complement strand
CGGCAGGGATAAGCGCTGAAGGCATCTAAGCGCGAAACCCGCCTGAAGATGAGACCTCCCAGGGCGTAAGCCCTCTGAAGGGCCCTCGTAGATTACGAGGTTGATAGGCCGGAGGTGTAAGCGCCGTAAGGCGTTCAGCTGACCGGTACTAATCGCCCGTGCGGCTTGACCACGGTTATTCCTTGATGTTCTTGACTGTGGGACAACGTCGGGCTGCGCTCGAGAGTCTCCGTGTTCGACGGCGGTATCGATCGCCGTGAGAGTTCCCGGTGGCGTTGCCGGAGGGGCCACACCCGTTCCCATCCCGAACACGGAAGTTAAGCCCTCCTGGGCCGATGGTACTGCGCTGGCAACGGCGTGGGAGAGTAGGTCGCTGCCGGGGTAAATTCACGAAGGGGCCTGCGAAGGCCCCTTTCGTGCGTCAGCGGCCCGCGCGCCTCAGCCCGCGAACGCGGTGAACAGGGCGAGTGCGAATCCGACGGCCGTGACGACGATCGCCGCCGACGCGAGCACCCAGTCGAGCGTTGATTCGGTGCGTCGCTCGGCTAGCGACAGGCCGAGACCCGCGGCGAAGCCGCCGATGAAGCCTCCGGCGTGGGCGTAGTTGTTCACGCCCGATAGGAGAAATCCCGAGATGAAGAGGATCAGCGCCCACTGACCGTACTGCTGGAGGACCAGCCGGCCGAAGGCGCCGCCGCGCTTTCGCGCGTAGGCGATGATCGCGCCGAGCAGACCGAAGATGGAGCCCGAGGCGCCGACGGTCAACCAGACGTTGAACATGTTCGACGCGACGAAGCCCACCGCGCCGGCAACAGTGAAGATGATGACCAGACGTGCCGGACCGTAGATCTCCTCGACCGCCGGACCGAGCTGGCGGATCCACAGCACGTTGAAGAGAATGTGCAGCAGGCCGCCGTGCAGGTAGATCGCGGTGAAGATCGTCCACCAGTACCCGTAGCGCCACGGAATCGTGCCCGCCGCGCCGAATGCCTGCAGCGCGCGATCGCTCGGCGAAAAGACGTCCAAGTAGCCCCGGGGACGAAACGCCGAGGACGGGTCGAGTACGATGGTCGCCAGGAAGAGCACGACGCACACGGCAGTCACGACGTTCGTGAAGCTCCAGGAGCGGAACACTACACGCAGGGGGCCGGCGAAGCCCCACATGCCCGGATTGCGGCGCCCGCACACCAGGCAGACCGCCGCATCGGCGTTCGTCAGCCGCCCGCACGACGGACAGAGAATCGAGCCCGAGGTCTTACGGAACATCGCCGCGCTCGGCGGCCTGGATGCGGTAGCCCTCGTCGAGCCACACGCCGAGGTCGACAAGGCGGCATGTGAGCGAGCAGAAGGGGTTCAGCCGCCATGGCGCGGCGGCTCCACAGTTCGGGCAGGTCACGCTGATTTTGGTTTGCTCCCTTGACGGAGACGACGGACTCCCGTCCATCTCAGCCTGATCGTACGAGCGGCCGCAAAGCGTGTCAACTCGGGCACTTGGCGGCCACACGCGCATGGTTTTACGTTGACACTCGTCGAGGCCGTCGCGTAGAGTGACCACGATCTCTCCATCGGAGGAACCCACCGCATGAACCGGATGCACCCGGCACCTGCCCTCTCGGCCCTCGGAATCATCGCGATGCTACTGCTCGCGCTGACCGTGAGCGCCCTCACCATCCCGTCCGCGACGTTCGCGCAAACAGCGGGCACCGGCCAGCACAAGGGTGGGGGTGAGGCGTCGCTCGTGGTTCCCGACCTCGGCAGCGTCGCCGTCGGCGGCATGAACGGGCGGTCGCTGCTCCTGGCCGGGCTGGTCGTCTGTGCCCTCGGGCTCCTGTTCGGGGTCGTCATCTACAGGCAGATGCGCGCCCTGCCCGTGCACGCCTCGATGCGCGACATCTCCGAGCTGATCTACGAGACGTGCAAGACCTACCTGATCACCCAGGGCAAGTTCCTCCTCCTCCTCGAGGTGTTCATCGGCATCATCATGGTGCTCTATTTCGGCGTCTTGCTGAAGTTCGACGCCGCCAAGGTGGTCATCATCCTCGCCTTCAGCCTCATCGGCATCGGCGGAAGCTACGGCGTCGCGTGGTTCGGGATGCGGATCAACACCTTCGCGAACTCGCGCACCGCCTTCGCGAGCCTCGCGGGCAAGCCGTTTCCGGTGTACGCGATTCCGCTGAAGGCCGGCATGAGCGTGGGCATGCTCCTGATCAGCGTGGAACTGTTCCTCATGCTCTGCATCCTGCTCTTCATTCCGGGCGACTACGCGGGCCCCTGCTTCATCGGCTTCGCCATCGGCGAATCGCTCGGGGCCGCGGCGCTCCGGATCGCCGGCGGCATCTTCACCAAGATCGCCGACATCGGCTCCGACCTCATGAAGATCGTCTTCAACATCAAGGAAGACGACGCGCGCAACCCCGGCGTCATCGCCGACTGCACCGGCGACAACGCGGGCGACTCGGTCGGGCCGAGCGCCGACGGGTTCGAGACCTACGGCGTGACCGGCGTTGCCCTCATCTCGTTCATCCTGCTGGCGGTGAAGGAGCCGGCCGTGCAGGTGCAGCTCCTGGTGTGGATCTTCACGATGCGCGTGCTGATGATCGTGGCCAGCGGCGTGTCCTACCTTCTCAACGAGACCATCGCCCGCGCGAAGTACAGCAACGCGACCCAGATGAACTTCGAGGCGCCGCTCACCTCGCTGGTGTGGCTCACGTCGATCGTCTCCGTGCTGCTCACGTACTTCGCGTCCTGGGAGCTCATCCGCGACCTCGGCGACGGTACGCTCTGGTGGAAGCTCTCGACCGTCATCACCTGCGGTACGCTGGCCGGCGCGATCATCCCGGAACTCGTCAAGATCTTCACCTCGACCGAGTCGGGCCACGTCCGCGAGGTTGTCACTTCCGCGCGAGAGGGTGGGCCGTCACTCGGCATCCTGTCGGGGCTCGTGGCCGGCAACTTCAGCGCCTACTGGCTCGGCATGGTCATCGTCGGGCTGATGGGCGCCGCGTACATCGTCAGCACCGCCGGCCTCGGCGTCCTCATGGCCGCGCCGGCGGTCTTCGCGTTCGGCCTGGTGGCGTTCGGCTTCCTGGGCATGGGACCGGTGACGATCGCCGTGGATTCCTACGGCCCGGTCACCGACAACGCCCAGTCGGTCTTCGAGTTGTCGGTCATCGAGCAGGTGCCGAACATCAAGCCGTCGCTCAAGCGCAACCACGGGATCGACGTGAACTTCGAGTCGGCCAAGCACCTGCTCGAGCAGAACGACGGCGCCGGGAACACGTTCAAGGCGACCGCGAAGCCGGTGTTGATCGGCACGGCCGTGGTGGGCGCGACCACGATGATCTTCTCGATCATCGTCGTGTTGACCCACGGGCTCACCCAGAACCTCGACAAGCTCTCACTCTTGCACCCGCCGTTCCTGCTGGGTCTGGTGACGGGCGGCGCGGTGATCTACTGGTTCACCGGCGCCTCGATGCAGGCGGTGACGACGGGCGCCTACCGGGCGGTCGAGTTCATCAAGGCCAACATCCGGCTCGATGGCGGCTCGACGAAGGCCTCGGTGAGCGACAGCAAGCGGGTCGTCGAGATCTGCACGCAGTACGCCCAGAAGGGGATGTTTAACATCTTCCTGACCGTGTTCTTCTCGACTCTCGCGTTCGCCTTCCTGGAGCCGTACTTCTTCATCGGCTACCTGATGTCGATCGCACTCTTCGGGCTCTACCAGGCGGTGTTCATGGCCAACGCCGGCGGCGCCTGGGACAACGCGAAGAAGATCGTCGAGGTCGACCTGAAGGAGAAGGGCACGCCGCTCCACGCGGCCACGGTCGTGGGTGACACGGTGGGCGACCCGTTCAAGGACACCTCGTCGGTGGCGATGAACCCGATCATCAAGTTCACGACGCTGTTCGGGCTCCTGGCCGTCGAGCTCGCGGTCACCCTGGCGGCCGAGAGCGGACCGTCGCTGACCCGGACGCTGGCGGCCCTCTTCTTCGCGCTGTCGCTCGTGTTCGTCTGGCGCTCCTTCTACGGGATGCGGATTCGCGGCAACCCGGCCGTCGGCGCCGCCGGAGTGAGCGCGGTCGCGCGAGGCAAGTAGCGCCTGGTGGAGTTTCTCTCAGGCCTCGTCGGCGGGGCGTACTCGCTCGACGATCTGATCCGCTGGGGTGGCTACGTCATTCTCTTCGCGATCGTCTTCACTGAAACCGGCCTGCTCGTCGGTTTCTTCCTCCCGGGCGACTCTCTCCTGATCACGGCCGGCATCGTCGCGGCCGCAGGCGGGCTCAACATCTGGTGGCTCAACGTCGTACTCATCGTCGCCGCGATCACCGGCGACAGCGTCGGCTATGCCATCGGCGTTCGTCTGGGGCCGCGGCTCTTCACGCGGCCCCAGTCGCTCCTGTTCAATCCCCGCCATATCGAACGAACACGGGTGTTCTACGAGCGCCACGGGCCGAAGACCATTGTCATCGCCCGCTTCGTGCCGATCGTCCGGACCTTCGCGCCGGTGGTGGCGGGGGTCGGTCAGATGGAGTATCGCCGGTTCATTTTCTACAATGTAGCTGGTGGCATTGGATGGGTGACCAGCATGACCTGGGCGGGTTACGGGCTTGGACGGGTGATCCCGAACCTCGGGAGCTACATTCACCTCGTCGTGGGCATCGTGATCGTGCTGTCCGTCATTCCGATCGTGATCGAAATTCTGAAGGAGCGCCGCCGGCGATCGGCCTGACCTCCCGGGTACTTCTGGCGCTGGCGGCCGTGATCACGCGGCTGCCCCGGCGCTCTCGCGCCTGGCTGGGCCGGCGACTCGGAGACGGCGCCTACATCGTGCTGGCCGGGCGGCGCCGCATGGCACTGACCAACATCGAGTCGGCCTTTCCCGACCTGGCCCCCGCCGATCGCCGCAGGGTCTGCCGCGGCTCGTTCCAGCATCTTGGTCTGATGCTCGTCGAGTTCGCCTCCCTGCTGACCCAGCCGCCCGAACACTCGCTCGAGGGCATCGTCCTCGAGGGCCTCGATCACCTGCAGAAGACGATGGCGATTCACGGTCGGGCGCTCGTCCTGAGCGCCCATCTGGGGAACTGGGAGTTCCTGGCCCTCTCACACCAGCTCATGGGCTTCCCAGCGAGCGTCGTGGTACGTCCGCTCGACGCGCCGGGCCTCGATTCACTGGCCGAGCGCCTGCGGACCCGGGCGGGCGTCGAGCTGATCGACAAGCGCGGGGCCCTCCGGCCGGTTCTGGGCGCCCTGCGGCGGGGACGGCTCGTCGCGCTGCTGCTCGACCAGAACGCCTCGCGACGCGAGGGCATCTTCGCCTCGTTCTTCGGGCGGCCCGCCTCCACACCGAAGAGCCTGGCGGTGCTGGCCCTGCGGACCCGCACGCCGGTGGTCCCCATGTTCATCTACCGAACGGGTATCGACCGCCACCGCGTCGTCATCCATCCACCGCTCTTCGTCGAAGATGCGCCCGACGCCGAGCGGGCGGTCGCCGACCTCACGCAGCGCTGCACCTCGGCGATCGAGGCGGCCATCCGCGTCGCGCCGGATCAGTGGATGTGGATCCACAATCGGTGGCGGACGCAGCCGCTGGCGCCTGTGGGCTCGGACCGCCCATGATTCGCTTCGCGCTCGCCCTCGGGCTGCTTGCCCTGAGCGTCCCGCCGGCTCAGGCCCTCGACGTGCTCCCCGGCCAGTACCGCGCCGCCGCAGCCGCCGGAGCGGTCGGTAGCGTGACCGGGCGAGTGTACGAGGAGCGGCGCAAGCCCGACGGCCCAGACCAGCCGCTTGCCGGAGCCGCGGTCACACTGCTCCCGCGCTCGGCGCAGTTTCTCGAGAAGCTCGAGGCCGTGAAGCGAACGTCCCGAAATTCCATGAACGACTACCGGGCGGCCGCGTCTGCCATCCAGACGCTCAAGGCTGCATACGAGAAGGAGCTCTGGGAATCCGGGGCAGTCGACCTGGTCATGGGCACCGTCGTGGCGCCCGATGGTCGATTCTCCGTCGAGAACCTTCCCGCCGGTGACTGGCTGCTCTTCGTCACCACCTCTGCCGCGACAGACACGAAGGTGGTCGAGCCCAAGTCGTCGAAGAAGGACCGCGGGGTCTACGTGCCAGGCACGCACCTGACGGGATATCAGCGGCTCACGATCTGGCTGCGCGAGGTCACCGTCTCGGGCGGGCGCGCGGAGAACGTGGAGCTGATCGGGCGCGGGGCCTGGTTCTCGGGAGTCGTCGAGGAGAGAGCCCCGAACGCCGTCCGCTAGGGGCCGGCGTCCGGGGTTGAGGCTCGGTCCCTAATTCACTTCTTCTCGGTCGGCTTTGCGGCGGCGGTCGTCGGCTTGATCTGGATAGCGACCGCGGTCATCTTGCCGCCGTGATCCATGTAGCGAACCTCGACCTGATCACCGGGCTTCAGGTCGGCGGCGGTAACGGCTTTCCCGGATTTCCGGATAGCGGTCTTCGAGTCGACCGCGAACGTCCACTCGGCGTCCTTCATCTCCTTGGAGCCGTGGGCCTTGTCCTTGCCGGTCACGACGACGCTGTCGGCCGAGGCCGACTTCACCATGCCGTGGGCCTTCTTGGCCTTGGCTTCCATGGGCTTCTGCTTCGACTCGGCCGGCTTCTGCGCTGGCGCCGGCTGGGTCGCAGGCGCTTGGGTGGTAGTCGGCGCGGCCGCAGGGGCCTGAGTTGGAGCGGTCGAAGTTGCTTGGGCGAGAGCCGTCCCAACAGATCCGAACCCGAGCACGACAGCAACAATGGGCGCCACAAAACTCTTCACGTTTGTTTTTCCTCCACGGCTAGTTTGGGATTGAGAGCCTCTGACTACGGGCTTAGGACGGCTCGAATCCGGTATTTATTCTTCACGTAAGTGTGGAGTAGAGCTGACCGAAACCCAAGTTTTCCGTAAATCCAGCAGTTCCATGGCCGGGGAGGACGCGGCAACTCCCAGACCATTGACCAAATCGCGGCGGGCATGCTACAAACGACTTAAGTTTCCTCTCAACTATGGCGATTCGACCCGGTTTCTTGGCATTAGTAGCCTGTTTCTTGGGTTTTTTGCAGCCGTCTGCCTCATGGTCCGCCGATGCCGCGCCGGATATACCTCAATCAGGCTCGCTTGAATTCTCCGCGGTGACACGCTCGGATGATGCCATCCGCCCGGCCCTGACGCCGGAGCTGAAGAACGAGCCCGCCCCCACGATAGAGGATTCCTCGGTCTGGGTTCCTCCAGACTTCGATCCGTGGGCGCACGCGTTTGCCGAGTCGTCCCGACTCCAGAGCCGCACGGCGATCGTCGTGTATGACCCGGCGTCGCATCAGCAGCAGGTGAAGTTCTTTGTCGACCGGTTCACCACCAGTCGCCGCGACGTCGTCGGGCTTTGGTTCCAGAGATCCCCCCAGTACCTCGGCATGATCCTGCCGGTCTTCAGATCCAGAGGGCTGCCGGACGAGCTCGCCTATACGGCCATGATCGAGAGCGGGTTCAATCCGCGCGCGGTTTCCCGCGTGGGGGCCAAGGGGCTCTGGCAGTTCATGGCGCCGACGGCGCGCCTGTATGGGCTGCGCGTCGACCGCTGGGTCGACGAGCGTCTCGACCCGGAGAAGTCCACAGTCGCGGCGGCGTCGTACCTTCGCGACCTGCACACCCGGTACGGCTCGTGGGAGCTCGCGCAGGCGGCCTACAACGCCGGCGCCGTCAAGGTCGACCGGGCCATTCGGCAGACCGGCTCGACGGATTTCTGGACGCTCGCCAAAACCAAGCTTCTGAAGCGGGAGACAAAGGACTTCGTTCCGGCGATCCATGCGACTGTGGTGATCGGACGCGACCCGAGCCAGTACGGCTTCGAGTCCAGAGGAACGACCGCCTGGCCCGAGTTCGACCTGGTGACCGTGCCGCCCGGCACCGATCTGCAGAAGGTGGCCGCGGCGAGCGGAATCTCGCTCCAGGAGCTTCGCGGCCTCAACCCGACGCTGATTCGCGGCATCACGCCGCCGGGTAAGCCGTGGGAAGTTCGGGTGCCCTCCGGGACCCGTGAGAATATCGTGGCTGCGCTCACCCCGCCGTCCCCGAAGAAGAAGGCCGTCCAGGTGGCCGCCACCGGACGTCGCTCGTCGGGCAGCGCCGAGGTGCACGTGGTCCGGCCGCGCGACACCGTGGCCTCGATCGCCAAGCAGTACGGCGTGTCGGTCGGCAACGTGGTTCGCTGGAACAACCTGGACAGTGGAGACGCGATCCGTCCAGGCGATCGGCTGCGCATCGCCGCGCAGAGCCCCTCCGCTGAGCCCGCTCAGGGCGGGTTCAGGTGAGGATCGAAGTCAGACTTTTCGCCAACCTGGCAGCGTTTCTCCCGCCTCACGGTCGCGACGGCGTCGCCGAGCTTGAGATCCCCGAAGGAAGTACCGTCACCGAGGTTACGCACCACCTCGGGATCCCGCCCGATCTCGCGCGGGTCGTGCTCGTGAACGGCCTCGACGCCGGCTCGGAAGCGCGGCTCGCTCCAAGAGACGTCGTCACGATCTTCCCGCCGCTGGCGGGCGGGAGCGTGAGCGGCGTGGCGATGGCCGCCGTGAACCGCCCGCGCTAGGCGTCCCGGGGCAGCGTAGCGAGCGGGGCCATGTCTGCCTCCGGCTCCGGGCCGTGCGCCGCCGCAGTCGCTTCGATCGCCGAATCGATCTCCGCCCCGACCAGCAAGGCGACGCCGCTCCAGTACAGCCAGAGCATCAGCAAGATCACGCCGCCGATCGAGCCGTACGTCGCGTTGTAGTTGGCGAAGCGGCTGACGTAGAAGCGCAAGCCGATCGACATCACGAGCCACGACACGAGCGCGACGGTCGATCCCGGCGTGATCCAGCACCATCGTCGCTGCGCTGCGGGGGCCAGGTAATAGACGAGCGTGAGGCCCGTGAGCCCCAGGAAGGCGACGATCGGCCACTGGAGCAGGTGCCAGGCGCGGGTCCACAGCGAATCGAGTCCGAACGAGTCGCCGATCGTCTCGCCGATCCGCTCGCCGAAGACGAGCATGAGCATCGCAGTCAGGATGAAGACCGAGAACCCGAGCGTCAGCGCGAAAGCAACGAGCCGTTTGCGCAGCCAGCTGCGCTTGTCGGTGATGCCGTAGGCGGCGTTGAGCGCCTTCATGATGGACAGCATGCCGCTCGAGGCGCCGAGGACGGCCGCGAGCACCCCGATCGAGAACAACTGTCCGCTGGCGGCGGTCGCGACCTCGGCCAGCGCTCGCTTGAGCAGCGAGGCGGCGTCCCTGGGCAGCACCCGGTCGAAGTAGCTCAGGAGCTGCGGCATTAAGTTGAACGCCGGCAACAGGCCCAGCAGCGTGGTGAGGAACAGGAGGGTGGGGATGAGCGCGAAGACGAAGTAGTACGACAGCGCGGCGGCCCGCTCGAGGATCTCGTCTTCCCGGGATCGCCGGAAAACCCGCCGAGCGAGCTCTCCCAGGGACAATCCGCCGAGGGTCCAGGGCGACACCGGCGCGGCGCGGACCGGCCGGTCATCCATTCGCGTTAACGGAGCCACCTCGCAGCCTATCGTAGCAGGGGCTCGAAGCCGGTCGCAGTGGCGCCACCGCCGCCGGCGGGCGCCCGTCCTCCGGGCAGGGCCGAGGCCGGCCCAGGGGGTCGATGGTAAACTCGGGTGGTTTCTCGGGGGCATCGAAGCAGCGTCGGAAGCGTCTAGGAACCCGGTGGGCCTCCCGGACTTCAAATCCGGTGGACCGTTCTAGACAAACGGTCGAGGGGTTCGACTCCCATACGCTTCCGCCACAGGAGCGGCGAACATGGCCAGAGGGGACAGGCAGCCGAAAGCGCGCCGGCGAATCTCGAAGAGCCAGCGCACGGCCATTGCCGTCACCGTCGTCGTGCTGGTGGCGATCGTCGTCGGCTACTTCGCCTATCGGGCGCAGGCGAACCTCCCCGGGACCCAGATGCCCGACCAGGGGAACCTCCACATCCCGAGCGCGGATTCGCCGCACGTGCCGTACAACTCGGATCCGCCGACGTCGGGACCGCACCTGCCGTACATCGCGCCGTGGGGCGTCCACACGAGGCCGATCGTCCGCGAGCTCCAGGTGCACAACCTGGAGGACGGCGGCGTGGT
>Ga0307471_100002839_pt1 | contig 10112 bp, 12 predicted proteins | sample atmos_gasesAM3C__2_FD_204566 | JGI IMG/M metagenome (GOLD analysis project Ga0307471, IMG submission 204566) | Hardwood forest soil microbial communities from Morgan-Monroe State Forest, Indiana, United States - atmos_gasesAM3C_515 | ecosystem: Environmental > Terrestrial > Soil > Temperate... | reverse complement strand
CGCCCGCACGCTGACGGTCGTCGGGATCGTGGTGGTGTGTGTGGTCCTGATCGACGCAGCCTTTCTCGCTATCGTGCTGCCGCGGCTCCCGGAAGAGTATGCCGGTCTCTATTTCGGCACGTCGCCGGTGTTCCGCGCACTGCGCCCGTGGCTGTGGGTGGCGGGGCTCGCCGGCCCCGCGGTTGTCCTCTGGGACTACTTGCGAGCGAGGAAGCGGCCATGATGGGCTTCATGTTCCGTCTCCTGATTACCGCCCTCGGCTTGTGGGCTGCGGCGACCATCGTCCCGGGCGTTCGGATCGATGGGTGGGGCAACCTGCTGGTCGCCGCGCTGCTGCTCGGAATCGTGAATGCCGTGATCCGGCCCGTCATTCTCATCCTCACGCTGCCGCTCACGGTGCTCACCCTCGGGCTGTTCATCCTCGTGGTGAACGGTATCTCTGTCGCCGTCGTCGCGTGGCTCATGCCGGGATTCGCCCTCTCCGGCTTGGGCTCGGCGATCCTGGCATCGATCGTCGTGGGGCTCACGAGCTGGGTCGGGTCCGCGTTCGTCGGCGGGTCGGGCCGAATCGAACGGTACCGTCGCATCGAAGTGTCAGGGCAGAGCCGCCGGCTCGATTGATGGACCGGCTTTTCGCCGCGCTCGGCGCGCTGTCGGCGCTCGTGGCCGTCGCCGCGGGCGCCTTCGGCGCCCACGCCTTGCGCGCGCGGCTCACGCCAGACCAGCTCGCGACGTTCGAGACTGGCGCGCGCTACCAGATGTATCACGCGCTCGCGTTGCTCTTCGTCGCCTGGGCGGTGACCCGCTGGCCGCTGCCTCCCGTACGCGCGGCCGGATGGCTGTTCGTGGCTGGGACGGTGGTTTTCTCGGGCTCGCTCTACCTGCTCGCCTTGACCGGCTCGCGAGCGTTCGGGGCCGTCACACCACTCGGCGGACTCGCATTCCTCGGAGGATGGCTCGCACTCGCGGTGGGCGTGTGGAGGAGTTGACCGCAAGCGATCGCCGCTGGCTCCTCGGGATCGGCGTCTGCTACGCAGCGGTCGTCATACCCATCGGGGTGCACAAGGGCGGCGACTTCACGGCCGAGCTGAGCCAGAGCGAGCGCCTGCTGCACGGCCTCCCGCTCTATGGTGCGTTACCAGGCACGGGCATCTGGTGGCCTCCTTTCACCGCGCTCGGCCTCGTTCCGTTCGCCCTCGTCGCACGCGCCAGCCTGATGGTGGCGAAGGCTCTCTGGGCGATCCTCAACGTGGCCTGCCTCGGCTGGAGTCTCGCGCTCGCCCGACGCTGGACACTCGGGTGGGCGCCCGTGGCCATCGCCATCGCCGCGGTCGGCAAACCGCTGCAGAGCAACTTCGAGCATCTGAATATCACGCCGATACTCCTCGCGCTCGTCCTCGCGACCGCGGCAGACCTGCGCGGAGGACACGAGAGGCGCGCTGGCGTCTGGCTGGGGTTGGCGACGGCGATCAAGGCATTCCCCGCCCTCATGTTCCTGTATTTCGTCTGCACCGGGCGCTGGCGTGGGCTGCTCGTCGGGATCGCCGTCGCCGGCGGGCTCACGCTCGGTTCGATGCTGTCATACGGCCCCGCGGGTGCCGTGCACGCCGTCCTCGACTGGGGCCGCCTCGGTCGGGAAGCGGCGGCGATCGGCAAGCCGGGATCTCAATCCATTCCCGGTTTTGCGGCGTTCTTCGGGTGGCCTCCAGCGGCGATCGCAGCGCTTTCCCTCGCGTGTCTGGGCGCCGCCGCCCTCGCCCTCCGCCGATCGATCGATGCCCATCTGGTTGGCATCGCGATCGCGGGTCTCCTCGCCGTCCTGCTGTCGCCGATCGCCTGGCTGTACTACCACACGCTGGCCATGCCGGCCTGGCTGGCCGCGCTCACCGGCCGACCGTCCGGCGCGCTCCCGCGTCGCGTGACGTTGTGGGTTGCGGGCCTCCTCACGTCGGGAGTCCTGACGTTCGGCCTCTATCCTCGATGGATGGGGTTCATCAGCGCGGCCAACTACACCTGGGGCAGCCTCCTGCTCTTCGCCGTCCTCGTTTTCGATCGTCTCCGTCCACCTCAACCGATGCCCCGATCACCATGACACTCGCCGCCTTCGCGCTCTCGACTGTCCTCCTGCAGGGGCCGTCGCTCACGTCCACGCCGATGCGGCCGCTCGGCACGCTGCGCGAGCAGGCGGCGGTCCAGCAGGAGTGGCTCCGCTACCGGCTCGACTCCGTGCTGCCGCGCCTGATGCGACAATACCACGTGGCGATGTGGGTGGTGCCGATGCGCGAATACAACGAGGACCCTGTGTTCTCGTCCCTGGTCTCGGCCACCACGTTTTTCGCCCGGCGGCGCACGATCTACGTGTTCTTCGATCGCGGGCCCGGGCAGGCCGTCGAACGGCTCGCGCTTGGCGGCACGTCGCAAGGCGGGCTCTATGACGCGTACCATGCCCGGGAGACGATCGACCCCTCGATCGGGCGTCGACCCGAGCTCGTGGGTCAAGCCCAGTGGGAGCTGCTACGGCGCGTCATCGAGGAGCGCGACCCGTCGAGTATCGCCGTGGACATCTCCGCGACGCACGCCTTTTCGGACGGGTTGTCGGCCGGAGAGTGGGAGCAGCTCCAGGCCGTGCTGCCCGAGCGCTATCGCGCCCGCGTCGTGCGGTCCGAGAACCTGGCGCTCGAGTACCAGGAGCTTCGGGCGCCGGCGATGGTCCCGGTGTACCGTCGCCTCATGGAGGTCGTCTGGGGAACGATCGACACCGCGTTCTCGAACGCGGTGATTACGCCGGGGAAGACCACCACGGACGACGTCGCGTGGTGGATGCGCCAGCGGGTGAACGACCTGGGCTTCGGCACCTGGTTCCACACCGACGTAGACGTGCAGCGGCGCGGCGTAGATCTCTCGGACTCGGGCTCGGTCGTGATTCAGCGCGGCGACGTGCTCCACTGCGACTTCGGCATCACCGCCCTCGGCCTGAACACCGACACTCAGCACATGGGATATGTGCTGCGCCCCGGGGAGCAGGACGTGCCCGAGGGGCTCAAGCGGGCGCTCCGAAACTCGAACCGCCTGCAGGATATCCTGCTCGCCGAAATGCAACCGGACCGAACCGGCAACGAAGTGCTCGGGGCCGCCCTCGGGCGGATGCGCGCCGCCGGCCTCACGGGTACGATCTACTCCCATCCCATCGGCGACCGGGGGCACGGCGCGGGACCGCTGATCGGCTTGTGGGACCACCAGGAGGGCGTGCCGGGCCGCGGCGACGTCCGCCTACTGCCCAACAGCTGGTTCTCGATCGAGCTACAAGCGACGAGCCCCGTACCCGAGTGGGGGAACCAGGCGGTGCGCTCCGCGCAGGAAGAAGACGCCGAGTTGGGCGCGGACGGCAAGATGCACTGGATTCTGCGTCGGCAGACGGAATTTCACATTGTCCACTAGTGCCTTGTACGGCGACCTGGAAACGCCCGCGCTGCTCCTTCATCTGGACGTGGTGGAACGCAACCTCGCGCACATGGCGGACCGTGCCCGGAACTTGGGCGTCCGGCTCCGGCCCCACGTCAAGACGCACAAGTGCGTGCAGCTCGGCCGCCTGCAGCTCGAGCAGGGGGCGCGCGGCCTCACGGTCGCGACGCTCGTCGAGGCCGAGGTGTTTGCCCGAGCGGGATTCGAGGATCTCACGTGGGCGTTCCCGATCGATCCGAGCCACGTTTCTCACGCGCGGCGGATCGCGCAGGAGACCGGCGCGACGCTGCGCGTAGTCGTCGACGACCTCCCTACCGCCCGGGCGCTCGCCGGGTCGGGGCTGCACGTCTGGCTGAAGGTGGACTGCGGCTATCACCGAGCGGGCGTGGATCCCGCCTCGCCCTACGCCCTCGAGGTGGCGCGCGAGCTCGGCGCCGAGCGCCAGCTCGTGTTCGACGGCATACTCAGCCATTCGGGTCACGCGTACCGGACGACGAACAAGGCCGAAGCGGCCCGCGTGGCAGAGCAGGAGCGGAGCGTCATGGTCGGATTTGCGGGACGACTCCGCGATCAGGACGTACCGGTGCGTGAGGTGAGCGTGGGCTCGACGCCAGCGATGGCCGCCGCGCTCGACCTGACGAGTGTCACCGAAGCCCGTCCCGGCAACTACGTGTTCTACGATAGGACCATGGTGCTGATCGGCTGCTGCGAGCCCGCCGACGTCGGCGTCACGGTGCTCGCGACGGTCGTCTCGCACCAGCCCGGTGCGTCGCACTTCGTCGTCGACGCGGGCGCGCTCGAGCTCTCGAAGGATCCCGGACCGGCGCACGTGGGCCCGCAAGCCATGGGCGCGGTTCGTGGGGCGCCCGAACTCACAGTGGCCACGCTGTCCCAGGAGCACGGCTTGGTCCGCGCCGCCTCCCCTGCGGAGCTCGCAGGCCGGTTCAAGGTGGGCACGCGGCTCGAGCTGGTGCCGAACCACTCGTGTCTCACGGTCGCCAATTTCGACGAGTACCACGTCGTCCGGGGCACGGGGGATCAGGCCCGAGTGGTCGACCGCTGGAGGGTCGAACGCGGGCGATGAGTCCCGGGCCCCCGGCATCTGACCCTCAGGGCTGTGAGCATGATCATCGAGGTCCGTGTCGTCATCGCCTTGTTTTCCCCCCATGTTCCTTTATCTGATGAGCTTATCATGAAAGCCTTTCTCCGCTATGTCCTCCTGTGCGCCCTGCCGATCCTGTTCGCCGCGGGCGCAGGCCGCTACTTCACGACGATCCAGGGCTCGTGCGGGGCGATGGTCGGTGCGCTGTTCTCCGGGAAGTGCGCCGGGCGACAGCGCGAATACCACGCGCGGTTTCAGCTCGGCGGCGCGGGCGTGGGCCTGGTGCTCGCCGCGACGTTGGGGGCGTGGCTGGAACATCGACGGCGGCGGGCCGTACAACCGACAACCGCCGAACAACCGACAACCTCAGCAGGAGAGCCGTCATGAAGCACGTCGGCACAATTGTGGTCTTGTCTCTGCTCGCCGGGGGGGCCCAGGTGCTCGCCGCGCAGGACTCCACGCAGGCTCCGGCGACCGCCGCAGCGCCTGCCGCGACGGCGACGCCGGTGACGATCGACGACGCGGTGGTCGCGAAGTCCGTGGTCGATCGGCAGCCGCAGGATACGGCGAGCACGTTCCCCACCGATGTCGCTCAGCTGATCTGCTGGTCCAAAGTGACGGGCGCCGGCGGCACCAGCATTCACCACGTCTGGTTCCACGGCGACACGCAGGTCGGCGACGTCGAGCTGCAAGTGGGTGGATCGCCGTGGCGCACGTGGAGCCGGAAGACGGTGCCGGCCGATTGGACCGGCGCGTGGCACGTGGAGATCCGGGACGCTTCGGGCGCGGTCTTGAAGCGGATCGACTTTACCGTCGGTCAATAATTCCGTTATACGACGTTACGACGCTACGTTGTACGCGCCTGTGCACGACGTAGCGTCCTAGCGTCGTGCAACGTATCGTAGTTCTCCATGGACCTCGTGCGGCAAGTGGCCGCCAACCTCGAGATCGATACCGACAAGGCCGAGAAAGGCGTGGGCGCCATTCTCATGGCGCTCCGCATGAGCCTTCCGCCGGAAGCGTTCAAGGCCGTGAAGCATGCGCTGCCGAATAGCGAGAGCTTGATGGGTCGGGCGTTGATGAGCGGCGCGCGCACCGGGGAGATGGCGGCGCTCGTGGGTCCGGCCGGGCTCATGGCGGCGCTGGCAGCGGCCGGCTATCAGAAGGACGACATCCCCCGCCTGGGTCGGTTGGTGCTCGAGCACCTGCGCCCCGCGATCGGCACCGAGCAACTCGAGAAGTTCCTGCAAGGAGCGCCCGCCCTCCACTAGAGGTGGGCCTTTATCGCCTTCGACTGCCGCCGCGGTTCGCGGGCACGCGCGCCTGGGCACCTTGGAAACCGGTCGATGGCAGCGCGATCCCACGCCTGGGACCTGCAGGCGCCCTGCCGCTCGCGACGGCTGCCCCGGCGCTCCGTGGAGCCGGTTGCGCTTCCGTTTGCGGCCTTGGCATCGCCGTTGCCGCGCGCTCGGTACGCCCCGCCATCGCCGTGGCTGCCCCGCCTCCGATGGCCCCACCGCCGCCGACGTCCGCGACCGCCGCTCGCCCTCCCCTGCCGGTCTCTGCCCCATTCGCCACCGGGCGCGCGCCACCCTCGGCTGTCGTCAGGACCACCCGGCGATCGGACTCTGGCGCGGACAGGGACGTGAATCGAACGTGCCTCAAGGGCGTGGAGGCGGTGCGTGTACGCGGCTTGGCGGCCGCGACAGAACCGGTGGGCGGCACTCGTGACCGATACTGGATCGGCTCGACCGGCCGCGAACGCGGCGTGACCACCGGAGACTGTGCCATCGGCCGCGCGAGAGCCAGCGCATGCGTCTTCTGGGACTCGGCGCAGGACGTGTGAATGCCGCAGATCCCTTCGTCCTGCTGGCGAGCGCCACGCCCGCCACGGTGATGCTCGGGGGCGATGATGATCTCCTCGTACCCGATGAACGTGCAGTTGAGACAGACCGGATACGAGCCGTAGTTCGGCGTGGTGTCCGGCTGCTGCTCATCGCCTTGCGCCAGGTCCGCCGTGGCCGATGGTTCCGGCAGCGACGGCTGTTGCGCGTAAATCGGTGGTGCCACGGTATAGCCGACGAGGTCGTAGTTGAACGCCCCATCGCCGAGCATCCGTTGGACGATGTCCGACAGGGCGCCCTCGGCATTCGCGTCGTTCCACGAGGGCACCAGCGCGTCGGGGTTCCACCCCGCCGTGCGCACGAACTCGTCGAACCGGAGCGGGTCCACTGAAAGGGCGGCGAGGATCATGCCGCTACCCTCGGGCTCCGACACGACCCATGCCGCGCGGTTGCCAGCGCCACGAATCTCGTAGGTCCCCGACCGCACGAAGGGATCCGCTGCGGGATTCGAAGGGAACAGGACCTCGATCTGCCCGTCGGTTCTGCGGTGGAGCACGATCAGGTCGCCGTCTTGTGCTGCATGCACGAAGACCGGCACCGATTGGCCGCGCACCAGCGATCCGGTCGTCCCGAGCCAGACCCGCACGGGTCTCGCGTCGACCTCAATGGGCGGGGACGGCAGGGGCGGGGGCGGGGGCGGGGGAGCTGGCGCCTGGAGAAGAGCGATGAGGACCGGAAGAACCATGGGACCGCCTTGCAACCGTTACCTGAATACTACCCCGAAAAGCGGAAAACGCGTCAAGGGCCGCGCTTGTACATATTCGGTACGTATTTGACCCAATTAGCGTTGGGAGACGCGAGTCTCGTGGGTCATCACCGCACGGTGAACCGTAGCACGGTTCGCGAGCGGTACTCTCTGTGCGGCTCCAGAATCGTCGACGGAAACTGGGGGTGGTTCGGCGAGTCGGGGAAATGCTGCGTTTCCATCGCGAAGCCGGAGCGGCGCCCATAACGCACGCCTTTCTTCCCGCGCAGGGTGCCGTCGAGGAAGTTACCGGAGTAGAGCTGCAATCCCGGCTCCGTCGTGAAGACCTCCATCACGCGACCGCCCGAGGGCTCGTAGACACGCGCGGCCAGCGCGGAGAGTGTCCAGTTTCTGGATAAAGAGCGTATTCAACCTCACGACCTAGGTACTGCAGGCCAACGAAGACCTGCTCACTCTGTTTCCCTTCCTGCGGCCCCGCGGCGATTAGCAGTAGTGATGATGACGTTCCCCATATGCCCCCCGTCGTCCCTTTCCCGTCCCGAGGTGACAAAAAGCCGCGAACCCTTTGGGGTCCGCGGCGCTGTTGCTGCTTTGCTGCTCTACTTGCTAGTCGATCATCTTGCCGTTTCGCGCGCGCCGCTGACCCCCTCCCGAGCGATAATGCTCAGCAGGACGAGGACGACGACCAGCAGAAGCGCGAATTGCATCACGAGTTGGTGTCACTCCGGATCGAGAAACCGCAGCACTGATGCGACCGCACGCGCATGATAGGACTCCCCACTGCCAGCGTCGAGGCCCTCGGACCGAATGCTCGCGCGCGTGCACCGCACGATCAGATGGGAGCTCGGGCCCACTCGAGTGGGTGTGTTGCTACGGGCGTGTCCAACGGGAACGACTCAATCGATCGCCGACTTGCAGCGTCAACGAATCACCAATGTTCGGAACGGCATCGAGGCGATACTCGAGGTGAAGGACTTGTGAGCACAAACGCCCGATGCGCCTGTTTGGGTAGTTGCACGGCGCGTTCGCCTGTCCGGCACCCCCGCAGCCGGCCGCGGGGGGACGCTCGTTGCACGTGATCGGTTCGCTGCGCGCCCGAACGGGCAAGAGCGGCGCTCCGCGCCCCGAGCACCGTAGCAACGGGACTGCGCCGTCCTCCTTGTAAGTCGAATCCGGCAGCGTGCGCGTGAACTCCACGATTGCGCGAACACCCTCGCTCGAGGAGTCGATGACAGCACTTCCGTACTCGATGGACGCGATGAGGAGCGGCCGAGACACCGGCTGCCCAAGCGGATCAATCAGAGCAGGCGGCCGGCACGCGAGGGACATCACGCCCGCTGCGGAGAGAAACGTGCACACAGTGGCGCGCAAGATCGTGCTCCGGGAAGGCGGTCGCGTCGAGTCAGCCTTCACGAGCAAGCGGCCGCGGGCCAGAACGCCCTCACGGCCGCTGCTCCCAAGGAGACTGCTCTTCACCTGCAAGGTGGCCGAGCCGCCGGCGTTAGTGCAGTGGCCGTCTACACTGCGACGCAACGCGCGGCGGCCGGCACCCTCAACAGACTGCTCAACAGACGTCTGCAGTCGTCCGATGAGACCAGACGGAGCGGCCCCGAACCCGCGACTGCTCATGCATAATGACGCTTGAGAACTCATAGACCCCTACACGGAGGGCTACCCGCATCACTTCTTCAGGTGTTGGTCGAACCATTCGATGATCCGCCTTGTGACGTCGGCGCGATTGACCGGGGACCAGTGGTCCGGGACGTGCCCCTCGCCGCGGTAGCGCCGATACTCGACCTCCTTCGCTGACCGCTTCAGGCCGAGGTACGCCAGATCCATATGACGGATGGTGAACGAGTCGGCGGTCCCGGCAACGAGGAGCAGCGCGGCGCGGACGTCGTCGAAATGGAAGGAGGGCGAGTTGCGGACGTAATTCTCCGGGCGCGACCACGGCGGGGCACCGACAGCCATCTGCTGCTCCACCCACTCCTGACCGATGGAATTGTCTAGCGTGCTGCCCCACATGAGCACCATGTCCGAGACGCCGTTGACGACGACGCCTGCCCGCAGCCCAGGGTACGTGGCGGCGATCGCCAGCACGTCGTAGCCGCCCGAGCTCTGGCCCACCACGCCGACGCGCGTCGAGTCCACGACACCTTCCCGCGCAAGCTCGCGCACGGCCGACGCCGCCTGCCGTCCTAGCCCGGGCATCACCGAGTCCGGGATCCACCGCACATCCGGATAGAACGCGGCGTACCCCCGCGTGGTGAAGAGGTGGAGGTTGAACGCCGTCTGCCCTGCCAGCCCGAACGTGTTCACGTAATACGGCACGGCCTGCTCGTACACCCAGAGGATGAGCGGGTAGCGGACGCCCGGCCGGTAGCCCGACGGCAGCAGCAAGATCCCGCTCCGTCTTGTGCCGTCGGCGTCTGTCCACGTGACGACGCGGCGCTCGCCGAGCGGGATGTCCCCTGCGCGCCCGCTCAGGCGGCTGACAGGCTTGGGCGCGCGAAATGACAGGTCGGTCAGCCATAGCTCCGGCGCTTGCGAGGCCGCCTCGGCAGCGAACACCACGCGGCCGGCATGCGGGTCCACCGCCACGGTGTTCTCCGCCTCGAAGCCGCCACCCGCGATCGCCTGCTCGGCCTCGTACAGAGCTCGGACCTGCCCAGAGGAGAGCTCGACCCGATAGAACCCCCACACGACGCCGGCGCTGTCGGACGCGAGAGCCACGAGCACCTGGGGCTCGGAAAGCGTGGCAGGCCCGCCGGTGCCTGTGGCAAGCAGATAGGCGACGCGCTTCCCGGCCAGATGCGCCACCTCGCGCCCTTGCCCGGTCCGGGGATCGTAAGCCCACACCGATTCGCCGGCCCAGCCGTAGATGGCGTCGCTCGAGGGAGACCAGATTGCGCCGCTCAGTTGTCTCATCTTGGGTGAG
>Ga0307471_100002838_pt1 | contig 10112 bp, 10 predicted proteins | sample atmos_gasesAM3C__2_FD_204566 | JGI IMG/M metagenome (GOLD analysis project Ga0307471, IMG submission 204566) | Hardwood forest soil microbial communities from Morgan-Monroe State Forest, Indiana, United States - atmos_gasesAM3C_515 | ecosystem: Environmental > Terrestrial > Soil > Temperate... | reverse complement strand
CTGGGCGGCAACCGCACCCGCACCCGCAAGCTCAAGGTGCGCGAGGCACTGAAGCTCCTCACCGACGAGGAGGCCGGCAAGCTCATCAACGAGGACGAGCTCAAGATCCAGGCGCTCGCCAATGCCGAGCAGAACGGCATCGTGTTCATCGACGAGATCGATAAGGTGACGCGCCGCCAGGAGACGCTCGGCGCGGACGTCTCGCGTGAGGGCGTGCAGCGCGACCTGCTGCCGCTGGTCGAGGGCTCGACGGTGGCAACCAAGTACGGCCCGGTGAAGACCGACCACGTGCTGTTCATCGCCTCCGGCGCGTTCAGCCTCTCCAAGCCCTCGGACCTGATACCCGAACTGCAGGGCCGCTTGCCGATCCGCGTGGAGCTCGACTCGCTGAAAGTCGGCGACTTCGTGCGCATTCTCACCGAGCCCGATGCCTCGCTCACCACGCAGTACAAGGCGCTGATGGCGACCGAAGGCGTGCAGGTCGAGTTCGCGCCGGATGGCGTGCGGCGCATCGCCGAGATCGCCTTTCAGGTGAACGAGCGCACCGAGAACATCGGCGCGCGGCGCCTGCACACCGTCATGGAGCGCCTGCTCGAGACCGTCTCCTACGAGGCGGCGGAGCAGAACCGCAAGCCCGACGGCCAGGGCTCCGTGACCATCGACGCGAAGTACGTCGACGATCACTTGGGGAAGCTGGTCCAGGACGAGGACCTGAGCCGCTATATCCTGTAGAGGCCCGGCACTGAAGCTGCTATGGCCCTCAGTGACTATGTATTGCAAAGTACTTGACAATGCAATGATACTGCGGCTAGCTTCCGCTGGTGAGCAACCCGGAGAAGCAGACGGTGCAGTCCGCCAATACCGTCCGGATTGATTCCCAGGCCGCCGCCACGCTGCGCTACATCCGCGCCTCCATGGAGGCGGCCTCATCGATTGCGGTCCCGGGATCCGCCGGAAGCGCCATGGGTCTCGTGGGTCTGCTTGCTGCGCTGCTGTCGTCCACTCCCGGCCTGCGCGAGCATTGGCTCGCCATCTGGTTGCTCGCCGCCGCCGTCGCCGCCAGCCTGGGCACCGCGTTAGTGGCGCGACCGTCGTCGCTGCGGGGACTGACCCTGTCCGGTACCCCCATCCGCAAGCTTGCCCTGTGCCTGATTCCCTCGATGTTCGCGGGGGCCGTCATGACGGCTGTACATTGGGCCTCGGGCAATCTGCACGCTATTCCCGGCACGTGGTTGCTGCTGTACGGGTGCGCCTTGATCACCGCCAGCGTGCCCACCACCCGAACCATCGCCGTGATGGGCGGACTGTTCGCGGCCCTGGGGCTGCTCGCGCTGCTGCTGCCCGACGGTCTCCAGACGCTCATGCTCGGCATGGGATTCGGTGGTCTGCACCTGCTCTTTGGCTTCCTGATTGGACGGGCTGGCGATGACCGCTAAGGTTCGGGCGCGCACGGCGGTTGCAAGGGCGACGCGCAGGCGTCCGCAGTTGGCGACCGTGCCTGGGTCGCCTCGTAAAAATGTTGACGCCCAGGCTGATCGCCTGGTGTACGAGCGCGTGCGCCTCGGAATCATGAGTGCTTTGGCGGTGCGGGAGGAACTCACGTTCAACGAGCTCAGGGAGCTGTTTGACCTCAGCGACGGCAACCTGAGTGCGCATGCCCGCAAGCTCGAGGAGGCGAAATACCTGAGCTGTACGAAGTCTTTTGAAGATCGCCGCCCCAAATCGGTCTATCGACTCACGCCGCTCGGGAAGACTGCGCTGCATCGCTATCTTGACCACGTCGAGGCCGTGATCAAGGCCACCCGCGGGCAGTGATTTCATTTGCCCCTTTACTCTGCAAGGCAAAGTAATTTCTCATGCACATCGCAATCATCATGGACGGCAACGGACGGTGGGCGTCGCGTCGTCAGCTGCCGCGCAGCGCCGGACATCGCGCCGGCGCGAAGGCCGTCAACGCCGTCGTGGAAGCAGCGGCGCGGCACGGCATCACGACCCTGACTCTGTACGCATTCTCGGCCGCCAATTGGAGTCGGCCAGGTGCCGAAGTCAGTGCGTTATTCGCGCTGCTGCGGCGGCATCTGCTGACTCAGACACAACGCTGCCTGGACCAGTCCATTCGGATCAATGTCATCGGTCGCCGCGACCGACTCCCTGCCGGTTTATGCCAGTTGATCGAGCGCAGCGAGCAGGCTACTGCGCATTGTCGCGGAATGTGTCTGCGCATCGCCGTGGACTACTCCTCGCAACATAGCCTCATCGAAGCCTGTCGACGCCTGCAATCCGAACCCGGCATCGACCGCCCACGCTTCGCCGAGCGACTCGCCGACGTTGATCATGCAACGGCGCCCGCGCCCGAGGTGGATCTCCTCATCCGCACCGGTGGTGAGCAGCGCCTGAGCGACTTTCTGCTGTGGGAGTGCGCGTATGCAGAGCTTTATTTCGTCGACTGTCTGTGGCCGGATTTCGACCACCGGGCCTTCCAACAGGCGCTCGAGGAGTATGGTCAAAGGGAGCGGCGCTTTGGCCGGATTGTCGCGGGCACGGTTGCACGAGCGAGCCATGGATAGCTTCGGCCGGCCGCGGCGCCGCTCGGGTTTCGTACCCGCAGACATGGCGAGCGCCCCGGCGCTGGGTCCCGCACCTCGTGGCCGACCGGTGCAGTGCCGTTGCGTGCTGTTGCTGAATCCGTTCTACCCCAAGGATCCGCGGGCCAGCTTCGGCAAGCATGTGCTCACCCCGACCTTGGCGCTTACCAGCATCGCAGGCGCGACGCCGCCTCACTGGGATGTCCGGTACTGGGATGAAAACCTGCTGCAGGGACCGCCGCCCTGTGATCCGCCACCGCAGTTGGTCGGCATCACCGTTCACCTGACTTTCGCGCGGCGGGCGTACGAATTGGCGGCCTGGTACCGCAGCCAGGGGTCACTCGTCATCCTGGGTGGCCTGCACGTGTTGTCGTGTCCCGGGGAGGCGCTGCAGCACGCCGACGCGATTGCGATCGGGGACGGGGTGCAGCTGTGGCCGGCCATTCTCAGCGACGTCGAGGCCGGATCGCTGCGGACCCGGTATGAGGCGGATTTCTCCCGCTCCTACGCGCTGGATCCGCCGGCGCGCCGCGCCATCCTGCCGCGCGCTTCGTTTCTGACGACCAGCAGCGTGATCGCAACGCGCGGTTGCCACAATCGCTGCGGCTTCTGTTATCTGTCGACCGACGGCCTGCACATGCCCTACCGGATGCGGGCCGTCCAACAAGTGGTCGACGAGATCGTGGCGGACCGGCAGCCCTACACGGTGTTCATCGACAACAATCTGGGTTCGCGACCGGACTACCTGCGCAAACTCTGCACAGCGCTGCGGCCGCTGGGGATCATCTGGAGCGCTGCAGTCACCCTCGACATCACCGATGATCCATCGCTGGTGCGCGACATGGCGCTCTCAGGCTGCACCGGCGTCTTCATCGGGTTTGAGTCACTCAATGGAGGGAACCTCCGCGACTCGCGCAAGCGAACCCCGGCCCCGGAGGACTACGCCCGCAGGGTGAGCGTGTTGCATCGCTACGGCATCCAGGTGAACGGCAGTTTCGTTCTCGGCTTCGACCACGATCACCCGGACGTGTTCCAGCGTACCGTCGAGTGGATCGAAGCGAACCGGTTGGAGTGCGCCACCTTCCACATCCTGACGCCCTATCCTGGCACGCCCCTGTTCCGGCAGCTCGAATCCCAGGGACGCATCCTGCACCGCGACTGGGACAAGTACGACACGGCCCATGTCGTATTCCAGCCCAGGCACATGAGCTGCGATGAGCTCGACTGCGGCTACGCCTGGTGCTACGAGAAACTGTTCTCGCATCGCTCGATCTGGAAGCGCCGGCCGAGTGACCCCCAGGCAGTGCTCGGCTATCTGGCGATGAGCTATCTGTACAAGCGCTCGAACCGATTCTGGCACCTGCTGATCAAACACCGACTCACCGCATTGGTTTGGCGGCCGTTGATCGAGCATTCGCGGCGCAGGCACCTGGGACTGCGGCGACGCCTGCAGGCGTTGGAGCTCGCAGCAGTGACCCCGGCCGCCGCCGCCAGGGCGAGCCATTGTGTCAGCCCGGGCGTATGAACCCGTATCGCGGCAAGCGCGCCCTTGACCTCCTCGTGGCGGGCAGCGCCGGCGTGCTGTTCGCACCCGTGGTCGCCGCCGTGACAATCGCGGTGTGGCTCGAGGACGGCGCCGCACCGTTGTTCTCGCAGTCTCGCGTTGGCCGGGGACGCGAGCCGTTCACGATCCTGAAATTCCGCACCCTGCGCGCGAGCGACGTCACGCGTGTGGGACAACGGCTGCGCCAAACGGGGATCGATGAACTACCCCAGTTCATCAATGTATGCCGCGGCCAGATGAGCGTGGTTGGCCCACGGCCCCTGACGCCCAAGGACGTGGCGCGACTCGGGTGGTCTGATGCTGCTCACGACTGGAGATTTTCCGCCAAGCCGGGCATCACCGGCTTGTCGCAGCTACTCAGCGGGCGCGGGGCACGCTCGAGCGAGCGGCTCGACCGGCTGTACCTGCGTCGCCAGAGTCTGTCCCTCGATCTGCAGCTGATCGCACTCTCCCTGGCCGTGAACGTTCTCGGCAAGCGCCGGGTGCGTCGGTGGATTCGCGCCAGCCATGCGGACGGCTGATGGCTCTTTCGCCCCGGCGTCAGCCGCCCGCGGAGCGCACCACCTGCGCGCTGGTGATGCTCGCAATCGTCGGCGTTCCCGCCTGGCGCATGATCGCCGCGAGCTCGCGCTTCAGGATGTCGATCACCGCCTCGACCCCCGGCTGACCGAACGCCGCGAGACCCCACGCCTGCGGTCTGCCGATACCGACTGCGGTGGCGCCGAGCGCCAGCGCCTTGAAGATATCGGTGCCGCGACGGATACCGCCGTCCACAAACACCGGCACCTTACCCTTCACCGCGGCCACCACCTCCGGCACGCAGTCGATCGTGGCGCGCAGCGTCTCCTCGTTGCGGCCGCCATGGTTGGAGATGATCACGCCATCGGCACCGTGCTCCACGGCAAGGGCTGCATCCTCGCCGGCGACGATGCCCTTGACCATGAGCCTGCCCTTCACCTGCGCGCGCAGGCGGTCGAACCACGCCAGGGTGAGGTCAGCAGGTGCCAGTGCAGTCACGCGTGAGACGTCCAGTCCCGCGAAGAACGGATCCCTGAGCCACATGTCGTGCGAGTTGTCCTTATGGCAGCTCGTGCACGGGCGGCTGTCGGCGAGCATCGCCCGCTTCAGGGTCTCGTTGTTGCGGCGCGTATTGTGAGCATCGACCGTCAGCACGATCGTGCGGCTGCCGACGTCCTGCGCACGCCGAACGAGCTGCGTGGTCACCGCCCAGTCATCGGTCGGGTACAGCTGCTGCCAGGGCGTGGCCCCGGCGGCGGAGTACACCTCGCGCAGCGGCGTCGTGGAGCCGGAAGATAGCATCAGCTGGGTGGAGCGCGTCTTCGCCGCCGCCGCGACCGCGCGTTCAGCGCCGGGGTGGAATGCGCCCATCGAGCCCACCGCCGACAGGTACAGGGGGCTCGGCCAGCCGGCACCGAACACGGTGCACGACAGGTCAAGGTGGCTCAAGTCCGCGAAGCGGCGCGCGCGGATCTCGTAGTGCTCGAAGGCCTCGTTATTCTTCACCACCGTGAGGTCATCGTCCACGCCGGTGGCGATGAAGCCGTAGTGCGCCGGCGGCAGCGCTGTGCGCGCGAGGGGTTCGAAGCCCATGACATCCAGCACCTGGTCCGCTGAAGCGATCGGCGGCGGATCGCGCCGGAACAGCACCGACGGCGGTGGCGGTTCCTGCGCCAGCGCCCAGGTGCCGAAGGCGGGTAGCGCGCCCAGGCCGCCCAGGAAGGAACGCCGCGTGAGCGGCAGCCGGATGCGGTGCATGTGTCTCCCCTCGCCGTGCCGATCGTCGGGTGCACCGGCACCCGTTCCCCGGCCGGGTCAGATTCTGAATCGCTCCTTCAGCTCCCCCGCCATGCGCCGGCTCACCTGCAGCGGCGCCTCGCAACCGCGCAGCCGCACGAAGTACTGGCCATCGGCATTGCGCTCGATGCGCTCGAGGTATTTCACGCCCACCAGCGCGTTGCGGTGGATGCGCACGAACGCCGCGCCGAACTCGCTTTCCAGCAGCCGCAGCGAATCCTCGATCAGATCCTCGCCCTTCGCGTGACGGACGGTGGTGTACTTCTGATCGGCCAGGAAGTACTGCACTTCTTCGAGGGGGATGAGCCGCAAACCCTCGCGATGCCGTGCCGCGATGTGGCTGCGCCGCGCCTCGCCGGCGGCCGCGAGTCTCTGCAGCTGGGCGCGCGTCACGCGGCCGGCACGGGTGAGGGAAGCGGCCAGCTGCTCCTTGCGCACCGGTTTCAGCAGGTATCCCACGGCATGCGCATCGAAAGCCTCGACCGCGTACTGATCGTAGGCGGTGGTGAAGATCACCGCCGGCGGCTCTTCCAGCACATTCAGGTGCCGCGCGGCCTCCAGTCCATCCATACCCGGCATGCGCACGTCCAGCAGCACCACGTCGGGGGCCAGGTCATGGGTTTCCCGGAGGGCCTCGTGGCCGTTCGCGGCCTCGCCGATCACTTCGACGTCGGCGATCTCGGCGAGCAGGCTGCGCAGCCGCTCGCGCGCCGGCGCCTCGTCGTCCACGATGAGCACTTTCAGTTTGGCCGCGGCGCCCACGGGCTCAGGCCGGCTGCGCGGCGGCGGCGCCCGCGGCCTTCTCGATGAGCGGGAATCTCAGCGTCACGATGTACTCCGCATCGAAGCGCCCCGACTTCATGAGCGCACGCCCGCCGTACATGAGGCTCAGACGCTCGCGGATGTTGGCGAGCGCCAGGCGGTTGCCCTCGCGCTCTCCGGGTGCGGGATCGATCGGGTTGCGCACCACGATGGTCACGAGCCCGCCGCCGACCTCGCCGGTGATGGTCACCGTGCCGCCCTCGGCGCGCGGCTCGATGCCGTGGTAGATCGCGTTCTCGAGCAACGGCTGGATCATGAGATGGGGCACCAGTGCATTGCCGGGCAGCGGGTCGGTCTTCCACACCACCTGCAGCCGCCCTCCCAGGCGCAGCTGCTCCATGCGCTGATAGGTGCGCGCGACCTCGAGCTCTTCCGCCAGGGTGATGGTGTCGCGCTTGTCGCTCAAGGTGGCGCGGAACAGATCCGCCAGGTCCTGCACCGCCTGCTCGGCGCGTGAGGGGTTGCTGCGCGTGAGAGCGGCGATGGTGTTCATGCTGTTGAACAGAAAGTGCGGGCGGATGCGCGCCTGCAGCGCGTGCACGCGCGCCGCGGCGCGCAGCTCGACGCTGCGGCGCCACTCGTGCGCCACGTAGAAATAGCGCAGCGCGAGCCCCGTCACCACCAGCCCGATCCAGACGTTGCGGAGTGCGAAGCTGCCCGCGGACTGGGGGAACAACGCCGCGCCCCCGGAGTCGATGACCATGTGCGTGCGCCCGATCAGGTACGCGCATACCGACACCGTGGCCACCAACGCGGCGATGAGCGCCAGCACCGCCGCCGAACCCACCGCCACCGTCGAACGCGCCAGCGGGGTGCGCACGGCGCACAACAGCGCGGCTCCCGCGAGTCCGATCCACAGGAGGAACATCGAGGTGCGCACCAGGTCGGTCCAGAACTCGACCGCCAGGCTCTGCCGCGCGAGCGTGAGCACGAACGCGGTGAGCTCGACGATGAGCACGATGGCGAGCGTGGCGTGCGAGGTGCAGAAGTCCGGCAGGTAGAACGCGTGCTCGCGGCCGGAGTCGCTGTTCATGTGTCGCGGGCCGGCATGCCCATGATGTTGGTGCGCTCGAACAGCTCGGCCTTGAGCCGGTAGGTGGCCGAGATGTCCTCATCGCCGTAGCCGCGCGCCACGAGCTCGGCGTACTCGCCGAGCATGCGCTCCACGACCGGCAGTGTGACGCCGAAGCGTGCCGCCATCTCGCGGCAGATGCCGAGATCCTTGGCGTGCAGACGCACGCGGAAGCCCGCCGGAAAGGCGCCGCGCACCATGTTGGGTGCGCGATGTACGAAGTACCAGCTCGAGCCGGCGCCCTTGCCGAGGGTGTCGATCAGCTTATCGAGCGGCAACCCCTGGGCGTGCGCGAACGCCATGGCCTCCGCGACCGCTTCGATGATGCCCGCGCACATGATCTGGTTGGTGGCCTTGGCGGCCTGGCCGCTGCCGGTCTCGCCGAAGTGCGTGAGGGTGCGGCCGAGCGCCTGGAGGATCGGCAGGGCCCGCTCGAAGCCCGCAGGCGTGCCGCCGGCCATGATGGCGAGCGTCGCGTCGCGGGCGCCCTCGACCCCGCCGCTCACCGGACAATCGAGGAATTCCACGCCGCGGGGCGCGAGGAGTCCGGCCGCCTGGCGGGCGGTCTCCGCACCGATGGTGGAGCAGTCGAGCATGAGCGTGCCGGACTTCAGTCCCGGCGCGAGGGCGCGCGCGACCTCGAGCACATCCGCATCGGCCGACACGCACGACACCACCGCATCGATGCCGGCGGCCAGCTGCTCAAGCGTTGCGGGAGCTGCCACGTTGAGTTCGGACGCCAGCGCGCGCGCCTTCTCAGCCGTGCGGTTCCAGACCGCGGTGAGCATCCCCGCACGGTGCAGATTGCGCGCCATGTGCGTGCCCATGGCGCCGAGCCCGACAAAACCTACGCGCATGGCTGTGTGTGTCCCGTGCGGCCGGAGCGGCCGCGGGCGTCACTATAGAGCCTAGTCGGCGCGCGAATCGACTCTTCCCGGATCCCCCCGGGATTTACTTCGGCTCGGGTATGGGTTTCGGCTCGGGGATGGGCTGCGGCTCGGGTATCGGCTGGTCGGGAGTGAACTCCGGCACGCTGCCGCAGCGGTCCTGCACGTCCTTGCGCGCCTGCTCGCGGTAGGCGTCGGCCGCGTCGTCCGAGAGGTACTCGCGCTCGCCGTCCTTGTTTTCCTTGAAGACGCGGCGCGACTGAATGGACTTCATGTAGCGGTCCTTCGCCGCCTTGCACTGTGCCTCGCGCGCCCTGGTCACGTCCTGCTGCACCGCCCGGGAGTTGGCCTGCTCGTTGAGGTCCGCGGAGACGCGGTTGTTCGAGCTCGAGAGGCTCCTCTGCTCGGTGGAGCGTGCCGTGGAGGTGAGAGTTGACGGGTGCGGCTTGATGGTCTTGATGACCACCGATCCCGGCACCCACTGATCGCTGTAATGCGGTACGCCGTGCTCATCGATCCAGCGATAGACATCGGCCCGCGCGACGGTGAGCGCTCCGGCCAGAATCAGGGCGGTGATGGGTAACAGTCGCGACATAGGAGGCCTCCCGCCAGTGAAGTATGGCGCTCACCGGCCGGCGCGACCCTTGAACTCCGTCACACCCGCCGCAGGCCGAGTCCGCCAAGGGTCACACCATACCTACAACCGGCCCCCGACCGCCATAGGTGCACCTCAGAGGTCGTATGCCCGCTCGCCGTGGGAGGTGATGTCGAGCCCCTCGCGCTCCTCTTCTTCCTGGACCCGCAGACCGACCAGGCGCTTCACGATGTAGAAGGCGATGAAGGCCACGACCGCAGTCCACGCGAATACCAGGCACACCGCCTGCAGCTGAATGGTGAATTGCTTCCAGATGCCGGGGTAGCCGCTCGCGCCCTTGACCCAGTCGACCGTGGAGCCGGGGCCGCCGAGTGAGGGGGCGTTGAAAATTCCCGTCATGAGCGCGCCGAAAATGCCGCCGATGGCGTGCACGCCGAAGACATCGAGCGAGTCGTCGGCCTTGATGAGTCTCTTGAGTCCCGTCACACCCCACAGACATACCACGCCGACGCCCAGGCCGATCGCGAACGCGCCGCAGATGCCGACGTTGCCGGCGGCCGGGGTGATCGCGACCAGGCCCGCGACCGCGCCCGAGGCCGCACCCAGCATCGACGGTTTGCCCTTCACGATCCATTCGCCGGCTGTCCACGCCAGCACCGCGCAGGCGGTGGCGAGATAGGTGTTCATGAAGGCGAGGGCGGCGGAGCCGTTCGCCTCGAGCGCCGAGCCGGCGTTGAAGCCAAACCAGCCGAACCACAGGAGCGACGCACCG
>Ga0307471_100002836_pt1 | contig 10118 bp, 10 predicted proteins | sample atmos_gasesAM3C__2_FD_204566 | JGI IMG/M metagenome (GOLD analysis project Ga0307471, IMG submission 204566) | Hardwood forest soil microbial communities from Morgan-Monroe State Forest, Indiana, United States - atmos_gasesAM3C_515 | ecosystem: Environmental > Terrestrial > Soil > Temperate... | reverse complement strand
CGAGAGGGTGGGGCCCGCCGTGCGCAGGAACGAAAAGATCGAGTCCATCACCTGGCCGTTCGGGCCGAGAACCGCTCCACCCAGCACCCTGCCCTGTCCATCCAGGTACTTGGTCGCAGAATGGATCACCAGGTCGGCACCGAGCTCGAAGGGCTTCTGCAGGGCGGGCGTGCAGAAGCAGTTGTCGACCGCGAGCAGAGCACCTTTTTCGCGGGCGATCTGCGCCAGCGCCGCGATATCGAACACCTCGGTCAGAGGGTTCGACGGCGTCTCGAGGAACAGCAGGCGCGTGTTCGGTCTGATCGCCGCCTTCCATACCGAGGGCTGGGTGCCGTCCGCGTAGGTCGTCTCGATTCCGAACTTGGAAAGGACGGTGCTGAACAATTGCACCGTGGCGCCGAAGACTCCGGAGGAGCACACGACGTGGTCTCCGGCTTTCAGCGTGGCCATGGCGGTCGCCAGAATGGCCGACATTCCGGAGGCGGTCGCGACGCAGGCCTGCGCACCTTCTAGGGCCGCGAGCCGCTCCTGGAACGCGGTCACCGTGGGATTGGTGAAGCGCGAATAGATGTTCCCGGGCGCGTTGTTGCAGAACCGGTCCGCGGCTTGCGCGGCATTCTCGAACACGAAGCTCGAAGTGAGATAGAGTCCCTCGGAGTGCTCGTTGAACTGGCTGCGATGGATGCCGGAGCGCACCGCCAGCGTTTCAATGTCGTAGTCCTGCATGTGGAATTCCTGAATAAAAAAACCCGTCCAGCTTTCGCTAAGACGGGTCTTCACCACGCTTTAGCCGTATTTATTACGCGCCCGCAAGCTGTCGATCAAATCGGCGCAGGTAGGCACGTTACTATCCCGGCGCGGGGATGTCAAATCGTTACGCCGCGTTGAGGTCGAGCTGATTGTCCTCGGCGTCCTCCATGTTTTCCTGACGGCCGGCGTCGCGCTGCCGTTCGATCGAGGCAAGGTACTCGCTGGTGATGTCTCCCGTGATGTACACCCCGTCGAAACACGAGGTTTCGAACTGCGTGAGCTTCGGATTGACCGCACGCACCGCATCCTTGAGCGCGTCCAGATCCTGATAGATGACTGCGTCCGCCCCGATCTCGCGGGCGACCTGCTCCTCATTCCGTCCGGTGGCGATGAGCTCGGCACGCGTCGGCATGTCGATACCATACACGTTGGGAAATCGCACCGGCGGCGCTGCAGAGGCGAAAAACACCCTGCTGGCGCCCGCTTCGCGCGCCATCTGTACGATTTCTCGGCCGGTCGTTCCCCGCACGATCGAGTCGTCCACGATCAGGACGTTCTTGTCCTTGAATTCGAGCCCGACGACGCTCAGCTTCTGGCGCACCGATTTCTTGCGAATGGTCTGGCCGGGCATGATGAAAGTGCGGCCGATGTAGCGGTTGCGGATAAAGCCTTCTCTATACGTCACGTCGAGGCCATGAGCCAGCTCCAGCGCGGCCGGCCTGCTTGTGTCGGGCACAGGGATCACGACGTCGATCCCGAGATGGGGCATCGTGCGCTTGATCTTTTCCGAAAGCTTGCGCCCCATGTGCAGCCGGCTCTCGTACACCGAAACCGCGTCCATGACCGAGTCGGGCCGGGCAAGGTAGACGTATTCGAAGATGCAGGGCGCGAGCACGGGTTTGGCCGCGCATTGACGGCTGTTGAACGTTCCGCCCTCATCGATGAAGATGGCCTCGCCCGGCAGGACGTCCCGCACCAGCTCGAAGCCGAACGCAGTGAGCGCGACGCTTTCCGAGGCGACCAGATACTCGGGTCCCTCGTCGGTGTGATTGCGACCGAACACGAGCGGACGGATTCCGAACGGGTCGCGGAACGCGAGCAGTCCGTAGCCCGCAATCAGGGCCACCACGGCGTAGGCCCCACGGCAACGCCGGTGCACGTTCGCCACCGCGGTAAAGATGGTCTCGGGGTCGAGTTTCTGACCTTTTGCGGCGAGCTCCAGCTCGTGCGCAAGCACGTTGAGCAGCACTTCCGAGTCGGAGTTGGTATTGATGTGGCGCAGATCCTGACGGAACATCTCCTGCTTCAGTACCTCGGAATTGGTCAGGTTGCCGTTGTGGCCGAGGACGATCCCGAACGGGGAGTTGACGTAGAAAGGTTGTGCTTCCCCGGCGTTGAACGCCGAGCCCGCGGTGGGATAGCGGCAGTGCCCGATGCCGGTGCCGCCCGAGAGCGAGCGCATGTTCCGGGTGCGAAACACGTCGCGCACCATCCCAGGCCCCTTGTGCATGTGAAACGCCTTGTGCTCCGACGTGACGATCCCGGCTGCGTCCTGGCCGCGGTGCTGCAGCAGCAGCAGCCCGTCGTACAGCAGCTGATTGACCGGCGTCTTCGCTACGACTCCGAGAATGCCGCACATCTGCGCTATTCCTCTCGACTCATCGGTACTTCAGGCGTTGCGCCAGGCGCGCCGGCATATAGGGCCGCAGCGCGAGTACCGCGGTCTCGAACGGCCCCGAGAGCGCCGCGTCGCGCCAGAAAGGCTCGCGCGGAAGCGGCGTCAGGCCGCCAAGCAACACCACGACGAGCACGATGATCAACCCTCTTACCAGGCCGAAGACCGATCCCAGCGCGCGATCCGCCGGAGCCAGACCGGATGCGCGGACGGCAGACGAAAGCGCGAGCCCGACGATCCACCCGGCGATCAGAACCACGCCGAACACGATCAGGAAACCTATCAGCGCGCTCATCAGCGGACTCAGGCTCTGTGGCAGGAAGCCGGCCACGTGGCCGCCGAACAGCGTCGCCAATATGAACCCGCCGACCCACACTCCGAGCGAGACCATCTCGCGCGCCAGGCCGTGGAGCAGGCTGATCGTGATCGACACGACCAGGACGACCAGTACGCCAAAGTCGAACCAGGTCATCGTTGTGCGACCTGTCCGACTTCGAGGCCGAGGGACTTGAGCCGGTCGCGGGCCTTTTCCGCGGCATCGCGGCTCGCGAAGGGTCCGGCGCGCACGCGCGTCTGCTCGCCCTGCTGGCCCTTGACGCTCTCGGTATAGCTCTTGATACCTGCGGAAGCCGCCCGCTCCTGCACCTGCTTCGCGTTGTCAGGGTTGGTAAAGGCACCGAGCGGGACGACGAACCCCTCGTCGTTCAACAGAGCCTGGGCGCGGCGAGCCTCGGCGACCTGGGTCTTCGCGCGCTCCGCGTTCTTCGCGTTCTCCTTCTTGACAGCGCGAGGCCGCGAGGCCGGCTCGGGCTCGGCTGGCATCGCTTTGCTCGTCGGATCCTTCGCAGGCCGCGTCGATTCGCTCTTCTGGGGCGCTGCCGGGGACTGCAGCGGCGGGAGAACCCGGGTCTTGAACGGCCCTCCTTCGGGGCCGGGGATTTGCACCGTCAACGCTTGGGGCACGGGCCTGGGCTGCTGGTCCAGAATGACGGGCAGAACGACGACGACGAGCACTACCAGCGCGATTGCGCCGACCAGCCGCCGGCGCGCGCGGCGCTTAAGCAGGTTGGCGTCGTCTGCCAATTGAAAAGACCCCAAATAAGCTGCGAATTCGGACCTTCCTCAAGACCCCTGCCGCGCCCCCCGAATTTCGCTCCGGGCAGCCTCGATCCCCTGCATGACGTCGGCCACGGTGTGGAACGATCCAAAGACCACGATTCTATCATTTTCGTTTGCCCGCTTCCGCGCGGCGGCATAGGCTTCGACGGGGTTGCTGAAGCAGAGCACGTCCCCCGCCGCACCCGCGCTTGCAAGGGCATCGGCCAGCATGCGCGCGCCGGCGCCGCGCGGCACCGAAAGATCGGCTGCGAACCAAGCCGAAATCCTGTCTTTCAGCGCCTGGCAGACTCCTTCGATGTCCTTGTCCCGCAGCATGCCGAAAACGCCGTAAGTCTCCGGATAGAAGCCCATCCCGGCGAGGTTCTCCGCGAGCACGCGCGCGGCCTGCGGATTGTGCGCCACGTCCAAAACGACTGCCGGTCGACCCGCAAGCACCTGGAACCGCGCCGGAAGCTGCACTTGCGCAAGACCGTTGCGGATGTCCTGCATGCCGACCGGAAGCCGCGCGCGCAGCGCATCGAGTGCGGCAAGTGCCGCGCACGCATTCGCGAGCTGGCGTTCGCCCCTCAGCGCCGGCGCTGCGAGCCCGCCTCGGCGCACGCCCCGCCCCCAATACATCCATTGCTGCCCCTGTTTTTGGTAGCCGAAATCCCGGCCGATCTGCCAGAGGTCGACCCCGACGGCGCCCGCTTGGTCGAGAACGCTGCGGGGCGGATGCGGATCTGAAACGATCGCAGGTTTGCCCACGCGGAAAATCCCGGCTTTTTCGTACCCGATGCGCTCGCGCGTGTCCCCAAGGTAATCCATGTGATCCAGATCGACGGAGGTCAACAGCGCGCAGTCGGTATCGAAGGCGTTGACCGCGTCCAGGCGCCCGCCCAGGCCGACCTCCAGTATCACGGCGTCGAGGGCCTCCGCCGAGAAAATCTCCCACGCAGCCAGGGTACCGAACTCGAAATACGTGAGTGTGATCCCACCGCGTGCACGCTCTACCGTTTCGAACGCCGCACACAAGCGCACGTCGCTCGCGGGCACGCCGTCGATGCGAACGCGCTCGTTGTAACGCAGGAGGTGCGGCGAGGTGTACAGACCCACCCTGTATCCGGCCGCGAGCAGAATCGCCTCGAGCATCGCGCAGGTCGAGCCCTTGCCGTTGGTGCCGGCAACGGTGAAGAGCGCGGCTGGGCTCGACCTTGCGAGGACGTCGCGCACTTTCGCCACGCGCTCCAGCTCGAGCTGGATGGATTTCGGATGGATCCGCTCGATGTAGTCGAGCCACTCAGGGAGGCTCCGGCCGGACATGAAACGGCGACCAGCGATCAGTTTGCCGGGAGGGCCTGCCGCTGCAGGATGGTAAGAAGATTCGCGAGCTTGTCGCGCATCTGGCGCCGGTCGACGATCATGTCGATTGCACCCTTCTCCAGCAGGAACTCGGCGCGCTGAAAGCCTTCAGGGAGCTTCTCGCGTACGGTCTGCTCGATGACGCGCGGTCCCGCGAAACCGATGAGCGCACGCGGCTCGGCAATCACGATGTCGCCGATCATGGCGAAGCTTGCCGACACCCCCCCCATGGTCGGGTCGGTGAGAACCGTGATGAACGGGAGCTTGCGCGCCGTGAGTTGCGTCAGCGCGGCGGTCGTCTTGGCCATCTGCATGAGCGAGAACAGCCCTTCCTGCATGCGCGCGCCACCGGTCGCCGTGACGCACACGAGCGGCAGTTGCTGGTCCAGGCAGGCGTGCACGCCGCGCACGAAGCGCTCCCCCACGGCCGACCCCATGGACCCGCCCATGAACTCGAACTCGAAAGCGGCGACGATGAGGGGCACATTTTTTATTGCGCCCTGCATCACGATCAGGGCTTCGGTCTCTCCGGTTTCCTTCTCCGCTTCCTCGAGCCGGTCGGGATAACGCTTGTCGTCCTTGAATTTCAGGCCGTCGACCGACGCGACCTCCACGCCGATCTCGAAGCGCCCTTCCGGGTCGAGAAGGAGGTCGAGCCGCCCCCGTGCGGAGATGCGGTTGTGATAGCCGCATTTCGGGCAGACATTGGCGTTCTTCTCGAGATCGGTTGCGTACAGGACCGCCGCGCAAGAGGGGCACTTGCTCCACAGGCCTTCCGGGACGTTTTTCTTCGCGCCGGTTCCCGTGCGGTTGATCTTGGGTGGAAGCAGCTTCTGGAGCCAGCTCATGCGTCGATCGCTCTGCGAAATTCCTTCAGCAAGGTCGCCGCCTTCTCCACGCAGGTCTTGGGAGAGGCTTGTTCCATCTCTTGGATTATTCGGCTGCCGATCACGACGGCGTCGGCGATCTGGGCCACGGCACGCGCGGTCTGTCCATCGCGGATGCCGAATCCTACCCCCACGGGAAGCTTCGTCCTTCCGCGAATCGCCGGCAACTTCGCGGCGACATCGTCCAAATCGAGGTGCTCGGCCCCGGTCACGCCGCGCAGCGAGACATAGTAGATGTACCCGCTCGCAAGCCTTGCCACCTCTTCGATCCGCGTCTGTGTGGAGGTCGGGGCAAGCAAGAAAATCATATCCATGCCGCGTGCGCGGAGCAATTTCGCGAACTCGGTGCTCTCCTCGGGCGGGTAATCGATCACCAGGACCCCGTCCACTCCCGCCCGGTGCGCGGCGTCGGCGAAGCGCTCCGATCCCATCGCCTCGATCGGATTGGCGTACCCCATCAGAACGATCGGGGTCGAAACGTCACTGTCGCGGAATTCGGAGACGAACGCAAGTACGTCGTCGATCCCGATATGGTTCCTCAGAGCCCTTTCGCTCGAGCGCTGGATCACGGGCCCGTCGGCCATGGGATCGGAGAACGGCACGCCCAGCTCGATGACGTCCGCTCCCGCCGCAACCAGCGCCCGCATGAGCGGCACCGTCACCTCGGCCCCTGGATCTCCGGCCGTGACGTAGGGAATCAGGGCCTTTCGGCGCTCGCGCGCGAGCCGTTCGAAAGTGGACTGGATTCTCGACACCGCGGCCTTCATAGCGCCGCGGCGCTGCGAATCCGGCCTGTGACCGCTCCGATGTCCGATTTGCATAAACGGTCCACGCGGCGCTTCGCGAGAGCGCAATACTCCGGGTTGATCTCGAAGCCGACGAAGCTCCGCCCGTGCTTGAGCGCTGCAACCGCCGCGGTGCCGCTCCCCATGAAAGGATCGAGCACGAGACCCTCCGAGGGGCAGCTCGCGAGGACCATGCGCTCGACGACCTCGAGAGGCTTCTGGGTAGGGTGATCCTCGCGCTCCGGATCCTGCCGGTGAATCCGCGCAACGCTCCACACGTCCTTGGGGTTATAGCCCACCTCGAGCCATTTCTTCCCCACGAAAATCGAGCGCGTTCGCGCGCGCTTCGTTTCCGCGTCGTAGGGTATGCGCACGCTGTCAATGTCGAAGAAGTAGTCCTTCGAGCACGCGAACAGGCCGATGGTGTCGTGGACTGAGGAGAATTTTCGCGTGCTGCCGCCCATGCTCGGGACCTTTCGATCCCAGACGATCTCGTTCACCATCGTCAGGCGCGTCTTCAGATAACTGAAAACCTCAGGACTGTGCTGCCAGGTCAGGAAGACATAGAGGCTGCCGCTGGGCTTGAGCTTCGGGATCACGGCATCGATCCAGCGCCGGCTGAAGGCGAGATAGGCTTCTCCGCTCAGGCAGTCCGAGTCGTTCCCGTAATCCTTGCCGAGGCCGTACGGGGGATCGGCGACGATGAGATCCACGCTCGCCTCACGCACGCGGGCGATGCAATCGAAGAGATCTCCGTTGAGGAGTGTTGCGCGGGCGTCGCTCAAAACTGGATTCCCGATTTTGCAGCGACGGTGTGCATGTCCTTGTCGCCCCGTCCCGAGAGATTGACCAGAAGGATTGCGTCCCTCGGCAGCGCGGGCGCGAGCTTCGCGGCGTGAGCGAGCGCATGCGCGGACTCGAGCGCCGGAATGATGCCCTCGGAGCGGCACAAATCGTGGAACGCGGCGACGGCTTCCCCGTCGTCGATGGTCACGTATTCGGCCCGTCCGGTCTCCTTGAGCCAGGCGTGCTCGGGACCCACCCCCGGGTAGTCGAGCCCTGCCGAGATCGAGTGCGTCTCGATGATCTGGCCGTGCTCGTCCTGAAGCAGGTACGTGCGATTTCCGTGCAGCACCCCCGGCTTGCCCGCGCACAGCGACGCCGCATGCTTGCCGCTCGCTATACCGAGTCCGCCCGCCTCCACGCCGATAAGCTTGACCCCTTCGTGCGGGATATAGGGGTAGAAGATGCCCATCGCGTTCGAGCCTCCGCCGACACAGGCGATCACCGCATCCGGTTGCCGGCCGCACAGCTCGGGCATCTGCACCAGGCACTCGCGTCCGATGACCGACTGAAAATCGCGCACCATCATCGGATACGGGTGCGGGCCGGCAACGGTGCCGATGATGTAGAAGGTGTCGTTGACATGGGTAACCCAGTCGCGCATCGCTTCGTTCAACGCGTCCTTCAGCGTTTTCGATCCCGATTCGACCGGGACTACCGTAGCCCCGAGAAGCTTCATGCGGTAGACGTTCTGCACCTGGCGCCTGATGTCCTCCGACCCCATGTACACCACGCATTCCATGCCGTAACGCGCAGCCACCGTCGCCGCTGCGACGCCGTGCATCCCGGCGCCGGTCTCGGCGATCACGCGCCGCTTGCCCATGCGCCTTGCGACGAGCGCCTGCCCGACGGTGTTGTTGATCTTGTGAGCGCCCGTATGGTTGAGGTCCTCGCGTTTGATGTAGATTTGCGCTCCGCCGAGCATCTGCGACCAGCGCTTGGCATGATAGACCGGGCTCGGGCGACCGACGTAGTGCTTGAGGTCGTGCTCGAATTCGGCGACGAATTCCGGATCCTTCCGGCATGCCTCATAGGCGCGCTTGAGCTCCTCGAGCGCGTGCACCAGCGTCTCGGCGACGAACACGCCCCCATACCGGCCGAAATGCCCCTGCTCGTCCGGAAGCTCATGCATCTTCACGTTTTACCGCTCCGATAAAATCGGCGATTTTCGCCGCGTCCTTGATTCCCTTGGACACCTCGACGCTGCTCGAGACATCGACGGCATACGGCCGGGTGCGGCGTATGGCGCCGGCCACGTTGCCGGCAGTCAGGCCGCCGGAGAGAATGATCGGCCTCGCCATGCGCTCCGGAACGAGACCCCAATCGAACGAGCCGCCCGTTCCACCCCAGAGATCCTCGTGGTAGGCGTCGAGCATCCACGCGGCGGCAGCCCCGTAAGGCGAGAGGTATTCTAGCAAATCCAGCCCGGGCCGAATGCGCGCAGCCTTGATGTACGGCCGGGAGAAACCCGAGCAGAACTCGGGTGGCTCGTCACCGTGGAACTGCAAGAGCGTTACGCGGCACTCGCTGATCACGCGTTCGACTTCCTCGCCCGAGGGATTGACGAATACCGCCACGGTCGCGACAAAGGGCGGAGCGCTCGTCGCGATTTCGCGCGCCTGATCGAGGGTCACGTAGCGCGGGCTGGGGCGATAGAAGATCAGCCCGATTGCGTCGGCGCCGTGCGCAGCGGCGGCTTGCGCATCTTGCGCGCGCGTGATGCCGCAAATCTTGACTCGCGTCCTCATCGCCGGGTTTCCAGGTCGAACGGCATCATAGGGGGAAACGCGGGCAGGCCCCAGCGCGCGTCGTATCTCACTGCGAAGAGATACAGGCCGTCGGCGGAGAACGTAGGCGCCGCGAGCCGCCGGTCCTGCGCGGCAATCAGCTCCGAGATCCATTGCGGCGGTTGATTGCCCTTGCCGACGTAGACAAGACATCCGACGATATTGCGCACCATGTGGTGCAGGAACGCATTTGCGGTGAAATCGAAGAGGAAATACGGGCCGCTCGCGCGTATTTCCGCGCTTTGCATGATCCGCACCGGGGTCTTCGCCTCGCACTCAGCGGACCGAAAGCTGGAAAAATCGTGCTCTCCGAGCAGGCAATCGACGGCTTTGCGCATCTTTTCCAGGTCGAGCGGCAGATGAAACCATCCGGTGCGCCCCGCGAGCAGCGCCGGCCGCACCGGATGATTGTAGAGGACGTAGCGGTAGGTTCGCGAAAGCGCCGAATAGCGCGCGTGAAAATCTGCGGCAACGGGAGTCGCCCACTGCACGGCGATCCCGTCCGGAAGCAGCGAGTTCGCACCGCGCACCCACGCCGACTCGGGGCGCTCCACCGAGGTATCGAAATGCGCCACCTGGGCGCTTGCATGCACGCCCGCGTCGGTGCGCCCGGCGCCGGTCACCGCGATCGGCCCGCCGCCGATTTCCGAAAGAGCGCGCACGAGATGATCTTGCACGGTGTTGCCGGAGGGCTGGGACTGCCAGCCCTCCAGACCTGCGCCGCAGTAGGTCACTCCAATGGCAAATTTCATTCTACGACCCCGAAAACAACGATCGGCGCACGAGGCGCCGATCGGCTAAGGAGAACTCGGCTTGGAGATCAGCCGAGCGCCTGGAGCATCGTTTGGGCCTGTTGTTGCTGTGCTGTATCGCCTTCTTTCACCACTTCCTTCAGCAACTCGCGGGCCCCGTCCTTGTCGCCCATCTCTTC
>Ga0307471_100002835_pt1 | contig 10120 bp, 8 predicted proteins | sample atmos_gasesAM3C__2_FD_204566 | JGI IMG/M metagenome (GOLD analysis project Ga0307471, IMG submission 204566) | Hardwood forest soil microbial communities from Morgan-Monroe State Forest, Indiana, United States - atmos_gasesAM3C_515 | ecosystem: Environmental > Terrestrial > Soil > Temperate... | reverse complement strand
AGCCTGGGGTTGTTGCTATACGCCTCGTGCCAGCACGAGGAGGCAATCGAGCAGCTTCGAGAAACCGTGGCGCTCGACGCCAGGTTCCCGCTTCCTCACATTGTCCTTGGGCTGACATTCGGCCGTAAAGGCAGATTTGACGAGGCGATGGTTGAGTTCAAGCAAGCCTTGACAGGCGCGGGTTCAAATCCTCTCTGGTCAGGCTTCCTCGGGCAAGTTTACGCGGCGGCGGGAAAAACTGAGGACGCGCTACAGATCTTGCAGGAATTGCGTACCCAGTCAGCGAAACGATACGTCCCACCTGTCGCCTTCGCGATCGTCCACGCCGGCTTGGGCAATCTCGACGATGCTTTTCATTGGCTCGAAAAGGCCGCCGACGAGCATGACGGTTTGTTGATTTACCTGAAGGTGGGGTCAGCCTTTGACAATCTGCGGTCGGATCGTCGATTCCCCGCGTTTCTGGCCCGGGTTGGACTGCAGGGCGACCCGGGGCTTGATGTCCTTCACCCGGCCCCGCCCAAGAAACGCGGCCGCATACCCGCGCCGTTGCCTCCAGTCCCGCCATTGCCGTTAGTGGCAAGACTGCTGCTGGTGATGATCCTCGCGATCGTGGCGTACAAAGTAACTCCCCTTATCATTGAGTCGATCTGGCCACCGAAGCTGAGGTTAGCCATCCAGCAATTCAAGACGCCCGGGGGGGATGCAGATCCACGTCGACTGGCAGAGATCGTAAGAGAAGAAATCTTTACGCGACTCAGCAAACTTCATCCGCAACGATTAGGCGTGATCGAACTGACCACGGAAGAGTCTGGCCTAAGCTTTGAGGAGGTCTGTGAACGTCACACACCAACCTATGTTCTTGCAGGGGCGGTTTACCGGGACGGCGACCACATGGCCATCACTAATCAACTGTTCTCCTGCAAAGATCAAACATTCGCCGCAGGCGATCACTATGATACGGCCCCCCCTAGGCTAAACATCGGACCCTTCGTAGACGATATCGTGCAGAAGGTCCTGCTCGCCCTCCCCAACGACGTACAACCTGAACACAAGGTAGATCCCAAAGCGTACGAGGCGTACCTGAACGGGCGTTTTCTTTGGAACCGGCGCACCACCCAGAGCCTTACCGAAGCTATCTCTTCCTTTCAAAAGGCCATCGAATACGATGGGACTTACGCGCCCTCCTACGCCGGATTGGCGGATTGTTACGCCCTCCTGGGATCCGCACCTTATACGACTCTGCCGCCGAGCGAAGCCTTTCCGAAAGCCGAGGCCAGTGCGCAAAAAGCACTTCAGTTGGATGGAGGACTTGCAGAAGCCCACGTATCGCTGGCCTACTCCGCGCTTGTATACGATTGGAACTACGCCAAGGCTCAAGAAGAATTCACGAGGGCTATAGAGTTACGACCGGGCTACGCGACGGCCCATCAGTATTACGCCTACTATCTGACATCGATGGGGGATTTAAACCAGGCGATTGCCGAGCGGAAGCTTGCCGTTTCGATTGATCCCAGGTCACCGCTGCTCAATACTGCTCTGGGAGAAGAATACTTTCACGCCAGACAGTTCAAAGAAAGTATCGAGCCAAACCAGAAGGCCCTTTCTCTGGATCCGAACTATGCCGTGGCAGTAATTAACCTGGGCCGCGCCTACGAGCAACAGCGAATGTACCCCGAGGCCTTGCATGCCTATGAGTCAATTCTGGCCTTTGCGCCCAAGGACCCGGCTCTTCTCGCGCTGTTGGGACACCTTTATGCAGTCTCCGGGCAGCGGGCGGCAGCGCGTAAGATCATTCTGCAGTTGCAGCAGATAGGCAAAGATAGATACGTCCCGAGTCTCTATGTGGCAATGGTCTACACCGGCCTGGGCGACAAGGACGAAGCATTCGTGTGGCTCGACAAGGCTTATGCCGAGCGTTCTGAGTACCTTGTATATCTTCCCACTGAACCGATCGCAGATCCGCTCCGGAAAGACCCCAGATTCCCGGCGTTGCTTCAGCGCCTGGGTCTAAAGGAAATGAGCCTGAAGAAATGAAAAGCGCTACCGAGGGAACCGCTCGATGAGTCACCGCTCTCCCGACACAGCCAACGTGCTCTACAGCATTGCCCGGAATCTGCTGCAAGAAAACGACTACGGACAGTTGCTGACCAACATCCTCGACATGACCATTCAGGCGCTGGGCGCCGAGCGTGGATGTGTCGTGTCCCGGGAAAAGGGTGAATTTCGCGCGACCGCGGCCCGCAATTTTCGCAACCAAACTCTGGCGGAGAGAGAGCGGGAAATTAGCACCACGATCGCGGGGATGGCCGTGCAAGAGGGGCGGGTGCTGCGGTTTCACAATGCACAGGATTCGGAAATACTGCGTGACAAGAAGAGTGTCCGCAAACTGCATCCCCGTTCGGTTTTGTGCGCCCCGCTGATCATCAGTAATGACGCTTTTGCCGTCATCTACCTGGAGAACCGGGAGATTTCGAACCATTTCAACGAGAACCACGAGCGTTTGTTGTCGGAGATATGTGCCTTGGCGGCGCCCCGCCTGCACACCGCGGTTGCGATCGAGAACGCCCGGCAGAGAGCTCGCGAGCTTGAACTGGCGCAGGGCGAGAGTGACGGCGTGATTACGGCCGATCTGGGCATGTCCATCGTCCTTGAAACACTTGCAAAAATTGCTCCCACGGAACTGACGGTGCTCATTCAGGGCGAGACCGGGACAGGCAAGGAACTTCTGGCTCGGGCCATCTATCGTCGCAGTGTGCGGGCCAGCGGTCCCTTTGTCGTACTGAACTGCGGGGCAATTCCTTCGACGTTGATCGAGTCGGAACTGTTCGGATGTGTACGTGGAGCTTACAGCGGGGCGGATCGGGATCGCATTGGCCTCATCGGCTCTGCCAACCGTGGCACTCTATTTCTCGACGAGATCGGCGAAATGCCCATGGATCTCCAGTCGCGCTTGCTGCGCGTTCTGCAGTCTGGAGATTTCAATCGGGTCGGATCTGCGCGTCCCGAGCAGGTGGACGTGCGCGTGATCGCGGCCACAAACCGCGATCTGGAAAGAGAAGTTGAGCAGCGTCGCTGCCGCGAGGATCTCTATTTCCGTTTGTCCACCGTTACCCTGAAAGTCCCGCCGCTGCGCGAGCGAAAAGCGGATGTGGTGCTGCTGGCGGACCATTTTCTGCGGAGCTACGCCGGAAAACGCGCCCGCCCGGCCCCACGTCTCAGCAGTGAGTGCGCACATGTGCTCTTGGCCTATCCCTTTCCCGGAAATGTTAGAGAGCTGGAAGGAGAAATGTCTCGTCTGGTTGCGATGTGCCCACCCGGAGAAGAGATTCAGGCCAGCGCGCTCAACGACCGCATAGCGCGGCGCAAGCCCAGCGCCCAGAAGGAGACTGATATCCAGCCCATGTCTCTGGCGGAAATGGAAAAGAAACTGATCATGGCTGTCCTTCGCGACACTACCGGCAACCGTACTCACGCGGCTGAAATTCTCGGAATTAGTCGGGAAGGACTTCGTACGAAAATGCAGAAGTTGGGGTTGTCACCTCCTGTTGACGAATAGCTTCTCTTTACCCCGTCTCGAAGAATTCTTCGGCCGATACTGACGTTAGCAGGGCTTGACCTCCTTCGCACCGACAAAAGACCCTCCCCGCTCCCCCGCTAGTCGTCTTCGCCCCACCATCCACTTTGGCATCGGACATGCCCCATCACGGGTGGGTCTGGGCCTTGGTCACTGGCTTTGCTCGAGAAACTAACCACTTGGCGGCAGTGCCCACGAGAACTTGCCAGAAATATGGGCAGCACTGCAGGATTTTCGGGCATTGATATTCGCAATCCCGTGCCAGCCGTGGCCGCGCCCTGAACTCAAGGAGGACATATGCGTGAAATGACGCATATCGCGATTTGGGTGGTGGCTTCGGGCATCGTCGCAGAGTTGTTGGGCTACCTGTTACACCGACTGCTGCATAGCGGATGGATTCGGTGGCTCAGCGCGAGTCACATGAAACATCACATGCTTCTGTACGGACCACTACAGAAGCAGCGTCCCAGCGAGCACTACATTGACGCGACCATGGACCGGCTCGCGATCGGAAATATTGGAGTCGAGTGGTTGGCCCCAACTGCCGTTCTGCTGGTGATCGCGGGTGTCATTCTGTGGGCACTCAAAGTTGCATTCCTTCACCAGTTGATTTTTTTCGCGACGGTCGTTGCTTGGAGCTTCGTAATGTTCAACTACCTCCACGATCGGATGCATATCAAGAATTTCTGGATGGAGCGCGATCCGATACTCAAAGGTTGGTTTCAGCGCAGCCGACGGTTGCACGACATCCATCACAGAATGCTGAATGACGGGGGATTGATGGACAGGAACTTTGGCATCGGCTTCTTTCTGTTCGATCGGTTGTTCGGCACGTTGTCCCCCCAGCAGGGTTCTTTCAACCAACACGGCTACGCGGCTGCAAGGGACAGGTTTAGGTATCTGGAAACGCCGCGAGTGCGGTGAGCCTTGTTGGCCACAGGTCGATGAATCGGACCTTAAGTGCAAATGATTTGTCCGGGAGAAAGGCAGAAAGGCGGCGGTATGAAGACGACGGATGGGAACGCAGTCGTAACTCGCGTGGTGACAACAGGCGATGAATCTCCAGAGAGCCACACCTTGACTCGCCTGGACTCTTGGAAGGACATCGCTCATTACCTAAATCGAAATGTGCGAACCGTTCAGCGATGGGAAATGCTGGAGGCCATGCCGGTCCATCGCCACTGTCACGATACCGGACACTCGGTCTATGCGTACAAGCAAGAGATCGATGCGTGGCGCTCGAACCGGAGTCAAGAGAAACGGCCAACTGTTCGTGTTTCATCGATCCGACAGACTCCACTGGGTTCCCTCGCAAGGGCGGAACAGCCAGCCCTTCTCAGGTTGCTCGAAGTCATTGCGGAGCATTTACACGTCGACTTGGCGCAATCGATTGCAGGACTGCCTGCTGACGACAGTCTTGGACAGGGTGCGGCCACACAGGGCTTGGTCGTCGCTGAAGACCTGCATGGTCTACGCCCTGCAGAACGCACGACAATACGCGACATGATCGGAACGCGCTCTTTTGTCGCTTGCAGAAGACTGAAGGTAGATCAATGATTCGCCAGTTGCGTGGCAACACAAGGGTGTACGGCCTGATTTCTTGGTACAAGACCTACCCCTTCCCCTTTTTCCACTTAGTGAGACCGACTGAAACGTAAAAGGAGAACCTTGTGAAACTAAAACTTCGAGAGGTTGTGACAGTCTGCACGGTGCTGAGCACCATGGCACTGGCTCAGATGACCAATTTTTCTGGTAACACCCAGGTCTTGGGAAAAGGGAGTGTCATTTCGTTTGATTTTCCCGGTGCAACTAACACGCAGGCTACTGCAATAACACCCTCCGGAGACATTGTCGGGAGATACACCAGCGCGGACGGGATTCAGCACGGGTTCCTGCTAAGCGGAGGCAAGTTCCGGTCCATCAATTTTCCCGGCGCCACTTCAACAGATGTGACTTGGATAAATCCCCGCGGTCAGATCGTCGGCGGCTATTTCGATAGCCTTGGCAATGAGCATGGGTTTCTCCTGAATGGTGGGAAATTCACCCCTATTGATTTCCCAGATGCGCAGTTCACTATTGTTTTTGGGATCGGCGCTACAGGTGACATCGTGGGAATTCATGGCGACAGCGCAGGGACTTTACACGGCTTCCTCCTAAGGGCGGGACGCTTTACGTCGCTTGATCTTCCTGGCGCGACAGGGAGTCTACCTGCGATGACTTCTGCCGGACGCATTGTGGGCGGATACCTCAGCGGTACAGGAACTCACGGCTTCTCGTTAACTCAGGGTAAGGTTCGGACCATTGATTGCGCCGGTTCCACCTTTACGTTTTTCAGCGGGGTCGACCCGCAAGGTCGCGCGGTGGGCGGTTATGGCACTGCCGATGGCAATGGGCACGGCGCTCTTGTAATCGATGGCAATTGCATTCCAGTTGATTTCCCGGGCGGCACGAACACCTACGCAAATGGCATCAACCCTCAGGGAGACATCGTCGGTCGATATACAGGAGCAGATGGAATCGTTCATGGATTTCTGCTTCGCGGCTTCGTGAAAACTGCGAACGTTATCTATTCGGCTGCCCATGACTTTTCGACGAGGTTGAACCCCAATTCGGTGTGGTCCTATGGCTTCACCACGAGGGTGGGTGGCCCTTTCACGCTGTATACGATTCCGGGGACAACATTTTTCTCGGGAGAAGTGGGCTGGTTCGGGCCAATCCCCGGCAGTAGCGCTCCTGGCTACCCATTAGTTGTTGCGGCCCCAGGCGTAATCCCGGATGTTCTGGACATGGGACCTGGTCCCAGTTCTTACACGGTAGTACGCTGGAGGGCTCCGAGCCGAGGACGCTGGGACGTGGTCGGCGAATTTTTCGGGACAGGCCTGACCACGGGAGATGTTCATATTCTGCGCAATGGTAGAGCCGTGTTGAACAACCCGCTGAACGGCTCTGACGCAGCGCCATTCTCGTTGACCATTGACGTGGCTCCGGGAGACATAATCGACTTCGCAGCAGGGCCCGGCCCTGACGGTAACAACGATTCCGATCCTACAGGATTCAATGTCGCAATCACGCCGGAGCTGTGACTTGAGGCTGGCCTACTTTGTTCCGTAGTTCAAAGGCCCTGCTCTTCTTGGATGCAAGCTGGTAACACGAAAAAAATCATTCCTGTTCTTCTGACGGTCCTGGTGGCGGTCAATCTCAGCAAGGCTGACGAGACCGCCCATTCCTACGCCGGGAGAGTGGAAATCAGGGAGTTGAATCTTTGCGGGTTTTTCGCGGAATAATTCTGGGTAGGTTTTATACCGCGGAACGGCGCTATGTTGAGTGGGTCGACACGACGGGACCAAGCTATCTCGGCTCATCTCGGGACGGTATCAGATTGGAGAGCGCCAACTTCCGAGCGCTCGGCCACTCTAAAATACGGGGCGGGCGGCCGACTCCCGCGGAGGCAAATGTCAGACTATTCGCCAAGAGTCAACCGGTTGTGATTGGTTAGGATATTCAGAGGCTGCTACCGTATCCAGGTAGCGCCCTCCGGCTTAGCCGTGCTGGGTAGTTGAGGGGCGTGGAACTGTTCGGATGCGACAAATTCTCGAAATCGCAGGGCAGTAAATTCAACTGGAATTTTGGTAAGCGTGGCGAACTCATCAGGTAATAGCACACTCGACCAGCACGACGGCCTGTCTGGGCAAGTTTAGCTCAAGGCGGTCTGCAACGACTCTGACGGGATGCGTGGCCGGTTTGACTTCGTCGGGGTCGGCGAAGGAGTTGGTGGCGCGCATGTCCGAGTGGGTAAGCACCGACGCTCGTGCTTCGGTTGCGCGTGCTCCACCAGCGAAGCTAACCCGCAATGACAGGGACGAGTCGAGCGACGGGTTGGTCAAAGCCAGGGTTACACGCCGGTCGCGGATCGAGGCGGAAGCGGACAATCCCGGCAAATGAGCTTGACCGGCTAGTACAGGAACATTCAGATTCGCCACAGGGTTGCTCACCGGCACCTGCCGCGCCCCCATGTGGGAGCGGTACATGTCGAATACATGGTAGACGGGAGTGCGCACAAATTTGTCGCCCTGCGTTACGAACAGGGAATGAATACAGTTAACGGATTGCGCGACATTCGCCATCGCGATCTTTTCGGCATGGCGGTTGAAGATGTCGAAGGTCATCCCCGTGTGTACAGCGTCACGGAGGGTGATGGTCTCACTCAGAATGTAGGACGGAGCAATCTCCGAACCGGGAGCGTACCAGACACCCCACTCGTCGATGACGAGTTTGGTGCGATGGGCGGCGTCGAACTTTCCCATCTCTTTCCAGTGGTCGTCAATCACCTTGTCCAGGCGCATGCCGCGCAGAAGGACTTCATACCATTCCGGCGCTTTGAAGTCTCCGGCCTCGAGCGGAGTGGGCCGCAAGTCAGTGTAAAAGTGAAGTGAAAATCCCTGCGGAGGTTCGAATCCGTGCATGGCCTCAAAAAAGCCGGTGGTCCAGCCAATATCGCCGTCGGCCGAGTGCCCGCGTGGGCCGGTGGCTACCAGGAATGGATCTGTATAGTTAGGAAACTGAGTGACGAACTGGCGGTATTTGGTGGCGTATTCCTCGGGCCGCATGGCCCCGCCGCAACCCCAGGACTCGTTGCCGACTCCCCAGTAGCGGATCCCGAATGGTTGCGGGTCGCCGTTGGCGGCGCGCTCGTCGGCGAGGCTCAGGGTGCCCGTGGGCGCGTTGCAGTAGGACACCCAATCGTGGAATTCGCTGGGCGTGCCTGATCCAACGTTGGCGGCGACATAGGGTTCGGCCCCGATCAAGCGGCAGAGGTGCATGAATTCGTGAAGGCCGAACTGGTTGGTCTCGGTGGCGTCAATTCCCGCGGGCATGCGACGCTGCCAGAAGTTGTAAGTGCGGGGCCTCCCGGAAACCTTGCCGATTCCGTCGCGCCAGTGATATCCATCGGCAAAGCAGCCACCGGGCCAGCGGAGATTCGGGGCGCCTATCCGCTTCATGTCGTCCACAAACTGTTTGCGGATTCCATCCACATTGGGGATGGACGAGTCTCGCCCCACCCAGACGCCATCGTAGATAACGCCGCCGAGGTGCTCGATGAAGTGACCATAAATATGCGGATTGATCACCGCGCCGGGTTCACCGGGTGAGAGCAGAATCTCCGCTTCCGCGGCGAAGGCCAAGTGGGACGCGGCGAGTCCGCCGACCGCCGCCGCCCCTGCCTTCAGGAAAGTACGTCTGTTCATGGGTGTGGTCACCTGTTATTCAGGATTATCGTCTTGGGCGACAGTGTGTTGATACAAGAAACGCACCATCCCTGCAACTGGCTGTGTTTACCGATCGGAAGGGCTCGCTTGGCGCGGAACTCCGGCTTGCCCATTATTCGGGCGCAATTTCACGACGCATCGGTACACCAGCTATCGCGGCTCACTTCGGCGAGGTCAGTTACCTCATTTGCGTTTCGATCACGAGCGATCTCAAAACTGGTCTGGCCCGAAAACCAAAGTGCAAAGAGCCTCTCCACCAATCACTGCCGCCTTTGACCCGACGCGGCACGTGAAGAGCCGGCGGACGGCATGGAGAACGCTGACGAAGGAAGGGGGCCTGCCGGGGCTCCGGTTCCACGATCTGCGACACTGCGCCATTACCCAGCTTGCGGAAAACGGCACGTCAGACTCAACGATCATGGCGATTGCCGGTCATGTCAGCCGCCGGATGCCGGAGCGGTACAGCCACGTCCGCATGGAAGCCAAGCGAAGGGCGATGGAAGCTCTCGCTGTGAGCACCAAAACGGCGGTTATGACACAACTCATGATACAAACGTCGTGCCTGTTCGCACTCGCCCTGTTTAAGTTGTTGTGAGATTTGGTGGACCTGGTCGGGATCGAACCGACGACCTCTTCCATGCCATGGAAGCGCGCTCCCAGCTGCGCCACAGGCCCACATGAAGAATCGCTGTACGGGGGACTTAAGCAGTTCAATTCTCGCCTACCGGCTATCGATAGTCAAACCCTGTGGCGACTCTTCGCATCTTTAGTGCGCGACAGATTTTGGCTAGTGGCTCAGTTCGGACACGCCGATCACACCAGGGTCATCCTGAAGGACTTCGGTCGCGCGCAACCGCCGTGGCTGACGCGGGCGAGTGCATATGAGACAGGGGACACTCAAACTGAGGCACTACCAGATTTTGCGAAAGCCGGGAAACTTAGTATCCTGAGGGACACTTGCGGCAATCTTAATGAAGCGAAACTCCATCTTGCGTTTTCGATCCTTGTCCCTGTTACCGCTTTGTCTGGCGGTGAGCGCTCAAGTCATTTCTTCCAACCAGCCTGCACCGCAGGGTCCGGTTTCGTATGCTTCCGCCAATCAGCTGAACACGCTGCTCGCGCAGCTCGAAGAGGCATCGCAGGCCGCGCAATCGGATCTGGCCAAGATGCGGGTCGAGAAATGGAAGACCGACTCGGGCAGCAAGCGCCAGGCCGAAGGAAATGCGGAATCCATCCAACGTAATCTGCGCTCCGCGTTACCTGAGATTATTGCGGAGTT
>Ga0307471_100002833_pt1 | contig 10123 bp, 10 predicted proteins | sample atmos_gasesAM3C__2_FD_204566 | JGI IMG/M metagenome (GOLD analysis project Ga0307471, IMG submission 204566) | Hardwood forest soil microbial communities from Morgan-Monroe State Forest, Indiana, United States - atmos_gasesAM3C_515 | ecosystem: Environmental > Terrestrial > Soil > Temperate... | reverse complement strand
CAGGCCGGCCCTCGTGTAGGAGAGCTGCAGCTCGTCGATGATCGAGGGCAGCAGCGCCGAGAACCCGATGCGGATGACGAAGTTCGTCGCCCACGCGAAGATGAGCAGGACCCACACGACCACGTACGAGTGAAGGGGCGACACGCGGACGCGAGTCTAGCACCGCAATTCGCGCCTTCGATTTCTCAAACCTGCGACGTTCTCAAGTCTGCGGCGTCGGCCGATGAACGCTCGAGTGTTCCTCCTGAGCCTTCGTGGCATCGGCCACGCCCGCACGATTTCTCATCGAGCCTCGTCTCGCCACTTGTGAGCTCTCGTTTTCCGCCACTTAGAACCTCACGTCGCGACTCTCCGGCCATGTGGCATCACCGCTGCACGTCGCTACCTGTGAAGACCGCAGCTCGACGCACGCAACGTGCGGCAACGGCAAACGTCGGAGAGAACCACGATGTCCGGAACGAACCCGCGATCCGCCGTCATCCGGCTTGGACTCGGCCTGTCCCTCCTGGAGCTCGTGCTCATGACTACTCCGAGTACCGCCGGGATCCTGGACGCGACCTGGACAGCGCCGACGACGAATACGGATGGGAGCCCGCTCACCGATCTGGCGTCGTATCGGATCTATTACGGCATCACGAGCTCGCCGTGCCCAGGATCCTCTGTGGTTCAGGTCACCTCCCCAGCTTCCAGTCCAGGCCCCGGTCAGACCGTGAGCCAGAGGCTCACGGGGCTCACCGCCGGCGCACTGTACAACGTCGCCGTGACCGCCATGGACGCGGGCGGGATGGAAAGCGCCTGCTCGAGCATCGCGAGCGCCGTTGCACGTGCCGATTTTTCCGCGACCCCGACCGGCACGATAAATTTCGGGAGCGTGAACCTGGGGAGCTTCGCTGAACAGACCGTCACCGTATCGAACACGGGCGGCGGGACGGTTTCCGGAGCCGCGTCCGTCGGCGCGCCCTTCAGTATCGTGTCAGGAAGTCCGTTCACGCTCGGTGGAGTCGGAGCCAGCCAGGCCATAAAAGTGCGGTTCACTCCGGTGACGACCACGACCGTGAGCACGACTCTCACTCTTTCAGCTGGTGGCAGCACCGTCTCTGACATCGTGACCGGGAACGGCGCCGGCGCGGACACGATGGCGCCCATAGTGACCATTACCTCGCCGACATCCGGCTCGACCTACACCACGAGCGGCTCGTCGCTCATGCTCAAAGGCACCGCCTCCGACAATGTCGGGGTGACTCAGGTGACATGGGCGAGCAGTCGCGGCGGCGGCGGTACTGCAACCGGGACGAGCAGCTGGGCGACCAACGCGATCGCCCTCCAGATCGGCTCCAACACGCTGACGGTCACGGCGCGGGACGCTGCGGGGAACACGGCGCAGGCGAATCTGACGGTGACCTTGAGCGACACGTCTCCGCCAACGATTGCCGTCACGACACCCGTTGCCGGGACGACCTTGACGAGCACGGTCTCCGTTTCGGGTAGCGCGAGCGACAACGTCGGCGTGGCCGGCGTTCAATTCAAGCTCGATGGTGTGAACCTCGGGGCGGAAGTGACCGCAGCGCCCTACGCGGTGACGTGGAACACGACGGCGACCGCCGACGGCGTCCACGTCCTGTCGGCGGTCGCCCGAGACGCGGCCGGCAACATGGCGACGTCGGGCGGCGTATCGGTGACCGTGTCGAATGGGAGCACGAGAGTGATCGACGTCACTCCCCCGACCATTTCGAAGGTGAGCCTGTCGGTCAATTCGTCGGCTGCCACGATCGGCTGGACGACCAACGAGCCCAGCGACACTCAGGTCGAGTACGGCTTCACGAAATCCTACGGCACTCTGGCGCCCCTCGATGCGACTCTCCAGGCGTCGCATTCACAGGTTCTCAACGGTCTGGCGCCGAACACCTGGTACCACTTCCGGGTCAGGTCACGAGATGCCGCGGGCAATCTCGGCTTGTCGGGGGACTATCGGTTCAAGACGCGCAGCCGCTGAAGGGCGAACCCCATCACTAGCGGGCCGGCGCGTTCAACCTCACCGTCTCGTCGCCCTCGATGCCGCGGTACCAGCCCGGCGGCGGGCCGACCTTCTGACCCCGCTCCCAGCCTCGGCTTCTGAGGCAGGCCTTGTACTGGTCCTGCAGGACGGTGCCGAATTCCTTCGCCCCGTCCCGGTAGAGGGCGTTCTCGCGCGCGCACTCCCCACTGTCGCGCGCGAAGTCCTCGGCGCTGGCTCCCGCCTTGCCCCAGTAATGCTTCCCGCAGCCGGTCAAGACGAGGAGCGACAGGAGGGTGAGGCCCCTCGCGTAGGCTCGCGGGGCCGCGCGCATCAGGGCGTGGTCGCGGCGCCGATGTACCGTGTGCTCGCGATCTCCGACTTGGCCTTGTCCTCGTCGATGAGCTCGCCGTACACGTGGCCCACAAAGAATCCCATCGAGATATCGAGGCGCACGTACCGCACCTGCCCCGCATCCAGGGCAAAGGTCAACTTTTTCTCGACCTCGGTTTCCGTGACGACCTGATAGTTGCCGGCCGGGCGGTCCACATAGAAAAACCCGTTCGGCACGGCCTTGCCGACTTTTTCTCCGTTCAGCCGAACCTCGGGCTGCACGGCCGCGCCGATCAGCGCGGTTCGATAGAAATAGATGCGGCCCAATTCGGGTTTGGCCGCGGCCATCGTGGCGCTCATCTCGCTGAACTTCGGACCGGAGGTCGCGCACGCGGAGAGCAGCAGCGATGCGGCGACGGCGACGAGGGCAACGGTTCGGATCTGCATGGCACGCTCCTAGGGGTCGATGGACAGCTGCTGGTTCCGCTCGACAGGACAGAACGCCCGCTCGACGGGAAGATAGAACCCGACCAGGACACCCTCACGGACGACGATGTAGCCTTCGTGAACGCCGTCCCCCCGGACCGTCACGACCTGATCCCGGGTGCGATACACCTCGCCCAGCGAGACGGTGCCGACCAGCTCCCAGCGCGTGTTGGCGCGGAGGGTCGTCGAGCGGCCGGTCGAGATGTCGGCCTCGACCTCCCGCGTTAGCCGAAAGCTCTTGCCCGTGCCCGGGGTGAGCTGGGCCGGCAGCTGGGTGACCGGTGGGGCACATGCCGCGATGAACAGCGCGATACCGGCGGAGATGACCCGGAGCGAATGCTTGGACACGGCCCCTCCCGGACTCGGCGTTTGGGTCACAGCGCTTCGAGCACGCGAACTATAGGGATGCGGGTTCGGTCTTGTCAACGGCCTGTCCCTAGAAGCGGAACGTGACGCCCACGAGCACGTGGTGCGTGTTGACATCGGTCTCGACCTTCGTCTTCGAGAATCCCGGGACGTCGGTGTCGAACTCGAACTTCGGGCTGAAGTGGGTGAAGCGATACTCGCCGAAGATTCCGATGTGCGGCGTGAGCATCCACGTCGTTCCAAATATCCAGGCCGAGACCGAGCCACGGAAGCGCCTCGAACCAGTAGCCGAAACGACCGCCGCCCGTGACCGAGCTGTCGAATCGCAGATCACGCGCGGTGAGCTCGAACGGCGTGCCGTTGACCGATCCTTTGCCCGTCAGATCGTCGTTCTGGGTGAACGCGCCTCCAAGGTACAGATCGCCGAACCACTCGGCGGAGGCGGGAACCGCGCCGACCGACGACGCGACGAGCAACACCACCGTGACCAGTAACCGTTTCGCTCCCATGGCCGATCCTCCGTGTATGTTCTGAATCACTTCTGCCGCGCATCGTCTCGAGCGCGCGTCAGCAACGCGTCACGAGCCGCGTCAACGGCGCGAGCAACCGCTAGTGACCGGTTTCTCCGACGCAGCTCGCGACGACAGGCGAAAGAGCATGGAGCGCGGCGCGCGCGATGATCCGGTGGCCGGCGCGGGTCGGATGCTCGCCATCCCAGAAGAGGTAGCGGTCCGGCCGCTCGCAGACCGCACCCCGCACCACGCCGAAGGCCAGGCAGGAGTCCTCGACGTTGGCGAGACCGAAGTCCCTGGGATCGACCAGCACGTCGACGAGCAGCGTCGAAATGTCGAGACGAACGAACCGGATCTGCGGCAAGGCCCCAAGCGCCTGTAGCGCTTGCTCCAGGGCGCCGTTGTAGGCTGCCGTCAGCTGGCTCGCGGCCGCCTGCGCGTCGGGCCCGAGGGCGCGGACCGCCGGGGTGATCGCCAGGTCCGGTAGATTCGGGATCAGCAGGGTTCGAGCGCCGGCGGCCCAGAGCGTCTGGATGTTCCCGGCGACGGCCCCGATCGCGTCCTGGATGATTCCGATGCTCGTCGCCCCGGTGGCGTCGGCCGCGAGCGCGTTGAGGGCATCGCTCAGGTCGTTGGCGCCGATCCAGAGCACGTACACGTTGTCGGCCGAGGCGTGGCCGCCGAAGTCCGAAAGAAAGCGGCCTACCTGCGTGCTCAGATCGTAGAGCACGAACACCGGCGCGCCGGCGCGGGCCCTGGCCCGACCGACGGCGTAGTTCGTGAAGACGCCGGGCCGCTGCAGCGCCGGCTCGCCGCTCGTCGGCCGGCGGAGCTCCCGCGCGAGCTGCTCGGCCCAGGTCGCGCCGTTGCTGAAGTGATGGCCGCCGATGGCGTACGGCGCATCCGGGATCGGCTCGAACGGCGCGCGAGAGACCGTGCCGAACGCGATGAAGTAGTTGCCCGGATCGGACAGGCTATCGCCGAAGAAGACGAGCTCCGCGACGTCTCCCGCGAACGCCGCCGGAGCAAACGCGAGTGACGCCAGCGCGAGCAGGATCAGGACGCGTCGCCAGGGTCGGATCTGCGTGGTCCGTGACACGATCATCGTCGCCCTCCCATTGGGTGGTTTCGGCATCCGTGGTGCCGTGTGGGCGAGATTCTGGCGAGGGAGCGTCAGCGCAACGTCACGAGGGGCTACGGCTTGGGAGGGCGGCTATCGGGTGCGGTCGAACTGCCGGACGATGTTGGACGCGAACCGGTCGAGCTGTTCGAGGTCGTAGTCGCACGTCGCCAGGACCAGGTCCTGGACGCCGGCGGTTTCGAGGTCGCGGATGCGCTCGACGATCTCGCGGGTGGTCCCGAGGAAATAGGACTGCTGGAGATTCTCGAACGTCCGGTGCGTCCCCATCACGCGCTCGAAGATCGGACGCTGAAGGCGCAGCGCCTCCTCGCGATCCGGCGTGTCCACGAGGTGCACGAAGTTCAGATGGCCGTAGCGCAGCGAATCCGGATCGCGCCCGACCTTGACGCAGTAGTCGCGGATCGCGCGAACGTCGTCTTTGACCATCTGCTGGTTGCCGGCCGCTCGGGCGAGCCAGCCGTCGGCGCCCGCGATCCGCGCCAGCACCGCCGGGGCGACGTAGGGCTTATCGGGCGAGAGCGACGTCTGGATCTTCGAGCCGCCGCCGACCCACAGCTCGGGGAAGCGCGGCAGCCGCGGCTCGATCGTCACGTGCTGGAACCGGTAGTAGCGGCCCTCGAAGCTCACGTCGCGCTCGGTCAGCAGCCGGCGGAGCGCCGCGATGATCTCGTCGGTCCGGCGGCCGCGCTCGGAGAGCTTCATGCCGAGCGTCTCGAACTCGTGCTGGTCCCAGCCCGGGCCGACGCCCAGCACAAAGCGTCCGCCAGACAGGTGCCAGAGGGTCTGGATCTCGCGCGCCAGCGGGACCGGATGGTAGTACGGCGCGATCAGGAGCCCGGTGGCCAGCCGGATTCGCGTCGTGACACTCGCCGCGTGCGCCAGGCAGAGCAGCGGTGACATCCACACGGTGCCGTAGAGGCCCGGCGCCTCCAGGAAGTGCTCGGCCACCCAGAGCGCATCGAAGCCGAGCGCCTCGGCTTTGCTCGCGAACTCCTTCACGCGCGCCGCCTGGTCGAGGCGCAGGTCGCGCCAGGCGAAGGTCGGAAGGTAGACGCCGAATCTCATCGCGCCGGGGCCGCGCGGGAAGCCCTTCGCGTTACTGGGCCCTCCCCCGCATCGACGCCGGCTGGCCCGGCAGCTTCAGCTTCTTGCCGGTGTCGGTGATCTTCGTGCCGTCGACCTTGAGGATCGAGACGTCGCGGTCGGTGTAGTTGCCGACGTAGAGATACTTGCCGTCGGGGCTGAAGACGACGCCCTCCGGCAGGCCGCCCACTTCGACCTCACCCACCTTGGTGACCTTCTTGCCCTCGATCTTGAGCACGGCCAGGCTGCCGTTGCGCTTGGTGTTGAACCACATCGTCTTGGCCACGCTGGCGCCGCCCAGCAACACGGCCACCGCGACGTCGCCCTTCGGGCTGATGGCGAAACCCTCGGGCGCGTCGCCGACCACGACGCGGTCGATCACGCGGGGCGGCTGCGCCTCGAGATCGATGATGCTGACGGTGTCGATGTGGCCGTCCGGGGAGCCGGAGTTGCCGTTGTCGGCGCTGATGCCGATCTTGCCGTCGGGGGTGACGTCGATGTTGTAGGGCCAGAGGCCGACCGGCATGTCCTGCTTGGTGTAGGTGACCTTCTGCCCTTCGATCGTGAGCAGCGCGATCTTGTGGGCCGCGAACTTGGTCGCGAGGGCGCGCTTGCCGTCCGGCGTGAACGCGACCGACGCGACCTCGTCACCCATCGCCACCGTGTCGACCAGCTTGACGTCGTTGCCGTTGATCGAGAGGACGCTGATCGACTTGTCCGCGCGGTTGGCCACGAGCGCCAGAGTGCCCGCCCGGTTGATCGCGAGCCCCGACGGCTGCTTGCCGACCTCGACCGTACCGATCTGGCTGGGCGGATTCGTTTTCAGATTGAAGACGTAGAGCTTGGTGTCGGGTTGCGGCTTCCAGCTGGCGCCGTCCTGCACCCAGTCCACGGAGTTGGCGACGATCGCCAGCCGCTCGTCCGCCGTGATCGCCAGATTCACCGGGGGACCGAAGATCGAGTTCATCAACGGGAAGCTGATCAGGATCTTCGGCGCCTCGCGGTTCGTGATGTCGACGACCGAGATCGTGTCTTTCCCCGGGGCGACGAACGCTCGGTTGCCCTCGGCGTCGAAGACGACCTTCTCGTCGTTGCCGACGATCATCAGGTCGGCGAGGGCCGAAGACGGCCACGCGGTCAGGGCGATCGTGAGGGCGAGGAGCAGACGGGCAAGAGTGGCGGCACGGCGGTCATGGGACGTCATCGGTGGCTCCTCCTTGAGCGCTCGTAGTGAAGACCTGTCGCGGGCACGCGGGCCGCGGCCGGAGCGATGGTGGCACAAACGGTTCGTCGTTGCCAGGCCGCCCGTCCCGGCTTGCGGCTGTGGGACGCCACTCGTACACTTTCGGCACGACGCGCCCGACACGAGAACAACGACCGCGACCCCGCCCTGGTCTTCCCGGGCGGAGGTGCGGGAGGCCAGCGATGCGATGGCAGATGGGCAGGCGAAGCGACAACATCGAAGACCGGCGCGGGATGCCGGTCGGACGTGGGGCCGTCGTCGGCGGCGGCCTCGGCACCGTGGTACTGGTCCTCCTGGCCATGTACTTCGGGGTCGACCCGAGCGTCATCCTTCAGGGTACCGACCCGGGCAGCTCGCCGTCCGCGCCGAACGTCCAGCAACGCCCGGCCGGTGATGATCAGCTGCGCGATTTCGTCTCGGTCATCCTCGCCGACACCGAAGACACGTGGCGCGACCTCTTTCGCCAGATGGGCCGGGAGTATCAGGTGCCGCGGCTCGTGCTGTTCAGCGGCGCCGTGCAATCGGCCTGCGGATTCGCCGAGGCGGCGGTCGGGCCCTTCTACTGTCCGGGTGACCGAAAGGTCTACATCGATCTGTCCTTCTACCGTGACCTGCGCGACAAGATCGGCGCGCCCGGCGACTTCGCCCAGGCCTACGTCATCGCGCACGAGGTCGGCCATCACGTGCAAAACCTCCTCGGAATCGCCGAGCGCATCCACGCGGCGCGAACACGGCGGAGCCAGGCCGAGAGCAACGCGCTCCAGGTGCGCATGGAGCTCCAGGCCGATTGCCTGGCGGGAGTCTGGGCCAGCAACGCCCAGCGCGCGCGACAAATTCTCGAGGCCGGCGACATCGAGGAAGGCTTGAACGCCGCCTCGGCGATCGGCGACGACCGCCTCCAGCGCCAGGCGCAGGGCCGCGTCGTGCCGGAGTCGTTCACCCACGGCAGCTCCGCCCAGCGCGTGCGCTGGTTCAAGCGCGGGATCGAGACCGGCGACCCCGGTCAGTGCGACACCTTCACGGCGTCGAAGCTCTGATGAACGAATCGATGACGCCTGACGCGAGCAGTCGTTGGGACTACGACGTGGCGGTGATCGGCGGGGGCCCGGGCGGCTCGACCGCCGCCACGACGCTAGCCCAGCGCGGGCGGAGCGTCGTCGTGCTGGAGCGCGAGCGCTTTCCGCGTTTCCACATCGGCGAATCGCAGCTTCCGTGGACCAACGAGATCCTCCGCACCCTGGGCGTGCGCGACACGATCGCGGCGTCCGGGTTCGTCGAGAAGTGGGGCGCGAGCTTCCGCGGACCGGACGGCCCGGACGAGCGGTACGCCGACTTCCAGTTCGCGCGGGAAACGCCCTCGCCCCAGACGTTCCAGGTCCTGCGGGAAAAGTTCGACGAGATCCTGCTGCGCCATTCAGAGAAGTCCGGCGCCCGGGTGCTCGAAGAGCATCGGCTGGTCGATGCCGCCTTCGACAGCGACGGTGTCACGCTCAGCTTCTCCGACAAACACGGCAGCGCCGGGACCATGCGGGTCGGTGTCGTGATCGACGCGTCCGGACGAACCGGCGTGCTGGTCAAGCGCTTCGGGCGCCACGCCCCAGACCCGCTCCTGCTGAACATCGCCGTGCACGCGCAATACGAGGGCATCCCGCGCGCCTCGGGGCGGCGCGCCGGCGACATCCGGATGTTCACGCGCCCGGATATGGGCTGGCTGTGGTTCATTCCGCTCTCGGACACCGTCATCAGCGTCGGCGCCGTCATCCCACAGGTCGTTCATCGCCGTGAGTCGAAGACGACGCCGGAGGAGAGTCTGGCTCACTATCTCGCCAACACGCCCGTGGCGCTGCCGCTGCTCGAGAAGGCGCGCCGTGTCTCCCCCGCCCGGTTCGACGCCGACTATTCCTATCTGGCCACGCGAATGGCCGGAGATCGATGGGTCGCCGTCGGCGACGCAGCGGCGTTCCTGGATCCCGTGTTCTCGACGGGCGTGATGCTGGCGATGCAGGGCGGGCTCGAAGTCGCCGAGGCCATCGACAACGGACTGCGTGCGGGCGACGTGTCGGCGCGGATCTTCGCCCGCTACGAGCGCGCCGTACGCGGACGCTATCATCACTTCCGGCGCTTCGCCGTCGGGTTCTACGAGCCCGCGTTCCGCAAGCTCTGGTACTCCCGCCCGCCGCTGCGCAGCATCTTCGATGCCGTCGTATCCGTGCTGGCGGGCAACTGGCGACCGTCGATCATGACGCGGGTGCTGGTGGAGGTGTTCTTCGCGGTCGTCGCGATAGAGCGGGTGCTGCTGAAGATCGGGCGTTTTCGCCGCGTGTCGTAGGGCGCGTCAGTCCGCCGCGGCGAGGCTGGGCGGTGGACTCGCCTCGCGTGATGTGCGCCAGAACGATCCCGCCAGCGCCAGAAGCAGCATGACCGCCGCGGTCGTCAGCACGACCTGCCATCCCCTGTGGTGAAGGAGCTGCCCGGACGACAGCGAGGTCACGGCCGCTGTTCCGAAGACCAGAAAGTCGTTGGCGGCCTGCGCGCGTGAGCGCTCGGCCGCCGCGTAGGCCTTCGTCACCAGGGTCGAGCCCGCCACGAACATGAAGTTCCAGCCGATTCCGTTGAGGGTCATGGCCAGCAGGAAGTTGGGCACGCCCACGTCGAGGGCGGCCGCCGCTACCGCGAGGATGTTCAGGACGATACCGAGCACGATCACGGTGCGCTCGCCCCAGCGCTGGACGAGCGTGCCGGTGAAGAAGCCGGGCAGGAACATGCCCACCACGTGCCACTGGATCACGAACGCCGTGTCCGCGAACGTGTGGTGGTGGGCCATCATGGCCAGCGGCGTACCGGTCATCAGAAGGTTCATCACCCCCTGGCCCATCATCTGGGCGAGGACGGCCACGATGAAGATCGGCTGACGCACGATCTCCATGATCGGACGGGCGGGGCCGCCGATGCGGACGGCCTCCTCG
>Ga0307471_100002832_pt1 | contig 10123 bp, 8 predicted proteins | sample atmos_gasesAM3C__2_FD_204566 | JGI IMG/M metagenome (GOLD analysis project Ga0307471, IMG submission 204566) | Hardwood forest soil microbial communities from Morgan-Monroe State Forest, Indiana, United States - atmos_gasesAM3C_515 | ecosystem: Environmental > Terrestrial > Soil > Temperate... | reverse complement strand
GATCAGCTTCGGCGCGACGCCTCGAACCACGTCACGGGCGGTGGGTACGGGCTGTGTACTCACGGTCTGCTCCTTTCACGGTAACCAGGTGATATGAACGACAACCCGGGACTCTACGCGCTTCGGACGTTTGACGCCAGCCACGCCCGCTGCTAGCATCCCGACCACCGATCCGACCATCCCGGGAGGTCAGTATGTGCCGACCCATTTCCGTGATTCTGGTGGCCGTCCTTCTCCTCCTCTCACCGCTCGCCGCGTCCGCGCAGGACAATCGCGCGGCCCTCGATCCCATCGCGAAGGCGATGGGCGCCGGCAGCGTCAAGTCGATCCAGTACTCTGGCAACGGCGTGAACTTCCAGGTCGGGCAGAACTACAGCCCGGATCTCCCCTGGCCGCGCTTCGTCGCCAAGAGCTTCACGCGCACCGTGAGCTACGAGACCGCCTCGATCCGCGACGAGATGGTGCGCACGGTCGGCGAGACCCCGCAGCGCGGCGGCGGTGGCGGCGGCCTGGCCCCCGGCGCCGAGCAGCGCCTGAACTTCTCGGCGCGTGGCGACTTCGCCTGGAACACGGTGGGCGAGACGGTCACGCCCGTGCCCGTCACGCTGGGCGATCGGCAGCTGCAGCTGTGGACCACGCCGCACGGCGTGATCAAGATGGCGATGGCCAGCAACGCCACCGTCCAGGGCAACACCTTCTCGTTCACGTCGCCCGGGCGCTTCCGGGTCCGCGCCACGGTCAACAACCAGAATCTGGTGGAGAAGATCGACGCGGTGGTGCCGAACGCCGTGCTCGGCGACATGCCGGTGGAAATCCAGTACGCGGACTACAAGGATTTCGGCGGCGTGAAGTTCCCGATGAAGATCAAGCAAACAATCGGCGGCCATCCGGCGCTTGACCTGGCGGTGACCGACGTGCAGCCCAACGCCGCCGTGAACATCGCGATCCCCGACCCGATCCTCCAGACGCCCGCGCCCTACGCGCGGGTGACCAGCCAGTCGGTGGCCGATGGGGTATGGTTCGTGTCCGGTGGCAGCCACAACAGCGTCCTCATCGAAATGAAGGACCATCTGATTCTCATCGAGAGCCCCATCAACGACGACCGGGCGTTGGCCGTGCTGGGCGAGGTCAAGAAGCTCTCGCCGAAGCCAATCAAGTACGTCATCGCCAGCCATCACCACTTCGATCACTCTGGCGGTCTGCGCGCCGTGTCCGCCGATGGCGCGACCATCATCGCCCACGACGCGAACAAGGCGTTCCTCGAGCGGATGCTGGCCGCGCCGGCCACGCTGAGCCCCGATCGCCTGGCGAAGGCCGGCAAGAAGGGCGCGGTCGAGAGCACTGGCGCCAAGCGCACGCTGACCGACGGCTCCCGTACGGTGGACATCCATCAGATCGCAGACAACGTGCACCACAGCGGGATCGTCCTGGTCCATCTGCCGAAGGAGAAGCTGCTGGTCGAGGCGGACGTCTACACGCCGCCGGCCGCGAACGCGCCGGCCCCGACGACCGTGAACCCCACCTGGGTGAGCCTGGCCGACAACGTCTCCCGGCTCAACCTGGCGGTCGACCAGATCCTGCCGCTCCACGGCCGGGTGATACCGTACGGAGATCTCAACAAGGCAATCGGCCGCTGACGGGCAGCTGATCAGAGACACCGGCCCGTTGCGGAGGGCGGGATCTTCCGCGACGGGCCGCGCATTCCTGCTTGCAGGAGACCACGACGATGATTCCTGCCGCGTTCCAGTACCACGCGCCGACCACCGTCGGCGAGGCGACCGCCCTCCTGGCACGGCTCGGTGAGGAGGCCAAGGTTCTCTCGGGAGGCCAGAGCCTCATCCCGCTGATGAAGCTCCGGCTCACGAGCCCTGTGCACGTCGTCGACATCAACGGCATTCCCGGTCTGTCGGGTATCCGTGAGGCCGACGGCGTTCTCCGGATCGGCGCGCTCACGCGCGAATCCGACCTGGAAGAGTCCGAGCTGATCCGGACGCGCTATCCCCTGCTCCACGACACCTCGAAGGTCATCGCCGATCCGGTCGTGCGCAATCTGGCGACCATCGGCGGCAACCTGGCCCACGGCGATCCGGCCAACGATCATCCGGCGACGATGCTCGCGCTCGGCGCCGAGGTCGTCGCGATCGGCACGAAGGGCGAGCGGCGGATCGCGATCGGATCGTTCTTCACCGGACCGTTCGCGACCAGCCTGAAGCCCGACGAGATTCTCGTGGAGATTCGCATCCCCCAGCCTGTCGCGAAGAGCGGCGGCGCCTACCTGAAGCTCGAGCGCAAGGTGGGCGACTTCGCGACGGCGGCGGTGGCCGCGCAGCTCACGCTCGGCGCCAGCGGCGCCTGCGATCAGGTGGGCATCGGCCTCACCAACGTGGGCCTCACGCCCATCAAGGCGACGAAGGCGGAGGCAGCCCTGAAAGGCAAGGCGCCCGACGAGGCGGCGATCAAGCGCGCCGCCGAGCTTGCCGCCGAGGCGTCCGAGCCCTTCGAAGACCTGCGCGGCTCCGTGGAGTACAAGCGAGATCTCGTGCGCGTGCTGACGGCCCGCGCCTTGCGCCGGGCCGTCGAGCGCGCTCAGCGATAGCAGCACGCGCTACGATGCAACGGTGGTGCGAGCCGCAGGACGTCGCGGGGCTGGGGCCCCGCCGTCCGAGGCGGGCGATGTAAAGGAGAGCCGACATGCTCGTGAAGCTTTCGATCAACGGCGAGAAGCACGAGGCCGACGTCGAGCCTCGGCTCCTGCTCGTCCACCTGCTCCGGGACGTGCTGCGCCTCACCGGCACCCACATCGGGTGCGACACGACCCACTGCGGGGCGTGCACGATCCTCCTCGATGGCCGGCCCGTGAAGTCGTGCACCATGTTCGCCGTCCAGGCGCAGGGCAAGGAGCTCATGACGGTCGAGGGGCTGGAGCAGAACGGCAAGCTCCACCCGCTGCAAGAGGGCTTCGTGGCCGAGCACGGCCTCCAGTGCGGCTACTGCACGCCGGGTATGCTGATGACCAGCTACGCCTTCCTCAAGAAGCATCCGTCGCCGACCGAGGACGAGATCCGCTGGGCCATCTCGGGCAATCTCTGCCGGTGCACCGGCTACGTGAACATCGTCAAGGCCGTGCAGCATGCCGCGGCACAGATCGCAGGAGGCAAGTGATGGCGCTCCGAACCTCGCCCGAAGTCGGAGGCATGGGGCATTCCCTCAAACGGAAGGAAGACCCGCGCTTCATCCGTGGCAAGGGCACCTACGTCGACGACGTCCAGCTCCCGGGCATGCTCTACCTCGACATCGTCCGGAGCCCGCACGCTCACGCGAAGATCAAGAAGATCGACAGCACGAAGGCGCTGGCGGTCCCCGGCGTCCTGGCCGTCATCACCGGTGAGGATCTCGCCAAGTACAACCTGCACTGGATGCCGACCCTCATGTCGGACACGCAGATGGTGCTGCCGGTCGAGAAGGTGATGTACCAGGCCCAGGAAGTCGCGGCGGTGCTCGCGACGAGCCGCTACGCCGCCGCCGACGGCGCCGCGGCGGTGACCGTCGACTACGAGCCCCTGCCCGTGGTCGTCGACCCGAAGAAAGCCCTCCAGCCGGGCGCACCGGTGCTGCGCACGGACAAGAAGGACAAGAAGGACAATCACATCTGGCACTGGGAGTGGGGCGACAAGGCCGCCACCGACCGCGCCTTTACCGAGGCATCGGTGACGGTCAAGGAAGACATCTACCTCCCGCGCATTCACGTGGCGTCGATCGAGACGTGCGGCTGCATCGCGCACTTCGACAAGATCGACGGCAAGCTCACGGTCTGGATGACGACGCAGGCCCCGCACGCGATCCGCACGGTGTTCGCGCTGGTGGCCGGGCACGTCGGCCTAGCCGAGCACAAGATCCGGATCATCTCGCCCGACATCGGCGGCGGCTTCGGCGGCAAGGTGCCGGTCTATCCGGGTTACGTCATCGCGGTCGCGGCGTCGGTGCTCACCGGCAAGCCGGTGAAATGGATCGAGGACCGGATGGAGAACCTCCAGGCCGACTCGTTCGCCCGCGACTACCACATCAGCGCCGAGCTCGCCGCCCGGCAGGACGGCACGCTCACCGCGCTCCGCATCAAGACGATCGCCGATCACGGCTACGCCGACGCCGCGGCTAACCCGTCGAAGTTCCCGGCGGGGCTCTTCCACGTGTGCACCGGCTCGTACGACCTGAAGTCGGCGCACATCGAGGTGGACGGCGCTTACACCAACAAGCCGCCCGGCGGCATCGCCTATCGCTGCTCGTTCCGCGTCACCGAGGCCGTGCACACGATCGAGCGCATGGTCGACCTGATGGCGCATCAGCTCGGCGTCGACCCGGCCGATTTCCGCATGAAGAACTTCGTCAAGCCCGAGCAGTTCCCGTACAAGTCGGCGCTCGGCTGGGAATACGACAGCGGCAACTACGCGGGCGCGCTCCGGAAGGCCATGGACACCATCGGCTACGCCGAGCTGCGGCGCGAGCAGGCCGAGAAGCGCAAGCGCGGTGTGCTGATGGGCGTCGGCATTTCCAGCTTCACCGAGATCGTCGGCGCCGGCCCGTCGAAGCACTTCGACATCCTGGGTCTCAAGATGTTCGATAGCTGCGAGATCCGCGTGCACCCGACGGGCAAAGCCATCGCCCGGTTCGGCACGAAGTCACAGGGGCAGGGCCACGAGACGACCTACGCGCAGATTCTCGCGGAGGAGCTCGGCATTCCGGCCAACGACATCCAGGTAGAGGAAGGCGACACCGACACCGCGCCGTACGGTCTGGGCACCTACGCGAGCCGCTCGACGCCGGTCGCCGGCGCCGCCGCCGCGGTCGCCGCGCGCAAGGTGCGCGACAAGGCCCGGAAGATCGCCGCCTATCTGCTGGAGGTCGCCGAGGACGACCTGGTGTGGGAGCCCGGGAAATTCTCCGTCAAGGGCGCGCCGGGCAAGTCGAAGACCATCCAGGACATCGCTTTTGCCGCCTATACCAATCACCCGCAGGGCATGGAGGCCGGGCTCGAGGCGGTCAGCTATTACGATCCGCCGAACCTCACCTACCCGTTCGGCAGCTACATCTGCGTGGTCGACATCGACTCCGGCACGGGCGAGGTGAAGGTACGCCGGTTCGTCGCCATCGACGACTGCGGCAACATCATCAACCCGATGATCGTGCAGGGCCAGGTGCACGGCGGTCTCACGATGGGGCTGGCACCGGCGCTCTTCGAGGAGATCTCGTACGACGAGATCGGCAACATCCGCGGCGGGAGCTTCATCGACTATCTCCTGCCCACCGCGGTCGAGACGCCGAAGTGGGAAACGGGCCACACCGTCACGCCGTCGCCGCACCATCCGCTGGGCGCCAAGGGCGTGGGCGAGTCGGCCACCGTCGGGGCGCCGGCGGCGATCGCGAACGCGGTGGTGGACGCGCTCTGGCATCTGGGGGTGCGCCATGTCGACATCCCGATCACGCCGGCGAAGGTGTGGAAGCTCCTGCGCGAGAAAGGCGTGAAGGAGTGAATGAGGACCTGCTAGCCCTCGCGGCCGATCTGCAGCAGCGCGGCCAGGCCTTCGCGCTGGCCACGGTCGTCCGCTGCGAGGCGCCGACGTCGGCGAAGCCCGGCGCGAAGGTCTTGATCCGCGAGGACGGGAGCGTGCGGGGATGGGTCGGCGGCGCCTGCGCCGAGCCGGTGGTCGTGCGCGAAGCTCTCAGCGCCCTCCGCGACGGTCGCCCCCGTCTCATAGGGCTCTACGGCGAGGGCGGCCGTGCGCCCGGCCGGACGGAGGGCATGCTCGAATACGGCATGACGTGCCACAGCGGTGGCACGCTGGAGATCTACGTGGAGCCGTATCTGCCCAAGCCCCAGCTCGTGCTCGTCGGCCACGGACCGGTCATCGAGAGTCTCGCCGCCCTCGGCGCCGCCGCCGGCTTCGCGGTGTCGACGCTCTCCGAGGACACCCCGACGGGAGAGCTCGCCCAGCTCAGTCTCGATCGCCGGGCCTCTGTCGTCGTCGCCAGCCACGCCGACACCGACGAGGACGCGCTTGCGCGTGTGCTCGAGACCGACGCGGGTTACGTGAGCCTGGTTGCGAGCCGGCGGCGCGCCGCGGTGATCTTCGAGCGCGTGAAGCAGCGGGGCACCCCGCCCGACCGGTTCGGCCGGCTCAAGGCACCGGCCGGGCTCGACATCGGTGCGGTCACCCCCGAGGAGATCGCTGTGAGCATCCTCGCCGAGATCATCCAGCATCGCCGCAGCGGCAAGACCGTCGCTGTCGAGCCGGAGCCCGCCGCCCCGGCCGTGCTGGTTCGAATCGAGTCGAAGGATCCGATCTGCGGCATGATGGTCGACAGCGTGACCGCGAGGTTCCGCTCGGAATTCGCGGAGCGCACCGTGTACTTCTGCTGTCGCCATTGCAAGGAGATGTTCGACGAGGATCCCGAGCGCTATCGCGCCGCGCTGTCCTAGCTGGTCGAGCGTTTGCCCGAATCAATTCCCGGGGCGAGCACGCTTCACGAAGCTTGAGGTGACCTCATGGCCAACATCGCCGCAGTGACCGCAGATGGAACCAGCATCAACCTCGGGACCGCCGACGTCGACGGTCTCCGAAGCGCGCTCCGCGGCGAGCTGATCGGAAGCGATCACGCCGGCTACGAGACCGCGCGACGCGTGTGGAACGGCAACGTCGACCGCCGCCCCGCCCTGATCGTGCGGGCGACCGGCGTCGCCGACGTGCAGCAGGCCGTCAACTTCGCCCGGACCAACCGCCTGGCGCTGGCCCTGCGCGGCGGCGGCCACAGCGCGCCGGGTTACGGCACCAACGACGGCGGGCTCGTACTCGATCTGTCAGCGATGAAGGGCATCCGGGTCGACCCCGGCGCCCGAACGGTTCGCGCCGAGGGCGGCGTGCTCTGGCGCGAGCTCGATCACGAGACCCAGGCGTTCGGCCTCGCCACGACCGGCGGCACCGTCTCCAACACCGGCATCGCCGGGCTCACGCTGGGCGGAGGCCTCGGCTGGCTCATGGGCAAGCACGGGCTCACCGTCGACAACCTGATCTCGGCCGACGTCGTGGCGGCGGACGGCCAGCTTCGCAAGGCGAGCGCGACGGACAATCCCGATCTCTTCTGGGCGCTCCGGGGCGGCGGCGGAAACTTCGGCGTCGTCACGTCGTTCGAATACCGCCTGCATCCCGTCACGCAGGTTCTGGGCGGGCTCGTGCTGTATCCGCTCGATCAGGCGCGCGAGGTGCTTCGTTTCTACTGCGACTTCAGCCAGGCGCTTCCGGACGAGGCGGAGGCCTACACCGCGCTTCTCACCGCGCCGGACGGCAAGCCGGCCTCGGCGCTCATGCTGGGCTACAACGGGCCGATCGAGGAAGGCGTGAAGGTTCTGGCGCCCGCGCGCCAGTTCGGCAAGCCCCTCGCCGATCTCGTCGGGCCGGTCCCGTACAGGGCGCGCCAGACCATGCTGGACGACCCCAACGCGGTGCACGGCCTGCACCGCTACTGGCGGTCGGCCTTCACGGAGCAGATCTCGGACGGGCTCATCGACGTGCTGGTTGACGGCGCAGCAGCCTTCAGCTCGCCCATGAGCGCGCTGATCTTCTTCAACGTGCACGGCGCGGTGACGCGCGTCTCGCCGACCGCGACGGCGTTCGCCGCCCGGCGGCCCCAGTGGGACTTCGACGCCATCGGATGTTGGACGGACGCCGCGCAGTCGGCGCAGCACATCGCGTGGATCCGGAAGCTCTGGGAGCGGCTCGAGCCGCACCTGCAGGGCAGCGCGTACGTCAACCATCTGGCTGCCGACGACCGGCCCGAGAAGGTCCGCGCCTCGTTCGGGGCAAACTACGCCCGGCTGCGCGAGCTCAAGGGTGTGTACGACCCGACGAACCTCTTCCGCGCCAACGCGAACATCGCGCCGGCCTGAGGTGATTAGCCGCCGTAGAAGACCTTGTCCCCCAGGTCCTTCAGCCAGAGCGTCGCGTCGTCGGCGCGGCCGTCGGGCGTCTTGGCGAGCCCTACCTCGACCACCTTGCCGACGAAGACGGAGTGATCGCCCTTCTCCACCGTGGCCTCGAGCGTGCACTCGATAAACGCGGGCGTGCTAGCGAGGATCGGCGCCCCGGTCGTGCCCGGGCGGAACTTCTCGCCCGAGATCGTGTCGTCCTTGCGCTCCGCCGGCTTGAAGAACGTGTAGGCGAGCGCCTGCTGCCCCTTGCCGAGGACGTTCAGCGCGAAAGCCTTGGTGTCCTTGATGATCGCGTGGGCGTGCGAGTCGGTCTTCACGCCGATCGCGACGAGCGGCGGCTCGAACGAGGCCTGGGTCACCCAGTTGACGGTGGCCGCGGCGACCTGGCCGTCCTTGCTGGCGGCGGTCAGAACGTACAGGCCGTAGGGGATCATCCGGAGCGTGGTCTTCTTGGCGTTCGGGTCCATCGGCTAGTCCTCCCGCCCGGAGGATACGGCGGATGCTGTCCGCGGTCCAGACGTCGATGACTTTGCGCATCGAGCGGCCTTTCGCGTACCATCGGCACGAACCGCCAACGCGTGAGGAGGAGCCCATGCCGCTGACAGAGCTCAACCATTACTTCATCCGGGCCAACGACCTCGAGAAGACCAAGGCCTTCTACTGCGACGTCCTCGGCTTCGAGGTCATGAATCGGCCGAGCTTTCCCTTCCCCGGCTACTGGCTTGGCGTGAACGGCAAGATCCAGGTGCACATGGGGCCGGACGGCATCGACAACGCCGACCTCTACTATCTGGGGACGCCGAAGGGCGCGGTGACCGATCACGCGGGCGTGGTCGACCACATCGCGTTCCTCGCCACCGAGCCCGGGAACTTCATCCGGCGCTTCAAGGCGCGCGGCCTCGACTTCCAGCCGCGGTCGCTGCCGGAGTTCGATCTCTATCAGATCTTCGTCAAAGACCCGAACGGCCTCACCATCGAGCTCAACTTCTTCGGCCTGAAGGACGTCACGGACTGGGGCGGCGAGGATTACGCCAAGATGCCCCAGGCGACTGCCGGCATGCGGGCATGACCGAGGCGCGACCGGCGCGCCCGGGCTTCGCCGACGTCGACTACGACGAGGCGATGCGCCGAGCGCGCGGGCTCGTGCCGGCTCTGCGCGAGCGCGCCGCGGCGGCCGACGCGGAGCGCGAGATGCCGAAGGCGACGCTCGAGGACCTGCATCGCACGGGGCTCTTCCGCTTCCACCAGCCGCGCCGCTGGGGCGGCATGGAGCTCGACTTCGTGGCGCTGTTCGACGTGCCTACCGAGGTCGCCCGCGGCTGCGCCTCGACGGGCTGGAACGTCGCGAACCTGAGCGTGCACCACTGGATGCTGGCGCTCTACGACGAGCGCGCCCAGGACGAGGTGTGGAGCAAGAACCCCGATGCCCTGATCGCCTCGGGGATCGCCTATCCGCAGGGTAGCGGCCGCCGCGTCGACGGCGGCTTCGTCGTCAGCGGATTCTGGAATTTCTCGAGCGGCGTCGACGCCTGCGACTGGAACATGCTCGCCGTCATGGTCAAGGACGGCGAGCGCGTCGTCGACCACCGCATGTGCCTGGTGCCGAAGAGCGACTACGAGATCGTCGACGACTGGAACGTGCTCGGTATGCGCAGCACCGGCTCCAAGTCGGTCCGGGCCCGTGAGGTCTTCGTCCCCGAGCACCGGGCGCTCTGCATGTACCTGGCGCGCGGGGGCAATCAATTCCCGGGGGCGCGCGCCAACCCGAACCCGCTCTACCAGGTGCCGCTGTCGGCCCTGGGCTCTCACTGCCTGGCGGCGGCCGGCGTGGGCAACGCCCAGGCCGCGCTCGAGATGACGATCGACGCGATCCGCGAGCGGAGCACCAACTACACGGGCGCGCGCATGCGCGACTTCCAGGCCGTGCAGCTACGCGTGGGCCGCGCCGGCGCGATGGTCGACGCGGCCCGGCTCATCATCCGCACCGACTGCCTCGACGCCGAGCACATCGCCCGTGCGGGTCGCGCGCCCATGCTCGAGGAGAAGCTCCGCTTCAAGCGCAACGTCGCCTACGCGATGGAGCTCTGCACGGACGCGGTCGACACGCTCCACGCCCTGGCCGGCGCCAACGGCATCTACGAC
>Ga0307471_100002831_pt1 | contig 10125 bp, 9 predicted proteins | sample atmos_gasesAM3C__2_FD_204566 | JGI IMG/M metagenome (GOLD analysis project Ga0307471, IMG submission 204566) | Hardwood forest soil microbial communities from Morgan-Monroe State Forest, Indiana, United States - atmos_gasesAM3C_515 | ecosystem: Environmental > Terrestrial > Soil > Temperate... | reverse complement strand
CCTGTGGCCGGCCCCGATGGATGTTGCCGTCGCGTCCACGCATTGGACCCTGGCGCGAGCCAAGATAAGTGCGTGTAACATCCAACAGCGGCTCGCCGAACGCGGATCGTCCCGCCTGGTCTCGAATCAACGGCGCGAAGATGTCGCCTTTTTGCAAGAACAAACCACACGCTGCGCTGACCGCCTCCTGGCCTTTGCCGATATAGACGCCGCCGGTGATCAGGCCGCCCCGATAGAGACTAACGAGTTTTTCCTCCAGCGTGCGCGTCAGCAGCATCCAACGAAAGGCTTCGAGGAAGCGCTCATGCGGTGGCGCGGGCTTTTTGGTTTTCGATTGGCGCTGCGCCGTCTGAAGCATCCGACAATTTTACGCGAGATCGGCCAGCTCGCGCAAAAAAATTTTACAGGCTCACGACTTGCTGCTCGGAGAGCCACAAGCTGCCGATAACTCCAAACCAGCAGGCTGCGCTCTTCCAGAGAGAAAATTACCGCGTTGCAAGCACGAGATGCTGTTGTCTCGGCTTCTGTTCTGTGTTCGCAAACGTTTCGGTGGAGACTTGTTGTGGTGCGGTCAATTTCATCCCCACGAGCTTGCTCACGCCGCGCTCTTCCATTGTCACACCGTACAGCACGTCGGCCTTGGCGATGGTGCGTTTGTTGTGCGTAATGATGATGAATTGACTCTGTTCTATAAACCGGTCCAGCACACGGACAAAGCGGTTAATGTTGCCTTCGTCCATTGCCGCATCCACTTCGTCGAGAATGCAGAACGGACTCGGTCGGACCATATAAATTGCGAACAGCAACGCCACAGCAACCATGGAACGTTCGCCTCCGCTTAACAGGGAAACGCTTTGTAACTGTTTGCCCGGAGGCTTGGCGCTGATTTCGATTCCGCAGTTGAGCGGGTCGTTTTCGTCGAGCAAGGACAGGTCTGCGCGTCCCCCGCCGAAGAGCTCTTCGAACATTTCGCGGAAGTTGATCCGTACCTGAGCAAAGGTCTCGCTGAACAACTTCCTTGTAGTCGAGTTGATCTGCGCAATCACATCGAGCAATTCGCGACGCGAATTGGTCAGGTCATTATTTTGCGCTTCGAGAAAGCTGTATCGCTCTTCCAGTTCGTCGTACTCATGAACAGCATCCAGGTTTACCGGACCCATGTTGTCGAGCTGCGTCCGAAGGTCGCCAATAAGCTGCTCGACATCAGGAGGGGCGAGCTCCGTCGAGCCCGGCGGCGCAGGCGCTCCCCCCTCCACTTTGTCATTGCGCTTTAGTTGCGCTCGCAGAGTTTTTTCAAACGCAGCCTCATCCTGGCTAAATTCGCGCAAATTGATTTGATACCGGCGCGAAACGCGTTCGGTGAGATTATCGATCCTCAATTGCAGCTCTGCCTGGCGCACTTGTTCTTTGGAGCGCGAGTCGCGCAGATCATTCAACGAGTTTCGAATTGTGCGCAGATTCGACTCCGCTTCGTTCATCCTTGTCGAGCACTCCCTGCGCTGTTCAATGAGCGAGGCCAACGCTCCCTCAAGATCCGCACGTTGCCCGGTTTGGTTCTCGATGGCGGATTCGGCCGTTCGCGATTCTTCCGCCTGCGCGGCCAGCCGCTTCTCGAAGTTGGTGATCTCAGCCTGGCGCGCCGCGATTGCCTCCGCGAGTTCTGCGTTACGGGCGCTCATCGGCTGGCGCTGCGCGATAAGATGTTCGTAGCGCTGTCGTTCGGTGGCGACGGTAAGACGCAATTCGTTCAGTTGCTCCATTGCCTGGTTTTCGCGCTTTGCGCTATCGTCCTGCGAAGTTCGCAATATCTCTTGCTCGCCTTCGTTCGCAGCCAGCGTCGCCTGTTCTCCAGCCAATTCGTCTTCCAGTTTCGCAATGCGTTCGTCTGCGGCTTGGATTTGTCGGACCAGCGTAGTCTGCTCTGAGCGAACCTGAGTCTGCTTTTGTTCGCCCTCTTGCAGTTCTCGCGTAAGAAAAAGAATTCGGTTGTCGCAATCGGATTTTTCACGTTCCGCCGTTTCGTAATCTCGACGGGCTTCTTCCAACTCGCCGCCCACTTTTTCCAGCGCCGCTCTGGCGTCGTTGCATTCTTTAAGCAGAACGTCGCGTTGCTCGCGGATCTCGGAACACTCCCTGTCGAGGACCGACATTCGCGCTTTGCGTTCGAGTAAAGAATCTGCCGATGTTTCCCGACTGCCACCAAACACAACTCCCTCGGTCGAAATCAATTCGCCACCCAGCGTGGCAGCTGCGATTTCGGTGTGCTTTTTCTTGGCAGCCAGGGCGTCATCGAGATTCTGAAAGATTGCAACATCGTGAAGCAATTGTGCAACCAGCGGTGCGATTGGCTCCGGCGCTTTCACTTTGTCAATCGCCCACCCGAGCGATTTCTCGGGAGCCCGTTTCACTCGCTCTTTTGTTGTGCCATTGCCGAGTTGTGGAATGACCAGCGCCGCCTGACCGAGTTTCTTCTCTTTCAGAGCCGCAATAATTTCGGGCGCCAATTGTGCATCGTTTAGCACAATAGCCCGCAAATTTCGGCCCAGCGCAGCTTCAATCGCCGGAATGAAATTCTGATCCACATCGAGATTTGCAACCAGAGCGCCCGCTAGCGCAGGCTTGATTCGTCCCGCGACGGCGGGATGCAGGCCCTTGAGCACGGCTTGCGAACCTTCCCCAAGACCCTCGCCCTCTTCGTTAAGCTGACGAAGAATTTCAAGACGCGATTCTTTTTCTGCCTGCCCGCGCTCAATGGCAGCGAGCTCTTTCTCCATGCTGGCGACAAGTTGTTGATGGTGTCGCAGTGTCTCCTCGCTACTCTGAACAGTGCCTCGACAGCGATCGAGTTTGTTCTGGAGGTTCTCGGCCGTAGCGCGCGCAGCGGTGCTCTCGTCCTGGATTCGGGTGCGGGCGGTTTCTATGTTGGAAATCGCGGTATCTAAACCGCGCCGATTTTCCTCTGTCGTTTCACGGCGAATTTTAAGTCCGGAAATCTCTTCCTCCAGGTCGGCAATTCGGCTCTCGATTTCTGACGCCGCTTTTTGCAGCGTCTCGAGTTTCGATTCATGCTCGCTTCTCTCGGTGCGAAGGTCCGAGAGTCGTCCCGTAAGTTTATTTAGCTCCGTTTCTTTGGTCTGCAGAGCCTCGCTCGTCTTTTCAATCAGCGCGTTCGCTTCTTGAATTTCTTTGCCTTGCTGCGCGCGTTTAGTTTCGGAAGCAGCAATATCGTTTCGGGAACGTTCAATCAGTTCGTTCAATTCCTCGGCCCGCTGCCGATTGAATTGGATTCGATTTTGATGCGCGTTAATTTCGCTTTCAAAACGCTGGAGTTCACTGCGGCTGCCCGCAATTTGGGCATCGGTTTCTTCCAACGCGCGGCGCTGTTCGGCCAGGTCGTTTTCTCCTCGGTCGATTTTGGCGCGAGTGACATCTTCTGATTCGCCGAGGCGCCCAATCTCGGCATGGCAATGGGCGAGATCCGCTTCGAGCACCTCGAGTTGCTTGCGCGAATAATGCGTATCAAGGACGCGAAGGTCGTCGTGCAATGCCTGGTAACGCCGTGCTTTGCCCGCCTGGCGCTGCAACGAACCGATTTGACGTTTTACTTCCTTAATGATGTCGCCAATGCGCAGGAGATTTGCCTCGGTCGCTTCCAGCTTGCGTAGCGCCTCGCGTTTTTGCGTCTTGTATTTTGTGACTCCGGCTGCTTCCTCAAACACTGCGCGTCGATCTTCAGGGCGGGAACTCAGGATCATGTCGATCTTGCCCTGTTCCATCATCGAGTATGCGGCGCGCGCGATACCGGTGTCGGCGAATAGACTCTGAATATCGCGAAGCCGGCACAAGGTTTTGTTCAGCAGGTACTCGGAATTGCCATCGCGATAGACCCGACGCGTTACGCGAACGTCGTGCCAGTCGATGCCGAGTTCTTCAGCGCAATCGGTGAAGGTCAGAGAGACCTCGGCGAAGCCCACGGGCTTGCGCGTCTCGCTGCCATTGAAAATCACATCCGCCATCTCGTCGCCGCGCAAAGATTTTGCAGATTGCTCGCCAAGTACCCAGCGAACGGCATCGAGCACGTTCGATTTTCCGCAACCGTTCGGGCCAACAATAGCAGTGATGCCTTCGTGAAAATTAAGAAGAGTTTTGTCGGCGAAGGATTTGAAGCCGAGGAGCTCGAGCGATTGTAAATGCATGGTAGGCCAAACCTCGGGCCTGAGGAGGTCAATACAGCAGGCGTTTAAGGGTGACAAGCGAAAAACACACAATTTGAAGGGCTTTCGACCCTGGCCAGCCACAGGATGTTGGGGGTTGCGAATTCCGGGTCCGGTCGAAGTGATGCAGGCGCTGGCGCTTCGCGCCTCTCCCTCGGAATAAGGGGAGACTATTAAGCTGGGGGATTGGCACAAGTTGTTGCGTCCTGGGGTCGACCCTCGCCCTCTCCTTCGCCAGGAAGAGGTGTCCCTCCGCACATGCCACGTTACAATTCCCCGCCATCGAAAAACGCCCTCTTGGGTCGCGAAGCTTAGCTGGCACTCTTGCCTTGGACAACTGAATCACGCAGGATGCATCAATGGCTGATGAATCGACGCTGTCGATCCAACAAGCGGAGCGTGTCGATCATCAGTTGGTCCGCGGAATTGGAATTCCCGCTCTCACTGCAAATATTGTTAGCTCAACGATCGGTGCGGGAATTTTTGTGATCCCCGCGACAGTCGCGAGAGGTTTGGGACCCGCTGCGCCACTCGCATTTGTTTGTTGTGCGATCGCGATGGTGTTGTTCGTCACTTGTTTCGCGATCGCCGGTAGCCGCGTGTCGTTGACCGGCGGTCTTTACGCCTATGTCGAAGTCGCGTTTGGTCGTTACGTCGGCTTTCTCGCCGGCATGCTTTATTTTCTAACCGCGCTCGGCGCGGTTGCTGGCGTCGTGAACGTTCTTGCGAATTCAGTTGCACTCGTCGTTCCATTCCTCGGCGGCCCTGTGATGCGCATTATCGTCATGGTCGCCGTTTACGGTTTGCTTGTGCTCATCAACATCCGCGGGGTGCGCGAAGGCGCCGGTGCGGTGACCGTGATCACGGTGGCAAAGCTTCTGCCCCTACTGCTGTTTGTTTGCATGGGAATATTTTTTATTCACCCATCGAACCTGGCCTGGAGCGGCTGGCCCGGCAGCAAGTCGTTAGGCGATGCCGTTATCCTATTGATTTTTGCCTTCGTCGGAATCGAGGTGGCATTGATTCCGAGCGGTGAAGTGAAGAATCCGGCGCGGACTGTTCCGCGCTCTGCCTATCTCGCGCTTGTCATTACGACGGTCGTTTACATCCTGATCCAAATCGTAGGGCAGGGGACACTCGGCACCGATCTTGCGAACCATCCTGACGCGCCCCTCGCAGAATCCGCCGCTACTTTTCTCGGCAATTTAGGCCGCACGATTCTTCTGGCTGGAGCTACCATCTCGGCATTTGGATTTGTAACGAGCGACATTCTGAGTTCACCACGTATGATCTTTGCTTTCGGCCGGGATGGTGCGTTACCGCAGTTTTTCGCGCACGTTCATCCGCGCTATCGATCGCCGGACGTGGCGATCATCACTTACGCGACGCTTGCCTTTTTGCTGTCAATCAGCGGCACCTTTGAAAAGTTGGCGGTGCTTTCGAACGTCGCGGTGTTGTTAATGTATCTGCTTTGCTGCGCCGCGTGCTGGGTGTTAGTGCAACGCGACGTGCGAGCCGATGGTGCTCAGCCCTTCAATTTTCCTGGAATGAACATTGTGCCTGCACTGGCGATCGTTGCGATTCTTTGGATTCTCGTCCATGCGACCGCTCGCGAATTTGTCGTCACTGGGGTCGTGCTGGCAGCTGCGTCAGTCATTTATCTCGTCCGCGGCCAGGTTCGACGGAAAGCGTAGGCAAACTGCCAAATCCGATTAGCTTGTGGCCATGCGTGAAAATTACCTCGAAGATTTTTATTCTTTCCTGCGCTTTCCAAGTATTTCGACTGACGACAAATATGCCGAGAGGGTGGCCGAATGCGCGCACTGGCTCGTGAAAAGACTCACCAGCATTGGTCTGGAGACACAGCTTGTTCCTACGCGCGGACATCCCATCGTCTGGGCACGCAACAAACATCTGCCCGGACGTCGCGCGGTTTTGATCTACGGGCATTACGATGTGCAACCGCCCGATCCTCTGGAGCTGTGGGATTCGCCGCCGTTCGAGCCCGTTCTAAAAAACGGTTACGTCTTTGCGCGCGGCGCTACGGATAACAAAGGCCAGATCCTTTCACACATTCTCGGCATTCAGGAAACGCTCGAACAAAATGGCGATCTGCCGGTGAATTTGCATCTGGTGATTGAAGGCGAAGAAGAAATCGGAAGCGCGAATCTTGGCGGTTTTTTAAGCGAACATCGGGATGCCCTGAAATGCGATGTCGCGGTGGTCTCAGATACCGGAATGATCGAGCGCGGCGTGCCAACGTTGAGCTATGGCTTGCGCGGGGTAACCGCTCTCGAAATCAAAGTGACCGGACCGAAGATGGACCTGCATTCCGGTGTTTTTGGAGGCGCCGTTGCCAATCCAATCACCGCGTTAGCGCAATTGCTCGCCACGCTTCATGATCGCGAAGGCCGCGTGGCCATCGCAGGCTTCTATGATCGGGTTAAACCGTTGGAGAACTGGGAGCGCGAAGCGTGGCACAAACTTCCAGTCGATGGCGACAAACTGATCCTCAAGGAAACAGGCGTCCCCGAACTTTTCGGTGAAGCCGGTTACAATTCGCTCGAACGCATCTGGGCTAGACCAACAGCCGAGATCAATGGAATCGGAGGAGGATATCAGGGGCAAGGGACAAAGACAGTCATCGCCAGTCATGCAATGGCGAAACTGACGTTCCGTTTGGTTCCGGAACAGGAAGGCGATGAAATACTCAAGCTGGCAAGAGCGCATTTACGAAAAAATCTGCCCAAAGGCGTTACGATGGAAATTACCGACGGGCATAGCGGCCCATGGTATCTTACCGACCCGCATTCGCCGCTCGGCGAGGCTGCGCAACGCGCGTTGCGTAAAGCATTCGATCACGACCCCGCGCTCATCCGCGAAGGCGGCAGCATCCCCATCGTTTCACAGTTCCGTGGCATCCTGGGCATCGAAACGCTGCTCATGGGACTCGCGTTGGCCGATTGCCGCGCACATTCGCCCAATGAAAATTTTCCTCTTGAGAATTTCGAGGGTGGGATTCGCCTCAACAAAGCAATTCTCCAGGAGCTCGCATAATGTCATGTCGACCGAAGTGGAGACATCTCTCGCCGCTTCAACGGGCGATTAGAATGAAATCAGAGATTCCTCGACGGAGCCTGTCCTGAGCAAAATCGGAGGGCTCGGAATGACATACCGATAAGCACGTGTTTAGCGCTTTACGGTCCATGGCCGCCCGCAAATTTGTCGGACCGCTGGTAATCTTCGCACTGTTATTCGGCGCGATTGATGCTGCGAACGCAGTCGAAGACTCGTTAGGCACAAAGATCAAAAAGATTTTTGCGACACCCACGCCAGCTCCGACGCGTAAGCATCGGAAACGGTCAACAAAGAAACCGACGCCCAGCCCTTCGCCCACAGCTTCGCCGAAACGGAAGAAGATTTCGCCGACTCCGTCTCCCAGTCCGACCCCGAAGACCAAATCAAAGCGCAAACGACCGTCTCCGACGCCGACAGCCACTCCCGAAGAAAGCCCGGCCTCAAGTCCAACTGAAACTCCAAGCCCCTCGCGTTCGCCGCGTCCCGCTGCGGAAAAAAAAGGCGCGCCTAACGTGACTCTTTCGCCGGATGAGATTTCAGCCTACGACAGTTATCCATCGAGAGTTCGCCAAATTCTCGATACCGGCCTCGAGCTAACAAAGCAGAATCTCGGTTATGCATACGGCTCGGCCGACCCAGCAAACGGCGGCATGGATTGCTCCGGGTTCATTTATTATCTTCTCACCCAAAATGGGTTCAAAGATGTGCCCCGCGATTCGAGCCAGCAATATGTTTGGGTGCGCAAAGCAGGAAATTTCAACGCGGTTTTGAGCCGCCACGAAGATTCTTTCGAGCTCGACGCGCTCAAGCCGGGCGATCTGCTCTTCTGGCGCGGCACCTATAATATTGATCGCGACCCACCGATCACGCACACGATGATTTATCTGGGCCACGAAAAACGGACCAAAAAGCGGGTCATGATCGGATCGAGCGACGGTCGCACTTATGACGGCAAACAACGTTGGGGCGTCAGCGTTTTCGATTTCAAACTGCCGCCACCACCCAGCAGCGGCGACGCCAAAATCAGTCCGGTCTTTGTCGGCTACGGTCGAATTCCCGGTCTCGTTGAAGAATAGACTTTATTGCGCCTCCTCGGTTTGGGCGGGACTTGGAGTTGTTTTGGCCTCCGGCGGGGCTGGAGGGCGAGGGTGGACGCTATGCATTCGGCGTTCGTATCCAACGAAAACTACTGTGATCAAAACAAACATCACGATGAGAACGACGCGCTGTTCGTTTTTGCACAGTTCAGAAATTCGAAAAAAGCCTTTCATTTTTCGGCATAACGAACGGGATCTTTCATTCCGGCTTCGCGAAAACCTTTCAGCCGCAGGAGACAGGAATCGCATTCGCCGCAGGCGAAACCTTCCGGCGATGGATCGTAACAGCTGTGGGTAAGCGACAAATCGACGCCGAGGTCGACCGCTTTGCTAATAATGTCGGCTTTGGAAAACTTGATCAGGGGCGTGTGAATCTGAAAGCGTCTGCCTTCCACGCCAGCTTTTGTTCCAACATTGGCGAGGGTCTCGAACGCTTCGATGAATTCCAGCCGGCAATCGGGATAGCCGCTGTAATCAATTGCATTTACGCCGAGAAAAATGTCACCGGCGTGAATCACTTCGGCCCAGGCAAGCGCGTAAGCCAGGAAGATCGTGTTGCGCGCGGGGACGTACGTGACCGGAATCCCATGTGCGATTTCTGTTTCCGATCGTTTCTTTGGAACGTCGATGTGGTCAGTAAGCGCTGAGCCGCCGAAGACACGCAGGTCGATCGTTGCCACGCGATGTTCTTTGGCGCCCAACGAGTTGGCGACGCGGCGAGCAGCCTGCGTTTCGATCTTGTGACGCTGGCCATAATCGAACGATAGCGCATATGCGTCGTAGCCTTCGGCAAGTGCAATTGCCAGCGTGATCGCTGAATCAATTCCGCCGCTCAACAGAATGACCGCGGGTTTCATTTACTGTGGTGCTCGGCAACCAAGATTCCTTGAAAACATGGGGTTCTTCTTCAGCGCGCCAGAAGCCAGTCCGGCTCGGACCGGTCGCGCCTACCATTTCATCGACCGTCGCGAGCGATTTCGCGGTTGTTCGGATACTCGACACGTACGGTGAGCGCAATTCCACCGCGCGCGGAAAATTGCGCGGTCACAATCGCTTCGCGCGGAGCGCATGCTTTCACGAAATCGTCAAGAATGCGGTTCGTGACCGCTTCGTTAAACGCGCGCTCGTTCCGATACGAAGCGAGGTAAAACTTGAGCGACTTACTTTCGACGCAAAGGCGTTCGGGAACGTAATCGACGTCTATTCTGGCAAAATCCGGTTGGCCGGTGATCGGACAAACCGAAGTGAAATCGTCTGTTTCGAAATGAATCCGGTAATTGCGCCGGGGCGCGGGATTTGGAAAGGTCTCAAGCCGGGCCTCGTTAGGGGACGTTGGAATTTTCGCTTCGCTTCGTCCGAGAAGCGTCAATCGGCCAATCCGTTTTTCTTTTGCCACAGCGATATCAAGGTTCGCCCGAAGGCGATTGAGGTCAATCGCCCCTACCTTGTTGAAATGCGCGCACATCGCCGGCCGCGTCCGGATATTTTTCGGCCAATGAATCGACATCGCCAATTTCCACGTCGGCTGGCTCCACGCCCGGCCATTCGGGGCTTGCCCCCAGAAACCAGCCCCGAAAGCCTTCGGGGATTATGCGCGCCGTATGAAAAGTATTGCCTGGAATAAGAAAGCTGCACGCGTTGACCACTGCGCAGATCGGCACCGACAATAGCACGCTCGCTTGTGCCATCGGCGCGCAACATCAAAACGTCAATCGGATAGTCAAGGTAACAGCGAT